>Ga0182014_10008798_pt1 | contig 10236 bp, 10 predicted proteins | sample 612S2DmetaG_FD_120489 | JGI IMG/M metagenome (GOLD analysis project Ga0182014, IMG submission 120489) | Permafrost microbial communities from Stordalen Mire, Sweden - 612S2D metaG | ecosystem: Environmental > Terrestrial > Soil > Wetlands > Permafrost | place: Sweden: Stordalen | collected...
ACCTGATCCGAAAAGACAAGTCCAGCAAGGGCAGCATCCGTGGCAAACGCCTGCAAGCCGCCTGGGACGACGATTTCCTCTGGCAACTCTTGGCCGAGGAAAAATCATGATGCGTTTGCCCTGCACTTCGGCCCGAGAATTGCGGCATAACGACCCGGCAGGGGTGGGCTATGAGACCCCCGGCTTGCCCTGCTGATAGCATCAATTTGTGCCAGACACCGCGATCCCGTCCAGCGTTTCTCGCCCGGCAGGCCCGCCCACGCGCACGCCTGTGCCGATGCTCGATTTGAAGCGCCAGTATGCTCCCATCCATGATGAATTATTGGAGGCGCTCGGCCGGGTGCTCACGACGCAGCAGTTTATTCTTGGCGATGAGGTTGCCGCATTCGAGAAGGCCGCCGCGGACGAGTTGGGCGTCGCCCATGCGCTGGGGTGCTCTTCGGGCACCGATGCCTTGTGGCTGGCGCTGGCCGCGGCCGGTGTGGGTCACGGCCAGGCCGTCGTGACAACGCCGTTCAGCTTTTTTGCCTCGGTCAGCTCCATTCTCCGCGCCGGCGCGATTCCGGTATTGGCGGACATTGATCCCGTCAGCTTCAATCTGTCGCCCGCGGCCGTGAATGCGGCGCTCGATAGCCCGCGCGGCACCAACGTGCGCGCGGTGTTGCCGGTCCATCTGTTTGGGCAAACTGCCGATTTATCTTCTGGATTTGGACGGGAGCATGGGTTGACCGTCATCGAAGACGCCGCCCAGGCCTGGGGCGCGGAGTGGAACGGCGTGAAGGCCGGCGGCCTGGGCGACATTGCCGCGCTCAGTTTTTATCCCACCAAGAACCTGAGCGCGGCCGGCGATGCGGGCATGGTGACGACGAATTCCGCCGAGCTGGCCGAGCGGGTGAAGATGCTGCGCCAGCACGGCATGCGCCGCCGCTACCACCACGACGAGCTGGGCTGGAACGCGCGCATGGACGGCTTCCAGGGCGCAGTGCTCCAGGTCAAGCTCAATTACATCGACGGCTGGAACCAGGCTCGAAGAACAGCCGCGAAGCGATACCATGCATTGTTCCGCGCCACCGGGCTGGCTGAGTTAGGGCCTTATCCGTTCCATGGCGTCGTACTGCCTCGGGAGGTCCCAAGCAGCAAGCACGTGTGGCACCAGTACGTGATTCGCGCCCCACGCCGCGATGCGTTGCGCGAGTTTCTCACCGCGCGCGGCATCGGATCGGAGATTTACTATCCCGTGCCGCTCCATCGGCAAGAAGCGCTGAAAGGCCTGGGCTATGCCGAAGGCGATTTCCCCGAGGCCGAACGCGCCGCGCGCGAAGTTCTGGCACTGCCCATCTTCCCTGAGTTGCGCGAGGACGAGCAGCAAGCGGTGGTCGCGGCGATCGCCGAGTTTTTTAGCTAGAACGTCTGCCCGAGGGCACTTTCGCCTCGATGCGCGTTTTTCTGCATCCGCCGAATTTAAGATAAGATCGTGCGCAACTATTTCAATTATTTTACGGAGATCGAGGAGCGCTTCCAGCAGCGCAGAGGAGCGGTTCTGCTGCTCTCCACGCTCGATTGGGCGCTGATCGAGACCTGGCGCGAGGCCGGAATCCCTCTGGAAGCGGCGCTTCGCGGCATCGATGCCGCCTTTGATAAATACGAAGCGCGGCAAAAGCGGGCGCGGATGCAAAAGATCAATGGCCTCGCGTGGTGCGCACAGGCGGTGATCGCGGCCGCCATGGAGATGAGCGAGGCCGCGGTAGGATCGACCGGCTCGGCTGCAACGCCGGCCGCGGAATCGGGCTTCGAGCAGGAGCGCGTCGCGGCGCATTTAACGGCGGCGGCCCAGGCGCTCGAAGCCGCGGAAGTGGCCCCGGAAGCCTGCCGCGCAGCAGCCGCGCGGCTCGGCGAGATGGCGGCCGAAGTGACGGCGGCCGGCGACGGAAAGAACAAGGCCGTCGATCTCGAGGCGATGGAACGCTCGCTGACTGTGCTTGAGGAGAAGTTATTTGCCGCGCTCACCGCGGCCGCTCCCGAAGAGTTGCTGGTCGGCCTCAAAGAGCACGCGGCCCGCGAGCTTGCGCCCTACCGCAGCCGCATGGGCGTCGTGCAACTGCGCCAGGTGGAGCGCCAGTTTGTGCACAAGCAACTGCTGGTGCACTACAATCTGCCGCGGTTGAGCCTGTTTTACATGAGCCAGCAGTGAAGAAACAGCGAGGCGCAAGCAGAAGTTCTCAGGGCTCCCACCCTTTCCGCGAAGAACGCGGAAAGGATGGGGCACGGAGCATGCAGTCTTTGCCGGCGGCCTCGCAACTGGTGCGTATCGAAAAGCCCATCTACGGCGGAGCGTTCCTGGCGCGCATCGCTGGGAAAGCCGCGTTTGTGCCGCTGGCTCTGCCCGGCGAGCAGGCACGGGTGCGCATTGTCGAGGCCAAGCGCGGCTACGCGACCGCTGAAGCCGAAGAGATTCTCGATGCCTCGAAGCAGCGGGTCGCGCCCTTGTGTCCGCACTTTGGCGCATGCGGCGGCTGCCAGTATCAGCACGCACAATACGCGGCGCAACTCGCGTATAAGCAGGAGATCCTGCGCGAGACGCTGGAGCGCGGCGGCGTGTACTCTCCGGAAGAGATCGCGGTCGTGGCCGGAGAGCCATGGGCCTATCGCAATCGCATCCGGCTGGCGTTTGACGCGAAGGGAAACGCGGGTTATCGCGGGCGTCGCTCGCATGCGGTTGTCCCCGTCGCCGAGTGCCCCATCGCCGCGCCGCTGCTGGTACGGGCTGGGCTCGCGGCGAGCGAGATTCTACGGAAATTGCCTGCGGAATTGCTTGCGAGTGAGATTTCTCTGTTCTGCGATGCGAACGAAACGGCGTTGTTGGTGAGTGTGACGCTTGCCGGCGGCGGAAAAGGCCGGATTGACGATTTTGCGCAAGCGCTTGCCGGCAGAATCCCCGCACTGAAGGGCGTCGAGTTTGTGGCCGGGAGCGGCAAAGGGCAGGCGTCGCTGAGTGTCGCGCAATGGGGTGCGGACTGCCTTGTCTATCGTGCGTCGGGCTTCGACTATCGCGTCGATCGAGGGGCGTTTTTCCAGGTCAATCGCTGGCTGGTGGATGTCCTGGTGGAGCGCGTGACGGCCAATGCGCGCGGCGCACTGGCCTGGGATCTTTTCAGCGGCGTGGGTTTATTCGCGCGCCAGCTTGGCCGTAGTTTCACGCGCGTGATTGCCGTCGAGTCCGCTCCGCAATCCATGGCCGCATTGGCGCACAACCTGCGCGGCACGAGCGCAACGGCAGTGAAAGCGGCGACGCTCGAATTCCTGCGCAGAGAACGCGGGGGCGACCGGCCCGACTTAATTGTTGTCGACCCGCCGCGCACCGGCCTGGGCGCAGATACCACGGCGCTGCTCGGAGAGATTGCCGCGCCGGAGATCGTGTACGTCTCCTGCGACCCGGCGACCCTGGCGCGCGATTTGCGGGCGCTCGTCGATTCTCGTCACGGGGCTCGCGACGGGGCCGGTTACGTCATCGACCAGATCACGCTCGCCGACCTCTTCCCGCAGACCTTTCATCTCGAGACGGTGGTGCGCCTGCGCCGCTAGTTGACTGCGCGAATTCAGTGCACGGAAAAGCAGTTCCTGTTACGCTTGAAGCCAAATTCATCCGATCTTCGGGCCTCATGCCAATCGCACCATCCACCCCCGAGAAGCCCGCGGCCGGCCTGACGGCCGTTCCGCTCTTTCATGCAGCCTGGCTCTTCGCGGCGGGCATTGCGCTGGCCGGCCGTGTGTGGCTGCAGCCCAGTGTTGTGCTCGTCGCGTTGGCGCTAACAGGCGTGGTGTGTGTGGTGGCGGCGTTGCGCGCGCAACGCATCGCCTGGCTGCCGCTGGCCGCATTATGGATGCTGCTGGGCGCGTGGTGCGGAGAGATGGAGCCGCATCCTGCGCCCGCGCCCGCACTCGCCGCGCTTTCTGATGGATTGTTGCGCACCGTGGAAGGAACCGTGATCGATGCCGGCCCGCTGCGCACGGAGCTGGAGCAGAATGTCGATGAGCCCTCGGCCGCGTCTCCGTCTGAGCGAGTGGATTTGCGCGTAGAAAGCGTCGAGGTCGTCAGCGACGAAAGCGATGCACAAGCGCTGGTGAGCGGCGGAGTGCGGCTGACGGTGCGCTGGCCGGCCGGCAAGGACGTGCAAGCGTTCGAGTGCGGGGACCGCATCCGCGCCGTGGTTCGCTTGCTGCCACCGGAGACCTATCACGATCCAGGCGTCTGGAGCCGCGCGGATTATCTGCTGGACCAGGGCATCACGTCGACGGCGGCCGTTGCCATCGATCGCGTGGAGCGCCTGGGCCGCGCGCCCGGAGCGCGAGTGCCGTGCCGCGTGCACGCGTGGCAGCACGCCTCGACCGCGCGGCTGCTCGCGCTTCCCGCCGCGATGCGCAAATTCCCCGCGCCCCTGCGCCTCTCTGAAGACGACGCTGTCATGCTGTCGGCGATGGTCGCCGGCGACCGCACCTATCTCACGCACGCCTTGCGTGTCGGCTTCGAGCGCACCGGCTCGTTTCATATGCTGGTGGTTTCAGGCCTTCATCTTGCCATCGTGGCGGCTTGTCTCTTCTGGATCTTCAAGCGGATGCGCCTGCCGCGTGTACCGGCCACGCTCCTCACTATCGCTGCCTCTTTTGCCTACGCGCTCTTCACCGGCTTTGCCACGCCTGTGCAGCGCTCGCTCTGGATGGTGACGCTCTATCTCGCCGGGCGGCTGATCTACCGCGAGCGCAACGCGATGAACACCATCGGGTTCGCCGCGCTGTGCCTGCTGGTGGTCAGCCCGCGCAGCCTCTTCGACTCCAGTCTGCAGATGACGTTGCTGGCGGTGATCGCCGTTGCCGGTGTAGCCGCACCGCTGCTGCGGGGCACAATTCATCCCTACGCAGCCGCCACACGCGACCTGAAGCTGGTGGCTATCGACATCAAGCTCCCGCAAAAACTGGCGCAGTTTCGCGTGATGATGCGCATGATTGCCGAGCGCCTGCAACGCGCATTGAACCCAACCATTGCGTGGCGCATTTTCCCCTGGACTCTGCGGTTCGTCATTCGCGCGCTCGAGCTGGTGGTGGTCTCCTGCGTCGTCGAGCTGGCCATGACGCTGCCCATGGCCGTCTACTTCCATCGCATCACCATCTTTGCTTTGCCGGTGAATCTGCTCATTGTGCCGCTGCTGATTGTGCTCATGCCGGCGGCGCTGGCGACATTGCTCCTGCTGGCTGTGTGGCCCGCGGCCGCCGTGGTCCCGGCGATTATGGCTGCAATCGTGATGCACCTCGGAGTGGGCCTTGTGCACTTTTTTGGCTCGACGGCGCTTGGGGATTTCCGCATTCCCGGCCCGCTATTGTGGCAGTCGGCCGCATTCTGCGCATTGCTCGGAGCGGCCATTGCGCTGGCGCACCAAAGCCTGCGATGGCCGAGCTTTGGCCGGTTCAATCCGGTTGAGGCAATTTCAATTTACCCACGACGGATCAAGGCCTTCCTTTGCCGGCGCATTTTGAGAGTTCGTCTCGGTACGATCTTTGAGGCGTCCGATTACGAAAAAGGCCTGGGGCGATGTCTGCGGTGGGGGGTGTGGGCGGCTCTTGTGCTGGCAGCGTTTGCCGCTGTGCTGCCGCGGCCGGTCGATCGGCCGCACGGCGCCATGCTGATGGAGGCCATCGACGTGGGCCAGGGCGATTCGTTGCTCGTCATCACGCCCGATGGCAAAACCCTGCTGGTCGATGGCGGCGGATTTGGCGGCGGCCCGCGGCAGGCGCCGCAGGATTTCGATATCGGCGAGGAAGTGGTGTCTCCGGCGCTGTGGGCGCGCGGCATCCGGCATCTCGATGTGGTGGCGCTTAGCCACGCGCACTCCGATCACATGGGCGGATTGCCCGCCATCCTCAGAAATTTCCATCCCGACGAGCTGTGGGTGGGCAACAATCCGCGATTTGCGGCCTACAATGCGCTTCTGGACGAGGCAGCCAGCCTCCATGTCCGCGTGCGGAGCTTCCGCGCCGGCGACGCATTGACGTTAGGCGACACACAGATTCACGTGCTGGCGCCGTTCCGCGATTATCAGCCGGGTCCGGAGCCCACGAACAACGATTCGCTGGTGCTGCGCGTGGCTTACGGCGCAACCTCCGTAATGCTCGAAGGCGACGCGGAAGCGCCCATCGAACAAGCCATGCTCGCCGAGCCGGGGTTGCAAAGCACTTTATTGAAGGTCGGCCATCACGGCAGCATCACCTCCACGCGGCCGGAGTTTCTGGCCCGTGTGGCGCCGCAGTGGGCGGTGATCTCCTGCGGCCTGCACAACCGATACGGGCATCCGCGCAAGGAAGTGTTGAAAGCACTGCAGGACGCGCACGTCCGCACCTACCAAACGTATGCCAACGGGATCACATGCTTCCGTCTGGATGGAAAAGCCGTTGCAGCCGATGTGGGGTGCGGGGAGCGGTAGCCGCAGCAGTATATTGTGTCTATGCAAATAACAAGGAAGCCCGGGGTCTTCAACCCGCATGAGACACTGCGCGTAGATTCGCTGGCCGGCGTGCCGCTGGCGTCCTTCAGGCGGCGAATGGCCGCTTATCTGATCGACATGGTGCTGGTCTTCGGAACCTACGGCCCGGCCATGGCGGGGCTGCATTCTCTGCTCTTCGACGTTCTGGGGCTGCACGAAGTGCTGTACCATTCGAGCCACACCGAGGTGCGCTTCGAGTTCGAACAGACGAAGGAATTGGCGTGGGTGCTGTGGTTGGTGCTCTACTTCGGCCTTTGCATGTGGAAGACGAATGGGCTGACGCTCGGGAAGAAATTGCTGCGCATCCGCGTGGTTTCACTGGAACACGAGCGGATGACACTGTGGCAATCAACAGAGCGGGCGCTGGGTTACGGGGCCAGCGCACTCGAAGCGGGCTTTGGATTCCTGCAGTATTATCTCTATCCGAATCACCGCTGCCTGCACGACCGGATTGCGGAGACGATTGTGGTTGACGAGCGAGCGAAAGGATGATGGCGGCAGCCGCGCCTAAACTCCGGCCGCCGCGTGAATCGCCAGCAGCGTCTCCAGCAGCGGCTTGAGCAGCTTGAGATCGAGGGCGTTGGCGCCGTCGGACTTGGCATTTGGCGGATCGTCGTGGACTTCGAGAAAGAGCCCGTCGATGCCGGCGGCGACGGCTGCGCGCGCGAGCAGAGGAATGAACTCCGGCTGGCCGCCGCTCACGCCGTTGGCCGCCGAGGGCTGCTGCACCGAGTGCGTGCCGTCAAAAACCACCGGCGCCATGCCGCGCATGATGGCGAGCGAGCGGAAATCGACCACCAGATTGTTGTAGCCGAAGCTCGAACCGCGCTCCGTGAGGAAGACGCGCTCGTTGCCCGTGGAGCGGACTTTCTCGAGGCCGTGGCTCATGTCCCACGGGGCCACAAACTGGCCCTTCTTGATGTTGACCGCGCGTCCGGTGCGGCCGGCGGCCACCAGCAGGTCGGTCTGGCGGCAAAGGAACGCGGGAATTTGCAGTACGTCGACGGCTTCGGCGGCAACTTGGCAATGCGCGGGCTCGTGTACGTCGGTCAGCACCGGCAGGCCCGTGTCTTTTGCAATCCGACTGAGGATGCGCGTGCCCTCTGTGAGGCCGGGGCCGCGAAAGCTACCAACGCTGGTGCGGTTGGCCTTGTCGTAGCTGGCTTTGAAAATGTACGGGATGCCGAGATCGGCCGCGATGCGCTGCATGGCCTCGGCCATGGTGCGCGCGTGGGCCTCGGACTCGATGACGCAGGGGCCGGCGATAAGGAACAGCCGGCCTGCGCCAACTTCAACCGGCCCGATTTCGAACGATGCACTCACGAAGGTGATTCTACAGGGGTCAGGGGTCAGGGGTCAGGGGTCAACTTCTGGCTGCAAGCGGCTGGCGGCCACGCGTGTTCCCCTCCGTGACCAAGCCGGAAGCGAGCGCACGCGGCCGGCGGATGGATAGAGGGGGCCGGCAATCATCCCATGTGGCTGCGCGACCACGCCCACAGCGCGCGATCGAGCGCGCGCAGCGGCGTAGGCGCGGGCAGGTCGCTTTGTGAGTGCACGATGTTGCTCTCGGCCAGGCGCTTGCAAAAGTCAAGATACTCCTCGTAAAAGCGCACGTCGTGCCGTGCGTGCCCCAGCGCTTCCAGGGCGCGGTAATCGAGCACCGTGTAGCGCTCGGGGAAGATCGCGGCCAGAATCGCCGACGCCACGGGAAGGTCCACGCCGTGCAAATCGATGAGGGCCTTGACGGCCGTTTCCGTGGTTGCATCCGGCGAGGCGGCAATGGCCAGCGCGTGCCGGATCTTTTCGCTGCTATTGCCGATGAGATACTGCACCACGCGCTCCGACTTCCAGCGCACGATGGCCTCCAAATTCGCCAAGGTGGTTTCGCCGTTGCGGATCGCTTCGCCGGCTTCAAAGGCTGCTTTTTCAAGCTCGCGCTCTTTTTCGCCGGTCGTCTGCCAATACTGCTCTGCCAACTGCTGCAACTCCGCTTCCGCGGGCTGAAGCTGAAAATAGGCAACCATCTTTCGATTTCCTGCCTTTCTGTTCTTACGCAAAACTTAGTCACAATAGGCCCGCCACGAAATCTTTGTCAATAACCCGGAGCGGATTTACTGCGGTTTAGTACCGTACCGGCTGCACGAGGCCTGCCGGCAGGAGACGCGCGCGTTTCGAAGGCGGTGGATGGGCCTGTTCCCTTCCTCTTGAGGCATCGGGCAACCGCTCCAACGCAAGTAGACGAGAGATGTGGGTGGCGCGCTTGAACGGAGCCGGTCAAAGAGAAGAATCTTCGGTGAATCCTGCGATTTTCGGGACGTAGGGAGTTGAAGAGGCGGGAGGAAACGAAGAATTATCCATAAAATCAACAAGTTATCGATGCGATGCATAAAGGCATAAATATGCTATTATGTAAATATGCGTACGAGTATTGAGCTCCCCGATCCCGTCTACCGCGAGATGAAGATCCGCGCAGCCAACGAGGGCACGACCATCCGGGAGATCATCCTGGAGGGTGTCACGATGAGGCTCCGCGGCGGAAGCACGGCGGCATCACGAGGGGACGGACCGAGATTTCCGGTGATTCGCTCCAAAGATCCCGGCTCTCTCAAGCTGGGAGAGGAAGGTGTTTACGAGTACATTCCTTTTCCCTGATGTGAACGTCTGGCTGGCGCTGGTCCACGAGATTCACCCCCACCACAAGGCAGCCACGGAGTGGAGCAAGTCGCTGTCGAGCGATGCGGTAGCGTATTTTTGCCGATTCACGCAGCTCGGTTTGTTACGCCTGCTCACCAACGAAAACGCGATGCGAGAGGATGTGCTTACGCAGCAGCAGGCGTGGGAGGCGTTCGACGCGCTCGTCGCCGACCCGCGCAACCGGATGATCGGCGAGCCGGCAGCGATTGACCCCGCCTTTCGGCAACAGACAGGAAGTCAGCAGGCTGCAACCAAGCAGTGGGCGGATGGGTATCTTGCGGCGTTCGCAGAGACGGCAGGAATTCAGCTGGTCACGTTCGACCGGGCGCTGGCGGCGAAGGTGAAGGGGGCGGTGCTGCTTGGCTAAATCGCTGGTCCGCCGAGTATGCTGGTTTGATTCTCCGTTTGGCCGAGCGGATCAAAGCTAGCACGGATCGAGCTTGACATATGGGGAATGAAAGGCGAAAGTATAGACATGAGCGCCGAGCTCAAAATCGACGAGATCGGCTATTGGTCCGAGATCAAGCTCGCGATCCTTGACGAGTATGCCAAGCCTTACAACCAGATACTCCACAAGAACAAGCTGAAAACGATCTATATCGACGGGTTCGCCGGGGCTGGCCATCACCGAGCCAAAGGGAGCGAGCGAGTCATAGAGGGCAGCCCTCAGCGCGCATTGAATGTGCAGCCGCCTTTTGATCACCTCCACTTCGTCGATATCGATGGAGCCCGTGTCGCCGAATTGAGGAGAATTTCATCTGATCGACCGAATGTCTCCGTTTATCAGGGAGACTGCAATGACATTCTCGTCCGCCAAGTGTTTCCAGCGATCAGCTACACGAAACGGGAGCGAGCACTATGCATACTCGACCCGTACGGCCTGCACTTGGAGGATGTCCCACCCATAGTTGAAAGTTGAGCGGCGGTTCAGCCTGATTCTGAAAGAATCGGGTTGCCACACCTTGAAGGGAGAACCGCCGTGAAGAAAGCTTATCGCACCATCCGCACG
>Ga0182014_10008801_pt1 | contig 10235 bp, 5 predicted proteins | sample 612S2DmetaG_FD_120489 | JGI IMG/M metagenome (GOLD analysis project Ga0182014, IMG submission 120489) | Permafrost microbial communities from Stordalen Mire, Sweden - 612S2D metaG | ecosystem: Environmental > Terrestrial > Soil > Wetlands > Permafrost | place: Sweden: Stordalen | collected...
GGGAGCCGCTCGCCCGCGGGGGAGCCGATGCCTCGACTCCCCCACTGCAACAGTTTCACCGAAACTGCCGCTGATTTATAGATACAAGGGACCGGGGGCACCCTCAGCATGGTCTGGAGATCTCACCGGGACCGGCGCCACCCGCCGGCCGATCTTCGCAGAAAGCTCAGCGCACGCTGGCTTAAGGATGGGGACGGCCTCTCCGCCGAAACGCAACCTACATCGTCACGCCTCTGAATGCAACATACAAGGATGGGGCACCCCATATTCTCAGGTGGAATAAGGGTGGGGGCACCCGGCCGTTTTTTGTCACCTCGCCGCCCAGAACCCAGGCCGTCGCTTCGTATAATCGTCATCATGAAAACAATTGCGACGGTCATTGTTTTGTGTGCGAGCCTTCTCGTCCACGCCCAGACCCCGGCTCCCAAAAGCGCTCCCGCGAAGACCGGCGCCGCCCACGCCGTAGTTGGCGGTCCGCGTCCCTCCCTGCTCAATCCGGCATCGCTCAAGGCCAAGGCGCCTGCGGTCTTTAAGGCAAAGTTCACCACTACTGCGGGCGACTTCGCAGTAGAAGTCCATCGCGAATGGGCACCCCTCGGCGCGGACCGCTTTTACAACCTGGTCCGCAACGGCTACTTCACCAACGCGGCCTTCTTTCGCGTCGTTCCTGGCTTTGTCGTGCAGTTTGGGCTCAGCGGGGACCCCGCCGTGAACAAGGTGTGGGACGCCGCCAAGATCCAAGATGATCCCGTCGTACAGAGCAACAAACGCGGAAGCATCGTCTTCGCCACCGCCGGCCCCAACACCCGAACCACCCAGCTCTTCATCAACTATGGTGACAACGCCCGCCTCGACGGCATGGGCTTCGCCCCCTTCGGCACCGTCGTCGAAGGCATGGATGTGGTCGACAAGATCTTTTCCGGCTACCGCGAATCCCCTCGCCAGGATTTGATCACCAAGCAGGGTGACGTTTACCTGAAGGCCAATTTTCCTAAGATAGACAAGATCAAGCTGGCTCGGATTCTTCCTGTCGTCCCGCCTGCAACGCATGCGCCCGCGGGCGCCAAACCAGCGGCTAAATTATCCCCCACGCCCGCCGCTCAACCCGCCCAGCACTAGGCTCTAAGAATGTCTCCGAATTGTTGCGATCTTCTCCGTCCTGAACCTTTTCGATCAGATTGTACGCCTCGTTTCCAAGGAATTTGATTACGACCTTCATTGCTTCCACCTGGCGGGCAATGCCCGGTGATACTCGGTCAGTCGTTGACAACAGCCCAATGCACGTTTTCAGATTCAAACAGGCCCAACCTTGAATTTGCGTCCGATAGGTGCCCACATGGAAACCGCCCAGCCATAGATCCAAGTTCGGGACGTCAGCCGTTCGAGGCCAATCCCTCTACGTCGTCTCCGTCAACGCCTCGGTGGCCTTGCTCATCTTGGCTGTGCGCTCCAGCTTGTCCCAGTTGAAGGGCTTGCCGTCGATGGCGCGCTTCAGAGTCTTGAAGAGGACGATCGAAAAGACCTGCCGGTAGGCGAAGCGCTGCAACCAGATGTGGAAGAGAAGCCATCCCGAGCCCTTGTTGGCAGGGTGGGGGCGCTCCAGCGAGAAGGCGATCGAGGAGGTGACAAAGTCGATCAGCAGGAATGCTCCGAAGTAAGCCATGAGCTTCTCAAGGCTGGCCATCGAGGCGGCCTCGGGGTGGTAGTGGCGATCGATGAAGTAATTGACGATGCCGGCCAGAAACATGATGTCGATGAAAGGCGACACCAGGGGCAGGAACATCTGGAAGATGAGGATGTTGGGCAGAGCGAAGAGGCCCATGGCCTTGTTGCGAATGAAGGCGGCGCGATGCTTCCAGACGGCCTGCAAGGTTCCAAAGGACCAGCGGAAGCGCTGCCGCATCAGTCCTTTGGCGTCGATGGGGGCCTCGGTATACGCCAGTGCGCGGTCCTCGTAATCGACGCGGAGGCCCTGTTCGAGAAGGTTCATGGTCAGGTCGGCGTCTTCGGCGACGGTATTGAGGGGATAGCCGCCTGCTGCCTTGACCGGGGCTGTACGCCATGCGCCGATGGCGCCGGGCACAACGGTAATCACGTGGAAGAGGTCGAGGGCGCGGCGCTCGAAGTTCTGGCTGGTGATGTATTCGAGCGCCTGCCAGCGGGTCCACAGGTTCACGCGGTTGCCCACCTTGGCGTTGCCGGCCATGGCGCCGATGAGGGGATCCTCGAAGTGGGGGATGAGCTTGGCGATGGCGTCGGCGGCGATGACGGTGTCGGCGTCTATGCCGACATAGACCTCTTCGTTCACCTCTTGAAGGCCGTAATTCAGGGCCGCGGCTTTGCCGCCGTTGGGCCTGGAGAGAACCTGTAGCCTGCCGGCGGCGATCTCCGCCGCATAGGCTTCGCGCGCTATCTCGGCGGTACGGTCGAGGGAGCCGTCGTCGATAACGACGATGTGCAGGTTCTTGTAAGTCGAGTTGAGAACGGAGCGGATGGTGCGTACGATCACGGTCTCTTCGTTGTAGGCGGGGATGAGGACCGCGACGCGCGGGTTGTAGCCGGGAGAGGCGATGCCGCGAGGCTTGCGCAGGCGGTCGATGATGGCGAAGAGGCCCACGATGATTAGCCGCGCGCTCATCAGGATGTCGCCGATGAAGAAGACATAGAAGATGAACTTGGCCACCAGGGCAACGCTGGAGAAGGCGATGGAGTCTGGCAGCGCGCGGAGATACTGCCTGAAAGTGAGCGGCGGCATGACATCGGCGGTGGTCTTGCCCATGAGCGCGGAGACGGGGACGAGGGTGTAGCCGCGGGCGCGGAGGGAGTCGATGAGAACCGGCAGGGCAGCCACGGTAGCGGAGCGGTCGCCGCCGCCGTCGTGCATGAGGATGATGGAGCCGCGGAACTGGGGCTTGACCTTCATGGTCTCCAACTGACCCAGGATCAACTGGACCATCTCGTCAGGAGTCTTGTGGGGATGCTCGTTCCAGTCATTGGTGTCGAGCTTGCTTCCGATGATGGTGTACCCATCCTGCTGGATGTGCTCGACCGGAGCGGCCTGGTCGTCGGTATCGGGCTCCTCGTCGATATCGTAAGGAGGCCGGAAGTAGAGGGGTTGAATGCCGAGCTTGCTGGCATAGAGGCGCTCCGTGACCTTGACCTCGAAGTCGAGCTGGCGGGACGAAATTTCGCTGATGTCAGGATGCGTGTAGGTGTGATTGCCGATCTCGTGGCCTTCGCGGACGACGCGCTTCATCAGGCCGACGTTCTCGGCGGCCTCTGCCCCGATCAGCATGAAGGTGCCCTTGACCTTCTTTTCCTTGAGGATGTCGAGGACCTTCGGCGTCCACTTGGGGTCGGGGCCGTCGTCGAAGGAGATCGCTACCTGATTGGGGTGGTAGCCGTACTGCTCGATGGTGTAGGTGTGGGGATAAACGTCCATGTGCTCATCGTCGATGAGCTTCTTGCGCGGATCGAGCTCGTCGGTGTCCACGGTGACTGTACGCTTGCCCGGCTGGGGCAGCCCAGTAATGCGCAAGATGTCTCCATCGCCCTCGGTATCCACATCGTGGCCGGGTTGAACAGCGCTAAGGGCCAGGAGCGAATCGGGGCTGGTGGGCTTGTCCCAGATGTTCCAGAGTGAGCCGTCCTCCTCTCCCAGCCGCCACAGAGCGAAGGTCTGCAGGCCCATCTCACGGGCGGCGCGCAACTCGTTGAGCACCGTGACTCCGTCGAGGAACCAGACGACGTGGCGCTGATTCGAATCCTCGTCGATGTACTCGAAGTGCGGATTGAGGGTGTCGTAATCGAGGTCGAGATCGGCGTCCGCGTCCGATGCGCGTTGCCAAACGTCGGATACCGGCAGATCCGCGGTGTTGAGAACGCGGGGCTTGGGATGCTTCCGGTCCTTGGGGTTGGGAATGGAAAGCGTCCAGTCGTAGCCGTAGTTGCCAATGGCGCAGATGAGCTTCTCTTTGGGCACGCTCTTGAGGACGCGGGTCAGGTTGCCCACGAACCACTCCTGACTGGCGATCGGCCCCGGCTCGCTGGTGACCTGGTGTTGGTCGTAGTTCATCAGGACAATGCCGTCGGAGTTGGCCGCAATCAGCTTGAGATCGTCATCGGAGGTGGCGACGGGGGTGTTGACGTAGAGGCTCAGTTTCAGGGCGTGCAGGTCGCCGTAAAGCTCCTGGACGAAGCTCAAGTAAGCCGGGTCTGCATCGTCCGGAAGATTCTCAAAGTCCAGCGAGAGGCCTCGATAGGCCGGATAAGCGGTCAGAAAGCGAACAATCTGCTGGCGCAGCGCGGCGCGCTTCTCCCGGTCTTTGAGCACCTCGCCGTAGCCGGATTCCCAGCTCTGGCTTGCGGCGTTGAAGTTGTTCAGGTGAGGAAAGATCTCCGTATCTTCCTTGGCCGCCTGGATAACGCGCTTGATGCGGTCCGTATCGTCGGGATCGTGGATTGTGGCGCCTTCGATGATCGGATAATCGCGATGGTTGTCGTTATGAACGCCCAGAAGTACGGGCTGAGGCGCGGTAACGTGCAGCCACTCGGGAAAAAGCATGTCGATCTGGTGTACGTGCTCCTTGAAGGAGGAGTAGCTGGCCTCGTCATAGGGAACATAATATGCCGCGCGCAGACCTTCGCCGGAGTTCAAGGGAATCTCGGAGGGTTTGCGGGTGGTCTTCCGGCGGGCAGGGCGCTGGCCTTTGGCGCCATGGAGGAGAGTTGGACGCTCGGGCAAAGCCTTGTAGTTGTGCTTGAGAGTTGGCAGCAGCAGCTCAGGTAAGGGCTGGTTGCGCAGCACATTGAAGATGAATGCCGCAAGCACCAGCGTAAAGGTGACGGCCGCCGCGTCCAGGATGCGCCGCAACCGCTTCCATCGCTTGCGTTGCGGATCGAAAAATATCTGTTTATCTGGCATGAGCGGCGCTGGTCGTGACTCCCTGTAGGCGAAGGCCCCGGTTACGGTCTACGCTATACAGTACGAATCGTATGGAAGCTGCCCGCGAGAGTCAATTCGCCGCAAGTGGACCCGGATCTTCCCGCGCGCGCAGACTGCTGCCCGTAGCGCTGGTTTTGGCTGCCGGACTGGCGCTCCGGCTCTGGATGCTGAAGGAGTTTTTCGCTGTCGATGGGGACTCACTGATCTATGGGGGGGTGGCGAAGAACCTGCTCCTGCACGGCCGCTACGCCCTCAATGGAGCCGGCGGCGAATTGTATCCCACGCTGATCCGCCTGCCTGGCTATCCGCTCTTACTGGCTCTCTGCTTCCGGGTGTTCGGGATGGAAAACTATGCCTCGGCTGCTTGGGTGCAGATTGCGCTGGAGCTGGCCGGTTGCCTCCTGCTGGCCGATTTCGCGCGCCGCATCGGATCGCCGGGCGCGGGGCTGGCCACGCTTTGGCTGGGAGCGCTGTGCCCATTTACGGCTGCCTACGCCGTGGTTCCCCTCGCTGAGCCGACCACCCTTTTTGCGATCGCGCTGGCGTTGTGGGCGGCGGCGCGCTTCCGGCAAAGGCCAGGATGGGTCTATGCGCTCTGGTTTACCTTTGCGGTGACCTTTGCCACTCTGCTGCGGCCGGACGGGGCGCTGGTAGGCGTGGCGCTGGCGCCGGCCCTGGTGGTGGGGTTGGAAAGGGCCGCCGTCGCGCGCCGGAAGCTCATGCGCATGGCCGTGGTCTGCGCTTTGCTGGCGCTAATGCCCTTTGCCGCCTGGACCTGGCGGAATTGGAGCGTCTTCCACGTCGTTCAGCCCCTTGCGCCACGCCTTGCCACCGACCCCGATGAAGTCCCGCCCCTCGGTTGGGAGAGCTGGGTCAAGAGCTGGTGCCTGGACTTCGTCTCCACCTTCGATATCTATTGGAATGTGCCCGGCGGGCCGCTCGACGTTGGCAAGCTGCCCAGCCGCGCCTTCGATTCGCCGGCCCAATATGCTGAAACTTCGACGCTGGCCGAGGAGTACAACAACGGCGGCCAGGTGCTGACGCCGGAAATCGACAGGCGCTTTGCGCGGCTGGCCGCCGAGCGCATCGCCGCCAACCCCATGCGCTACTACCTCTGGCTGCCGCTGGGCCGTGTGGCCGATATGTGGCTGCGGCCCAGGGTCGAGCGCACCTACGACGATCTTGACTGGTGGAACTATGCGGCTCATCCGTCGGAATCGCGGCTCAGCTGGGCCTGCGTGGCATTGAACGCTTTCTATCTTCTGCTCGGAATCGCCGGGCTCTGGCTGCGGCCGCGCTTCGCCGGTTGGATGCTGATCTATTTCGCGCTGCGCAGTTGCCTGCTAGCCACCATCGAGGCTCCTGAGGCGCGCTATACCCTCGAGTGCTTTCCCATGCTCTTTGTCTTGGGCGGAGTAGCGGTCCACGGAGTCTTCACAAGAACGGCGGCCTTCCGGCTTGCCAGGACCTGATCCGCTTTACCGCGCCCCGTCACCATTCATTTCCTGGTAGCTAGGAAATGCGGTCGAGCCAGAGCTGCGGGGGGTACGATATACTCCGGTACGCAACAGAAAAATGGAGGTTTGACGATGCGTTCATCAGCGGTTTTGAAGTTGGCGGCGGCGGGCGTGATGGCCGTTGCGATGATGGCGGCGCCGGGGCGTGCCCTGGCCCAGGGAGGCGACACGGTGCTCAAGCCGGCGGATATGGAGAAGCTGTTGCCGGCCAAGGTCTACTACCGTGGGCAATCGGCCTCTACCCAGATCAGGAACTCTGGCGGCGTCAAGTTTGCCGATGGGTACTTCGTTCTGGCCACGCTTGTGGATACCAGCGGCTACGCGACAGATGTGCAATCCAAATACCAGGCTTACTTCGTTGCCGAGGTACCCATCAAGCTGGGTGGACAGAACCTCGGGGCCGGCGTCTATGGCGTGGGCTTCGTCGGTGACAAGTTGCTGGTCACAGATGTGGGAGCGCATGACGTGCTTACGGTCAGCTCCGGCGAGGATGCCGGCCTCAAACACCCCATGCCCCTCATGGTGGTCGCCGATCAGGCAGGCGGAGGTTTCCGGCTCTACGCCGGCCGCAAGTATGTGATTTTCAGCCGCTAGGTCGCTAGAGATCAGGGGTCAGGGGGCAGAGGCTGCGAGTTCGCTGGGTGCCCCAGGTCTCGATTCTGAGACCTGGGGAGCACGACGCCTGTGACTTGCCCCTGAATCTGCGATGATGGAAGCGACGCGCCGCAGGCATTCCCCGCTTCGGGCAGCGTGCCCCAGGTGAAACTCGCAATGCAGCGTGTCGCGCTGATCTACAACCCGGCTTCAGGGCAGTACTCGGCGCGGCGGGCGGCGGCCGTTCAGAATGCGCTGGCCACGCTCCGCGCCGCCGGGGTTTCGGCGGAGATCTTCGAGAGTACCACGCCGGAAGGCGCAACAGCCCGCGCCCAGGAGGCCATCCGCCAGGGCTGCGACGCCGTGCTTGCCTGCGGCGGCGATGGCACCGTCCACGCAATCCTCCAAACTCTCGTCGGCTCGCCTGTCGCGCTGGGCGTCATTCCCCTGGGAACCGCCAACGCCCTGGCCGCCGATCTGGGCCTGATTGGATCCCCGGCGAGTGTGGCTGAGATGTTGCTGCGTGCCGAGCCGGTGCAGGTTCCGGTGGGCCGGATCCACTTTCAAAACGGCGACGGAAACACCGTCTCACGCTACTTCATCGTCGCCGCCGGCATCGGCGCGGATGCCCAACTCATGTACCGGCTGGACGCGCGCTTGAAACGGCGCTTTGGCTACGCCCTTTATCTGGTCGAGGCCTTCCGCGTCTGGGCGACCAGCCCTTTTCCGCTCTTCGAAGCCACCTTCACCACCAATGGAAGCGATTCCGTGCGCGTGGTGGAGGCCTCGCAGTTGCTGGCTGTGCGCATTCGCTCGTTCGGAGGCGTTCTGCGCGAACTGGCCCCCGGCGCAACTCTGCGCAACGGCAGCCTCAGGCTATTAGCCTTCAAAACCCGCAGCCGCTTCCGCTTCATGCGTTTTCTTCTTGCGGTTCTCTTCCGGCGTCATACCTTTACCGGCCAAATCGAGCTGCTCGATGTCTCCTCGGTCGAGTGCCGCGCCCGCCGCGGCTCTACTGCCCGGCTCTACGTCGAGGCCGATGGCGAGGTCCTGGGTTCCCTGCCTGTCCGCATCGAAGTCGTGCCCAAGGCCCTGACCCTCCTCATCCCGCCCGACGCTCAGCCCTGACCGCGTGTCCTCGCCGCTGGGGGTCCATACCGAGGTTCCCCCCGTCCATTTTTCCCCGCGATTCCACCTCCCTCCGGGGATAATGAAAGCTGCTCTGGGACTCTCCGTCCGTTCCCCCTGCTTGTGTGCGGCTTTTTGTTGGGGTCGTGCGCGGCGGTTCGGGAGCGAGTCTGTGAGCCCGCCATGAAGCCACTTCGCATCGTTCTGTCGCCTACGCGCAGCCGCCCCTGGAACATGTTTCTGGGGCTTGTGCTCCTGCTCGTCTCCACTCTGCTCCTCCTCGCCCTGGCCACCTATCACGCCTCCGACCCCTCGCTCAACACCGCCGCCAGCCTTCCCGTTCGCAACTGGATCGGGCTCTTCGGCGCGGCCGTCAGCGATCTTCTGCTGCAGTCCTTCGGTCTCACCGCCTTCCTGCTGCCTCTCTGGCTGGCCGCCATCGGCTGGACCTGGATGCACTCCCGTCCCGGCGGCTCCGCTCTTCTGCGTTGGGTGGGCACGCTGCTTGCTCTCGCTTTCGTTCCTGCCGTCTTCGGCCTTCTTCCCTGGCACTGGCACTGGCTCAGTCTTCTCCCCGCCGAGGGTGTAATGGGCCGGCTCGTCTCCAGCCTCCTGGTCACCTACCTCAACATTCAGGGCGCATGGCTGGTGGCCGGCGTCCTGGCAGCCGCCGGACTCTGGTTTGCATCCTCGCTCAGCTTTTTTACCCTCAAGGAGAACCTCGCCGACCGCTGGCTCCTCTTCCGCTCCTGGCAAGATCGCTGGCGCAACTGGCGTGAGGAACGCGCCGAGCGCAAAACCGAACGCCTGGCCGAGCGCGCGCTCCACCGCGCCGAAAAAGCCGCCTCCCCATCGGATGATGCGCCCCGTCAGGGCTTTTTCGCCGCGCTCTTCCGCCGCAAGCGCGAACCCGCCCCCGACCCGCTCGACACGATTCCCGCCTACCAGCGCGCCCGCATAGAGCCTGAGAAAGACGAGATCCCCGTCACCCCGCAGCACACCGGCGACAGCATCTGGGAGCGCTCTGCGATCAACCCCGCCGCCGCCACCCCTGTGCAGCCCATGCCGTCCAGGTCCATGCCGCCTCAGCCGCCCGAGCCTCGGCCCGTACCCTTTCCCACGGCGTCGTTCCCCTTCGAGTCAACTCCAGCTCCAGCTCAGCACGTAACCGGCGAAATCGCCATCCACGACCGCGCCGACGCCCGCATTCGCACCGCTACTGTCGCACCCAAACAGGTCAGCGGCTTCAAGCTGCCGCCCAGCACCCTGCTCAACGCCGGCGACGGCCCCCAGGCCGTCCGCGAAGACGCCCTGCGCGAAGAGGCCAAGATCCTGGTCGAGAAATGCGGCGAGTTCGATGTCCGTGGCCAGGTGGTCCAAATCAACCCCGGCCCCATGGTCACCACCTTCGAATTCAAGCCCGAAGCCGGCGTCAAGTATTCCCGCGTCACCGGCCTCGCCGACGATCTCTGCCTGGCCATGCGCGCGGAGAGCATCCTCATCGAGCGCATGGCCGGCAAAAGCACCGTCGGCATCCAGGTTCCCAACTACGAGCGCGAGACCATCCATCTGCGCGACGTGTTGGAGTCAGAGACATTCCACAAGTCCAAGTCCCGCCTCACCCTGGCCATGGGCAAGGACATCAACGGCCGCATCGTCACAGCCGATCTCTCCGCCATGCCGCACGTGCTCATCGCCGGCAGCACGGGTTCGGGCAAATCCGTGGCCATCAACGCCATGATCATGAGCCTGCTCTTCCGCACCACCCCCGCCCAAGTCCGCCTCATCCTGGTCGATCCCAAGCGCGTCGAGCTGGGCATGTATGAGGGCGTCCCGCACCTCTTCACCCCCATCATCACCGAGCCCAAGCTGGCCGCCAACGCCCTGCGCAACGCGGTTCGCGAGATGGAGCGCCGCCTCAAGCTGCTGGCCAGCCGCAGCGTTCGCAACATCGAGCAGTACAACAAGCTCTTTGAGGGCACCATGGCTTCGCTCTTCGACGACGCTCCGGACGAGGAGCCTCTGCCCTTCATCGTCATCATCATCGACGA
>Ga0182014_10008802_pt1 | contig 10235 bp, 4 predicted proteins | sample 612S2DmetaG_FD_120489 | JGI IMG/M metagenome (GOLD analysis project Ga0182014, IMG submission 120489) | Permafrost microbial communities from Stordalen Mire, Sweden - 612S2D metaG | ecosystem: Environmental > Terrestrial > Soil > Wetlands > Permafrost | place: Sweden: Stordalen | collected...
CACCCTGCGTCTGATCAGCCAGCATGCGGAAGCCAGCCATATCCAAAGCGTTTTGAGCAAGCTGAGTCAGTTTCTCAGCGGGCTGAGCAACGCTGCGGAGCAGTTGAAGCCCGAAGAACGTTGGCGGCGGATTTGGCACCGCATCCTGGAACCCTACCGTCTGCCGGCGGCCGCCTGGCTGGCCCCCAGCGGCTGACATTGAGTCTGGAAGCCAAAAAAAATCAAATCCGAAGGGCCGCCGCAAAATTTTACACGGCGGAATCAGCGGAGCTTTGATCGCTAACTGCCGTTTTTAGGTTCAACCGCGGAAAACGCTTCATGGATTCGCCGAACTCTTCTCCCACAACGCTTCTCGAAGTCCCGACCTGCGCATTATCTTCCGCTGCACAGCCGTCCGAAAAGAGCCTTCATTAGACCAAAGTTCCACTTCCCTGCTCGCCCGGGTCAGCCCTGTGTAAATCAGTTCGCGCGTTAGTATGGCGCTATCTTCGCCCGGCAGAATCAAAAGGACCCGTTCGAACTCAGACCCTTGGCTTTTATGAACGGTCAGTGCAAAAGCGGTCTCATGTTCTGGCAGTTGCAGCGGCAGATAGTCCCGCAGACTCTCCTCCGACCCAGAGAAAAAACCACGCAATTCCCCCCGTTGCGAATCGCGAAGCAGGATACCAATATCGCCGTTGAAGAGCCGGAGATTGTAATTGTTGCGAGAGATCAGGACCGGCTTGCCGGCATAAAATCTTGCCGTCGCTTCAATAAGGCCTGCCTCGGTCAGAATTTCCTCTGCCAGGCGATTTATGTTTTCCACCCCGTAGGGACCATGACGCACGGCACAGAGAATCCGGAATCGGCCAAAACTCTTGAGCGCCTGCACCGGCTCTTTGGCTTGAAGGTAATCTGCGTAGCTGCTCAACACAGGCGTTTTAAGAGCCTGCTTCAATTCGTTGGAGGCGGGCAGTTTGCTCCATGAAACTTCTGCACCAGAGGCGGTCGCCCTTCTCATAACCTCGACGGCCGTGTCCGCGTCACCATCGTTAACCGCCCGGCTCAGGCCGTAAATTTGACTCCGCTCGCCGAAGCGGTAGTTCTTTCGCAATTCAATAATGCAATCGGAAAGAGGCGTTGTCTTGTTGGCGCTGCTGGCAGGAATCTCCCTGCCGGTCACCTTCAAGAACTCGCTTGTGAATTCCTTGGAAAATGCTCGCGCCGCGCCGCTGTTGCAGATGTCGGCCAAAACAGCACCCGCTTCAACTGAAGCCAACTGGTCTTTGTCACCCAACAGAATTAGCCGGGCAGAAGAAGGAATAGCAGCGATAAGTTTTGCCATTAAGGCCAAGTCCACCATGCTCGCCTCGTCAATGACGACCACGTCCACTGGCAGGTGATTTTCCCTATCGTGCCGAAAATAGGCGGAGTTCGGGATTGAATGCAACAAACGGTGAATGGTGCTCGCCTGCTCCGGAAGCCGGTCTTTGATTTCTTGCGAACAGGGCAGCAAGCCTTTGGCATTTTTGACTGCTTCCTGCAGACGCGCGGCGGCTTTGCCGGTTGGAGCGACCAGAGCAATCCTGAGTTTGTCGCTGCTCGGTTGTTCGAGGAGCAACGTCAGCAACATGACCACCGTCCGGGTCTTCCCGGTCCCCGGGCCGCCGGAAATGACGCAAAACCTGTTCCTGACCGCTGCAAAGGCAGCGAGCATTTGCCAATCAAATTCACCATCGGTTGGAAATAATTTGGCCAGGCCTTCCATGAGCCGCTGCCAATCAACGTTCGGCACCTTTTCTCCGGTCCACCGCCGGATTGCCGCTGTTAGATCGTTTTCGTATTCCCAGTACCGGTGCAGGTAGAGCCTGGCGTCGTCATCGAGTATCAAAGGCTTGAATTCACCTGGTTTTCCGACCACCGGAGAAGCGCGCAAAACCTTGATCCATTCCGGCACTGATGGGACCATCTCTCCCTTCAATTCCTCCGGAAGAGAACGCGCGCTGCCGTCGAATGCCTGCAAATCCAGGCAAATGTGACCGAGACCTCGAAAGTAGCTCACCAGCATCGCCGCCAGTTGGACGTTTGGATTCCCACCTGAAAGGCGCCCAATGAAACCGCCGAAGTACCGGTCAATTGGATTCAGAACGTTGGCAACGGCTTCTTTTTGTGCTAAAATCGCCATTTCTATTTTCCTTCAAAAAACGAAGCAAGCTGGGTGATCACTTCCGGTTTGGGTCTGTCCCGAAACACACCAAATTCCGGCCGGGCCGGATCCAAGCCACGCAGAAAGATATAAATCACGCCGCCGAAGTGTTTGTCGTAGTCGTAGTCGCGGAGACGAATGGAGAGATATTTGTGCAGGGCCAGGGTGTAGAAATGGTATTGAACGAAGTAATGCTCCCGTCGCATTTCTTCCCTGATTGCCTGCTGGGAGTAGTCTTCCACCTGATTGCCCAGCCAGTTCGATTTCCAATCAACCAAATAGTACCGTTCTCCGAATCGCAACACCAGGTCAATGAAACCTTTCAGGAACCCGGTGACGAGATCGAATTGCGTCCGTGCATCTGGTGCCGTGAAGTCCAGCCCCCAGCCAAGTCCTTCAAAGAGCCTGTACAGCCGGGAGATGGAAGCGCGCTGGATTGGGAAATAGAATTCGAGCTCGCTTAACCGATCGAGTTGCGGAATCTGTTCCAGTTTGAAATCCGGATGCTCAGGATCAAGCGGAAATCTCATAAGCGTCCTGAGCATTTGGGTGACGGCATCCAGGTGGATTGGCTCCGTCAAACCGTGTGCCTGCAAACCTTCGGAGGCCGCCGCGGTGATAACATCGTCGGCTGCGGCAAAATCCAACTTCTCTAGAATTTGATGAAGGCACGTCCCGACTTTCGCGCCCTTGGGCAGCGCGAAAATGCCGGAGCCGGGTGCTTCGACCTTGCCTGTCTGCATGGCCCTGTCGCGGTCAGGCAGTTCTTCCGCAGCACCCGCCTTAAAATAGGTGAAACTGGAAATCACCCAATCGCGCTGAATGCGGCCGGTGAATTCGCGACAGCGCAAATCGGGCGTACTTTCGCGCAGCGGAGTGTAGAGTTCCGCGTTTGCTTCCGGCAGATCAACCAACCGCATCTTGCCGGCGGCTTCGGTTTCTACCTGCTGCAAGTCGCTAAACAACTGGTCATCCCCGAGTTGCTTGAAGTGGCTTTCCAGCGCGGGAATGATTGGCTTGCCCAGGGGTGAGGGCCGGTGGAAAAGCCATGCTGGCGCCGAATTAGCGGCGTTTCTCATTCCGCCCCACACAAAGTAGCAACGGTGTTTCGCACGCGTAACAGCCACGTATAACAGCCGGACGTTTTCGGCGAGTCGCTCCTCCAAGGCGCACTGCCGGTGGGGATCGGACACTTCGGGGCCCAAATCCCGGACCAGGTGCAGTTGATCATCCGGGTCATGAAAAATGACTTCCTCCTCGGAACCCCTCTTGAGATCCGAACCTCTCCAGGAAAACAGGGAGAAAACGACCGGGTATTCGAGGCCTTTGCTTTTGTGAACGGTTACTAATCGCACGGCATTTTCATCACTCTCAAGGCGCAACTGATGCTCTTCCGGGGCTTGCTTCCCAAGGTCGGCCTGATCCGCGAACCACTTGAGGACGCCGCCCACACCCAACCGACGTTCTGTCGCGGTTTCATGAAGCACTTCGCTCAGATGGAGAACGTTGGTGAGCCTCCGTTCGCCATCGGGAAAAGCAAGCAAACGCTGGCGCACCTGCTCCTGCTGGAGCCAATGCCGGAACATGCGGAAGAAGCCGTGCCGTTGCCAGAGTTCCAAATACTCGTGAATCCGCTCCAACCATTTCTGCCATTCGATTTCTCCGAAAGCGGCCAGTTTGCCGCCATCAACGCCAAATAATTCCGTCGCCAAGGCTGCCCTGACCAGCCTTTCGTCCCCCGGCAACGCGATCCCCGCAAGCATGCGTTGGAACTCAACCGCTTCATTGGAAGCAAATAAACTGGCTGTCGTGTAAAGCACGCTTGGAATGTTGCAGAGGCTCAACGCCGCCTGCATTTTGGCGGCCTGCTTGTTTTCCAGTACCAGAACCGCAATGTCTTGGGGTTTAAGCCGCTGGTCGCCGATCTTCGCAGGGCCATTCAGCAGACGGGCGATTTCCCCCGCCACCACTGGCGGAAGGATTTTCTCGGCAGCAACTTTGGCAATTTCATTATTGTTCTGGCGTCTCCAAAACCAAAATTGGAAAGGAGGCTCGGATTTGTCATCGAAAGTGAGCGGCGTTTTATCAGCCTCCCTCTGAGGAATCGCGTTGTAAAAAGCGATCCGATCAAAGACGAAGGCGTTCGGAGCAGCGCTGAAGATGCTGTTTACAGCCTTGACCAGGCCCGATTCAGATCGCCAGTTCTCACCGAGGGTGAAGCGGTCGCTGGCTTCCCCGGCTGCCTCCATATAAGTGAAGATGTCGGCGCCGCGGAACCCGTAAATCGCCTGCTTCGGGTCCCCAATGAGGAAGAGAAAGGTGGAACCGCCTGAGAAGGCTCGCCGAAAGATCTGGTATTGCACGGGGTCAGTATCCTGAAACTCGTCGATGAGCGCCGCCCTATACCGGCAGCGAAGATCTTTGGCCAGCGCGTCTCCGTTCGGCCCCATCAACGTGTCGTTAAGGCAGGCAAGAAGATCATCGTAGTGTTGGATTTTGCGCTGGGCTTTGCGTTTCGGGAGTTCGGCCCGGGCAAATTCAATGAATTCCAATTGGAGCCCGGCGAGCCACATCTGTTCCGCTCGACAAATCTGTTCGCATAGCTCGAAGAACCGATGCCGTGGTACCGCAGGGGCGGACGACTTTTGGGATTTCTTTTCTTCCAGCATGGAGGCGCAGAAGTTTCCCAGGCTTTCAAAGGCCTCAAACGCGGTCTCACTTTCCGAGAAACAGGTTTCCAATTGCTCGAACAGCAAAACCATTTTGTCGTCATCGTTGTACGGGGCCTTGCCCCACTTGGTGGCCGAACCAAAAAGGCCTTTGATCGTCTTGTTTTCGTCGCGCCAAACCCTGCGCGCCTCCGCAAAAGCATTCTCCAAATCCACGGACAACGACTTTAGGCTGTGGCCTTTCGCTTGCGAAATAAATCTCATCTGGGGGTGGTTGACCAAGGATTGGAGCAGCCTCACAAATTGGGCAGGACCGAGCCCATTTTTCAGCGCGAAATGAACCACCGTTTCACTTGCCTCGTAAAAATGCACCCGCCAGAAGTCGTCCGCGATTTCCTGCAAAATATCCGAAGGATCGGTTACCAGCTCCGTGTCGAAAAGAATACCGCTTTCAAATGCCCTGTCCCGCAAAGTACGCTGGCAGAAACCATGGATCGTGTAAATCGGCGCCTCATCAAAGCCCCACAGCGCGCTCTGCAAACGCGCTTCCATTTCCTTTGCTTCGCCGCGGTGCCGTTCCACCAATGCCTGGAGGAAAGGGATGCGACTTGATCCGGCGGCAAACGCTCGCAATGTTGCTGACAAGACCTGGCGAATCCGATGGCGCAGTTCCTCGGTGGCGGCTTTTGTGTAGGTCACCACCAGAATCTCCCGGACCGACAGGTTTTGCTCGATGAGCAGTCGCACAAAAAGCGCGGTAATCGCATACGTTTTGCCGGTCCCGGCGCTGGCTTCAATCAAGCTCGTGCCCCGGGACAGCGGCGTCTCCGTCAGATGAAATGCCACGTGATTGCTCATGGCTTTATTTCCTCCAACACTCCGAATAACGGGTCCAAGGTGGTCCGGGCAAGATCCTCAAATTCGTTGTCCAACGGATCGACGTTCTTGAAAAACAGAGAAAAGTAGCTGTCTTCACACTCGCCCGGCGGACCATAGTCGGTGCCGTTCCATTTTTCCTGGGCGAAAACGATCGGGGTCTTGGTTATTCTTCCAGACCTGCCCTGCCGGGCTTTGAAATCCGCTCCGGCAAAAGCGTAAGAACTTTCCGGAAAGAATTTTCGTGGCGCTGAAAGGCCAGTCCAATACATGTCCAGCACCTGCCGCAGAAGTGGCAGAGGTTCGGCAACCGCGGCGAACTTGTAAATGGATTCCGTCCCCAGAACAAATGTCTCTGCAGATTTGCCCCTTCGATCACTCGCATTCCATAGCAAGTGCCCGACCCACGCACGCAGCAGGTCCTTGCCTTTGATTTTGGCAGGACGATAGAAGAGCATGCCGGCGGATACAATTTGGCTGAAATCCCCTGAAATCGAAAACTCGTCAACGGCAAGGTCAAAGCTGGTCATCGGTTCGAAATCGTTGGGCTTGTATGCTTGCAGGATTTTGCAGAAGGATTCCACCTGCCAGCCAATCTGCGCGTGATAAGCGTCACCGGTTTTGCCGGCTGGCAGCCGCCCGGACGCTCGCACAAGATCGCGGCTATCTTCGACTCGCACGTTATTGACCAATTTCAAACCCAACAACTCCTCCTTGAGGAGGTAATTCTCCAGGTCGTTTAAGTCGAAAGGCTCGCGTTCCTGCAACGCCGCTTCTGGCGAGTTTAAACTGATTCCCAGGCGTCGTGTGGCCAGGAATTTTGATGGATGACATAAGAATTCGGACAGCGTTTTCGCCGTCAGGCGCCGCCATTCTGGCTCCGGCTCGGGCAGCGGCTTCGAGATAAAAGGAGCCGGAAGTGATCGGGCGGGGACGGTGGCCTGGCTCGCCTGCAGATTCTCCCGCGAGTAACTGAACAGCCGGCCGCCGCAGAAGTAGGCAGTGCTGAAAGCCTGAAGGCGGTTTTGAGTAAACACATGGTCTTTGATCACGTCCCTCCCCGCCAATTCAAATCCCTGTGAGATGTAATCCAGCAGCTCACTCACGAGCACTGAGGGAGGCGCTTCGCGGTTGTCGCGGATTGATTGCCCAACGTAACTCAAGTAAAGTCGCTCTCGGGCGGAAATCAGCGTTTCGAGAAAGAGATAACGGTCGTCCTCACGGCTCGACCGGTCGCCGAGTTTGGGCTTTTGTGCCATGAGGTCGAAGCTCAGATGCCCGTTGGCACGGGGGAAGACCCCGTCGTTCATGCCCAGCAGACAGATGATTTTGGCGGGGATGCTCCGCATGGGCTTGAGGGCGCAAAACGTAACGCCGCCGGTAAGATAGCCCGATCCAAAATGATCCTGGGAAAGATCCCGGTTCAACTGCTCCAACACCACCGAGAGTTCCACCGGTTGATCGTACCCTGTGGTCTCTTGCGCCCGCGAAAACTTGTCAAAGCTGCCATATAGAACTTCCAGGTCTGATGCTTGATCCTCTCCAACCTCAAAAAAATCTGTGAGAATGGCTTGGAATTTCTCCACCCAATGGTCCAACGCATGTTGACCTTCCATCGCCTTGAGCGCGCCGAACAGTTTTTCGACAAAAGCCGCGAACTTGCCGAGCACTGCGGCCGTGCTGCCTTCCACGTCGTCGTAGGGCAGGATATTCAGAAACAGCTTGGCGCCGCCACCAGCCATGGCGTAACCCATGAGCAAGCGGTCCAATCCGTGTTTCCAGGTGTTCTCCTCCCACGACGGCAGGCCCAGGTCAGACCTTTGCTCTTGGTCCCGCCCCCAATTAATCCGTATTTCCGAAACCCAGTGTCGAATAATTTCCAGATCGTTTTCTGTTAAGTCAAACTTCCGTCTGATTGGATCGGATTCCAGTAAAGCGACCACACTGGCCACACCAAGGCGCGTGCCGACGAGGTTGAGCACCCCAAGAAAAGTTTCGATCACATGGCTTTGGCCGCGTGCGGACCGGTCGGCCAGACTGTATGGAATCCGCAGCCGTTCCTGCTCAGGCGAATCAAACACCGCACGGATGTACGGCGCGTAAATTTCGATTTCGGGAATCATCACCAGGATGTCTCTAGGCGCCAAGGTCGGATCCTTTTCAAACCAGTTGAGCAGGTGATCGTAGAGCACCTCCATTTCACGCAATGGGCTGTGGCACGAATGCACCTGGATCGAAGTATCCTCTTCCGAGATCACCTTTTTGTCGGTGTCACCCCTGCCACGATCGCGCAAGTACAAGATGTCGGACTGGATGCTCGACAAGATGGTGTTTTCGCCCGGATCCGAGAATAATGATTCGTCCGACTCCTGCAAGTCCCCGGCTTCCTGCACCAGCACCAAAAAATCCCGCCCAAGTTGCCCAGTCGAAGCCAGCAGTCGGTTGCCTTGCTCAAGATGCAGGGCTTCTGTTGCTGAAGCGCCTCCCCCGTGGCGTCGCAGTGTCTTCTCCTGTTCCCGGTCGGAACTAATATAACCCCAAAACTCGCGGCACGGTTCCAGCAGAAACAAATTCACTTCCGTGTGCCGGGCCAGCGCCGCGAAGAAACGCATATAAAACGGTGGCAACGCAGAAATTCCAAAGATGGAAATCCGCTCTGGCAATCCAATGACTGGTCCAGGCGCCTTTTCAAGCCGCTCAACAAATCGGGCATGGAGTATCGCAGGATGCTGCTGCTGGAAATGTTTGCTCACCTCGCGCCAGAGCCTCGCCTGCCAATGATCTTCATTTCCGGCCTCCCATTCCTGAATCTGTTCCGGCCGGAATATTAAGTACTGGTCAAAGACGTTGGCGATTTTGTCGGACAGCTGGAAAAGTTTGCGGCGATCCGAATCAGCACCAACGTAATTCTTGATTCCTTCGAAGCCGGGCGTTTCCAGGACCGTCGGCAGTTCCTTCATTACCCGCCAGACCAGCATGTCTGGGTCATAAAGGGCCTCTTGCGGCATATCCGGCAGCACCCCATGAAAGAGGGCGGAACTGAAGACGCGCGGAAACGGGAAATGACAATTGCAGCAAACTCCTTGATGTTCTGCCAGTTCGAGCTTCAGCCATCGCGCCATGCCCTGGCTCTGCACAAGCACCAGTTCGGGCTGAAACGCCGAGCGCAATGGGGCACGAATCGCGTCGGCCAGTTGGCGCGACAGGGCCTCCATCCGGTTACTTGTAATCAAAGTCAGCATTTCCCTTTGGATTTGATTCAGGGCACGTTTCCACTTTCAGGCACCCAAGGCAATGTACAAATCTCGGTCGATATGGCAGCCTTCTGCTGTCTTGACGCCTTCTTGTTGAGGCCCGGCCCAACCCTCTCAGGGTCGTCCTGTTCTCGTAGTGGAGCGAAAGCACTCATGGCGCAGGATGAAGAACAAGCGCCACTCCGATGATGGCCGCAGCGAGAATCGCGACCCCATAAAATGCGAGGCAGAAGTATAGCCAAGAGAAGCACTTGCTCATAGCCTCAAATTTCGCGTGGAGAATAGCGCCAAGTTGTTGTAGTTGGTGGTCGTATTCCTTGACCACAAAGGGGAGGTCCACCCCGTCGTGCAGTTTGCGGACGTGCTCACAAAAGTGTTCCTGCTTATCAGGTTTGTGCAGCGGAAACACGATGTTTGGCTGCCATTCGTTCTGAAACGGTCCGGATTTGCCGTACCCTCTGGGACCGCGTGGGGTCAGGCAGGAAATTCCGCGAACAACCGCAGTAAACGCGCAGACCATTCCCGCCAGCAGACAAAAACCGACCGCCGCACTCACGAACCAGCAGCGACAGCAGGCACCGTAGATATGTACCGACGTGGCGTTTTCCAGTTTGGTCAGCCATCCAACCATGACCAGTGGCGTGGGGAGCAAAACCACAAGAAGACCAACTGCTACGCCCACTTTGGTGTCAATGGCTTTGATCCTTTCCTGCGCATTGTCGAATCCGGCCTTCGCCAGCTCAATGCTTAATCTCAGCTTCTCGTCGAATTCGTTCATTTCATTTCTACAGTTTTTGTTCTTCGCAGATAGTCCCTGCGCCCGGCTTCGCCATGCGGCCAAGCAGGCCAGATCGTCGGCCAGCCTCCCATCTTCGTGATGTTTCCGATGTAATGCCGATACAAGAGCCACCGGACGTTGCGGAGGCACACGCATGCTGCAAAACCGCTCGCTGCCGCAGTTCCTTCTTCATTTAAAACCTGGCCGACCACGTCCCTCCATTGTTCGTCCAAAATGTAACAAAGCAGTCCGCCTTCTCCGGCATGCCAATTCCAATCGTTGCGGACCCATGTCTCGCAACATTGGACAAGCGGCAATTGCAACTGCCAGTCAGGACGCAAATGAAACCGGCAACGCGCTGTTCTGGGTGTTGAGACTGCATCGTGGGACAGGTTCAATTCTCCCGATACGACGGCCCAGTTTGCGTCTGCGTCAAGATCAAGGCCATGGCATCCGGCCAATTCCGCGTCCAA
>Ga0182014_10008803_pt1 | contig 10235 bp, 9 predicted proteins | sample 612S2DmetaG_FD_120489 | JGI IMG/M metagenome (GOLD analysis project Ga0182014, IMG submission 120489) | Permafrost microbial communities from Stordalen Mire, Sweden - 612S2D metaG | ecosystem: Environmental > Terrestrial > Soil > Wetlands > Permafrost | place: Sweden: Stordalen | collected...
CGACACGCCGTCGGCGTCCTTCTGCGCCAGCGCTTCCGGCTCGTTGACGCCGACGAGGCCGCGCGAACCGGTCAAGGTGCAGGGGAAGCGCACGCCCTCCTCGTCGCCGAAGGCGACGATCTCGATCGCGACGTCGAGCCGCCGCCCTTGCGCCGCGAGTCCTTCGACCACGCTGAGCGCGGCGAGCGCGCCGAGCGCGCCGTCGTAGCGGCCGGCATCGCGCACGGTGTCTATGTGCGAACCGATCATCAGCGCCGGCGCGTCGGGCCGCTGGCCTTCGTAGCGGGCGCGGACGTTGCCGACCGGATCGATGCGCGCCGACAGCCCGGCCTGCTTGGCCCAGGCGATGAACTGCTCGGCGGCGCGCCGATGCGATGGCGACAGGCAGAGCCGCGTGAGTTTGGGCGGGTCGTCGGTGAAGGCGGCGAGTTCGTCGAGCCGCGCCATCAGCCGTCGCGCCGGGCTTTCCATGGTCGGCGCCATCGCGCGCGTATCCTTCAATTGCCGGCGAGCGAAGCGCCGGCGAGCCAATGACCGAGCGCGCGGCGCTCGGCGTCGGTCATCTCGGTCAGATTGTTGGGCGGCATGGCGTGGGTCAGCACGGCTTGCATGCGGATCGACGGCGCCTGAGCGGCGATGCGTTCCGGCGTGTCGAGCATGACGCCCTTTGGCGCGATGCCGATCCCGTCCCAGACCGGCTCGGGCGCGTGACACATGACGCAGCGCGTCTGCACCACGTCGACTGCCGCCTGCGGCGCGCGCGGCAGGTCGAGGCCCGCCGCCAGCCTCGGCTCGGCGGCCGGCGCGAGGCCGAGCTCCGGCCGCATGCCGGGCGAGGACGCCATGGCGACCCAGAACGCCGCCCAGATCGCCACGGCCGCCGCCAGCCAGGCCCACCACGGCGCCTTGGCCGTATCCTCGTCGGCGTGCCAGCGATTGTAGAAGTAGCGGACGAGCGCTCCGGCGATCACCACGCCGGTGACGACCGCCGGAATCGCGGCTCGATTGGCGAAGGTCACCGGGTAGTGGTTGGACAGCATCATGAACAGGACGGGCAGCGTGATGTAGTTGTTGTGGGTCGAGCGCTGCTTGGAGGTCTTGCCCCAGCGCGGATCGGGGGCGCGGCCGGCGATCAACGCCGCGACCGACTTGCGCTGGTTGGGCATGATGACCAGGAAGACGTTGGCGGTCATCATCGTCGCCATCAGCGCGCCGGTGTGGATCAGCGCGCCGCGCCCGGAGAAGACCAACGTGTAGCCGAAGCTCGTCGCCACGACGTAGCCGAAGCCGACCAGCGCCAACAGCGAGTCGTTCTTGGCGAGCGGCGACTTGCACAGCAGATCATAGACGATCCAGCCGAGCGCCAGCGACGCGACGCCGATCGCCGCCGCCTGGAGCGGGCTGAGCGGCGCCACGGCGGGATCAATGAGGAAGACGCTCGATCGGCCGTAATAGACCCAGCACAGCAGGCTGAAGCCGGAGATCCAGGTCCAGTAGGCCTGCCACTTGTGCCAGACCAGGTGCTCGGGCAGCTCGGCCGGGGCGAGCGTGTATTTGCTCATTTCGTAGAAGCCGCCGCCATGCACCTGCCACGAGACGCCGGCGACGCCCGTCTTCATGCCCGGCGCTTTGCGCAAGGCGGCGTCGAGATGCATGAAGAAGAACGAGGCGCCGATCCAGGCGATGGCCGCGGTCACATGCAGCCAGCGCAGCAGGATCGAACCCCATTCCCAGACATAGGGACCCCACGCCGCCATCGTCTTCTCCGCCCTCGCGCTTCGCCGCGCGCCCGGCGGACCATAGCGGCGGCGCTTTGGCTTGCCCACGAAGAATCTCGGGAATACTTTGCCGTTGGAGCGGAAAATCCCGGCGCTGCCGAATGAGCGCGGAGGCCACATGATGACGCCCTTCCATCGCGCCGCGCTGATCGTCGGAGCCGGACACGGCCTCAGCGCGGCGCTCGCCCGCCGTCTGGCGCGCGAGGGGATGCTGGTAGCGCTGGCGGCGCGCAACGTCGACAAGATCGCCGACGTCGCCGAGCAGACCGGCGCGGCGACCTACGCCTGCGACGCCACCGACCCCGCAGCGGTGCAGCGGCTATTCGCGCAAGTGGAATCGCGCATCGGCGTTCCCGACCTCGTCGTCTACAATGCGGGCTTTCGCGCCCGCGGCGCGCTGATCGAAATCGAGCCGGAAGCGGCGCGCGAGGCGCTGAGCGTCAACGCTTACGGCGCGTTCCTGGTGGCGCAGGAAGCGGCGCGGCGCATGATCAAAAAGGGCGCCGGCGCGATCTTCTTCACCGGCGCCTCGGCGAGCGTCAAAGGCTATGCGAAGTCGTCGCCGTTCGCCATGGGCAAGTTCGCGCTGCGCGGGCTCGCCCAGAGCCTGGCGCGCGAGCTTGCGCCGCATGGCGTCCATGTCGCTCATTTCATCATCGATGGCGGAATCCGCGGCCCCGGCCGCATCGAGGACCCCGATCGGCCGGACTCGCTGCTCGATCCCGAGGCGATCGCCGAAACTTATCTGCACGCTCTGCGCCAGCCGCGCAGCGCCTGGACCTGGGAGTTCGAGCTCAGGCCGTGGGTGGAGCCATTCTGACGCGTGCGCGCCCATGATGCGTTGAAGTCGAATCCTCTCCGCCATCATTGCGAGCCAAGCGAAGCAATCCCGACTTGGGGATTGCGGCTGTCGCTTCGTCTGGATTGCGTCGCTGTCGCTCGCAATGACGGTAGAGAGCGACGCAATCGAAAAGCAACATCTGCTAGTCACGCGACGCGATCTCGGCCGTCAGCTTGCGGATCATCGCGTCGCCGAATTTGCTGAAATCGTCGATCGGCAGCACGAAGGCGCCGGGGCCGCCGATCACGTTGTCGCGGTAATATTGCGCCAGCCCGCCGGGCGGATTGGTGTGCAGCGCCAGATAGCCGCCGGAAGCGGCGGCGCGGCGGTTGAAGATCGACAAGCCATTGATCACGGCGCCCGCCTTGACCGCCGCGTCGCGCGCCTCGGCGGCGGCGCGGCCCTGATTGCTCGTGCCGTCGCCCGAAACGTCGATCACCTTGCGGTCCGCGGCGATCCCGCCTTCGGCGAACAGTCCCATGGCGAAATCGAGCGCCGAGCCGATCGCCGTCCGGCCGACGAAGGCGCGTGGCGCTGCGGCAAGCACGGCGGCGAATTTCGTCGCGTCGCCCGGCGCGCGCAACACCGTCCAATCGACGACGATCGCCTGCTCGCCCTCGCCCGCCCATTCGACATAGGCGAGCGCGATCGCGCCACGCGGGCCGGCGTGGATCGCCTCCATCAGCTTGTCGCTGACGATCGCCGCGGCGTAACCACGGCGCTGCAGGTCGAATTCCTCGTCGTTGATGCTGCGCGACACATCGGCGGCGAGCACGATCGCCGCGTCGACGGCCTCGCCGCCGCCCGCCGGCCACGCTGCGGCGCCAAAACCGACGATGATTAGAGCCGCCAACGCCGCGCCGCGAAGCATCGTTCGCTCCCGCCGTCAGGTCCCCCGACGACGAGCCAAGCCGCGCCGGCCGGCGCGGTCAAGCCAAGTTTGCGTGAAGTGGCGGCGCGCGTTTCAGACGTCGAACTTGACGCCCTGGGCGAGCGGCAGGCTGCGGCCGTAATTCACCGCGCTGGTCTGGCGGCGCATGTAGGCCTTCCAGGCGTCGGAGCCGCTTTCGCGGCCGCCGCCGGTCTCCTTCTCGCCGCCGAAGGCGCCGCCGATCTCGGCGCCCGATGTGCCCATGTTGACGTTGGCGATGCCGCAATCGGAGCCGACCTCGGACAGGAAACGCTCGACCTCGCGGATGTCGGTGGCGAAGATCGACGACGAGAGCCCCTGCGGCACCCCGTTGTGCAGCGCCAGCGCCTCGTCGAAGTCGCGATATTTGAGCACATAGAGGATCGGCGCGAAGGTCTCTTCGATCACCGGGCCGACCTGCCCCGGCATCTCGACCAGGGCCGGGCGGGCGTAATACGCGTCGGCGCCGTTGACCTCGACCCGCTCGCCGCCGTGGACGGTTCCGCCCGCCGCCTTCGCCTCGGCGAGCGCCTTCTGCATCGCCGTGAACGCGCCGCCGTCGATCAGCGGGCCGACCAGCGCCGACGAAGCGGTGGGGTCGCCGACGGAAATGTCGCGATAGACCTTCGCCAGCTTCGGCACCAATGCGCCGTAGACGCTTTCATGGACGATCAGGCGGCGCATCGAGGTGCAGCGCTGGCCAGCGGTGCCCATCGCGCCGAAAGCGACGGCGCGCAGCGTCAGGTCGAGATCGGCCGACGGGGTCACGATCGAGGCGTTGTTGCCGCCGAGTTCGAGAATGCCGCGAGCGAAGCGACGCGCCAGCCGCTCGCCGACGATCCGCCCCATGCGGGTCGAGCCGGTCGCCGAAAGGACCGGCACGCGCTCGTCGTCGACCAGCGCCTCGCCGACCGCGCGGCCGCAGATCAGCACCGTCAGCAGATCATCGGGCGCGTCGGCGCCGAACTTGGCCGCCGCGCGACGGTACAGCGCCTCGACCGCCAGCGCCGACAACGGCGCTTTCTCCGACGGTTTCCACACCACCGCGTCGCCGCAGACGAACGCCAGCGCCGCATTCCACGACCATACGGCGACCGGAAAGTTGAACGCCGAAATGACGCCGACGACGCCGGCCGGCCGCCAGGCTTCGGTGAGCTTGTGATCGGGGCGCTCGGACTGGATCGTCAGGCCGTAGAGCTGACGCGACAGGCCGACGGCGAAGTCGCAGATGTCGATCATCTCCTGCACCTCGCCGAGCCCCTCCGACTCGACCTTGCCGACCTCGATCGTCACCAGCCGGCCGAGTTCGGCCTTGGCGGCGCGCAATTCTTCGCCGAGCAGGCGAACGAGCTCGCCGCGGCGCGGCGCCGGGACGCTGCGCCACTTTAGGAATGCCGCATGGGCGCGGCTGACCGCCGCTTTCGCGTCGACCACGGTCGCCTCGTCGAGCGTCGCCAGCGGCCGGCCGTCGATCGGCGAATGGACGACGAGTCCCGCGCCCTTGAGGCGCCTGGCGTCGACGCCGAGCGACTCGAGGATGCTTTGGGCTTCGCCGGCGAGTTTGGAGTGGGAGACGGGGACGGTCATGGCGTTTCTCGATGGTTTGGCGCCGGTGCGGGGTCTAGACCCGTGCGTCGACAAAGTGGGCGGCCTGAGCGCCGACTTCGTAGAAGGCTTCGGCCGCGTGGCGCAAGAGCGCCGTTTTCGGCTCGGTGACCGGCAGCGGCAGGTCGACCTCGCCGATCACCCCCAGCGCCAGATCGGCGAGGCAGCGCCCGAACACCGTGCCAGGCGCGATGCCCCGGCCGTTGTAGCCGCTGAACGACACGATATTGCGCGCCAGCCGATGAAAGCGCGGCAGGTGGTCGGCCGTCATACCGATCATGCCGTACCACTCGCCGTCGAATTCGATCCCCGCAAGGCGCGGAAACAGCTTGGCAAGCGCCCGACGAGCCCAGGCGCGATGGATCGGCAGGCCGGTTCCGCGCAGCGCGCCAACGCTGCCGAACACCAGCCGGCCCGCCTGGTCGAAGCGGAACGAGCTCAAGATCTGCCGGGTGTCCCAGCAGCCTTGCCGCCCCGGCAAGATCGCGCGCCGGGTCGCCTCGTCGAGCGGGACCGTGGCGAAGTTGAAATAGGGCAGATGGGTCAGCTCCGCCCGCAACTCAGCCCACGGCGCGACCGTGTAGGCGTTGGTGGCGACGAGAACCCATTTTGCCCGCGTCGCGCCCTGCGGCGTGCGCAGGATCCAACGGTCGCCGTCAGCCTGGCAGCCAAGCGCCGGACTCGACGAAAAGACCCGCGCGCCCGCGGCGATCGCGGCGCGGGCGAGGCCGCGCGCGTAAGCGAGCGGCTGGATCGTCCCGGCGCGTTCGTCGAACAGCGCGCCGGCATAGGCCTTCGTGCCAATCTTCGCCGCCGCCTCAGCCTTGTCGAGCAGGCGCACCGGCGCGCCGCGGGCGCGCCATTGCCGCTCACGCTCCTCGAGTTCGGCGAGCCCGCGCCCGTTGACCGCGCAATGCAGCGTACCGACCGGCTCGATTTCGCAGGCGATCTTGTGCCGGTCGACAAGCTCGAACACCGCGCGGGGCGCGTCGCCGAGTAGCGCCAACAGCCGTTGGCCATATGTGTCGCCGAGCGTCTTGGGCAGTTCCTCAGGCATCGTCCACATGCCGGCGTTGACCAGGCCGACGTTGCGCCCCGAGCCGCCGAAGCCGATCTCGGCGCCGTCGAGCACAGCGACCGTCGCGCCGCCCTGCGCCGCGTGCAGCGCCGCGGAGAGGCCGGTGAATCCGGCGCCGACGATGGCGATGTCGCAGTCGACGTCGACGCTGAGCTTCGGCGCCGGCGGCGCCTCAGGGGCGGTCTTTTCCCACAAGCCGTGGCTGAGCGGATCGCCGTTCATCGCGCGCCCCTCGCGCGCCGCGAGAATCGATCGGTACAGAACACGCGTGCGCCGGCCGCTGAGGCCATCGACCTTCCTCCTGTTTCAGAAGATTGCGCGCCGATCCCGTCGGGCGGACGCTCCGGCATAGTAAGCTTGGCCAACTCTGCTAGGGAATAGCGCATCTGGCGCCATGCGGCGATGGGACGCGGAAGGCGGCGCTCGCGACGGGTCCTACGCCGCCTCGATCTCGTTGGCGATCTTCCTCAGAATGTCGAGGAACTCGTCCTTCTTGGCGCCGACGATCGCATCGAGCTTGGCGTCATGCTCGCGGGCGAAGCCCTGCAAGCGTTCGAGATGTTCCTCGCCGGCGGCGGTCAGGCAAAGCTCGACGCGCCGGCGGTCGTTGGCCGCACTGCGGCGCTCGATCAGCCCGAGGCGCTGCAGATCCTGGAGCAGCGGGGTGATCGACGACTTGTCGCGCACGATGGTTTGCCCCAACGCCGCTTGGCTGATGCCGGGGTTGCTGGCGATGACCGTCAACGCCGCGAGTCGTCCCGGCTTGATGCCCTGCTGGTCGGTCGCGCGGGCGAAGGCGCGAAACGAAGCGTCCTGCGCCACGCGCAGATGGAAGACGATATAGCGCTCAAGGTCGCCGAGATCGACCCGGGCCGCCAAAACGGCAGGTTTGCCGGGGACCTTCGGCCCGCTCGATTTGGCTTTATCGCTCATTGGCTTAGGCGCCCCTCCCCGATCGTGCGCCTGCGACCGGTCTTTTTGTCGCTCGCTCGTTTCGCCATCCGCCGTCAGCTCTGGCGCAAGGCGAAGCTGCTCTGGTCGGTAACGAGCGACTCCGCCTTGGCGATCTTCCCCGCCTTCGCTTGGCTCCCCGGCCTTGTCAAGCCGACGGCCGCTGCCGGCCGGGGCATCCTCGAGCGAAACAGGTCCTCCGCCACGGCCTCAGGAATAACCCGGAGTTGCGGGAATGGGCGGCGGCGCGCCAATGTCGACCGTCAAGCGACCCCATGAGGCGGCGATGGATTTCGACAGCCCGGCGGCCCTGCGCGCTCGCGTGCTCGCGCTGGAAGAAACGGTCCTGCTGCTCGCCAGCGTCATGGCGCACTATCCCCAGACGCGACACGATCTCGAGATCCGGTTCGCCGAACTCGCCGCCCATGCCGAGGCGCGAGGCGCGTCGCCAGCAGGCAAGATGCTCTACGAGACTCTCGCCGAGCAGATCGCCCAACTGCAATCGCTGACGGGCCTGACCCGGCACTGAGGTCCGCCGGGGCTCTCGGCCGCTGTAACAAATCTGTCGCATTGGAAGGCTAGCAGGCGCGCTACAGACGTCGAGCCCGGCGTCGAGGTCAGTGAGCCGGCCATGCCTTCCCCAGCGCGTTCCGAAACCGGCGATCCGTTGCTGCTGACGCCTGGTCCGTTGACGACGTCGAAGACCGTCAAACAGGCGATGGTCCATGACTGGGGCTCGCGCGACGCGGCCTTCATTGCGCTCAACGCCGAAGTCATGGAGAGCCTGCCGAAGATCATCCATGGCGAGGGCGCGTATGTGACCGTGCCGATGCAGGGGTCGGGCACCTTCGCCGTCGAAGCGATGCTGACGACGTTCGTGCCGCGCCACGGCGCTGCGCTGGTGTTGATCAACGGCGCCTATGGCCAACGCGCCAAGCGCATTCTCGCCGTCGCCGGCCGCCAGACCTTTGTTCACGAGACAGCCGAGGACACGCCGCCGGACCTCGACGCGGTCGAGCGCATCCTTGCCGAGACGCCGGCGATCACTCACGTCTTCGCCGTCCACTGCGAGACGACGAGCGGCATTCTTAATCCGATCGAGCGGATCGCCGCGCTATGCACGCGTCAAGGCCGGCGGCTGCTGGTCGACGCGATGAGCGCCTTCGGCGCGCTCGAACTCGACGCGCGCACGACCCCTTTCGACGCGGTCGCCGCCTCCGCCAACAAGTGCCTCGAAGGGGTGCCGGGACTCGGCTTCGTCGTCTGCCGGCGCGAAGCGCTCGCAGCGACCGAGGGTAACGCGACGACTCTGTCGCTCGACCTGCTCGACCAACGCCGCAGTCTCGAGAAGACCGGGCAGTACCGCTTCACCCCGCCGATCCATGTCATCGTCGCCTTTCATCAGGCATTGCAGGAATTCTTCGCCGAGGGCGGCGTCGCCGGCCGCGGCCAGCGCTACGCGGAGAACGCGCGCATCCTCATCGGCGGCATGCGTTCGCTTGGCTTCGAAACGCTGCTGCCCGACGCGCTGCAGGCGCCGATTATCGCCACCTTCCGCACGCCTAGCCATCCGGATTTCGTTTTCCAGCGCTTCTACGATTCGCTGAAAGCGCGCGGCTACGTCATTTATCCGGGGAAGCTCACGGTCGCCGACTCGTTTCGCATCGGTTGCATCGGGCGTCTCTACCCCGGCCACATGCGCGGCGTTCTCGAGGCCGCGCGCGAGACGCTCGAAGAAATGGGCGTCGCGCTCGCACCCGTCCTAGCGACGTAGAAGGAAAGCGATGTCAGAACATCCGCCGCAGGTCTTGGTCAACGGCCGCGACTATCGTTGGCCCGCCGCCCCGACGGTCGTTATCTGCCTCGACGGCTCGGAGCCCGGCTATATCGAGACGGCGATCGACAAGGGCCTGGCGCCCAATCTCGCCCGGCTGATGCGCGACGGCGCAAATCTGACCGCGCTCAGCGTCATCCCGAGCTTCACCAATCCCAATAATCTGTCGATCGTCACCGGCCGGCCGCCGGCCGTGCACGGCATCGCCGGCAACTACTTCCTCGACCCGGCGACGGGCGAGGAAGTGATGATGAACGACGCGCGCCTCCTGCGCGCCGATACGATCATGAAGGCCTTCGCCGACGCCGGCGCGCGCGTCGCCGTCGTCACCGCCAAGGACAAGCTCAGGTCGCTGCTCGCCAAGGGGCTCGAATTCGCCTCCGGGCGGGCGGCCGCCTTCTCCGCCGAGAAAGCGGATACGGCGACGCGCGACGCCAACGGGATCGACGCGGCGCTCGCCTTCGTCGGCCAACCGCTGCCGGCGGTCTATTCGGCGGCGCTGTCGGAATTCGCCTTCGCCGCCGGCGTCAAGCTGCTCGAATCCTTCCGCCCGGACGTCATGTACCTGTCGACGACGGACTACGTTCAACACAAGGCGCCGCCTGGCTCGCCGGCCGCTGACGCGTTCTACGCGATGGTCGACCGCTACGTCGGCGCGCTCGACGCCGCCGGCGCCGTCGTCGTTCTGACCGCCGACCACGGCATGAACGACAAGCACCTCGCCGACGGATCTCCCGACGTGCTCTATCTGCAGGACGTCGTCGACAAGCTCGTCGGCGCCAGCGTGGCGCGCGTCATCCTGCCGATCACCGACCCCTACGTCGCGCATCATGGCGCGCTCGGTTCGTTCGCCACAATCTATTTGCCGCCCGAGGCCGACCGCGCGAGCCTGGTCGCCAGGCTCGCCGCCAAGCCGGGCGTCGAAGCGGCGATGGAGCGCGCCGAGGCTTGCGCCCGCTTCGAGCTGCCGCCCGACCGCGTCGGCGACATCGTCGTCCTCTCCGGGCGCCACAAGGTTCTCGGGACCACCGCCGCGCGCCACGATCTCTCTGGCCTCGCCGAGCCGTTGCGTTCGCACGGCGGCTTGTGGGAGCAGCGCGTGCCGATGATCGTCAATCGTCGCCTCGCCGGCGCGACGCCTGAGCCGCTACGCAATTTCGACGCCTTTGACGTCGCCCTCAACCGGATCGCCCGATGAACCTTTCCGCCGCCCTCCCCTTCCGCCGCGAGGCGATGCG
>Ga0182014_10008805_pt1 | contig 10234 bp, 7 predicted proteins | sample 612S2DmetaG_FD_120489 | JGI IMG/M metagenome (GOLD analysis project Ga0182014, IMG submission 120489) | Permafrost microbial communities from Stordalen Mire, Sweden - 612S2D metaG | ecosystem: Environmental > Terrestrial > Soil > Wetlands > Permafrost | place: Sweden: Stordalen | collected...
CTGCAGGACCCAAAACGGATTGAGAGCGAGCTTACGGGCAGTAATTGGCGCCCTGGCGACCGTTACCATCCGTTGGGCGATGAGCGAGAGAAAAAACTGAAGGTATATTTTCAGCAATATCGGATTCCGCCGGAAAAGCGTACTATGTGGCCATTGGCCTTCAGTAACCAGCAATTGATCTGGGCTGTAGGAATGCCTGTTGCCTCCGCCTTTGCCTTCCGGGAGAATACAGGTTTGGCCTTGCGGATCGAAAGCACGCCTTTTTTGGTCTAGCGGGCTGCTGAAAAACGCGCCGAAGCTGAAGCTAAAGAGCGAGTCGCTACGAATGTGTAATCCAGAAGTGTGCAGCGTATAAAGATATTGGGGGCTCGTCCTTCTGAAACTTGTTTTTCAGCAGCCTACTATAGCTGGAGCCCATTGCTGGGAGTGGAGAGCGGATGCCTGAAATCGTTCATAAAGACGTGAAGTACCAGCTAGAGATCGTAGCCACCGCGGAACAGATCCAAAAGCGTGTACGGGAGATGGCACGGCAGATTTCCGACGATTTTCGGGGCGAACTTATCTACGCCATTGCCGTTCTGGAAGATGGGTTCATGTTCATGTCGGACCTGGTGCGAGCCCTCGAGGGAGACGTGGTCTGCCAGTTCCTGAAAACCTACGTGACGGAGCAGCCGCGCCAAGGTGGTTCCACGCGCGAGATTTTCTTCCGGCCCGAGTTGGAGGTAATCGGCAAGCATGTCCTGCTGGTACAGGGTGTGCTGCAAACCGGTATCACCTGCGACTTCCTCATTCGCCACATGAGTTCCTGCGGCGCCGCCTCGGTTCGCATCGCCACCTTCATCGATCGCAGCACGGACCGGCGCATTCTGTTACGCGCCGATTATTTCGGATTCCTGCTGGATCATCGCTATGTAGTGGGTTACGGGCTGGGGTCCGCCGATTTTGGACGGAATCTGCCGTATCTTGCGGTGGTGGCGGGCCAGGCGCCTCCTTCTCAGGGGGTTTGAGCAACTTTCTGGGACGGAAAACGAGTACAATTTACGAATGGGGCCAAAATCCTAAGTCCGTGCGGTCCCGTATGCATCTAATTCGCTGGTGAGGCTATACGTCACGAAGGTTTTCGTGTGCCCTGATCTGAGGAGCTTGCTTTGAATTCGACCGTAAAACAAGTCGTGTTCTGGCTGGTGATTGTCTTGTCGGGCGTCCTGCTGTGGCAGGTCGTCAAGGCTGGCAACAACGGCGTTAAGGAACGCGAAATTAACTTCTCGCAGTTCATGAACGATGTAGACCAGGCAAAGGTAAAGGACGTCACCCTTACCGGGCCGGACGTTCGTGGGCAATATGCCAACGAGAAGGCTTCTTTCCATACCACCGTGCCGGCGAACTATCCCGACATGATCAAGATTCTTCGCGACAAGGGCGTCAACATCACGGTGAAGGATGCCAGCGGTGGAGGGTGGCCAACCTGGCTGTTGAATCTGGCCCCGATCATTCTGCTGGCCGCCCTGTGGATCTTCATGATCCGGCAGATGCAGACGGGCGGAAATAAAGCGCTGTCCTTCGGCAAGAGTAAGGCCCGGTTGCTCTCCATGCAGCAAAAAAAGGTCACGTTTAAGGACGTGGCGGGGGTTGACGAAGCCAAGGAAGAACTGCGCGAAATCATCGAGTTTCTGCGTGAAGCTCAGAAATTTCAGAAGCTCGGCGGCCGTATTCCGAAAGGCGTGCTGCTGGTAGGGCCTCCGGGCACCGGCAAGACGCTGTTGGCGCGTGCCGTAGCCGGCGAAGCCAACGTTCCGTTCTTCAGCATTTCCGGTTCCGATTTCGTCGAGATGTTCGTCGGTGTCGGCGCAAGCCGCGTCCGCGACCTGTTCGAGCAGGGCAAGAAGAATGCTCCCTGCATCATTTTTATCGACGAAATCGACGCTGTCGGCCGTCACCGCGGCGCCGGTCTCGGCGGAGGTCACGACGAGCGCGAACAGACGCTGAACCAGTTGCTGGTGGAAATGGACGGCTTCGAATCCAACGAAGGCGTCATTTTGATCGCGGCAACCAACCGGCCTGACGTGCTGGACCCGGCTCTGCTCCGCCCCGGCCGCTTCGACCGCCGCGTGGTGGTGTCGCGTCCCGACGTTCGCGGCCGCGAGGAGATCCTGCGCGTGCATACCCGCAAGATTCCGCTCAACGACGACGTGGATTTGACCGTGCTGGCCCGTGGAACACCCGGTTTTTCCGGCGCCGATCTGGCCAATATGGTAAACGAGGCTGCCCTCAACGCCGCCCGTCAGAACCGCAAGACGGTGCTGATGTACGATTTTGAGCTGGCCAAGGACAAGGTGCTCATGGGCGCCGAGCGCAAGTCGATGATTCTCTCCGACGAGGAGAAAAGGGTCACGGCTTTCCACGAAGCGGGCCATGCCTTGGTGGCAGCGCTCAGCAAGCACGCCGACCCTCTGCACAAGGTGACGATCATTCCCCGCGGCATGGCGCTCGGTGTAACCATGCAACTGCCGCTCGACGATAAACACACCTATACGCGTGATTATCTGGAGACGCGGCTGGCAATCATGATGGGCGGACGCCTGGCCGAGGAGCTGTTCCTGGGCACGATGACTACCGGCGCCGGCAACGACATCGAGCAGGCTACCGAGCTGGCTCGCAAGATGGTTTGCGAGTTCGGCATGAGCGGACTGGGTCCGATCACTTTCGGCAAGAAGGATGAGCAGATCTTCCTTGGCCGTGAGATCGCGCAGCATCGCGACTTCAGTGAAGATACGGCGATCAAGATCGACAGCGAAGTTCGCCGGCTGATCGACGAGAGCTACAATGCGGCCAAGGGCATCCTCGAAAACAACCGGCCGGCGTTGAGCGGCATTGCCGGCGCTTTGCTGGAACGCGAGGTGCTCGATGCCCGCGAAGTGCAGATGATCATCGAAGGCAAGCCTCTTCCGGCGCGAGTTCTTCCGAACTCGCACGACGACCAGGGTGGGGTGCAGCAGGTGCTCAAGCCCGAGCCGTCGCGGCAGCCGGGGCTGGCTCCAGGGGAACGGCCTTCGCCGGCGTAACCGGATCAAGCTGGCTTTCGCAAGTCAGGGCGGCCACGCGGCCGCCCGCTCCGCCTAATGCTGAGTCCGCTTGGATGTGCGCACTGAACTCTGATCGGCACTCTCAAAAATAGCCTGCTGCGCCACGGCCCCGCTGCCTGCGGCAGGTGGATTTTGCCCCGCGGTCATCGATTCGCTCTCCAGGTGCATGGTCGTGACGTTCGCGGGAGTCCCGGAGACACGATCGCCCGCATCGGGAACCCCACCGGTGAAGACCGGCGCTGGCGGAACGGAATGTGCCGTTACGCCGGTCAGCATTTGGTTTTGGCTGGTGCTGGCGCTCATGCTGTTCATGGCGCCGTTCTGCGCCGTTGCCAAGCCTGCAAGCAATAGCACCGACGCCGCCTGCAACAGGTTCTTCATGAAGTCTCCTGATTCTCCGTCCTCTCCAGGCTCGAGCTTTCACTCCCGGCTTACGCCCGGCCCGGTTTAAGAAAGCGGCTGTCTCATTGGAAGCTGCGGCGTTGCCCCAGGTTTCCCAAGCCACAATGTTTTGGAGAACACACCGCTCCCGCCTGCCGTTGCTGCGACCCTTTGCCCCACGCCGCACCACTCTCCCAGTCAACCTGACCGGCTGGATTCTAACACCCAGGTAGAGCCGGAACCCTCATCGATGCCTTATAATTGGCCGGGTTGCTGCTTTTGGCGCCCCCGGCAAGCGCCATGCTCGTGTCTGCCCGGGATCGATTGGCTGATCCGGATGCATTTGCAATCAGGAAATCTTAGACTGCGCGTGCCGCGTTCTTCAGGCTGGCCCGCAGCGGAGGCAAAATCCATTCTGACCAACCGGGTTCTTGGTAACTGACGTGACCGCCGTACTCCTCGCTGTTCTCGCCGGCGCTCTGGTCTACTCGCTGCTATCGATCGTGGCGGCGTTTCGCTACCTCTCAGTGCGGCCGCCCGCGTTACAGTCGCGGGAGGCAATCAGCATCCTCAAGCCGCTTGCCGGCCTCGATTTGGGACTCGAATCCAATCTGCGAACCTTTTTCGAGCAGGACTATCCGGAGTTCGAGATTCTGCTGGCGACGCGAGATAGCGACGATCCCGCGGTGGAGGTTGTAGAAAAACTGCAGCGCGAGTACCCACACGTCAAGGCGCGGTTGATTGTGACCGGTCCCACGCCATATCCCAATGCCAAAGTCTTCAGCCTGGAGCGGATGTTCACGGCCGCGGCGAACGATTTGCTGGTGATGAGCGACAGCGATACGCGGGCCACTCCAACCCTGCTCTCCACCGTAGCCGCCGAATTTCAGGACATGCGTGCCGGCTTAGCTACCTGTCCATACCGTGCCGTTTCCGGACCCAGCTTTTGGTCACGACTAGAGGCCACCAGCATGAATACCGACTTCCTGGCCGGCATCCTCGTGGCCCGGATGTTGGAAGGCATGCGCTTCGCCGTAGGCGCGACCATCGTGGCACGGCGACGGACACTGCTGGCGATTGGCGGCTTTTACCGGCTTAAGGACTACCTGGCCGAGGATTTTGTGATGGGAAAGTTCGCCGCCGAAGCTGGACACGGCGTGATGCTTTCCTCCTATGTGATTGAGCACCACATCGGCAGCGCCGATCTGCGCCACAATGCGGCGCACCGTCTGCGCTGGGGGCGCAGTACGCGGCGCTCTCGACCGCTTGGCTATCTCGGGCAGTTGTTCACCATGCCTTTGCCGCTGGCGCTGTTGGTCTGCGTCGTGAATCCGGCTTGGTGGCCGGTGCTGCCGCTCACTCTCGTCGTGCGTTTGGCGGCGGCGTATGTCGTTTCGAAGCGAATTCTGGGGGCGAAACTGAACTGGCTGTTATTGCCTATCGAGGACATTACCGCCTTTGGTTTTTGGATCGCCGGATTCTTTGGTGACACCATCTCTTGGCGCGGACAGCGTTATCGCTTACATGCGGATGGCCGCTTTGAGTCGCTCACGTCTTCGGCCCCGGATGTCGAGCAATAACCTTTGAAGTGTCATTCTGAGCGAGCCTGGCGGGACACTTGGTTGCGGTTGTGCAGGCGCGGAGTCGCCTCTCCGGCTCACCTCGTCCCTGACTCCAGCTTTTCGAGCTTTCCTCCAGAAATCCGGAACCTCTCTCCCCGCCAAACCACGGTATTTCCCGCGAAGCTGGCAATCCAGACCAGCCATGCGACCACGTCTCGCAGCGGCAGCAGCCACAAGTCAAGACCCGCCGTCCGGTCGCGCAGCACGCTGGTGCACAGCGCGGCGGCAACCGCGAAGCGCAGCAAGGCGGCTACCGCCAGCAGCCCCAGGCTCCAGCCAGCCAGTCCCGACGCAAGGCAGGCCAGCAGCGCCCACGGAATTACATGGGTAACCCCAAGCCCTATATACCCTCCCAGGCGCCGGTCGCGGATCGTCCTTGCCCAGCGCAACTGGTGTTGGAACATCTCCCCGAAGCTGGCGCCGGGCAGCGCGGTTTCCACCACCAGCGGCGCCAGCACCACTTCGAAGCCGGCGCGCGCCATGCGATTTCCCAGCTCGTAATCATCCGCCGCGTAGTCCAGCAGCGGACCTAGGCCGCCGATCGCCTCCAGAGCTTCGCGCCGCACTGCCAGGGTCGAGCCCAGCCCGAAGGTCAGTTTGCCTTCGAGCGCATACGCACTCAGCACGCCTCCGGCGAAATCGGTTGCGATGGTAAGCGCCTCCAGCCTGGAAGCCAGGGTCGAGCCGTCAGACGGGGTCCCCGACAAGCCGGTTGTTGGCTTGTTGGGGTTGGCTGCCGCGCGATACAAAGCCGTCACCATCCCGGTGCGGCCGCCCGTGGTTTTCCGGCGAGCCGCGTCGCCTCTGGCTCTGAAGCTCGCCGCTATTTGCCGCAGGTAGCCCGGAGGCACCAGGATGTCGCTATCGTTGATAAGCAGCAAATCGTAGCGCGCCTGCGGCAGCAGTTGCACCAGCGTGCTCACCTTGCGATTGGTTCCGAGCAACTCCGGACACACCATCAGATGAACCCGCCGCGCCGGAAACTCCCGCCGCAGCCGCTCAACCTCCGCCACCGCCGGATCGCCCGCGTCCGCCACGCCGAAGATGATTTCAAACTCGGGATAATCCTGCAGGCAATGACTGCGAAACGCTTCATACATTCGCGGATCGACGCCGCAGAGCGGCTTGAGGATGGAAATCGGTGGCGTCTCAAGGTAGCTCGAATCCTCTGTCGCGCCATTCGACCCGGTCTGGAGTCGTGGCAAACGGCCAAACTTGACGATGCCGGCGATCACCAGGAACTGATAGCCAAGTCCGCAGGCCGCCAGAACGGCAAAAAAACATGCTGGATGTAGCCATGAAAAGTATAGAGATGAAAAGTGCATGTGAGTTATGCACACAGCTTAGCAGATCGATCTCGAAATTCGGCGGCCGGTGGCGGCGGTTACTCGTAGCGCAGAGACTCTATGGGATCGAGATTGGCGGCCTTCCACGCGGGATAGATCCCGAATACCAGTCCAATGAATGTCGAAGCGGCAAAGGCGAGGACCGACCACGGCATCGACATGGTCGCCGGCAGAGCGGGAAAAACCAGGGGCACAAGCCTCGTGATCAATCCTCCCGCCAGGATTCCCAGCAGCCCTCCGATTGCGGTCAGCGCCACCGCCTCGAGCGTGAACTGCACCAGGATGTCGTGTTTGCGCGCCCCTATCGCCTTGCGGACGCCGATTTCGCGGGTACGTTCGGTGACCGAAACCAGCATGATGTTCATCACGCCTACGCCGCCTACGACCAATCCGACGCTCGAGACAGCGAACATGAAAACAAACACACCGCCGGTGATCTGGTCCCACACTTCCACCAGCGAGTCCTGGCTGAAGATCGCGAAGTTGTCCGCTTTGTCGAGCGCGACCCGCCGCCTGCGCCGCAACAGTTCGCGCACCTCGTCGGTGGCTTTCGGCATATCCGCCTGCGAAGTGGCCTTGATGCTGATCCAGTTGTCCTTCAGCTCCGGATGCAGCTTGTGGAACGTGGTATAGGGAAAAAAGACGATGTTGTCTTCGGGGTTGGCGCCGCCGCTGAATGCCGCCCGCTTCTTTTCGGCCACGCCGACCACGGTGAATAGTTGGCCTTGGATGTTGAGTTCCTTGCCGACCGGATCGCTGTTGTCGAACAGCGTCTGGGCGGTGTCGTATCCGAGAACGATCACCGGGCTGTGCTGTTGCTGCTCCGCCGGAATGAACCAGCGCCCACGCTCCAGCTTGTATTCGAAGACGTCGGCGGCCGAGACCGTGTCGCCTTCGAGAATGGTGTTTTTCGCCCGCCGCCCCTCGTATTTCACCACGTAGGTTCCGGTGCCAAATTGTCTCAGGAACAAGCGGACGCCGGCGGAAACCGCCTGCACGTGCGGCAGGCTGCCGATGGCCATGGCGTCGTCATACGTCAGCTCTTTGCGGTTCAGCATCTCCGCGGTTGGCCGGCCAAGTTGGAACGGTTGCAGATGGTAGGCAAAGATAATGTTGGAGCCCATCTGCTGCACCAGGCCCTGCACATTCGAGTTGAGGCCGCGCACCACGGACGAGATCGCGATCACCGTCATCACCCCGATCACGATGCCCAGGATGGTCAGCGCGGAACGCATCTTGTTGGTCACAAGGGTGGCCAATGCCATGCGGAAATCTTCGGCAAGAATATTTTCGGTAACTTTGCTTGGCATCGCTATAACTCGAATCGCAGCGCCACAATCGGATCGAGACTGGCGGCCTTGCGCGCCGGATAAACTCCGAAGAAGATGCCCACGCTCGCTGAAACCAGCAACCCGGCCGCAATCGCCCACGGCTCAATCGCCGAAGGCATGCCGATCAGCAGGGTTACGATTTTTGCCACCGCAACCCCCACGATGACACCCAGAATGCCGCCCACCAGCGCCATCGTGCCCGACTCGATCAGAAACTGCCGCATCACGTCGGCGCGCCGCGCTCCCAGGGCCTTGCGGATGCCGATCTCGCGGGTGCGCTCGGTGACCGACACCAGCATGATGTTCATGATCACGATGCCGCCCACCACCAGCGCAATCGAGGCGATGGCAATCGTGACCACGAAAAACGTGCTGCTCAAGTCCGCCCAGATGGAAAGAAAATTCTGATTGGTCTCCGCCGCGAAACTGTCCGGCTGGCCCGCGGCGTCGTGCCGCCGCGCCCGCAGGATAACCCTCGACTGGTCGATCGCCGCATCCAGTTCCGGCCCCATGCCGTAAGCCTTGGCCCACACCCGCAGGTCGACGCGGCGGCTGCCATACTGCTTCAGCCAGGTGGTAATCGGCATGACCACCCAGTTGTCCATGCTCATACCGAGCGTCTTGCCCTTTGCCGTAGCCACGCCGACGACTTGGTAGAGGTGGCCATCCACCCGAATTTCTTTTCCCAGCGGATCGACCCCGCCCATCAGGTTTTCCTGGATATCGTGCCCGATTACAACCACATTGGAGGCGGCGGACAGGTCCGACTCGGTGATCGAGCGGCCGCTGGCAAGGTCCAGATCGTAGATCGGCCCAATCGAAGGGGTCCAGCCCCGCGCCCAGCTATCCGCGCTGCTCTCTTCGCTGTATTTGACGCTGGCGTTGGACGCCGTTGTCATGGCGCCCACGAACTTGCAGGCCGAGCAACCGGCGGCCACCGCTTCGTAATCCTCGAGGGTGATCTCCTTGCGCCGCAGACTTTCCAGGTACTGGTCGGCGTTGGTGATCACGTTCGGCGCCTTCGAGAGAATGAAGACGTCAGCCCCCAGGTTGAAGATCTTCTCGGAAACATACCCGTTGATGCCGTTGACGAAGGTGACTACGGCAATCACCGCGGCCACGCCAATCACCACTCCAAGCAGCGTCAGCACGGAGCGGAGTTTGTTTGCCCAAAGCGACTGCAGGGCAATGCGGATGGCCTCAACCGTATTCATGCCATGGAACCAGCGACCAGTGACTTCAAGTGTAGCAGCGCCGGAGCAAGGGCGACGCGCCAGCAGCCAAGCCGGCCGGCACTTTGCTCGCACTATATAATCAGCGATAGCGGTCGAATCGGGCGGTCGCTTTCGAGCCGTGGTTTAAAAGGTCCCCGGCATGCGCTTGCGCGTGTTGGGGCGGAAATCACGGACCCCGGGGTGAAACACTCCGGTCAGGAAGAGGAAAGTCCGAACTCCGCAGAGCAGTGTGCCGGATAACGTCCGGGCACTTTGGGCCAGGGAGTCCGGTCGACGCCGTCTGGCGCGGGCCGCCGCTCTCGGACTCCGGGTGACGGAAAGTGCCACAGAAAACATACCGCCGACCGGGTTCCGCAAAGGAGCGCGAGGTAAGGGTGAAAAGGTGCGGTAAGAGCGCACCGCCTGGGCAGTAATGTCCAGGGCAGGGAAAACCCCACACGGAGCAAGACCAAATAGGGGGGGAGTCTGGCTTGTCCTGGCGGCCGCCGCAAGCGGCTGGCGAGGGCCAAAGCAAGCACGTGCCGGCTCGGTGCGTCACAACCTCCGGGTAGGTCGCTGGAGCCGGGCAGCAATGTCCGGCCAAGAGGAATGATCGCCCTGCCGGTCGCGGAGCCCAGCATTGCCGGGATCTCCGGCTGGCGGACAAAATTCGGCTTACAGATTCGACCGCTACTATGCCGGGGTCTGTTAACACTGATAGGGCTGGCAAGTCCTATCAGTTGTTGATAGACCCCAGTTCATTGCTGGCGTGTATTATGATCGCTTGACAGGCAACCCACGGCAGCGGCCCCATTTGGCCGCCCCGCAAAGCAGAGAACCGCATGAGTGATGAACCGAATCTTACGGTCGAAGAGGCCAGAGTGTTAGACGGCGGCCAACTCGACATTGAACAGATCCAGCGCATTCTTCCCCATCGCTATCCCTTTCTGCTGATCGACCGCGTGCTGGAAGTGGAGCGCAAGAAGCGTCTCCTGGCGATCAAGAACGTTAGCGCAAACGAGTCTTTTTTCAGCGGCCACTTTCCCGGGCGGCCGATCATGCCGGGCGTGCTGATCATCGAAGCGATGGCGCAGGCGGGCGCCGTGCTGCTGCTGCTAGAGGTCTCGGACCGCCATCGTAAGCTGATGGTCTTCTCCGGAATTGAGCGTGCCAAATTTCGCCGCCCGGTTGTCCCAGGGGACCAGCTGCGGATCGAGGTTGAATCGATTGTGTGGCGCGCAAACGCCGCCAAGATGC
>Ga0182014_10008806_pt1 | contig 10233 bp, 9 predicted proteins | sample 612S2DmetaG_FD_120489 | JGI IMG/M metagenome (GOLD analysis project Ga0182014, IMG submission 120489) | Permafrost microbial communities from Stordalen Mire, Sweden - 612S2D metaG | ecosystem: Environmental > Terrestrial > Soil > Wetlands > Permafrost | place: Sweden: Stordalen | collected...
ACCGGCTCCTGGTCCGGGAAGGTCGCGATCATCGTCAGTTGGCCGCCCATTGCCGCCACGGTGCGCGCCATTGTGGACAGGCGCGGATCCTTGCGCTTCTCCAGCCGCGAAATCTGCATCTGGCCGATTCCCAGCGCCTTGGCGACCGTCGCCTGGCTTATCTTGCGTTCCTTGCGCAAAGCGGCGAGAGTCATGCGCCGCTCCACCTTGGCGATCAGCTCTTTTCCCCTCGCTTCAATAGCCTTTTGCCGCTCGATTGGCAAAGTGGCAATCCAGTCATCAACCGAAATCATTCCACGCATCGTAGCCACTCCTTTTGGTCAAAGGTCGTCAAGGTGTTCCTTGTACCGAGAATCGGCCCTTTCGATCAGCCGCTTGTAGAATTTCGCTTCGCTCGCGCCCGATTTGTCCGCAGCAACGAGCAGAATTGCATTGCGCGCGGGTTAAACGCGAAGGCGACTCGCCAAACGCCTCCAGCGGCTCTGAAGCGGAGTTCCTTCATGTTCGCGTACTTCGATCCATTCAGCGTGTCTACGTCAGGCCGTCCCAAGGATGGTCCGAACTTCCGAAGTGGCGCGAGGGCGGCGGCCAGTCCATCCTGCACAGCCTCTGACAGCTCTTCGACCTCTTCCTTGAACTTCGGATGGAAGTAGGCCGACCAGCTCATGGGACTATTATGCTACATAGAGCATTATGCGCAATAGGGCATCGAACTGGGCGCCCCACATCTCGAATGAGATGTGGGGTGGAACCATCGGAGCCGTTCGCAGTTTAGCTTGGGCGGTCTTCCTGTTTCTCCGGCACAAGCTGGAGATCTCACTTAATCTCCAGCTGATCGATCTCGAATTGAAACTTGCCGGGCTCCTGCGCGTGAACAAAGCCCAGGCCGGCCAGGTCGCTGCCGTCGGTGTCGAAGGCCGAGAACGGGAAGGTATACTGCTTCCACTCCGGACCGGCGGCGAAGGGGGTCATGGCGGGCATCTCGCCGCTATTGCCGGAGCGGCTTTCGGTGAGCACGACCAGGGTGTAGGTTTTGCCGTCGCCCTTGGCCCAGAAGCCGATGCTCTTTTTGCCAGAGAGGTTTACCGCCTGCATGGGAGCCTTTCCGGGCCAGTAGATTGCCCCCGCGTATGCGAAAGGCTGCGCGCCGGCTACCACCTCGCCGCTTATCTGCAACGCTCCCTTGGTGTTGTCTGCACCCGGCTCGACAACCTGCATCGCCGAGGTGGATTTTCCGCCGTTCATGGAGTCCGAGGCGGCCATCCACGACCCATAGTTGGCTCCCACCTTCAAATCGTCGAAGTTGCTCACCATCGCGGACTCAGAGCCGGCGGGTGGCGGGGGCAGTGCGGGACGGCCGGTTTCGCCGCGCGTCCCAGCCACGGTGAGCTTAACGGTGCTGGTTTTATCGGAGCTGGAACCGACCATCAGTTCGAAGACACCGGGCTCGACCACGCGTTGCATATCGATGTTGAGAATCGACAGCGTCTCCGGCGTGATGGCGAACTCGACGGTCTTCTTCTCTCCCGGCTTCAGCGCAATGCGCTGGAATCCCCTCAATTGCATCACCGGCTGTGTTACCGAGGCGACCTTGGGATGCATATAGAGCTGTGCCACCTCGTCTCCTTCGCGCTTGCCGGTGTTTGTAACTTCCACGCTCACCTTGGCCGACCCGCCAGAGAGAATCTGCGCGGGTTCCACGCGCAGGTTATCGAAGTGGAAGGCGGTATAACTCAACCCGTAGCCGAATGGATACAGCGGCTGGCGGGTGCTGAACTCATAGCTTCTGTTGGTGGAAGGCTTATGATTGTAATAGTCGGGCAGGGCGCCAACATTGTGCGGAAAGGTGATGGGCAGCTTTCCGCCGGGGTTCACGTCGCCAAAGATGACCTCAGCCGCGCCCGTTCCGCCCTCCTGGCCAAGATACCAGCCTTCAAGAATGGCCGGCACTTTCTCGGCTATGTAGTTGATCGAGAGCGGCCGCCCATTCAGTAGCAGGACCACCGTCGGCGTTCCCGTCTCCACCACCGCTTTCACCAGGTCGTTCTGCGCGCCCAGCAGCTCCAGCGAATCCCGATCGCCGAGATGGTTCTCGGCGTATGCTTCGCGGTTGGTGCTTTCGTTCTCTCCCACCACCAGGATCGCCACATCGGCCTTGCGGGCCGCCTCAACCGCCGCCTGGATCGACGCCGTCTGCGTCGCGGGATCGATGAGTTGTACATTGTTCGCGTCCGATCCAAGATAGCCCGGAGGCGCGTTCGTTATCTTGCAGCCTTCAGCGTAGAGTACCGTTGCCTTGTTCCCCACGCGTGCGCGGATGCCATCCAGGACGCTGACTCCATGGCCGGGATCCCGGCTGTAGCCGCCCAGGTGCACATCGGCGGCGTTGGGCCCGATCACCGCAATCGTCTTCAGCTTCGACAGGTCCAGCGGCAGCAGATCCTTATCGTTCTTCAGCAGCACGATGGCTTTGCGCGCCGCATCAAGGGCAAGCTTGCGGTGTTCTTCCCCGTTTGTCGCGCGCTCTGTATAGTCCGGGTCAACGTATGGGTTCTCGAAGAGTCCCAGCCGGAACTTGGCAGCCAGCACACGCGCAACGGCCTTGTCCACTGCGCTAATCGGTACCATGCCCCGATTCACCTGGTCGATCAGTGAGCGATAGGCAGAGCCGTCGGAAAGGTCGTAGTCCACGCCGGCAGCCAGCGCCAGGCGGGCAGCATCCGCGGTGTTATAGGCCACATGATGCGTTTGCGCCATCATCTGGATTCCGAAATCGTCGGAGGTGATGTAGCCGTTGAAGCCCCACTCCTGGCGGAGCACGCGGTCGAGCAGCCAGCGATTCATGTGCGAAGGCACGCCGTCGATCTCGTTGTACGAGGCCATCACGCTGCCCACCTGGGCTTCCTGAACAACGGCCTGGAAGGGAAGGAAGAAATTCTCGCGGATGATGCGTTCGGAGAAGTTACCCGGAGCCGTGTTGGTGCCGCCCTCCGGTTGCCCGTGCACCGCAAAGTGCTTGGCGGTGGCCATCACGTTGTGGCGGCCAATGAAGAAGGATTCGCCCTGCAGACCCTCGACCGCCGAAACTCCCATACGCGATACCAGGAAGGGATCTTCGCCGTAGGTCTCTTCCGTGCGGCCCCAGCGCGGATCGCGCGCTATATCCAGATCGGGAGTAAACACCTGGCCCACGCCGCGCGAGCCTGCCTCATCCCCGGCCGCGCTGAAGACCCGCTTCACCAGCACCGGATCCCATGTGCTGGCCAGGGCAAGCGTCTCCGGAAAGCTGGTGGCGCCGTACTCCATCAATCCGTGCAGAGCTTCGCTATAGAAGAGCGCCGGTATGCCCAGCCGCGACTTCTCGCGCTGATACCGCTGCACGCCATTGCGCAGGATCGCCATCTGGCGCGGAGTGACCTTTTGCTCGGCGCCCCACTCGCTCTGAATGACCTTGCGCGCCTGTTCGCTGGTGTAGGTCCCGGTGGGGTCTATCACTTCGATCCGTTCTTCCCAGCCAGTGGCGATCTGATCCACCTTTTCTTCCAGTGTCATGCGCGGAAGCAGGTCGGCCACCCGCTCTTCAATGGGAAGGCTGGCGTCCTTGTAGCGGGGTGAGGCGGGCTGCGCGGCAGGCTTTTCCTGGGCGAAGGCCGCGGAGGAGATCGTCAGACTCATTAGAAGGGCGGACGAAACGGACAGCAGGGCATTGCGCATTGGGCTTGTCATCTTGAACGCGAAAGTCTCAAGTCCTTTCTCTTTGGGCCGCGAATCATTCTACCCCCAATACGCACGCCATGCCAGATTGGTTCAATGGAGCTTACCGATGTCGAAGATTCCGGAGGGGGCAGGGGCTTCAGTCCGCTGAAAAAGAGTCCGAAGGTATGTGGCCTTCATGCCCGGGCCTTCGCATTCTTTCTTCCAATACCTCAAGCAGACAGGCCTGCATTGTCTAACCAGCGCTTGACTCCTCAGATAAATAAGAATAATCTTAACTTAGCGGAGAGATATATATCTCCCTTTTCAGGCTCTCTGAACTAAGGCAGTTATCCTGAAGTATCTTATCTCTTAGCCCTCGATATCCATGAAGGTCCCCATAATGGTTTCAAAAGCTCAAAAACAGTCAAAGTCCAAAACCTCTCATCTCAGTAAGTCGGCAGCGCCGCAAATTTCCGCTTCGCAAGACAGCATCAGGGAGCGCGCATTCCAACTCTATGAAAGCCGCGGCAGCGCACCGGGCTTCGACTTGCAGGACTGGCTCCACGCCGAGCACCAAATCTTGGAGCGCTAAAGCACCTTTATCTCAAGTACCGCAGACCCGGCTGAAGGCCGGAGGGGGAAGTTGTGAGTTGTCTCGTCTGTAAGCGTTTGGAACGAACTTTCGAGGGTTGGAACAGCGAGTACCTCAGGGCTCGCTCGTCTTTGTATTTCAGCGTCAGCACCAGATTAGTTGCCTATGACAATGTGGAGATGGAGCGCGCCAGAAGCGAACTGCAAATGCACCGCTCGGTATGCGTCCTCGCCGCCACCAGGGCTGTCGGGCTGCGCCACGCCCCGGCGTCGTCTCCCAGGTCTCAAAAGCGAGACCTAGGCCACCCAATCGTCTAGGATCAGTCAGACCTGGGCGAGACGGCGGCGGCGCTTCTACGCGATGGCGCTTCGGGCTGGCGTCCACGGCCGTTTCTGGCTCTCGGCCACTCCGCCGTGGGTGAGCGTGCCCAGCCAGGTATTCAGCCCCTCGGCCAGCCCCGCGTCCTGCCTGAGCGCCTCGCGCTTGCCCAGGCTTGCCAGCCGCATCAGATACGGAAAGGTCGCGTTGGTCAAGGCCAGCGTGGAGGTGTGCGGCACCGCTCCGGGCATATTGGTTACGCAGTAGTGCACCACCCCGTCGACGGTATAAGTCGGGTTGGAGTGCGACGTTGGCCGCGAGGTCTCAACGCAGCCGCCCTGGTCGATGGCCACGTCCACAATCACCGCGCCCTTCTTCATCCCGGCCACCATGGCGCGCGTCACCAACCTTGGCGCGGCCGAGCCGGGAATCAGCACCGCGCCGATCAGCAAATCCGCCTCCTTCGCCGCCTGGGCCAGGTTGTAGCTGTTCGAGGCCAGCGTGCAAACCCGCCCGCCGAATATCTCATCCAATTGCCGCAATCGGTTCAGGTTCAGGTCCACCACCGTGACTCTTGCTCCCATGCCGAGAGCGATCCGGGCCGCGCTCGTTCCCACCATGCCTCCGCCCACCACGCACACCTGCGCGGGGAGCACTCCCGGCACGCCTCCCAGCAGGATTCCGCGTCCGCCGCGTTCCTTTTCCAGGCAGGCCGCGCCCACCTGGACGCTCATCCGCCCCGCCACTTCGCTCATCGGCGCCAGCAGCGGCAATCCGCCCTGGCGGTCGCGCACCGTTTCATAAGCGATGGCGATCATCTTCGCGGAGAGCAAGCGTTCGGTCAGCTCCGGCAGGGGCGCCAGGTGCAGAAAGGTGAAGAGCGCCAGCCCCTCGCGGAAGTAGACGTACTCCCGTTCGACCGGCTCCTTGACCTTGACCACCAGATCGGATTTGGCCCAGACATAGCCGGCGTCGCCGACGATCTCGGCGCCGGCGTCCTGGTACTCACTGTCGGCAAAGCCCGACTGGACGCCCGCCTCGGTCTCCACCAGCACCGTGTGACCAGCCTCAACCAGAGCCAGCGCGCCCGCCGGGGTCACGCCCACGCGCGCTTCATTGTCCTTCAACTCCTTGGGAATGCCGACGATCATTGGCTCTTCCTCCCGTATGGGTTGGATGCGCGCCACGAACAGACGGAGCAACCTCGCCGCTGCCAACAATCAAAAGGCTACACATTTACTGTGCAAAGAGTTCGCTGTGCGAACCCATGCGTACGAAACGCAAAGTCTTCTCATCCGGAAGTTTGTAAATCAGCAGCAAATCAGGCTTCAAGTGACATTCGCGACGGCCTATCCAATTACCGCTCAAGCCATGATCGCGACGCCTTTCCGGATGCGGCTTGTCGGCTGCAGGCAGACTGGCGACCTCACCCAGCAGCGTCTCGATGTCCGTGTGCCGAGGCGTCGCCTTGACGCGCTTGTAGTCGCGTTTAAAGGCTGAAGTCCACTCAATCGTTCGCATTCAATTCAGCCATCATAGCGGCAACACTGGCAGCGCGGGTTACTTCACCGCGCTCTCCGGCCTCCATGGCCGCCAAGGTCTCGCGATTGGGAACACGCACCTCAAAGGGCATGGCCTCTTCAGCGGCAATGCGCGTCAGCAAGATACGCACCGCATCGGAGACAGTCAAACCCATGGCAGCCAGCGCTTTTGAGGCTCGATCTTTCACTTCGCCATCGACCCGAATATGAACCATGCTACTCGTCGCCATAACCTACTCCATGTATACATTGTATACCTATTTCGCTCGCGCTTTCTCCAGATACCCCAGCCACGCCTCCATCCCCGACCCGGTCTTGGCTGAGGTCTCGAAGATCCGTATGCCCGGCCGAATCTCATTGATGTTCCTCAGCGCCAGCTCGCGGTCGAAGCCGCACGGCTCGGCGATATCCATCTTGGTAACCACCGCGGCATCGGCGGAGTTGAACATGGTGGGATACTTCAACGGCTTATCCTCGCCCTCGGTTACGCTCAGCAGCACCACGCGAATCTTCTCTCCCAGGTCGTAGCTCGACGGGCAAACCAGGTTGCCCACATTCTCGATGAACAGGTAATCGAGCTCGCCCAACTCCCACCCGTCCAGGTGCTTCGTGATCATCTCCGCGTCCAGGTGGCAGATTCCATGCGTATTGATCTGGCGGACCGGCGCGCCGCTCGCGGCCAGCCGCCGCGCGTCGTTGTCCGTCTCCAGATCGCCCACCAGCGCCGCCGCCCGCGCCCCACGCGCCCGCAATTCCCGCAGCGTCCGCTCCAGAAAGGCGGTCTTTCCCGTCCCGGGGCTTGAAACCAGGTTCAGCACCAGCACGCCGGCCGCCGCGTAGTTTGCCCGCAGCCCCGCCGCCAGCTCATCGTTTTTCTTAAGAATCCCCCGCCGCAGCTCCACAATCCTGGTAGTCATCCCGCCTCCTGACCGTCGTCTATCTCTATCGAATCAATCTCCAACTCCCGTCCCTGGAGCAGGTCGCTGCACGGTTCGCCGCAGTTGGGGCAGCGGAAGCTCTGCACGCCCTCCAATTCCACGTCCCGCCCGCACGCGGTGCAGTGCATCACTACCGGCAGGGTCTTCACCACCAGCCGCGCCCCCTCCAGCGCCGTGCCTTCGGTCGCAATCCCCCAGCAGAACTCCAGCGAATCCACCACCACGCTGGCCAGCGCCCCCACGCGGAGCCGCACCTCTACCACCCGCGCGCCCTTATGGGCCGCCAGCGACTCGGTCACCGTATCCACCACGCTCGCCACAATTGAAAGTTCATGCATAAAAGGTCGATTCTACGCTGATGGCCGCCTGACCACCCCTATGTAAGATGAATCTACAAGGATCACCGATGCCCACAACTCCAGCCGCCGCTTCCCGACTCGCCCTCAGCCATCTCGCCCCCGCAGCCATCCAATCTGAAATCCGCTCCATGAGCATCGCCTGCGATGCCATCGGCGGCATCAATCTGGCCCAGGGCGTTTGCGATACCCCGGTCCCCGTCCCGGTCTTGGAGGGAGCCGTCAAGGCCATTCGGGATGGCCACAACATCTACACCCGTCTGGACGGCATCGACCGCGTTCGCCAGGCCATCGCCGCCAAGCAGCGGCGCGACTACGGCCTTGAATACGACCCCGGCAGCGAGATCCTCGTCACCTCTGGCGCAACCGGCGGCCTGCACGCCGCCGCCATGGCCCTGCTCAACCCCGGCGACGAGGTTCTTGTCTTCGAGCCCTTCTACGGCTACCACGTCTCCACGCTCCGCTCCCTGCGCGTCAAACCTGTTCTCGTTCCACTGGCCGAGCCCGATTTCGCTCTCGACATCGACGCCCTCAAGGCCGCCATCACAGCCGACACCAAGGCCATCCTGCTCAATACCCCCGCCAACCCCAGCGGCAAGGTCTTTAGCCGCGCCGAGCTGGAGTCCATTGCCGAGGTGGTTCTGGAGCACGACCTCTTCCTCATCACCGACGAGATCTACGAGTACTTCGTCTACGACTGCGCCCGTCACATTGCGCCCGCCACGCTGCCGGGAATGAAGGAGCGCACCATTGTTCTGTCCGGTTTCTCAAAGACTTTCTCAGTAACTGGCTGGCGCCTGGGCTATGCGACCGCCGCCGAAAAGTGGATAGCCGCCATGTCCTACTTCCATGACCTGACTTATGTCTGCGCCCCCTCGGCATTTCAGCACGGCGCTGCCGCCGGTCTGGAGCAGCTGCCGCCCGGCTTTTACACCCAGTTGGCCGCCGATTACCAATCCAAGCGCGCCCGCATCTTATCCGCCCTGAGCGCCGTTGGCCTGACACCCACTACACCCGCCGGAGCCTATTACGTGCTGGCCAACGCCAGCCGGCTGCCGGGCAAGACCTCAGCTGAGAAAGCCCGCCATTTACTGGCCGCCACCGGAGTAGCCTCAGTGGCAGGCTCCGCCTTCTTCCGCCCCGGCTGCGGCGAGAACCTGCTGAGATTCTGCTTCGCCAAGAAGGACATCGAGCTCGACGAAGCCTGCAGCCGCCTTCGCGCGCTGTAACAAAGCAAATAACTCAGTGAGCGGGAATATTGTTTATTGATTAGAATGATCCGATAAAGTCGCTGTTTTGAAAGGGCACGACCTTAAAACCTGCCCTGAGTTTGCCGAAGGGTGCCGCAAACGCAATAGAACGAGTGCTTGGCTTTAGCCCCCGAGAGAAGTCTTTGCTGGAAATGGAATCTGTTCAGAGCTTCTATTAACGATATAGTGCGCTGATTAAGTAGTAAATAAGCGCTGTTACCTTGCCGTTTGGTCGAGTGAATATCCTCCGGCAAAGACGGAGGCTCTTCGATGTGAGCCGCTCAAAGCGGCTTGTGCGGGGACGCTGACGCGGCTCCGATTGATTTGGGCCACCTTATCGGTGGCTGGTCACTTCCACAGGTTCAATTGATCCAGACGCTCATCCTCCACTTCCTGGTTGCGTATGTATTCACGGATTACGCTCTCATCGCGGCCTACCATCGATACCAGATACCCGCGCGCCCAGAAGCTCTGGCCGACAAAATTCTGCTTCCGCTTCCCATACACTCGTGCAAGGTGGATCGCGCTTTTGCCTTTCATGAATCCGATCACCTGACTCACCGCGTACTTTGGCAGAATCGAAAGCAGAATGTGAACATATGCCGGCATCAATTGCCCATCTTTGATCTTGCATTCACGCTGCCGGGCCAGATCGCGGAAAACCTCGCCCAAAAGCTGCCGGAGACCCTTGTAAATCACCTTCCTGCGGCACTTTGGGATAAACAACACATGATACTTGCAATCCCATTTCGTATGGCTTAAGCTGTCATACTCGTCCATCCGGTTTTTCCTCTTCGTGCGCTTGGCGGCTCACGTCGAAGTGTTTCTGGATGGACTCCCAGAATTGTCAAACTACTACTGCCACACCGGCAAAGCCGTGGGTTCTCCCGATTGGAATAGCCAACTAATTGGAGTTCAGTCCCTTGAGTAGAGCATGTCTCATCCGGCAGACACCCTTTCGGCCGGATTCTGCACTGAAGGATCATGTCCGGCCAGCGGCAATCAAGGCCGGTATCACAAATTCCATCGGCTGGCACACATCCAGGCACTTTCTGGCGCGCCTTCTGGGACAACAAGGCGAAGTCCTCAATGTCATCCAGAAACTGCTGCGCCACGCCTCGTCGCGGATCAAATCGGATGTCTACCGACGGGGTGCACAACGTGGCGAAGCGGTCTGCGCTGAGCCGGGTCTCGGAGCTCTTCGTGGTCAATGCCAAGGCGTCATAGAGGTTCAAATCGAGGTCCAGCTTTTTCTCAGCCAACCCCAAACGAAGAAAGGCTCCCGGTCCCGGGAGCCTTTCTTTCAAAATCTTTCAATTCCAATCTGTCTTAAAATGGTGTATTTTTTTAACAGACCTTTATTGGACCTTCGTGTCACATGCCAGATCGAACCTAAGTCCTTTGAAATCTGGCGGGGACAACGAGACTCGAACTCGCAACCTCTGCCGTGACAGCGACGCAACATCAAGTTTTTCAACGACTTACAGACGCGCGGGGACTGCCAAAGTATGCGCAAGTCGTGTAAGACAACAGAGCTTGTGG
>Ga0182014_10008812_pt1 | contig 10231 bp, 3 predicted proteins | sample 612S2DmetaG_FD_120489 | JGI IMG/M metagenome (GOLD analysis project Ga0182014, IMG submission 120489) | Permafrost microbial communities from Stordalen Mire, Sweden - 612S2D metaG | ecosystem: Environmental > Terrestrial > Soil > Wetlands > Permafrost | place: Sweden: Stordalen | collected...
CGCGCCAGTGGAAGCCCGCAAACCCGGCCAGCTGCTTCAGCCCGAGCGGCCCTTCGGTCTGGATCTGTCGCTTCGCCTCGTGGTGGAGATCGATCCACTCCGGGGGCGAACACGAGCGAAACGTTTGGAGGTCGCCTGAGGTCGGGCCTCCGTCGAGCGGTGTCGCCACCGCGCGGTTCATCGCGCCGTCCTCGGCCTGTGCCCAGAAGCAGTACGCGGCGAAACTGCGGCCTTGACCCTGGCATCGACTTCGCACGTCGCCCAGCCACGACCAGAAGTCGCGGAAGATCCGCGCTTCGGCGTCGCGGTCGAGTTTGCCCCACTCGGCGAAGGAGCGGTAGCCCGCGACCACCCCGTCGACGGGCGCGTTCATGGTGACGCTCGCACCCCAGAGGTACGTCGCGTCGTCGTAGCTCTCCATGTCGATGTCGACTTCGACGTCGGCGACGGGACAACCCATCTGCTCGGACGCGAGCGTGCGCAGTGAGCTACGTCGGACGCTCGCGCGAGCGCGGTAGATCAACTCGTCCAACTTGTCGATGACGCGGCCGAGGTGATCCTCGCGCTCGAAGTCCGCGTGAGCGATGAGCACCTTCGAGCGCGCGTTGTGCGCGCGCGTCGGGTCGAGTCGCGCGAGGTGCTCGCGAGTGTCGACGCCGTGCTCGTGCAGCATGATCTGCTGGTCGAGACTCGTGAAGCGAACCAGCGACACGTCGTCGATTGCTTCGAGCTGACCTTCGCAGTGCGACGAGTACGGACACTCCAGGCATTCGCGGTGCCAGTACGGCGACGTCGGGAAGTCGCCCTTCGTTGCCATCCATTCATCGTGCGCGCCGATGACCGCGCGACGTTGCGCGTAGAGCACGTCGTAGGTCGCGAGGTTGAACCTCGGGTAGTTGGCGCTCGCGAGGTCGAACCACCACACGCGACGATGACGGTCGACCATCGCGACGCGACCCGACGGGTCGCCGTGACCTAATGCTTCGAGCACGCGCGTGGCGTGGGCGAGGACGATTCCGTTTCTCGTCACGGTGAGCGTCGAGCGCGGACCGACTCCATCGGTGTACGTTGCGTCGCTCGGTGCGATGCGCTCGAGCGACGCCTCGAGGATGCGTCGAGTGGCTGCGGTCTCGAGGATCTCGTTGTTCTTGATCACGATCGGCGCGTACGCGAAACGTTCCTCCACGCGTCCGACTCGCACCAACGCGTGCACCGTGGCGCGACGTTTGCCAACGAGATCGTTCGCGAGGCGTGGTCGCAGAATCAGTTCGGCGCCGTCGCGCATGCACGCGGCAGTCTCGTCGGGGCTCGAGGGGCTCGGCGCGTCGGGATGGAGGGTCCGTATCTCCTCGAGGGTTCCGACACGGTGCTCCTCGGCGTCGCGGCGTCGACGTTCCATCTCGGCGCTGGTCGGAGGGCGGACGAAGGCAAAGGGCTCGCCTCGGCTGAGGGCCACTCGATGGACGCAGGCGAGGATCTCGTCGCCGCGCAGTAGGGCTGTCACCCTTCGAGCCTACGAGGCGCTGAACGTTCCTTCCGATGCCCCCTGGACATTGTCGTGGCATCCGGGTGCTCCCCCCACCGGGTACGTTGGCGCACGTCGTGGACTCGCAGTTGTGGGCGGAGGGTCGAGGTGCTCGATGAAGACAGAAACAGAAGTTAAGTCGGTGGATCCGAGGGCATCGACTGGTCCCATCATCGGCGACCTCGCGGTGTCGACCCTTGGTGGGCTTCGGCGAAGGATCTGGCGCCGAGCCGCCCTCGGATGGTCGACGGGAACTGTGTGCAGTGGTCTTCGGCGTAGTCGTAGGGCGTTGGACTCATGTCCGGCGTGATTTCAGGTCAAGCGCAGAGAAGGAGACCATGCGTCGAAACCTCTGAAATCCAAACTATTGTCTGAAGCGATTAGTCACAATTAATTAACAACGCGTCAAAAATCTTTACTTCCAGGTAGGTGGTGCATTTAGGCTTACGGCGTAGAGATGTTTCCTGCTGCAAAAGATGGTAATTGGTAGGTACGGTCCGTACAATTGTTGTTTATCCCCTGCGAGGTGGCAATGGCATTTAAGAAGAAGGAACGAATCGCCCCTCGCTCCGAGCGAGGCTCGGACGGCGGCGGGCAAGATAGCGCCACTCCGCCTCGGCTCTCCGAACCCGCTGGCAACGGTGCCGAGACAAAGGGCGACCTAATCACGCTCGAGGCGAATCCGTCGACCGTTGGTGTTGCCTCGAACGGAGCCGACAATGGTGAATCGCGTTCGCCACTCAGTGCCGCTGGGTCGACGCCGCCCCCCCCGAGGCCCATTGCGGGCACGAAGCAGCGCCTCGGAGACCAATTGATCGCCAGCCACCTCATCACCGAGGCTCAGTTGGAGCGGGCCCTCGCTATCCAGAGCGAGTCCGGCGGCAAGATCGGCCAGGTGCTCGTGGGTATGGGGGTTATGGCGGAGCAGGTCCTGGCCGAGGCGCTGGCGACGTACTTCGGTCTGGCCGTCTTGAACCTACGGCGAGACACGATCGAGCCGTCAGCAGTAAGCCTCATTCCCGAGGAAGTAGCGCGCGAACACTTGGCGATGCCAATCCGTGTCGACAACGAGGCGCTGTTCGTCGCGGTGGCCGAACCCAGCGATGACTTGCGCGCCCTCCTCAGCAAGACGAGTGGACACCCCGTCAACCTGATGATCGCACCGCTGAGTGACATCCGCTGGGCGATCGACAGCAACTACCGCGCAATCGGCAACGTGCAGAAGTTGGTGCAGGCATTCGAGTCGGTCGAGGAGTCGAGGCGGCGCACCGTCGACGTGTCCGGTCCCGAGATCGTCGCCGACGACGCTCCGGTCGTCCAAGTGGTCGACCGGATTCTCACCCAGGCGATGCGCGACCGGGCTTCGGACGTGCATATCGAACCGTCCGACGACATCGTGCGAGTTCGCTTTCGAATCGACGGCGCGCTCAAGGAGGTCCTTGAGTTGCCCGCGGCGATCGGCCCGGGCCTCGTGAGTCGCATCAAGATCATGGCGAACATGAACATCGTCGAGCGGCGACGCCCCCAGGACGGTCAGCTCACCATCACCATCGACGAGAAGGAAGTCGACGTCCGGGTAGCGACGGTCGCGACCATCATGGGCGAGTCCTGCGTCATGAGGCTGCTGGACAAGACGCGCTCGGTCCTTCGCCTCAACGACCTCGGGATGCCCCCCGACACGCACGAGACCTATTCGAAGATCGTGCGCGCGCCCTTCGGCATGGTGCTCTGCGCCGGACCGACAGGAAGCGGCAAGACCACGACCCTCTACGCCACGCTGAGCGAGGTCAGCAATCCGACCATCAACGTCATGACGATCGAGGACCCGGTCGAGTACGTCTTCCCGAGCATCAATCAGATCCAGACTAACGAGCAGGCGGGACTGAGTTTCGCGACGGGACTGAAGTCGATCCTGCGCCAGGACCCCGACGTGATCCTCGTCGGCGAGATCCGAGACGTCGAGACGACCAGGGTGGCCGTGCAGTCGGCCCTGACCGGTCACTTCGTGGTCTCGTCGATGCACGCCACCGACTCGGTGTCGGCCCTGCACCGTTTCCTCGACATGGGCATCGAGTCGTTCCTGGTCGCCTCGTCGGTGCTCGCGGTCGTCGGCCAGCGGCTCCTTCGCAGGATCTGTCCGTCGTGCAGTACCTCCTACACTCCGACCGACGAGGAGATGCTCTTCTACGAGGAGAGCGGGGGACAGCCGAAGGAAGTGTTCCTGCGCGGTACGGGATGCAACTTCTGCAGCCTCACCGGATTCAAGGACCGAATCGGGATCTACGAGTTGCTCGTGATGACCCCTGAGATCAGGCGCCTCATCGTCGGATGGGCGACCCAGGAGGAACTGCGCAACCTGGCAGTCAAGCAGGGAATGCGGACGTTGCGCCACGAAGCGGTCAGTCTCGTCACCCAAGACGTAACCACCATCGACGAAGTCATACGGAGCGTGTACACGTTATGAGCCGACGTTCGGAGCGCACAAAGACCAAGCAGCCAGACAAGGCTCTGAACAAGTTCCGCTATGCGGCGCTCGACGAGGCCGGTCACAAGGTCTCGGGAACTGAGATGGCGTACTCGAACGGTGCCGCCCACGTCGCGCTACTGGCCCGCGGGCTTCAGCCCCTTGAAGTCAGTGAGAAGCAGAGCCTGCTCAAGTTCGAGATCACCAAGAAGAAGGTTCCCAAGCAGGACGTCCTGAACTTCACGCGCCAGCTGGCAGTCTTCATGAAGGCCGGTATACCCATCATGGAGGCTCTCGAGGTCATCGTCGAGGAGACCCAGGGGAAACTCCTGAAGAACATCCTCCTCGAACTGATCGACAGTCTGCGCGCCGGTGACACCTTCGCCGCTGCCTGTTCTGCTCATCCAGAGGCCTTCCCCAACTTCTACGTGGGAATCCTGGAGTCGGCGGAGCTGACCGGGAACCTCGACATCGTGCTCAACCAGCTGGCGGACTACATCGAGCGCGACACGAAGGCCAGGGCCAAGATCACCGCCGCGCTCATCTATCCGTCCGTCGTGGCCTGCATGGCGCTGGTGACGGTCCTCGTCATGGCCCTCTTCGTGCTGCCGAGATTCACGGTCTTCTTCAAGTCGCTGCACGCAACGCTCCCACTGGTGACCCGCATAATGATGAGCGGCTCGTCATTCATCGGCCACTGGTGGTACGTCGAGGCGGCCATCGTGATAATCCTCGTCGGTGGATTCATCGCCATGCGCCGGTCGCCCGGTGGTAAGGCCCATCTTGACGCCATGGTCCTGCGACTGCCCGTAGTGGGCGACCTGACCCAGACCGCGATTCTCGAGCGGGTGTGCCGAATTTTGTCCTCACTTCTCAAGGCGGGCGTTGACCTTCCGAAATCAATGGCCGTCACGGCGGATTCTGCCAACAACGCCGTCTATCACAAGGCTCTTGACACCATTCGGGAGGCGATGATGGAGGGGCAAGGACTTGCCGGCCCCATCGCCCGAAGCGGTCTCTTTCCTGGTGCGGCGCGTCAGATGTTCCGAGTAGGCGAAGAGACCGGTACCCTCGACCAGCAATTGGAAGTGGCGGCGGCGTACTACAACCGGGAGTTGGAGACGAAACTGGAGCGGGCCACGGCGCTTTTTGAACCGGCAATCATCATCTTCATGGGTGTAGTTGTCGGTTTCGTGGCAGTGGCACTGATATCGGCGATGTACGGCATCTACAACCAGGTCAAAGTTGGATGAAGACTCACCAGATTCCTCGAGTCGAGTCAGAGCCGTTAGGGCTCGGTTCGTCGTGTTCGAAATTCAGGCCCATGGGATGCCAAGTCGAGCGCTCCGATGAGGGATTCACGCTGGTCGAGTTGCTGATAGTCGTCACGATTCTTCCACTGATTATTGGAGCTCTTTCGATTGGCCTCATATCGGTGTTTTCGCTCCAGAGCGGCGTGTCCAGCCGCCTCGGGGACACCGCTGACTCCCAGGTGGTTGCGGCCAACTTCCAAAGTGACGTCCAGCGTGCTTTGTCGATAACCACCTCTTCGGTCAACAATCAGGGCCAATGTGGGCCGGGAGCGCAATTACTGGGTCTGGCGTGGGGGACGCCGGTGGGTCCGAGTTCTCCCTACCAGTACGTGGTCTCCTACGTCGTGGTGACCAGGGGTTCGAGCAACTCACTGATTCGCCAATACTGCTCGAACGGGTACTCGACGACCGCGACGAGCAGCACGACGATCTCGTACGATGTGCCGTCGACCCTGACCAACCCGACGGTCTCGACCGCATCAGGCGCACCTGATCCGTCACAGGCATGGGTTTCGACGCAACAGGTGTCCAGCGTTGTCTTTCCGATCCTTGAGCCGAACAGCAACTTCTCGTACACACTGGCAGCTGTTCCCGCCGCAAGCTCATCGGCGGCGCCTCAGGGCGAGCCGTTGGTGAACCCTGCGACCGCGGGTTGCGGTTTCGCCACGCCAGGGACCGGAAAGTACGCTTCGACCCTGTGTCTCGTTGATTTCTCGGCATTGACGAATAACAACAACATGCTCGCGGCCACTACGAGTTGCTTGGAAATGGCAGTTCCGCTGCCTGGCGGATACGAGATGTACTTCTGCATCAAAATTACAGGGGTCGCGGTGCGACCATCTCCCTTGCCCACCTGGGAGAACGCCTTTCTGGGTAACAGTTGTGTCGGATCAACCGATTGCTCCACTGGCACGCCCTTCTATACTGGTATCCCTGGCGACCCAGCTCTGTATCAAAAAGGAGCAGGAACGACCACGATAACAATCACCGGGATTACTGTCATCTCTCCGCTGGGAACTCCGGCGACGGGTTGGGAGGTGGTCGCAGCGGACGCCGAATCTACGGACGCCAGCGAGTCAATCTCCTGGACCGCCTCCTGGCCAGCCACCTGGAGCGGATCTAAGAACCTGAATATCCTGAACAACGGTGAGACATACGATACGCTGTCCGATCCCGTGGGGAACGCCTGTTCCTCCGTGGTGAATGGCGTGGTCGTTTCCGGTGCTGGACTGACGACGAGCAACAACGGCCAGACTGTCACCTGTGCGGTCCCGAGCAGTGTCTCCATTGGGCTCAAGACTGGCGCGGCCATGGTCTGGGCTACGAGCCCATCGTCGCTTACGATGACTCTGGTCGGGAACGGTCTTGAGGCGATCGCGTTTGGGCTACTCCTCTCATGAGTGAATTCGTGCACCCGCCAATGCTGCAAGCGCGGCGTTCGAGTAGTTTCTGCCGTCGGCTCGGCTCAGTTGTCCTCGCATCAGTTTCTTCGATCAGGTCCGGAATCTCATGAGAAGTTCCAGGGTCCCAGTGATCAAAGGAACGGCGCGAACGACCGTCCCCGGACGTCAGCGTTATTCCGAGTCGGGTGACACGTTGATCGAGGTCCTGCTCACCCTCATCGTTCTGGGCATGGCCTCGGTGGCACTCATTATCGCTTTTTCCACATCGATTTCGGCTTCGGCGGAACATCGCAAACTGGCCAACTACGACACGGTCCTGGCGACGGCCACTCAGGAGACGATTGCGGCCATTCAGAGCCAGTTGAGTCTCTTCTCATGCCCGCTCGGCACCAGTGGGGCCGCTAACATCCCTGCATATCCCGGTTACGGCGGTTCTGGAATCCCACTTCCCCTGCCGTACAAAGGGAATTACACGGTGACGTACGACGCGACAAACCCGGTGCAGTATTGGAACACGTCAACGGAGTCATTCGGCACCACGTGCGAGGCCAACGAACCCCAACTCGTCAAGATCGACCTTTTTGGCACCAGCTACACCAACAGTTTCGTAGTGGATTATCCGGTGGGTAGTTCGAACGCGGTCGGCACGGGAACAGCTCAACAACTCATCTTTCTCCAGCAGCCCGTGGGAGGTTACGCGGGAAGTCCCTTCACGACCCAGCCGATTGTCGAGGTCACATCGGATGGCATCAATCCGGTGACGACTGATCTCTCCCCAGTCATCTTGACACTCACGCAGGGAACCGGCGTCTTGTCCGGCTGCACGGGCAACGAAGTACTCGGCGTCGTCACCTTCTCCGGTTGCACGATAGGCACGGGAGGGAACAACTTCCAGATCACCGCTTCGGACGGGAATCTCACTCCGGCAACGAGCAACACGTTCTCGGTAAGTTCCTCCAACTACCAACTCGTCTTCACTACCCAACCAGGTGGGGGACAGTCAGGTTCAGCTTTCTCGCCGGCGCCCGTCGTGAACGTGGAGACCGTGTTGGCGCCGACCACTGACACGTCGTGGGCAGGGACGATAACGCTCACGTTTTCCGGCGGCGCGTTGTCGAATCTTCCCGGCGAGACCTGTCCATACACCACCGCTACAACCATTACCTTGACGCCGTTGTTGGGCGTCGCGACGTTGCCGAACACGTTGACTGCGGGGTGTGCTTTCTCGGGAGGATTCTTCTATGATCCTGCGAGAAATCCGCCCACTACGGCCACGCAGTACACGATAACGGCGACCGCAAATCCGACGGCGCCTTCGGACGCCGCCGTCCCCGCGACGAGCACGGCCTTCTCGGTCACTGGTCCCGGACCGGCAAGCCAGATCGCCTTCGTGACCCAGCCAACTGGTGTCGCCAACGCTACGGCGACCACACCGTTTACGGGGCAGCCGACCGTCGCAGTCGAGGACTCCTTCGGGAACGTCGTGACCTCGGCCACGAACACAATCAATATGGCGATTAACAGCGGCGGGCAAGGCCTGACGTTGGGGAACTGCAATAGTCCGACGCCTACGAATGCTGGCTTGTACGTGTTCACCGGGTGCTACGGGAGCCAATGGGGTACTTCGCTGACCCTCACGGCGTCGTCGAGCGGCTTGACACCAGCGACAAGCACCGCTTTTAACATCACGAACATCGCGACGCAATTGTTGTTCACGACGTCGCCAGTGGCAGGGAAATCGGGCTCGGTCTTCGCCATTCCGCCCGCCCTCGTCGTAGAGGACATTGCGAACAGGGTCGTGACGGCGGCGACGACACCGATTACGTTCAATCCAGTCGTGCCTTCGAGCGGTACGTTGTCCTCGTGCACCGGTATGGTGCCCCAGCTCGGCATCATCACCGTCGCGAACTGCACGTTCGCGGGTGTTGTGGGTACTCAGTACACCGTCACGGCGTCGGAGGGCTCGTTGACTTCGGCGCCGAGCAGTAGTTTCTCGCCCACCGGTCCCGGACCGGCCAGCCAGTTGGTGTTTACGACCCAGCCGCTAGCGGGCGTATCGGGCACGGCCCTCACGACCCAGCCGGTGGTGAAAGTGGAGGACTCCGCGGGTAATGTCGTTACTTCGTCAACCGCGTCGATTACATTGACCCCTTCGGGTGGAGCACTGTCGGGTTGCACCGGCTTGACCGCCTCGGCGGGGATCGTCACCCTTTCGAACTGCACGTTCGCGGGTGTCGTGGGTGCGCAGTACACGCTGACCGCCACTTCGGGTTCACTGACATCGGCACCGAGCAGCAACTTCTGGCCCACGTACGCCGGCGTGCCGAGTCAGATCATCCTCAGCGGCTGCCCGTCCGCGATTGTTTCGCTGTCGACGTGTGTGGCCACCGCAACCCTCGAGGATGCCTACGCCAACGTCGAGACCCTGGATAATTCCAGCGTCATTACTTTCTCCGAGGCTCTTGGAGGCGGGACGGTAAGTGGACTCACGAGCCCGACCGTCTCTGGCGGCGTGGCCAACGTCACTCTCACTGGGGCCAGGCAGGGCTTGGTACTCGTCAGCGCTACGGGCGATTCGCTTACTTCGAACACGCTCACGGTGACCGTCAACGCCGCCACTACCACCGTGGTCGCTTCGAGCTTGAACCCGTCTGTCGTCGGCCAGACGCTCACGTACACGGCGACAGTGACCGTCAACAGCGCAGGAACGGGCACACCGAGCGGCAACATCGAGCTCCTCGACAATGGCACGGCGATCGGCATCTGTGGTGGTGCCGGTGGCGTAACCGTCAACGGCTCTGGTCAAGTGACCTGTGCGGTGTCATGGCCGACCACGGCCACCCAAACGATCACGGCGCAGTACCTAGGCAATGCCGGCGCCTACTACCTGGGCTCGACGTCCTCGGCGCTTTCCCAGACCGTGAACAGGGCTGCCACCACGACCGCGGTAACTTCGGGCCCCAACCCGTCGGTCCTCAACCAGTCCGTCAGCTACATCGCGACGGTCACCGCCACGAGCCCCGGATCGGGCACGCCGACGGGCAACATTGAGTTCTTCGACGGCGGCACGGCGATCAGCACCTGCGGCGGCGCCACCGGCATGGCAGTCACTTCGGGCTCTGCGACCTGCGCGGTCACCTACGCCACTCCGGGCAGCCACACCATCACGGCGCAGTACCTGGGCGACGCCAACTACCTCGCGTCCGCGTTGTCGTTGTCCGTTTCACAGGTCGTCAATCAGGTCCCGGCCATCACCAGCGCCAGTTCGACCACCTTCACCGTGGGTAGTGCGGGCAGTTTCACCGTGACCGATACCGGCGTCCCTGCGCCGGCGCTCACCAACGCCAACTTTGGGGCCTGCGTCCTGACTGCGCTGCCCAGCGGCGTGACCTTCAACACCTCCACCGGCGTGCTCGCGGGCACGCCGGTGGCCGGCACGGCTGGCACCTACACCCTGTGCCTCAACGCCTCCAACGTCGCTGGATCGGCCACGCAGGCCTTTACGCTCACGGTAAGGCAGGTCCCG
>Ga0182014_10008813_pt1 | contig 10229 bp, 11 predicted proteins | sample 612S2DmetaG_FD_120489 | JGI IMG/M metagenome (GOLD analysis project Ga0182014, IMG submission 120489) | Permafrost microbial communities from Stordalen Mire, Sweden - 612S2D metaG | ecosystem: Environmental > Terrestrial > Soil > Wetlands > Permafrost | place: Sweden: Stordalen | collected...
TGTATTTATCATGATTATATTAAATATTATTGATCCAAATTTAATTAATAATACATTAATTTTTTTAAATTACATACCATTAATATTCATTATCTGGTTAATTTATATTTGGATTAAAAAAGATGATAAATACTTGGATATTGTTTTATACAGTTTATATGCAGTTATTATAGTATTTATTATAAACATAATACTAGGATATTATATACTGTTTAACTTAGTCTTCATGTTAAGCATAGCATTAATGTTAACTTATTTCAAAGAAACTAGGAAATCAGGATTAATATTACTAATTCTAGGATTAACTAATGCTATTATTAATATTTATTTAAATCATATTGAACTCCAAAAAATATTAGAATCAATAATAGTAGCAATTATGACTACAATAATTATTTACTATTCTAAAAAATATTTAATTTAATTAAATCAAATTTTAAAAGCAGCATACTATGTTTTAAAATGAATTTCCAGTTAACTTAAATTTAGTTAAAGTTTAACTCAGTAAAGGATATAATGAATTCAGTTCCACCATTCATATTAACTTCTAATTCTCCATCAATTTGACCAGTCAATAAATTCACGAGTTGTAATCCTAAACTATCAGTATTTTTATAATCTATTTTCCCTGAAAGACCGATTCCATTATCTTTGACAATTAATTGAAGTTTATCATGATAATGATGGAATTTAATTTTTATATAACCAGATCTATCATCAGGAAAGCCATGCTTCAAACTATTAGATAATAATTCATTCACAATCAAACCCAATGGAATCGCAGTATCTACATCAACCATAATATTTTCAACTTTAATATCAAATTTAACATGACTTGCATCACAATTATAAGTATGGAAAAGATCATTAGATAGTCTTGCAATATATTCACCGAAATCAATGCTCTTAACATTATCAGATTGATATAAACGCTCATGAATCAAAGCCATTGACTTAGCTCGTGCCTGACTCTCCTTGAAAAATTCTAAATCATTCTGATCATGAATATATTGAGATTGAAGATTTAATAGCCCTGAAATCACCATTAAATTATTTTTCACCCTATGATGAATCTCCTTAATAAGCAACTTTTTTTCCTCTAAAGATTTCTTAATCAACTCTTCAGAATTTTTACGTTCAATAGCATATCTAATACTACGAATCAATAATCTACCATCAATCTGACCTTTAATTAAGTAATCCTGTGCACCCTCACCAATAGCTTTAACAGCAAAATCCTCATCAGCCAATCCAGTAAGAATCACGATGGGTAATTCAGGTGAATGCATTCTAATAGTAACGAAAGTATCCATTCCTTGACTATCTAAAAGTCCCAGATCAAGAAGCATAGCATCAAAATTATCTTTTAAAAGATTTTGTAATGCTAATTCTAATCGATTAGTATGCACTAAATTAAATTCAATACCAACAACATCCTTAAGCATTTCATCAATAATTAAAACATCACCAGGATTATCCTCAACTAATAGAATATTCATAAAAAAAATTCCTCCACCCCATATTATAAAATTACATTTATAAATCTTATATTATTTACAACATATACTTAATGAATTAATAGAAAAAAATTTGTTTACTTAACTATATAAATTTGAATTTAACTTGGTTAACATAAATTTTTAATATAAATCTTTAACAAAATAACCATAATAATAGGATATTTTTAGCTTATCTAATCTATAATAAAAAAAATAAAGGATAAGTTTATAAATATATTTTAAATTGAAATAATGATTTCAAACTTAATATTATAAAAAAAATTTAAATTACAAGGAGTAAATTTTAAAATGACAGTAAAAATCAATGAAAATTATTTATTACTAAAAAGCAATTACATCTTCGCAGAAATAAATAAGCGTATTGAAAATTATCAAACAGAAAATCCTCAAACAAATATAATTAAAATGGGCATCGGAGATGTCACTAAACCCTTAGCTAAGGCTGTTATCCGTGAATTCCAAAATGCTGTAAAAGAAATGAGTCAATATGACACCTTCCATGGATACGGACCCGAGCAAGGTTATGATTTCCTAATAAATGAGATTATTAAAAAAGATTATAAACCCCGAGGCATAGAATTAAACGAAAATGAAGTTTTTATAAGTGATGGAGCAAAATGTGACACTGGAAATATACAGGAAATATTCAGTTTAGATAACAAAGTAGCAGTTACTGATCCAGTATATCCCGTTTATGTAGATAGTAATGTAATGGCAGGCCGAACAGGACCCATGAGTGATGATGGACATTACAAAAATCTAATATATTTACCCAGTACAGAAGAAAATGAATTCGTACCAGAACTACCATCATCAAAAGTAGATTTAATATACTTATGCTACCCGAACAATCCCACAGGCACCACTCTAAATAAAGAACAATTAAGAGAATGGGTTGATTACGCAAGAGATAATAAATCAATCATATTATTCGATGCTGCCTATGAAGCATATATACAAGAAAAAAATATACCACATAGTATCTATGAAATAAATGGTGCAAAAGAAGTAGCTATAGAATTCCGCAGCTTCTCAAAAAACGCGGGATTTACAGGAACACGATGCGCGTACACTGTAGTGCCAGAAGAATTAATAGGATACGATACTCAGGGTCATACTCATTCATTAAATCCACTCTGGAATCGTCGTCAAACAACCAAGTTTAATGGTGTATCTTATCCCGTGCAAAAAGCAGCATTGGCTGTTTACTCATCTGAAGGAAAAAATGAGATTAAAGAATCAATAAATTATTATATGAAAAACGCAGCCATCATACGTGAAAGTTTAAAAAATATAGGATTAAATGTTTATGGTGGAGTTAATTCCCCTTATATTTGGACTAAAACTCCTAAAGACATGAATTCCTGGGATTTCTTTGATTACCTTCTTAATCAAGCATATATTGTAGGTACTCCTGGAGTAGGTTTTGGCCCTAGTGGTGAAGGTTACCTTAGACTAACCGCATTCAATACGCTAGGAAATACCAAAGAAGCCATGAATCGGATTTCAAACCTTTCTTTTTAAAACAATCATAGATTAATCTAGAGAGATTTATAAAATGGTTGATAATATGGATAATGATACAAAAACTGAGATAATTTGTGATGCAATTAAAATTGCAAAGTCAGTTACATCACAATGGCCAGGAGAAGATTTTCGTATTATCAAAATTTCTGATGAGACTCTCATTTATATAAAAGATTTTCGTCGTTCATATGGTATTTTAAGAGGAAAAATTTTACGTGGATTAAAGAAAAATCACACATTCCCCAATGAGGCTTTTTCAGATGAATATATGAATGAAAGTATAGATCAATTAATCAGTGAAATTTTAAAGTTAGGAATAAAAGAAGTTGAATCAAATCCCTTCATAGCAGATATTTTAGAAAAACCTTTCCAAGAAATTATAGTATGTCTATTCTTAGAGGGAATAGAATTAGATATTGAACATCAAATAATAGAATTAGGCAATATTATTTTGAAAAAGATGACCAAGGAAATCGCTGAAAATTTAGATGAACCTGAAAAGCGAATACTTTTTTCAACCAATATTGGTAAAATTTATTCCGAATTTAAAACTTTTTCCGAACCAAAATGGGCAATTGAACAAGCTGAAAAAGAAACTTCAAAAGTTCTAGACTTAATAGGTTATGCTATTCCATTTATATACTCCAATGCTCATAAAATCTCTGTTGGATTCCAAGGACAAGTTTTAACTAATAGTCCTGGAAGCATCATATGTTATAATCCTGAATATGGAGTACGCTACTGGGCTGATAATTTAAAACATATTCAAAGTAATTTCCAAATCAATAATTACAATTTGAAAATAATGGAAGATAATGGAATCTTTAAACTTGCTGATATTTTAAAAAAACCTAAAAACCATAAAACTCAATTTGAACATACTATCCTTTTGAGCATCCATTGGTTTAGGATTTCTCAAGTTCAAAATGATATAAAAAATGAATTCCTTAGCTTAATTATATGCATGGAAATATTTTTAACTCCCCATACACTGGAAATCCCTATTACTAAATTTATATCTGAATCAATTGGTATGATTCTCAGACCACCAGAAAATAGAGTTTCCATCATGAAGAAAATAAAGAAGTTTTATGGCTTAAGAAGTGATATTGTTCATGGAAGAAGTACAAAAGTAGATCCAGAAGACATTAATGAACTCAGAAACACTTTAAAAGAATTAATTCAACGCATGATCTACTTTGAACAATTCTTTGATAAAAAAAGTGATTTATTAGAATCAATAGAATGTTATAAAACTTCAGGAGAAATGTATAATCCAGAATTATGGAGTAAAAAATAAGACGTTTTAGTATTAATAAATATCAGAAATATATTTGAATAGGAAATTAAAATATATATTTAAAAAAAAAATGGAAATAAACTATAAAAAAAATTTTTTTTATTTCATTTCTTTGAGGGCTAATTCAATGTCAGACGCATTAACTGTTACTCTTCCCGCGTGTTTAGCGAGCTTAACAGCCTGTCTAGCGACATCTTCACCCCATTGTTCTAAAATTTTTTCTAAAGCTTCTTCTGCACCAGCACTGACTCTTTGTCCACCGGCATTTTTTATTAATCTTCCTATTGGAGCTATTGGTAATTCACCCATATTAATCACTAATATAATTAAATACTCCATGCTATTTAAATATAACGAATTTTATAAGAGTTATCTCTCTATTACCAACAATTCAATCTCAAATATTTTATTATTAACCATTTAAACAATAAATTCTAATTTTTATTTTTATAAAATTTTTTTTTTATGATAATTAAAATCGTTATTATTATTTCTTAAAAAAAAAGAATTAAAAGTTGATTATTTCAAAAATTATATTTAAATACATATTAAATAGATAAATGTTAATTTACCGATAAATAACATTCGATAAGTGAAAAAAAAATATTATTTTTTTTTATCTCACAAAACTTAAAAATTAATTAAAAATTTATTAGACAATAAAATATTAAAAAAAAGTGCAAATATAAATTAATAAATTAAAAATTTTATCAGAATATAAGGGAGTTTAAAATGGCTTTTAATGGGAAATATGACAATGAAAGTTGGATTGATTATAAAAAAGAACTTAAAGTTTTTTTAAAGGATTGTTTTGATCATCATGATTCTAATGGTAAACTTGATTCAGGTCTAATAGAAAAGGTTGAGGATGCTCTTAATATAATAATTGGATTCTCTGGACAATATTCAATTGATCAAGAAGAATGGTCTAGGTTACATAAATATTTGAATTTACTTTATGTAGGAATCCCTCAAGATATTGAAAATGCTAAAGCAGATTTTTATCAGTTATGTCAAAATGAAATACCTGAAAATACAGGATAAACCATAATTAGTACAGATTTTAATTATTTTTAACTTCATTTTTATGAAAATCAATAAATTTATATTTTTTTTTATTCAAATAAACAAAATATTCATTTTTATAAATCCTATAATCACTCAAAAACAAATGATGATTTATAATTCATTCAAATGTTCGTAAAATGTAAATAGCAATTGAATTAATAAATAATATCTGTAAACATAGGGGTGAACGATTTGACTTATGAAAAAAAACTTAAGAATATGAGTATTGAAGGACTCCACCTGGAATGTGTGACATTTAACGATGTAATTACAAGTAATTCTAATAACGGTAAGTTATCAACTCCTGAAGAGAAAACTCAAGCCAACTCCTTAGCAATAGAATCCATTAATAGAATGAAAAACGATAGTAATTCAATTGAACTTCTACGAACTTGTACTGCTACACTTCAAAACATTATTAAGGACTCATCAGATAAATACAGTGACATACCCAAAAAGATCCTTAAATGGGAACCAAGATAAAAAATATCTCTATATTCATGAAAATAAATTAATAATTATCAATAAAACAGAATCACTTTTAAAGATATATAATACCCCTAATAAGTTATTACACAGTTTAATTATTTTTTTTAATTAAATAAAAAAAAAATTATAAATATTTTAAATTTAAAATTTTTTTAAATATTAACTATTTTTTTAAACCTCGGAAATAAATTCAATGCATTATCATTCATGATATCAGATATATCACTAGCTTTAAAGCCCTCATATTCTCTTATACCCTTAATAGTTGCTGGCACTGCAGCTTCCGTCGCCCAAACATAATCACTTCCAAATATGATTTGTGAGGTATCCACCAATGTTTGAAGGCATGCAAAAGCATGAGGTGAAGCTGAAAGAGCAGTATCATAATAAAATCTTTTTAAATAAACCTCAGGACCATCTGGCATATTCTCTTTAAAATTTAAATATAAATTAAGCTGCTCCTGGAAATTTTCTTTTAATTTAGGAATAAGATGAGTGAATAAATTCGCCCCCTCTGCAATATAAGGAGCAACACCCCCTAAACCTTCAAATAAAGAAGATAAAACACTTAATCTCGCAGCTGTATAAGGAACAGTGCCACCAGCATGAGAGAGAATAAATCTAATGTCAGGATATTTTTTGGTTACACCATTTACTATCATAGAGAAAACGGTTCTCGTAGTTTCAAAACAAACATCCATCATAGCTTCAGGAAACCCTAAATGTGATTGTTCAAAGCCCGGAGGCGTAGCAGGATGAATAAACACAACCGCTTTCCGACGGTTAAGCTCAATAAATAACTTATCAAAACGTGAATCTCCCAAATAATACCCATCATAATTAGTTAAAAGCACTACACCATCCAGTTTCAATTCATCCAGAGCGTATTCAAGCTCTTCTTTGGCAGCATCAACATCAGGCAGAGGTAAAGTCGCGAAAGCACCGAATCTATCCGGATGATCATTAATTAATCCAATGCAAATTTCATTTGTTTGTCTAGATAACTCTTTTGCAAGTTCCAAGTTTTTATCTTTAAAATAAACACCCGGCGCGGAAATAGAAAGAATTGATTTAGAAATACCATATTTATCCATAATTTTAAGGGCTTTATTTGCACTCCAACCTGGAAAATTCACCCCTAAAGCTTTTTTCACCCCTTCATCCGATAAGCTTTTAACATACTCTTTAGGAACAATATGATGATGTACATCGATTATTTCAGACTTTTCATCCATTACTTTAACACTCCATTTATGATTTTAAGTTTTTTTAACTTAAATTACCGATTATAAACAGCTACTTACTTCAAAAAAACTTTATTAAAAATTTATTTCACTTTAATATTCCACTATCATTTATTGAATTTACTATAATCGCCTAGTACAGCTGATATTGACCTGTCCCAGAATTCATGTATTTCCGTTTCATCACATCCCATAATCAATTGGCTTGTGACGTCTGTAATAATAGCTATTATAAGTTGAGCAGCTAGTTCAGTGTCAATTTCTTTCTTAATCATACCTTTATTTTGCTGATTTTCTAATAATCTAATTAAAGCTACTTTTTTTGTATTGTAAGCTTCTCTTGTAAGTCTTTTAATGTTCTCATTGTGGCTTGATAGTGACGTGATCTCATAGCCTAAATGCAGAATTCCCTTGGATTCAACAATCAAGTTATAATTCTTATCTAAAATCTCTTTAATATCCAGATCTTCAAATGATAATAATTTTTCAGTTAATTGTACACTAGATTCTGTAATAGATTTTAGAATTTCTTCTTTGCTCTGAACATATTTGTATATTGTAGGTTTGCTCAATCCTGCTTCTTCTGCGATTTCATCAATTTTAGAATCATGATATCCTTTTTTTGAGAAAACTTTTAAAGCAGCTTCTGTAATTTTCATTCTGACTATATCCTTGTATTCAGGGAGAACTTTTGGCATATTTAGATCCATTTAATTTATTTAATTGTAATATTATTAAAGTTAACTCAGAGTTAAATTTAATTAACTTTAAGTTAATAACCAACTCATAATAAAAAAAAATAGATTTCAAAAAAAAGACAAATAAAATCAATCAGTCCCCATACTTCCAGGGTATTTCCTTACATTCAAAACCAGATGCACCAGGATGGCCACCACCACCATATTTCAAAGCTATTTTAGATACATCTACATTTTCTGAACGCAAACTAACCTTATACTCCTTACCATCAAAGACATACATTATTAATAATGGTTTCTTTTCAATGCTATCAAATATTTCAGATCCCACATGTCCAATATTAACCACCACAGCTTCATAACCTTCAAAAAAAGTATAATATGCAAAAGATTTCACATAATCCTTATTTCTTTCATTTTTATACCTTTCAACAATCACACCTTCCTTTTTCACAGATAATGGATTATTAAAAAGAATCTCCCAATCCGGGCTAAGTGGATGTAAATCATAAAGTTCAGCACCACTACAGAAAATCTTAGTTTCATGACCATATCTCCACTGCCAAGTGTCTCTATCACCTATATAACGAATAGGCATAGGAACCTGGTCAAAAGAAACATTATATAAATATATATAAGTTAAAACACATCCAGAATACTCAACATTCCTTAAACCCTGTAAATTATGAGGATAATTCATATATTTCTCAATAGCAGTAATATGATGATCAATCCAGAAAATATTAGATGTAATATCCAATAAATTATCCATCACTTCAAGTTCAATACTATAATCTACAATAAATACATCCTCATCCTCTTCTATTATATCCAAAGGAAAATCCATACCATAATTCATTTCTATATAATCTTCAATATTGTTCTCAAGGTTGTGATGGAATATATATGCAATTACATGAGCAGCACATTTCCCATCAGCATCATTATGATAAAATATTTTCATTTATAATTCAACTCTTCATTTAAAATGTTTCAGATAAATTTATTTACAATTCTAGTTACTATTATTATTGAGTGTAAAAGTTTTAAGGTTTATTGAGGTTGATATTTTATGGAATTTAATGATCTAATCCAAAAACGATATAGTGTACGTAACTATAAATCCGAACCAGTAGAAGATGAAAAATTACAAATAATACTTGAAGCAGCACGTTTAGCACCAACAGCACATAATAAACAGCCCTTCCAATTAATTGTGATAAAAACACATGGTAAAGAAGAAGAATTAAAGCGTATTTACCCAGCAGAATTTTTTGCCAAAGCACCCCTCATAATATGCGCTTGCGCATTACCCGAAGAAGGATGGATACGTAACGATGGAAAAAACTACACTGAAGTAGACACTACTATAGCTATGGACTATTTGATTCTGGCCGCTACCAACCTGGGTTTAGGAACCTGTTGGATAGCAAGATTTAACCTTGAAGCAGCCCGTGAAATATTAAATATTCCAGAAAACGTACTGCCACTCATATTTTCCCCATTAGGTTATCCCAAAGATACACCTAGACCAAAACAAAGGAAGAAAATAGATGAATTAGTACGATATGAAAAATGGTAAAACATGGATCTGCTGAAAACTTTTTCTATTAAACCTATTAATATTCATCTTTATGAGGTGGCTTTTCTTCATGAGTCTTACTCAAATGAGAATGATCTCTATGAATGTTATCAAAGATTAGAATTTTTAGGTGACGCAGTCTTAGATCTAGTAATTTCTGAATTCTTATATAACATGGATTCTAATTTAACCGAAGGTCAATTAACACAAATGCGTTCTAATTACGTATGTAAAAATGCACTTTATACTTATTCTATAGAATTAGGATTAGATCAATATTTAAAATTAGGTTCTAATCCAGAATTAATTAGAAGAGAAATTGATTCAGTTATTAGTGATGTATTTGAATCATTTATTGGAGCTTTATATCTAGATTTAGGCTTGGAAACCGTAAAAGACTTTGTCTCTAAAACAGTGATACCCCATATTAACAATAAAGATATTTTTCTTCATGATTATAAATCAGAATTAAAACTAATATGTGATAAAGACTATCGTGAAATAATTTATCGGTTAATCAAAGAAGAAGGCGAACCACATGATAAAACATTCACCATGGCTGTCCTAATTAAAGGTAAAAATTATGGTATAGGCACAGGTGGAAGTAAAAAAGAAGCAGAACAAAACGCTGCTAAAATAGCATTAAATAAAATTTAATATTCAAAAATAAGTATTACAAATAAAACTTTATATTCAAAAAATATTACTAAATCTAGATTTATAGTAATACTTTTATTAAAATTTTTTCTAATTATAAAATTTTGCTAAGGTACCATTAAGGGTACTTTAAGGGATCTGAAA
>Ga0182014_10008815_pt1 | contig 10228 bp, 9 predicted proteins | sample 612S2DmetaG_FD_120489 | JGI IMG/M metagenome (GOLD analysis project Ga0182014, IMG submission 120489) | Permafrost microbial communities from Stordalen Mire, Sweden - 612S2D metaG | ecosystem: Environmental > Terrestrial > Soil > Wetlands > Permafrost | place: Sweden: Stordalen | collected...
GTGCCCCAGTTCGGATTGCAGGCTGCAACTCGCCTGCATGAAGCCGGAATCGCTAGTAATCGCGGGTCAGCATACCGCGGTGAATGTGTTCCTGAGCCTTGTACACACCGCCCGTCAAGCCACGAAAGTGGGGGGCATCCGAAGTCGCCGTGGTAACCCGCAAGGGAGCTAAGCGCCGAAGATGAACTCCGCGATTGGGACTAAGTCGTAACAAGGTAGCCGTAGGGGAACCTGCGGCTGGATCACCTCCTTTCTAAGGATTTGTATCCTCCGTCCAGGCGGCGACGCCTGAGACGGAAAACTGTGGAGCCGGTGCTTCACACTGGTCAGTGGGGCGGATTCGTCCGCCACACTGAGATTGAGGTTCATCACGCCAAATCAAGCAAACAACGGCCCGGCCGGATTAACCCTCCGACCGGGCCGGGCTTTTTCTTGCGGGATAGCCAAGCAGCATCCACTTTGCCCCGTGACGCCGCCAGGGTAGAATAGTGCTGATGGGGTGCCTCGATGCCGGAAATCAGTCGATTCTTCGGAATTGTGATCGCCATGTGCTATGACGATCACTCGCCGCCCCATTTCCATGCGATCTATGGCGGGGAGAAGGCCGAGTTTTCGATTGATCCTCCCGGTGTGCTCAAAGGACGTCTGTCGCCGCGGGCGTTGGCGCTTGTGACGGAGTGGGCCGCGCTCCATCAGGCGGAATTGTTGGAAGCCTGGGACCGACGTGCGACCGGGCAACGACCGCCAAAGATCGAACCACTTCGCTAAGGAGGTGCGATATGACGCAACCGTGCGCCACAATCACTGACGCGCGGGTCCTCGACGGATACCGCGTCGAGTTGACGTTTTCCGACGGTGTTCGAGGCGTCGTGGACCTCGCCCCCCGGATCGTCCGTCGCGGCGGCGTGTTTGGTCCGCTCGAAGACCCGGAGTTCTTTCAGCAAGTCACAGTCGATCGGGAACTGGGAACGATCGTCTGGCCCAACGGCGCCGACATTTGCCCGGACCTCCTCTACGCATGGGCCACGGGCGAGCCAGTCTCGCCGCCGGAGCCGCAAACCGTTGCGTCGTGATGGACGAGTGATCCGATATGAGCGATTTCGTGATTTGCACTGACAACGGCAGCAATCCGGCGCGCCTGATCCTGGGCAAATTCCACCGCCGGCCGTCCGATGCAGAGGCGGAACCGCGTGCGCCGGTACCCTCTCCCTCCGGGAGAGGGTTGCGGTGAGGGCGTTTGGCACCGGCACGTCCGAGCCGGCCGGCTATCTCTATCCGCCCGCCATTTTTGCGCCGATCGAACTGCCCAAATCGGCCCAGCAGGCGCGGATCGCGGCGAGCGGCTGAAATTCCTCGTCAGGCAAAATCAAAGACTCCCGACGCCGTTTTCCGTCCCGCGCCCCCGTTTCCCGTCCTAGCGCACGCCTGCCACGCCCGCGAACACTGCCGACCCGGCGGGCCGAATCGCCGATCCTACGCACCACTCCCGACAGGCCCGCTCCGGGTGCCCCTCTTGCGTGCCTACAAAGACCTGATATATTGCGGGGACCATAAAGGAGGGGGCCATGAGCGGACGCAGACTCTTCCGGCTGATCCTCGCATTTCTGCTTGTTGCAGTCGTCCCAGCCATCGCGCCGGCAAAAGCCCCGGAAAGCAGTAGCAGCAGCGATTCAGGTGCGTCCCTCATTTCCGGTCCGGCCGACATCCGACCCGCTACACCTCCAACCCCCAAAGCGCCAGCCAACGATCCGAAACCAGCAAGCGGAGAGAAGCTAGACGGCACGGTTGCGGCGGGAAACTCTTGGATGTTGCCAGTGACCATTCTGTCGCCGCTGGTGAACCTTCTCATGTTTGCGATCATCTATCTGCAACTCCTCACAGCCCGAAAGGGCAGAAAAACCGAAGACCTGTTCACCTTGATGAAGTTCTTGCACCAGCCGGAGTTCCGAGATGCACGAAAGGCTGTTCTTGCTGAGAATTGGACGTGGGATTCTTCAAAAAATGACAAGAAAGCAGAGAAGAACGCCTGGATAATATGCTCTAGTTTTGACTTCGCAGGTGTGATGGTGCAAAACAAATTTGTCGATCGGAAGGTCTTTTTCAAGTATTGGGCTCTTGTTATTGACCTGTTGGGCAAAAAGCTGGAAAAGTTCATTAGTGAAAAAGAATTCGGGCTGGCGTCAGGCGTGAACAAGGTGACCGGGAAAGAATATTGGCCCTACTTCGTTCGGCTCATTGAAGAGGCACGCAGCAAGTAGAACAGAGGCGCGGCAGCCGGGAGAAGCTGACCGCGCAGCCCAGCAGATTAGCAGCATCAGAACCACGAGGGTGCCACAACCGACCATCCCGCGCTGTTCATTCGCCTTGCCTTTCCTTTTCTGCACGGCTACTACGTCGGGCGTGAGTGTGAAACCACAACCTGGACAGGCGTTGGCAGCCTCACTAACGGGTTTCCGGCACTCAGGGCAATTGATTAAAGGCATGGTTTCTGTCTCCGAGGTTCAACGGGAAGCGCAAAGGGAAGCGCAAAGGGGTCGGGAGTCTTTGTTTCTTGCTCCCCCTTGCGCGTGAGCGAATCGACCGACGGAACAGCCGATGGTCGACGGGATCATTGCTCACTATACAACGCCCCCCGCTGCCTGCTACGCAGAGGACAAAGTGACAGCCGCCACATCTGGGTAATCCACATGATCTATTGGTTGTTATCTCTGCCAGTTGTCCTTGACTTGGTGGCCGTCACCTTAATTCCTCCACAACGTTATTCCTTCCGGCTTCAAGAACGGCCACTTCGCGCGGGCGGCACTCGCCGGCGCTATTGGTTCAGCGCGTTTGGATCAACCGTCTCACCGCCGTTGCGGGTGAACAGCGCATTGAGCGTCTTCGGATCGATCGACGACGATAAGAATCGCACCGAGCCGTCGGCAAAGCCGGCCGTGAAGCCGGCGGGCCACAGACCGATCAGCCCCTTGAGCGGATTCTGCTGGTCCACCTCGAAATCGTCCGGCTTGGTCCACACGACGGCGGCCTCGTCCGGTACCTCGACCGTCATAATGGTGTTCGAGGTGCCATCGGTGATCTCTGCAACGCCAACACCCTTCACGCCGGGAAAAGCGGTCTTCTCGCCGCGCACCGTGAGGTAGTTGGTCTTCCCCTGGCCCGAAACCGCGCTCTTGGGGTGCTTGTAAACCGCCGGCATTTGGGCAATGAGCGGCTTGTTGTGCTCGCTGTCCCAGGGCTCATCGAGATGGAACTGCTTGTACAACTCAATTTGTTCCAGGAACGGCAAGATCTGCACCCGCCAACTCAACAACGGTTTGCCGTCCTTATCGGCCGTGTAGGCCGCCGGAAACTTCCCGTGGGCAGCCTGGTAATTGAGCAACGTGAGACTGATCTGCTTCATGTTGTTCGATGACTGCATCCGCCGGGCGGCGTCGCGCGAGGCCTGAACCGCCGGCAGCAACAGGGCGGTCAACATGGGCGCGCTGGAGAGAACGCCGATGCCCGGCAGCGGCTGCTGCTCGTCGATCTCGATGCCCAGCTTGGTTCGCCGCACGGTGGTCAGCAAGGGCGTCAAATGCCCGCGGATCGCCTGTGCCGACGGCATCGCGGAAACATCCAGGTTGATTCCCTTTTGTTGCAAGAACATGGCCGCCACGGGCAGGGCGGGATAGAGTTTGTCGAAGATCTGTTGCACGTTGCAATAGACCAGGGCCGTCGGCGCGGGTTCGCTCCGCAAGGCCCCGGCAACCTCGGCCGCTTGGGCCAACGACTTGCCGTCGGCCGGCCGCGAAAGATAGGCCTCGATGTTGTTGGGCAAGGCCGAGGCGAGCAGTTCTTTTTCCGTCAGGCAGAGCGATAGCGAACCGTGAGACTGGGTTATCGTGTAAATGGTCTTGCCGGAAGCGTCCTGCTTGGAGATGGCGAATTTCGGCGCGCCGGGAGAGCCTGCCGGCATTTGCGATGCTGCCTCGGCCATCTGCATCAGTCTTGTGAAGGTCTTGGCCGCCTGGGCCGGGTCTTTCAACCGCAACACCGCGGTTACGTCGGGACTGCCCATGGGGCCAAGCGAGGCAGACACGGTGAAGCTGTCGCCCAGGGGTTTGAGAATGTCCGTCCGCAGTTTCAGCCCGGCCATCGCCTCCATTTGACTGATGTTGCGGAGCATGGCGGCGCCGGCCTTGGGATCGATCTTCTCGGCCGTGGCCATATAGGCGTTGAAAGCGGCCAGGGGATCGATCTTTAGCGCCACGGCCAGCGCGGCGTCGGCGGGAATAGGGGCCAGGTCGGCGGCCGCCAGCGGCTCGATCAGCGAGAACCGTAGCAACCCGCTGGGCTCGCCGTCGAGCGACACGAGCAACTTGCTGACGCACGCCTTCTGGTTCAAGCCCGAGGCCCAGGCCAGGGCGTCGACGTTGCCGATTCCCACGGCTTCGGCGATGGTGGCGGCCTGCGGCCCGCCCATCGGCAGGAACTTTTCTCGGATGGCTTTGACGTTCAGATAGGCGATCGCCGCGATGCGTTCGACCGGCAGGTCCTGGTGGATTTTGGTGAGCCATTGGGGCGGTTTGCCGCCGGCATGCTTCAGCAACGTTGCCATCTCGCCTTCGCCCAAGGCCACCAGGAAATAGTTGTGTTGGAACCCGTAGGCAATCGTTATGTCAGGGCCGGGCTTGAAATTCTGCCATGTCTGTCCGTTGATCTCCACCTTCTCAACCATTTTCGGGGGGAGGTTCTTTGCGTACTCTTCGAGCTTGGCCTTCACCTTCTCGGTGGCGTCGCCGCAATGGATCACCGCGGCCCCGCGGATCGTGGGTTTGCCGCCGGCGGCGAATTGAACGTCGGAAACATAGACCGCCATCGGCCGGGTGAGCAACAGTTTGATCAAATCAAAGGCCCCTTCGCCCGTACCCGGCGGAAAACTCTCCTTGTCGATCGCCGTGGCAACGTTCGTCTTAATGGCCGTTTCGAGGATGGTCGCCAACTTTTGCAGTTCCGGCTCGGCCAGCAACTGCTCGGTCTGATTTTCGCTGGCGGGGTCCGGCGTCGTCGTGCCGGCGGCCGACATGTAGAACAGGCAATCGTCGGGGGCGATCTTGGCCAGGACGGTGGTTTGCGGCAGGGGCGGCACGCCCAAGGGAAGCCCCAGGCCGCCGAAGAAAGGAACCAAACACGGCAGCAGGATTGACACGGTGTTCATCGTTTTGCTCCTACCAGGAAGAGAAGATCAAACCGCCGACGCAACACGGGACGTAAGCCCTATGGTACCGAAAACGAGGCAAATATCAACCCCCGAACAAGTGTTGTAAAAAACGGCCGGGGCCATGCCAGAATGTTTAGCCGCCGCGTCCACGCGGCGAAAAATGGCGAGAATTCCGCCACCGCGCCGCGGAAAACGATGGTTTCGCTTAATCTCCGGCGGGCTTTCTCGTCGCGAGGAGACTACGAACACTCGCGGCGGGCAAGTTTGGTAGGGTGGGACCAGCGCAGCGCAGTCCCACCATGCTTTTTCAGTGTTCTTGGTGGGACTGCGCTGCGCTGGTCCCACCCTACATTGATGTCCCACCCCGCATTGATTTGCCAAGAAATCTTGCCATGCCGGACCTGCCCCGCCACTTGAATGCCGGGCGATTTCCCGTTAGGTTTGAAGGATTGCTTGTCAACGCCCGCCCCTGTGAAACCCCCAAAAAAGTTCGGCATCTGCCATGCCGGCGCTCCCCGAAAAGGAACCTTGCCCATGAAGACGTTTGCCGTTGCCGGCCTGCTCTCGACGTGTTTTCTACTTGGCTCTCGGGCATTGGCTGCGGCCGAGCTGCCCGGCCCGGTGGTACCCGACGGTTTGGGCGTCAATATCCATTTCACGGATCCCAGGCCGGGTGAAATCGAGATGCTCGCCGGAGCCGGTTTCCGCTGGGTCCGCATGGATTTCGTGTGGGATGCCATGGAGCGCGAGAAGGGGGTCTACGATTTCAGCGCCTGGGACCGCCTGATGGCCGCTCTCGATGCCCACCACATTCGCGCCGTGTTCATCCTGGATTACTCCAACCGCCACTACGACAACGGGCAATCGCCGGCCAGCGATGCGGGGCGCGAGGCCTTCGCCCGCTGGGCCGTGGCCGCTGCCCACCATTTCCGCAACCGCGGCATTCTGTGGGAGATGTACAACGAGCCGAACACCGGGTTCTGGAAGCCCAAGTCGGATGTGAAGCAATACGCCAAACTGGCGGTGGCGGTCGGCAAGGCGCTCCGCGAAGCCGAGCCGAACGAACTTTATATCGGTCCGGCCGTCGCGGGCATCGACTTTGCGTTCCTCGAAGAATGCTTCAAGGCTGGGACGCTGAATTACTGGCGTGGCGTTTCTGTGCATCCCTACCGGCAAGAAGATCCCGAGACGGTTGCCGCGGACTACGCCCGCCTGCGGAAGCTGATCGACCAATATGCTCCCCAAGAAAAGACGATTCCGATCCTGTCGGGCGAATGGGGATATTCTTCCGCCTGGAAGAACACTGCCCAGAAAGACATCGGTGAAGCCGGACAGGGCAAGATACTGTCGCGGGAGTTGCTCACCAATCTGGCCAACGGCGTGCTGCTTTCCATCTGGTACGACTGGCACGACGACGGCCTGGACGCGAAGGACCCGGAATGCCATTTCGGCACGGTTCGCCACGCCTATTCGCCCGGAAAAACGCCCGTGTATGAGCCCAAGCCGGCCTATCTGGCGGCCCAGACGCTCAGCCGGCTGCTCCAGGGTTATCGTTTCCAAAAGCGTTTGCCGGTCGGCACCCCGCACGATTACGTGATGGCGTTCGCCGGGGGGAAGGACCACGACGTTCGGCTGGCGGCCTGGACGACCGACGCCGCGCCCCGCACGGTTGTGGTCCCGATCGCGCCGGGACGGTACACGGTCACGGGGCATACCGGCGAGACCCGGCCGCCGGTGGTGGCCGGCGCGAAGGGCCTCTCCCTGGTCCTTACCGACGCCCCCAGCTACCTCGTCTTGGAACGTCCCAACCATTAGAATGATAGATAGCTTCGCCTTACCCCATCCGCGGAAGAACGTTTGGCCAATCGCCCGGCGATCCTGCTACGAAAGAACCTTGAGTATGAAGAAATCGACCCTTGTCGGCCTGCTGTCGGCCTGCGTGCTCTTGGGCGTGCAGTTTTCGGCGGCGGCCGAACTGCCGGGCCTGGTCGTGCCCGACGCCTTGGGCGTCAACATCCATTTCACCGACCCCAAACCGGGCGAGATGGAAATGCTCGCCCGGTCGGGCGTTCGTTGGGTCCGCATGGACTTTGGCTGGAATGCCACGGAAGGCGAGAAGGGCCATTACGATTTCGCCGCCTACGACCGGCTGATGACGCTGTTGGACGCCAACAAGATCCGCTTCCTGGCAGCGCTCTGCTACTCAAGTCCCCTCTACGACAAAGGGCTGCCGCCGTCGAGTGACGAGGGGCGGGCGGCGTTCGCCCGCTGGGCCGTGGCCGCCGCGCACCACTTCCACAACCGCGGCATCGTGTGGGAGATGTGGAATGAGCCCGATATCGAACGCTTCTGGCCGCCGAAGGCCGACGTGAAGGCGTACAGCCAATTGGCCTTGGCCGTGGGCAAGGCGTTGCGCGCGGCGGAGCCGGGCGAACTGTACATCGGCCCCGCACTGGCCAAAACGAATTTCGCCTTCACTGAATCCTGCTTTCGGGCCGGACTGTTGGAATACTGGTCGGCCGTATCGGTGCATCCCTACCGGCACGCCGAGCCGGAAACCGTGACCTTCGATTACGGTCGGCTGCGGCGCCTGATCGACAAGTATGCTCCCAAGGACAAGAACATTCCGATCATCTCGGGCGAATGGGGATATCCGACCGTCTGGAAGAACATGAACGAGGCCAAGCAGGGTAAGCTGCTGCCGCGCCAGTGGCTGACGAACCTGGCCAGCGGCGTCCCACTTTCCATCTGGTACGACTGGCACGACGATGGTCTCGACCCGAAGGAGATGGAACATCACTTCGGCCTGGTTCGGCACCCTTACTTGTCCGGCCAGACGCCGGTCTACCAACCCAAGCCCGCCTATCTCGCGGCGCAGACGCTAAGCCGCGTTTTAAGCGGATATCGTTTCCAGAAACGCCTGGCCGTCGGCACCCCGCACGACTATGTCATGGCGTTCGCCAAGGAGAAGGACGATGTGCGCCTGGTGGTGTGGACGACGGCCGCTGCGCCCCACACGATCGTCATCCCGACCCCGGCCGGCCGTTACACGGCCACGGATCATGTCGGCCAGAATGTGCCGCCGCGAGTGGCCGACGCCAAAGGTCTCGCCATCGTCCTTACCGACGCCCCGACGTACCTCGTCCCGGAACGTCCGAGTCATTAGAAAGGCGCGTGAGAGCGGGTTTGGCAGGGCATGGTCGGTCGTAGTACGCCGCGGCCGTCGAAATCGCGCGTTTAGCGGCCGACGGTACGTCGGCCATGCCTCGCCAACCAATGGCCGACGTGCCGTCGGCCGCTAAACGGTCCACGGCCAAAAGCAAAGGAACGGCAACAGCGTACGAGGGGGATGTTATGGTTCGTAGGGGGGTGCCTCTTGAACACCCCGCGCCTTCGCGTTAGGTTCTACAGATCGGCAGCCGACGGGCGTTGATTCTCGCAGCCCTATCGCGGCCCCGACTCCCCAGCTACGGATTGTTTCGATGACCCAACAACCGATTGCCGGCGTCACGCCCGCAGAACTCACGGAAGTCACCTGCCGGGTGGTCTGGCCTACCATTGGCGCTACGTCGCTAGGGCGGTTCGTGGGCCGATTGTCCAGCATTCGGCTTGGCCTGGGCGGGGTCTTCACCCTCGGCAACCTCTTGGCCGTGGCCACCATTCCCCTGAGCCTCGCCGTTTTTTGCTGGCAACTGATGCCTTACGGCCGCCGCTGCTATACGTTGACCAATCGGCGGATCATTATTCGCAAGGGCGTGAGGGCTGTCGACCAGCGCTGGATCGGTCTCGACGACTTCGACGGCATCGACATCGAGGTGCTGCCGGGCCAGCAGTGGCTTCATGCGGGCGATCTCGTTTTCCGCCGCGGCGGAGTCGAGGTCCTCCGCTTGGCCGGCGTGTCACGCCCCGAGCCCCTTCGCCAAACCTGCCTCACCGTGCGGACTGCCCTGGTGAGCGTCCGCAGCGTCGTGGAACGTCAGGCGGCCGAGGCTTCCTAGCAGCCCGTTGAAAAAGTGATTTTTGGGTGCCACCGGCTCTGCCAGTGCCTGGACATGCTTGAAAACTCAGCACTGGCAAAGCCAGTGGCACTCTCTTTCAACCTCGAAATCGGCGACCGCTTGGCCGATTGTTATTCAGTGTAAAAACGGAAAGACGGAAGAGAGGGAAAAAAGGGAAAAGGAACATCGAAGGGAGAAACCTGCACTGCTCTTTTTGCCGGTGATTTCCATTTTTCCCCTTTCCCCTTTTTCCTTCTTACACTGAGGCGGCTACTGCTAGCGGGTGAAGTATTACGGAAATCGTAACCATCACTCGATCCCCGTCGCGGGATAGACGGGAATCGAGCCGCCCGAAAATACCGCGGGTTGCGGGCTTGCCGAGTTGGCGTCTGTCGGCTCCACCGGCGGCAGGCGGTGGAGCACCGCGGCGCTTGTCGCCTCGCTTACCGGTGCGTTCGCCGGACTTACCTGCGTAACCGGCACCAAAGGCTTCTGCGGCTTCACTTCGGCGGGCGCGGCTTTATCGTTGGCCGCGGCCCGGTCGCTCGCCGGCCCGCTGCTGGTCGACCGCGAGTCATCCGCCCGGCTCTTCTTCGCCACCTTCGGGGCCGGCTTCGCGGCCGCCACCTTCGGGGCCGGCTTCGCGGCCGGCGGCTTTGGGGCCGGCTTCACAGCGATCGGCTCGGCCTTACGCGGCGGCGGCGCAGGCCGTTGCGGCGGCGCGGGCGGACGACTCGCGGGTTCCTCCGGCGGTGATGGCGCCGACGGCTTCACTTTCTCGCTCGCTCGTGCCGGACTAACCATCTCCCACACTACGGGATAACGCACCGTGTTGAACCCGATCGAGAACGCGACCAACGCCAGTCCTAGTATTGTGGCCGCGGACCTGGGCATATCTTTCCCCTATGCTCCATTTCAACATTGGTCTACGTCAAAACCATACACCATCGCGGCGGCGGGGCAAGGAAAAAAGACCCTGGCGAACAACGAAGTGGCGTAAAGAACGAAGGACGAAACGGGTTGGGCAAAA
>Ga0182014_10008816_pt1 | contig 10227 bp, 8 predicted proteins | sample 612S2DmetaG_FD_120489 | JGI IMG/M metagenome (GOLD analysis project Ga0182014, IMG submission 120489) | Permafrost microbial communities from Stordalen Mire, Sweden - 612S2D metaG | ecosystem: Environmental > Terrestrial > Soil > Wetlands > Permafrost | place: Sweden: Stordalen | collected...
TCTCCTATGATATCGACCTGCACAGCTACCTCTCAGGCTTCACCCGTGTCGGCTACTACCTTGAGTTGCAAGCTAGCAACGGCCCGCTCGATTACATCTGGGTCTCGATGGATGCGTTTACGATGGATATCACCCGCATCGGCGTGCCGACCCTCCCCAGTCTCAACGGGGCCATATTCCAACAGGCGGTGAGCCGTCTCAACGTGGCCTCGAGCGTGGCCGGCATTGTCACGGGCACCAACCTGAACGGAGGTTACCTCGAGTTCTGGCCCTACAATTACTCGCAAGGGAATGCAGAAGGGGTGCCAAACGCTAGCGACACGGCCTTTGACTGGGGGGATACCGCGGCCACCTCCGGGAACTACGGCTCCATGCAGATCGCCAATGCGCTGGCCAGCCAGGAACTGCTCTGCTTTAACGGCTGGGGTGGCGGCAGTTCGATCGCCTGCATCGGGATCGGCAACAACCCGTCGGGCGAGCTGGATTGGACCTTCGCCGACAACTCCGCCAACTTCGCCGTGAGGACCTTGCAGGTCTTCGCGCTGCCGGTAGCCAACACGAACTCGCCGGTCCTCGTCGGGGCCGTTGGCCAAACGGGTCTGACTAACGTGGTGATCAACTTCAGCAAAGCCCTGGAAGACGCGGCCACGAACAGCTCCAACTACTCCCTGGATGGCGGGGTCAGCGTCCTCAGCGCCGCGCTGGATCCGGCCACGCGTACCGCGGTCACGCTGACCACCTCACCCCAGCAGTCGATGAAGACCTACACCGTGACCGTCAATGGTGTGCGTGACGGCACCTCCGCGCACTTGGCCATCGCCCCCAACTCAACGGCGACCTTCAGGTCCTCGATCGCCGGGCGCGGGGCCGCGAACAACGTGGCCGAGGCGGCCGGCTACACACTGGTCTATTCGCTCGACGTTCCCGTTTTAGCGAATTATTTCAATGGCATTACCTACAATATCGACAACAGCGCGGCGATTTCGAGCTTCAGCCGCATCGCTTATTACGTGGAGTTGCAGCAGAACGGCAAGCCGTTGAACTTCCTTTGGGCCTCGATGGAGCCGTTCACCCGCAACGTCAAGGCGATCGGAGTGCCGAGCCTTGCCAGTGGCGCAGTTTACCAACAGCCCGTCGGCAGCATGAACGTGGCGTCCAGCGTGGCCGGGATCGTCACCGGGACCAACCTGGTGGGTAACCTGGAATTCTGGCCCTACAACTACGACACCGCCAATGGGGCGGGGGTTACCAACGCCAGCAGCACGGTTTACGACTGGGGGGACACTATCAACCAGGGTGGCTATCATGGGTCCATGCAACTCGCCAACGCGGCGGCCAGCCAGGAGCTCTTCTGCTTCAACAACTGGGGCGGGGGCGGCGGAACCGCGGCAATCGGGATCGGGAACAATCCCGACCCGGCCGGGAACCCGGATTGGACGTTTGCCGCCAACGCGGACACCTACACCGTTAAGACCATCCAGGTCTATGTGTTGGCAAGCCAAAAGCCCTTCAAGATCACTGCCGAGAGTCTCCAAGGCCCAGGCCAATTTGCCGTAACTTCCGACACCCAGCCAGGTGCCCTTTATTCGCTGTGGCGGACCTCGGATCTACAATCAGCCTCCTGGACCAAGGTGTCGCAGGCTACAGCCGTGAGCAATTCAACGACGTTCGTCGACCCGCAAGCGACCAGCACCACCAGTTTCTACCAGGTCAGAACCCCGTGACCGGCTCAACCCCCTGTAGTTGGATCTTGGGCTTGCCCAAGCAAGCACCTCCGGGTCGGACTTCCGGTCGAGGCCAACCTGTGGGGTAGCGAAAACCTCGAAGCTGGTTGAGATGGTTGAGCGGGGGTCAGAACAACTTATTTGAGTGGGACAGTGTAGCACTTGATGCGTCGGAGGCGAGAGGAGGAGCGGGAGCAGTACCAATAAGTCGTTCTGACCTCGCCCCAGGTAGTCTTCGGCACCTCGGAATACATTGAGGCCAAGCGCCTGCTCTCCTTCCTGCAATGGTTCCTGCCCATCGGCGAAGACCTAATCCTCGACAACTCGCTCCTGCGCGAGTTCATCGGCGGCTCGATCCTCAAGGGCTTCACCCTCTGGCAGAACGGCAAGAACAAAGGCGATTACGGCCCCACCGGCGTCCTCTCCGAGCTGAACTGCTGAACCCAGGCAGAGCCGGAGAGCACCGTAGCGTCAGGCATCCTGCCTGACGTAGAGGGCGGCATCCCTGCCGCCCGACAAAAGCGTAGCCCCTCCCGCAACTCCCTAAAGTCCCAGAACGTTTCGGCGGGCGTGAGGTCTTTTCCGCCGGGCTGAGAAGCCCGGCTCTACCTCAGGCAAGGATGCCTGACGCTACCCCGCCTGGCACCCGCTCGCTCCTCGCCCTGCTCTCTCACGGCAATGGCCGAAGAGATGGCCCCGCCAATAATCAGCAGCATGAACAGGACGAAGATGAAGACCATGCCGCCGCCACCCATAAGATCAGAGTTCCTTCCAGGTCAGGGTTGTTTGCCGCCGTTCCCTGGCGCGTCGTACTGGTCCAGGATCGGCCTGAGGATCGAAGCCCAGAGTTCGTAGCATTGTGCATTTGGATGCAGGCCGTCCTTGTTGCAGAGATCGGCCCGCGGCCGGCCTTCTTTGGTGAGCATCGGCGTGAACACGTCCGCAAAGAGCAACCGGTTCTCCGAGGCGGCGTATTCCTGGATGAGGCGGTTGGCGGTCTTCACTTGGTCGAGATACTTCTCGCGGGCGGGACATGGCTTGATGGCGATGTAGGCGATGCGCGTCTCCGGGAGTGCAGCATGGACGCTTGCCACGAACGCCTTGAAGTCGCTCAAGATGCGCTCGGGGGACTTGCCCGAAGCAATGTCGTTGTCGCCCGCATAAAGCAATACCAGCTTTGGCTTGTAGGGAGTGACGATACGGTCCACGAACGCGACGGAGTCCGACAGTTGCGACCCGCCGAAGCCCCGGTTGAGTACCTTATGCCCCGGAAAGGCCTGGGCGAGGTTCGTCCAAAGACGGATGCTGGAACTGCCGATAAACAGCACCGCACCCTGGGGCGGCGGATTGGTCTTATCGGCGGCCTCGAAGGCGCGGATGTCCTTTCCCCATTGCGCCTCGGGCGACTGCTTCTTTTCGGCGGCAGTTTGGGCGAATAGAGAGAGGTTGAGGGCCGCCCCAATTGCCAGGGCTGACCAGGTTCTGAACCAAAAGAAACGCGCACGCATGAGCCGATATTGCGAAGCAAAGCTGCGCGCGTCAAAGGTGTTGTTTCGACCGGCGCATTCAAGCGTGAATTGTCTGTGCCCCGGTCAAGAGCCTCAAACAAGCTTGAAACGACCATGGAACCAGCCACCGGCGAGCGCGCTGCTCCGATGGAAAGAGCGGGTTGCGCTGGCGGCTCACGGCCCGGGATGGGCGGCGCCAGCATCCAACGCTGGGAGGGAATTGATGCCCAGGCCGCAGACCGAATCGCTGATAACAGTCTTTCGTTGTCTGCTCCGGTCGTGCATGTTGGGGATGTGGAACGATTGTCCTTAGAAGAGGTTCGTCGTGCGGTCGCACTAGCCCTGGCGGAGGATACCGGCAGTGGCGACGTGACGACCCTGGCGACCGTGCCCGAAACCGCCCAAGCCAAAGCGGCGGTGCAGGCGCGCGAACCGCTGGTAGTCGCGGGCCTCGATTTGGCGGAAGCCGCGTTTCGAGAGCTGGATCCTTCCGTGCAGGTCACGCGCTTCGTTGCGGACGGCTATCGCGTGGCGGAAGGCAAGCCCCTGCTGGCGGTCGCCGGACCAGCCCGCGCCCTGCTCAGCGCCGAGCGCGTCGCCTTGAATTTCCTCCAGCGCCTGTGCGGGATCGCCACGCTGACGGCGCAGTTCGTCGATGCCGTCGAAGGGACGGGGGCGCAGATCCTGGACACGCGTAAGACGACGCCGGGGTGGCGGAGCCTGGAGAAGTACGCGGTTGCGTGCGGCGGCGGGCGGAACCATCGGCTGGGCCTGTTCGATATGGTGCTCATCAAGGATAACCACCTGGCGGCATTGAGGAATGAGTTGCCGAATGCCATCGCGGCTGCCGTCCAACGAGCGCGGGCCAAATACCCGGATCTCAAGGCGGAGGTCGAAGCCGACACGCTGGAGCAGGTTGAGCAGGCGGTCGCCGCGCGGGCTGACATCATTCTGCTCGACAATATGACCGTGGTGCAGTTGCGCCTGGCGGTGCAGAAGTGCAAGGACCGCGCGCAGACGGAGGCCAGCGGCGGGGTGACGCTGGCGGGCGTTCGCGCCATTGCCGAGACAGGTGTGGATTTCATCTCGGTGGGCGCGCTCACGCACTCTGCCCGCGCGGTCGATATTGGGCTCGACTTCGAGCTTTGAATGCAGTGCTTCAGGCCTTAAGGTGGGCGGGAGATGTTGAGATTACACGAACAGGTTGAAGGTTAACGCCGGGCACATGAGCCTTGACACCCAGATCCTCAATGCTCTGAGGGCCGCCAGGGATGGCGCGGTCTCGGGGGCGGATTTGTCCCAGAAACTGCGCGTGAGCCGCGCTGCCATCTGGGCGCGCATCGAGGACTTGCGTTCGCTCGGCTACGACATCGAGGCCAGCCCGCATCGGGGCTACCGGCTGCTGAGCGCGCCGGACGTATTGCATGCGGACGATATGATTTCACGCCTGGGCAGGACGGAAGTCATCGGGCGCGACATCCGCGTGTTCGAGGAGACCACTTCCACCAATGACGTGATTGAGAAGCTGGCGCGCGACGGTGTCAAGGAAGGCGTCGTTGTCTTCGCCGAGTCACAGACCCGGGGCCGGGGCCGACTTGGTCGCAAGTGGATGTCACCTGCGAAACAGGGTCTGTGGTTTTCGGTCCTGCTGCGGCCCGATCTGCGCCCGCAGGAGACCACCCGGCTTAACGTGGCCTCGGCGACGGCGCTGCGGCGTGCGATTGAATCCCAGACCGGCCTGAAGCCGGAGATCAAGTGGCCTAACGATATCCTGATTCAGGGCAAGAAGGTGGCCGGCATCCTGACGGAACTGAGCGGTGAGCTGGACCACGTCAAATACGTCGTCCTGGGCATTGGCGTCGATGTGAACCTGAGCCAGGGCGATTTCCCAGCCGAACTGCGCAAGCTGGCGACCTCCCTGAAGGCCGAATTGGGGAAACCGGTCTCGCGACCCGAACTCGCCGTGGTTATACTGCGGGAGTTGGACCTCGATTATGCGCGGATTACCTCGGGCCAGTTTGCAGCGGTGGCGGATGAGTGGGAGGAGCATGGTACCACCATTGGCCAGGAGGTAACTATCCGAACCGGCGACCGCCGAATCCGAGGCCGCGCTGAATCGCTCGGGGAAGATGGCGAGTTGCTGCTCCGCACGGAACACGGCCACTTGGAGCGAATCATCGGGGGAGATGTGACGCTCGATAGATGATCCTCCTCTTCGATATCGGCAACACGAACACGCATCTGGGACTGGCGGACTCTCGGCGCGTGCTGAAGCAGGCCAACATTCCGACTGCAGCTTGGTTCAATGGGAAAGCCGAAAGGCTCGTGGTGAAGTTCACTGGCAGGGCACGTCTCGAAGGGGCAGCCATGAGCAGCGTCGTGCCGCGCGCAACGCCGTTGGTTTGCCGGATGGTCAGGCGTCTCTGGCGATTGCCGTGCCTGGCGCTCACGCCACGGACGTTGCGCGGCGTCGGCATCGACTATCCTCATCCGCAAACGATTGGTCCGGATCGCCTCGCTAATGCGGTGGCCGTGCGTCATCGCTTCGGCGCGCCGGCGGTGGTCGTTGACTTCGGCACGGCGGTGACCTTCGACGTAGTGGACCGGGCGGGCAATTATGTCGGTGGAATCATTGCACCTGGATTGGCTGCGATGACCGATTACCTGCACGAAAAGACCGCGCTGCTGCCGCGAATCCGCATTCGGGAAGTCAGGAGCCCGGTTGGCAAGAGCACCGAGCAGGCGATGTTGGTGGGTGCGGTGCAAGGCTATCGCGGATTGGTCCGCGAGCTCATACTGGAGTTGAAGCGCGAGCTGAAAGTCCGGCGGCTGCCAGTCGTCGCCACGGGCGGTTACGCGCAGCTTATCGCCTCCAAGCTGCCGGAGATTACGGCCGTGGACCCGCTGGTGACCTTGGAGGGGTTGCGCTTGGTATGGCACGCGAACCAGGAGGCGGCTGTCCCGCCTCAGGCGGGTTAAAACCGTTGAATCGTTAAGTCGCTTGGGGCATTCTGCGGCCGCATGAATCGCATTGTAGAACGATTCGCCCGTCTCAACCAGGAGCGCCAGAGAGGATTTATTGTTTACCTTGGCGCGGGCGACCCGAACCTCGAAGCCACGCGGCAACTGGCGCTGGCGTTCGATAAGCTCGGCGTCGATGTGTTGGAACTGGGCGTCCCCTTCAGCGATCCGCTGGCGGATGGGCTGGTGAACCAGCTTGCGGCCCAGCGCGGCCTGGAATCCGGCACCACCTCGCCGAAGCTCCTGGAGACCGTGGCCGCGATCCGCACGGAATCGCAGCTTCCCATCGTGCTCTACATCTACTTCAATCTCATCCACCGGCACGGCGTGGAGCAGTTTATCCGGGACGCGGCCAAGGCGGGTGTGGATGGCTTGCTGGTGCTCGATTTGCCGCCTGAGGAGAGCGGTGGTTACGAAGCGCTGATGCGCCAGGCCGGCCTGTGCAATATCTACCTCGTGGCGCCGACGACGCCGGAGGACCGCATTGAACTGATCGTCAAACGCGGCGCGGGCTTCATTTACTACGTCTCACGCGAAGGCGTCACCGGCATGCAGACCAAGGTTGCTGATACCATCACCCAGATGACTGCGAAGATCCGCGCCCACACGAGCTTGCCGATTGCGGTCGGGTTCGGCATCTCGACGCCCGAACAGGCGAAGATCGTGGCGGCGAGCGCCGAGGCGGTGGTTGTGGGCAGCGCCATCGTGGACCAGGTGGCGCGGCACGGAAAGAGCACCGATTTAGTCAAGTGGGTCACCGAGTTTGTAAAGCCACTACTGGAGGCGGTGAAGAAACCATGAAAGCCAAACCTAATGCTACCGAACGGTTCGTGATTATCATGGCGGGCGGCCGGGGCGAACGCTTCTGGCCGGTAAGCCGTGAGAAGATGCCCAAGCAACTCATCACGCTGCTGGGCGGCCGGTCATTCTTGCAGCGGACGGTTGACCGCGTGCTCCCGTTAGTGCCGATCAAAAACATCCTGGTCATTACCAACGAGGTGCAAGCGCCTGAGGTGCGCAAACAATTGCCTAAGCTGCCGAAGGAGAATGTCATTGCCGAGCCGATCGGCCGCGACACCTGCGCGGCGGTCACGCTGGGCGCCGCGGTCGTGGGCGCGCGGACGACCACCGGCGTCATGGCGGTGCTCCCGGCGGATCATGTCATTCCAGACGAGAAGAAGTTCCAGCAGGTGCTCGCGGACGCATTTGACCTGGCGGCCCGTGGGCAGGCCATCATCACCATCGGCATCAAACCGACGGAGCCCGCCACCGGGTACGGCTACATTCGCGTCGGGGAGACGCTGCCGCCGCCGCAAGGTGTGAAGTCCTACAAGACGCTCTTCCACCGTGCCGAGCAGTTCGTGGAAAAGCCCTGCTTTGAGAAGGCGCTCGAATACGTGAACGGCGGCCAGTATCGCTGGAATGCCGGGATGTTCGTCTGGTCATTCGTGACCATCACGGAAGGATTGCAGAAGCATCAGCCGGAAATGTACGCCGCCTGCCAGCGCTGGTTCAAGGTGGCCACGAGCCCGGCCAAGCTCGCCAAGGTCCTCGCCAAGGAATATCCCGAGCTCAAGAAGGTCTCGATCGACTACGCGCTGATGGAGCACGCGCAGAATGTCATCGTGGCCGACGGCGCCTTCGAGTGGGATGATCTGGGCTCGTGGACCGCGCTGGGCCGGCACCTCAAGGCCGACGCGGAAGGCAACTGCGCCGTGGCCGATTTCATCCATGTGGATGCGGCGCGAAACATCATCTTTGACGCGCGCAGCAAGGACCGGCGCACGCCCATTGCCGTGGTCGGCCTGCGCGACTCCATTCTGGTGCAGACCGATGACGCTACGTTGCTGGCGCACAAAAGCCAGGCGCAGAAGGTCAAAGAATTGGTCAAGCGGCTGGCCGCGGACCCGAGACTGAAGAAGCTGGTGTAGGCCGTCCTGGGCGCACCGATCAGGCCGTGACTTGGCGGGGGCAGCCTGGACGATGAGGACGCCTGCCCGAGCACAGCGAAGCCAGATGACGCCATGAAAAGACTGAAGAAAAACCAGAGCGGTGCGTTGGGCGACCTGGTCGCCAGCCGGAATCGTTTTGGCGAGTATGACCGCAAGCGGGTTTCTCCCAAGCACCCGGGCACGGCCTCCCAACTGGAGGCGTGGGGAAACATGAAGTATTTGTCCGCGCTATGGAACGGGTTGAGGGAGGACCAGCGCGTGGCCTGGCGGAGGCTGGCACTGGAACTCCACACCCGGCCCAACATGCTGCAATCCGGCAAGCTGGATGGGCCACTGCTCTTTAAGAAGATCAACCGGGTGCTGGCGACGTGCGGTCGGCAGCCCCTGTTTGATCCGCCGCCGCTGCCGAAGTTCGGCCCGAACCCGGTGGAAGGGTTCCGGATCATCAAAGGCCGGCGTGGGCCGGTGTTCAAGCTGCAGCTTTCGCCAAAGTTCCAGTGGGAAGCTCGCCCTGAGCTGGAGGACATCATGGTGTACGCCTGGACGCCGTTGAACGCGGGGGTGGACAAGAACGACCTGTATGCCTTTCTCGGGCTGGTGAGGCCGCCGAAAGCAGGGGAAATCGACTTTACGGGGCAGTACATGAACAAGCTCAAGGAGTGGCGCGAGTTGGCGCCCAAGAGGTATCATGTGCCCCTGGAGGGCGCGAAGGTGTTTATCCGGGTGTGGCAGCAGGTCAACGGGTGGGAGAACCAGTTGGGGAGGTTCTGCGGCAGTGCCCTCGTCCCGGTCGAAGGTCTCGGGCGGGCGGCCAAACCCCGCCATCAGTAGAGGACCAATACAGGACCAATACAGGACCAATCGAGCACCAATAGAGAGCAGCCCCCTGGTAGCGCCGTTGACGGGCGCCCGGTGTTGGCGTGGAGTGACGGAGAAGCCAGAGATATCCGAAGGTCGGAGGAGGAGCGAAGCCTGAACTTGAACCCATAGGGCGTAGCGCAGATTTGCAATCTGCTGTATCGCAGAATTGCATTCTGCCGAGCATTGCCAAGGCCGGCGCGCTGGGCCGTATCCGAGGCCCTGCCGATTACAAATCGGCGATACAGCAGATTGAAAATCTGCGCTGCGTCACCGTATTTCCGTCATCAATTACTAAGCGCCAGGCGGATTGCTGTCAATCAAGCAACGCCGAATTCACCACCGAGACGCGGGCAGCGGGCCAAAGGCCTGGCTCCTCTGACCCACCGACTGGTTTTTGGCTGCGAGCTTGGTCAGGAAGGGGCCCAGGCTCGTCGGCAAGGCCGGGGAATCGCCCTATTTGGTGCAAATGTCCAAGTAAAAGCGCACCCACTTCTCGTAGTCCCGACGCTGGTTTGCCGGCACCTGAGCCTGATCCAGCCGCCGCTGCAAGGCGGCCGATATGTCTGCGGGAATCTGTTGCCTGGCAACGACTTTCGCTGATGCCGCCCGCTCCTGAGCGGCGGTTGCGAATGGTAGGACAGGTGGCTGGAGGGTGGCAAGCTCAAAGCAGTCCTCAAATGGGCTTTACAGGGCGACGGGCGCGATGGTAAACGTACCCTTGATGAAGAGCGAGTTTTCATCCGCGACGGGGAGCCGTTGGCCTATTATCCCAAAACGGGAAGATAGACAGGTCTGTCTAATCACTTGTTAGAAATGTCGAGGGCACATCACAAGACATCAATGAAAGGAAGCCCATAAATAGAAGAAATGCAATATTGGGCGCAGTTGTTTGTCTGGTGGGCGTCTGTATGCTCGTGGCGGTCGGCTGCTGGGAGCACCACCGGCATGCGCTGACGACGGCCAGCCTGGGTTTAGGGATGCAGAGGTATACAAAAGGAACCGCCGTCGTCACGCTTACCAATTTGAGCGGCTCCCAACTCTGGGTCTTCACGGAGTCGAGTGGGTGAATTTGGGGGGCGGAGGGCAGTTCCAGGCCCTATTTGACGGGCCGAAATGAGGGTTTGATGGTGCTCAGAATCCGTTACGGTTGGTGCATGTCAA
>Ga0182014_10008822_pt1 | contig 10225 bp, 9 predicted proteins | sample 612S2DmetaG_FD_120489 | JGI IMG/M metagenome (GOLD analysis project Ga0182014, IMG submission 120489) | Permafrost microbial communities from Stordalen Mire, Sweden - 612S2D metaG | ecosystem: Environmental > Terrestrial > Soil > Wetlands > Permafrost | place: Sweden: Stordalen | collected...
CATCGCCTGCTTCAGCTCGGCGGCGCGCTCGAACCGTGCGCACCTGAGAACACCTCTACTGACGTCTCGAGGACCGGGCCGTGCGTGACCGCCTAGGACCCCATGGACTTCGAGCCGGTGAACTCCGCGGAACGGGCTGAAGACCTTCGGGCTCGATATCGCCAATGTGGCCACCTCCCTACGCCGGCATTACCCGGTCAGGTTCGAACGGTCGGCGGCACTCCGGCCAGTTGGCCAGCCACCCTCTCAGCCCGGTACACCCGAGCTCCCGTGCGCTTCTACTCGTAGGCTAACGGCTTTCGGCCCGCTGTGTCCTGGACGGGCAGCGTCCGGAGTACGCCTCCCGCGTCCCGACCTCCTCCGACCGTTCCAACAGCAGTGCAGCCGCCGGCTCGACTTCACGCCCGCCGCCCCACCGGGGCTGCGCCGCGCGGCCCCGCCGCGTCGGTCGTGGATCTAGCCCGCCAGCACCGGCGCGAGTGTCACAGCCGGTGCACCCGGTTGTGGGAAAAGCCTGTGCGCCGGCCCCCGCCCGGCGCACAGGCTCACTGCGGTTACGGCGCTAGAGCACCGCTACCGGGGATCACGAGATCGAAAGACGCCAGCTGTCGCGTGCGGGCAAAGTATTCCTTCTCGGCTTGCAACCACTGTTCGTCCCAGTCCTGCGGGGCAATGCGGCTTCGAAGGCGGCGCAACCGCTCGGGCTCGGGCGTGTCCACGTAGATCGCCCGGTCGACCAGATCTGCGAGCTCGGGCGAGCCCGAGTACACGCCCTCCAGGAGGACGAGGTCGTTGGGCTCGATCCGGGTCGTCTTGGCGGAAACTGTTCCGGCGTCCCAATCGAACCGGTGGTAGACGGCCGCGCGTCCGGCCCGCAGTTCATCGAGACACTCGGCCCGCAACCGTGTCACGTCGTAGAAGGCCCCCACTGCCTGCCCGCGCACCGACGGCGCCGGGGCTTTGAGGATCGTCGGCTCTGCTCGTCTCGCCTCGAGCACCCGTTGACCGCCGAGTACGAAGAAGTCGTCGGTGCAGACCACGCTCGCCCCGGTCTCGGCACGAAGTCTCTCAGCGATCGTGGACTTGCCCGAGGCGCCGTGACCGTCGATCGCGACGACGGTGACTCCCCCACGCTCGCCACGCCAGAGCGCGAGCGCCCGAACGGCACTGTCGAGCAGGCCGTCGCCCGTCTGTTCCGGTCCCTCCTGTGTGAGATCGGTGTGCTTGGGTCGGCGGGGAACCTGGGTCACGGTCACAGCTTGCCTCGCCAGTTACCGGGGGGTTCGTACGATATATTTCTATTATATCGATCGCAATCATCAAGAACCAAGACGCCTGCCCGTCTGTTCCCAACCCCTCCTCGAGCTAACGGCTCGCGGCAGCCGTACCGGCACGTTGGCTGACCTGAGGATTCCTGCGATCTATTCTTAGGCGATCACAGCCGAACGACTGGGGGACCGAGCATTGGAACCGTTCATTCATGCGGGGAGAACGCCTACGACGTGGCGGCGCACGGTCCTCGTCGCCGTCGTGGTCGCAACCAGCGTTCTCGGATTGACGGGCTGCAGCAAGGTCATCAACGCGATCAAGACTGCCCACAACGTTCTGCACGAGGGCGCGGCGATCAGCTCGCTCTCCAACAAGCTCAAGTCCGCCGACAACAAGCCCTACGAGGTGAGCTACGTGACCACGGGCAAAGGCCCGGTCACGACCCAGCTCGCCGAATCGCCCCCGAACGAGCTCGCATTCGGCACCACGGTCTCGAATGAGATCGTCAACGTCATCCAGAACTCGAAAGGCGAGTTCGCCTGCTCCCGGTCGGTGAGCCCGGGGGGCACTTGGTCGTGCATCGAGATAAAGGGGGCACAAGCCGAGGCATACCACGCCATGTACGCGCTCTATTCAGGCGCCTACTGGATCGACTTCCTCAAGCTCTACTCGGCGGCTGCGGCCTTGCAGGGCGTCACCATCCATTCGACGAGCATGTCGGTCAACGGATTCGCCCTCCAGTGTGCCGTCGTCGTCAACAAGAAGAGCCCTAGCACGAGCAAGTGGTGCGTGACATCCCAAGGCATCCTCGGCTACGTCTCGGTGTCGAGCGCCAAGGCGGCCTTCGAGATCAAGAGCTACTCGGCTTCCCCGCCGGCCTCGCTGTTCGTAGTTCCGGCCGGCGCCACGATCACGACAATTCCCACGGTCACGACAACCACCACGGGCACTTCCTAAGCCGTGACAGAACCGCCGTGTGCGGCATAGTCGGGTTCACCGGCCGTGACCCGGAGCTCCTCGACGCGATGCTGGCCTCGATCGAGCACCGGGGACCGGACTCGTGGGGCGCGGAGGTGGGCGAGGAATTCACCGTCGGGATGAGGCGACTCTCCATCATCGACATCGAAGGTGGAGAACAGCCCATCTGCTCGGAGCGCACCGGGTCCTGCATCGTGTTCAACGGGGAGCTCTACAACAACACCGAATTGCGACGGGAGCTCGTCCGGGCCGGTCACAGCTTCGTGTCCGATCATTCGGACACAGAGACCGTGCTGCGCGCCTACGAGCAGTGGGGCGCTTCCTGTGTCACCCACTTGACGGGGATGTTCGCCTTCGCGATCGTCGACCGGCGCTCGCACCAGCTGTTCCTCGCCCGCGATCGGCTCGGGATCAAGCCCCTCTATTACCACGCGGCTGCCGGGCGGTTCTGCTTCGCCTCCGAGTTGAAAGCGCTCTTCCAGGACCCGCGCGTCCCGCGCGCTGCGGACATGGGGGTTCTCTACCAGTTCCTTCTCCACCGAGTGCACGACGCCGGTGAGGAGACGTTCTTCCAGGGCGTGAAACGACTGCTGCCCGGCCACTTCATGACCGTCTCGGCCGACGGCCGGACTGATGTCAGGAAGTACTGGGAACCCGAGGTCAACCCGGAGTTCTCCTCGTCGCGGCCCGACGCCTATTACGCCGCGGCCTTCGCAGAGCTGTTCGAACGCGTCATCGGCCGGCACATGATCGCGGACGTGCCCGTCGGGGTGTCGTTGTCGGGGGGGTTGGACTCAAGCGGCGTCTCGTCGGTCATGGCCTCGCTCATGGGCGCCGGCGCGGACACCCACACCGAAGGCTCGTTGCACACCTTCTCCGCTCTGTACCCGGGCCAGAGCATCGACGAGAGCCAGTACGTGCACTCGGTCGAGAGGTACGTAAAGAGCGTGCCGCACTACGCCTACCCGACCGTGGACGCATTCTGGGACGAGATCACAGAGTGGGTGTGGTACCAGGAGGAGCCGACGATCTCCTCGGCCCCGTACGCGTATTACTCGGTCTACCGGATCGCCAAGGGCGAGGTGAAGGTCATCCTCTCGGGCAACGGCGGAGACGAGCTGCTCGCCGGATACGTCCCGTACTTCCGCACCTATCTGAGCTCGGCCATGGATCAGCACCACTTCCTGGCTGCTGTGCGCGAGGTCGTGCTCGGCCGGGACCTGTACTCCAAATTCGCCCGCGAGCTTCTGCAGCGTCGCAGACCCGGGCGGTCGCGCCAGTTCTCGATGCCGGACTTGCTCACAGCCGGGCCTTCAGAGCTCGCCGCGTTCGACTACAGGCCGAGCCGCAACCTCAACGTCCGGCTGGCCGACGACGTGCTGCGCTACTCGACTCCGAATCTCCTGCGTTATGAGGACAAGAACTCCATGGCCTTCTCGATCGAGTCACGGGTCCCGTTCCTGGACCACGAGCTGGTCGAATTCATCTTCCAGCTCCCGATCGACCAGAAGATCAAGATGGGGTGGAACCGGTACGTGTACCGTCAGGCCATGAAGGCGAAGATGCCCGAGCTCAACCGGACCCGGAGGTCCAAGATCGGCTTCACGAACCCCGAGACCGCGTGGACGCGAGAGCGGGCCCCTCAGATCAAAGAGATCTTCTCCTCGAGCGCGCTTTGCTCGCGGGGGATCTTCGACTCCGGCCACCTGATAGAAGAATTCGACGCGTGGCTGGCGGGAAAGCCCGGTGACGGGCTCGCTTTCTGGCGGGTGCTCGTTACCGAGCTTTGGCTGCGCCGTTACGTCGACTCGCCGGTGTCGGTCCGATGACCGCGCGGCCGATCGGCAGGCTTTGATGGCGGCCACCGGCAACCCGCCACCGGTCGAGCTCGACGGGTCGACCTGGGAGCGCATCATGGTGCACACCCACCTGATCCACATAAAAGAGCCCCTCGAGCCCCTCCTCGACACCCACGTCCGGCCGCTGCTCAACAAGGGCGACTTCGTGGCGATGTCGGAAAAGGTCGTCGCGATTTCCGAGGGCAGAGTCGTGCACCAGTCGGTGGTACGGCCAGGGCTGCTCGCCAAGCTCATCGTCAAGGGCACGAAGAAATACGAGCACGATGTCGCGTACTCAGACCCGCGGAAGATGCAGGTGGCGATCATGCAGACCGGGGCGGCGCGCGCGGCCTTCGCCATGGTCGTCGGCGGCGTGACCAAGCTGTTCGGACGCCACGGCGACTTCTACCGTATCGCCGGTCACCGCATCTCTGAGATCGACGGTTTCAACCCGGACACCATCGCTCCCTTCGACGAGTTCGCGATGCTCGGGCCCGCGGACCCGGACAAGGCTTGCGCCTCCTTCGCGCGTTTCCTCGGCCACCCGGTTGTGATCATCGACGGGAACAACATCAACGTGGAGTTGCTCGGGATGAGCGCGGACATGCCGGTCGACAGGGCCCAAGCCCGGCTCCTCCTGCTCGACAACCCGATGGGCCAAGCAGACGAGCTCACGCCGTTCGTCGTCGTCCACCGTGCTGCAGGTCCTGGCGAAGGCTAACTCGCAGCGGCGTCACAACCCCGAAAGTAGGCGAACCGGCCGGGCGAGCGCCGAGTTGTCGTCGTCTCCGTGGCCCTGGGCGATCAACCCGTCTTCGAAGCTCGCCGCCAGCGCGGCCACCGGAAGCACGGCACCGACGCTGCGGGAAAGCTCGAGCGCGATCGCCATGTCCTTGCGGTGCAGGGCGATCTTGAAGCCCAGCGGGTAGCTGTCGTCGATCATCCGGCCGCTGCGGTTCTCGAGCACCCACGAGCCTGCCGCTCCGCCTGCGAGCGCAGAGACAAGACGCTCGACGTCCATGCCGGCCTTCATCGCGAGCACTACGCCCTCCGCCACGCCCAGGTACGTCCCGCACAGGATCACCTGGTTGACCGCTTTGGCCACTTGTCCCGAGCCGATTGGCCCAAGGTGGGTGACGGTGCGGCCCATCGCGTAGAGCACGTCGTGTGCCCGCTCGACATCTGCGGACTCCCCACCGACCATGATCGTCAGCGTCCCGGCCACAGCGCCCTCAGAACCGCCCGAAACGGGCGCGTCGATCACGGCGACTCCACCGTCGTGAAGGCGCGCCCCGAGATCGCGCGCGCTGGCTGGGCTTGTCGTCGAGCAGTCGACCAACAGTGACCCCGTCGCGAATCCCTCGGCCAGCCCACCGGGTCCGAACACGACCTCGGTCACCTGCGGCGAGTCGGTCACGCAGGTGACGACGACGTCACTTGAGCGCGCCACCTCGCGCGGGCTGCTCGCCTCGCGCGCCCCGAGCGCCAGGAGCGGTCCCGCACGCCCAGGTGTCCGGTTCCAGACTGTGAGGGGGAATCCTGCTCGCGCCAAGTTGGCAGCCATCGCGAAGCCCATGGTGCCCAGGCCGACGAAGCCCACCTTCTGTCTCGGTCCTTCGTTGCTCAGCAGGTCAGTAGCCACGAATCTCCTCTCAGGTGCGCGCCCGAATAGCTTTGGCGAAGTATGGTCGCCTTTTCCGCCTCCGGCACGGACCGCCCTTCATCGCCCACGAGCCGGGTCAGTGCTCTCGAAAGCCGCGTGCTCGAGGCGATCGACGACGAGGAAACCCTCCAGCTGCTTTGTGACCTGATAGCCGAGCCGAGTGAGAACCCGCCCGGAAACGAAGAACGCTGCGCCCAGCTACTGGCGTCGTTCCTGGAACAGCGCGGCGTCGCCTGTCGCCTCGACCAAGCAGCTCCGGGCAGGCCGAACCTCTACGCGAAGGTGGGTGCTGGCGGACCGACTCTGGTCATGTGCGGGCACCTCGACACCGTGCCCGCCGGCGAGGGCTGGACGCTCGACCCCTTCTCGGCAGCGGTGACCGACGGGCGTGTCTACGGCCGCGGCTCTTGTGACATGAAAGCCGGGCTTGCCTCAGCGGCCGCGGCGCTGCTCGCCGTCAACAAGTCAGGCATCTCGCTTAAGGGAAGCTTTGCCCTCCACGCCGTCATCGACGAGGAGGTCGGCTCCGCCGGTGCCAGGAAAGCAGCCGCAGAGCAACATGCTCACTGGGCCATCGTCACAGAACCATCTGGCAGCCAGGTGCTCGCAAGGGGAAACGGGCAGCTCAACTTCGAGATCGTCTTCCACGGCAAGGCCGTCCACAGCTCCCATCCCGAGGACGGCCGGAACGCGATTCACGACGCAGCCGCGTTCGTCGTCCTCGTCGAGGAGGAGACCCGACGCCTTTCGGGATCTGGTTTGGCGGGGATCGGTCCGGCGACCTACTCGGTCGGGATCGTCAAAGGTGGCCGCGGGGGATCCACCGTCGCCGATCGCTGCGAGCTCACACTCGACAGAAGAGTGCTGCCCACCGAGGACCTCGAACAGGTCGAGGAACAGGTTCGGCTTCTGCTCGCCCGGCTCGGGACCGAGCGCCCGGGCCTCGACTGGGAGCTGTCACGGACCGTCGCCTTCCCGCCTCTCAAAGGGTCCGGCAACGGCCCGCTCGAAAAGGTCCTGACCGACGTCCTCGCCGACATCGGACGGCCAGTCACCGAACCGCGCCCAGGAATGCGGTTCGCGACCGATGCCGCGTGGTACGAGGCCGCTGGATGTCCCGCGGTCGTCTTCGGCCCGGGTGATGTCGCGATCGCACACCAGCCGGACGAGCACGTCGCGCTCGGCGAGGTCGAACTTGTGAGCCGGGCGCTCGCACTGTGTGGCGTTCGTCTGTTGACCTAGGCGCTGACGTCCTTCGCCGTGGTTTCCTCGGCTTCGAGCGTGACGGACACTGCGTGGACCACCGAAGCGATCCTGAGTGCCTCGTGGATCTGGTCCCTGCCGACGCCAAGCTCGCGTAGCGCCCTCTCGTGAGAGGCGAGACAGCCCCCGCAGCCGTTCACCGCGCTCACCGCGAGGCACCAGAACTCGAAGTCCGCCGGGTCCACGCCACCATGGGTGCCTATCACCTGCATCCGCAGCCGTGCGGGGATGTCCGCGTAGCCCGTCTCCCCCTCGTCGGTGAGCAGGTGCTTGCTCCGGTAGTAGATGTTGTTCATCGCCATGACCGCAGCTGCTGATCTCGCAGCGTCGAAAGCCTGCTCCGAGAGGTGCTCCTTGGCCTCGCGCGCCAGCTCGAGGAGCACGCGGGCCCCCCGTGACGCGATTGCCGTCGCGAGCACCGTGCCCCACAGGCGCTGCTCGGGCAGCGTCGAGACCCCGATGGTCGAGTCGAGGTTGAGCCGGATGTCCTTCGCGTAGGCGGGCAGCGCCTCTTTGAGTGCGGGGACGCCCATCAGGCGCCGGAGCTCATGAGCGCCTTCACGTCTAGCGTCGCCGCGCCCTTGTGCCAGTTGCAGGCGCAGAGCTCTTCGGTCTGCAATGCGTCCAGCACTCGGAGAACCTCCTCGACGTTGCGCCCGACAGATCCGGCCGTCACCATGACGAACTGGATGATCCCATCGGGGTCGACGATGAAAGTCGCCCGGTCGGCGACTCCCTCGACGTTGAGGACACCGAGATCTGTGACGAGCTCACGGTCAAGGTCCGACAGCATCGGGAAGGGGAGGTCCTTCAGGTCCTCGTGCTGCAGGCGCCAGGCGTAGTGGACGAACTCGTTGTCGACCGAGCCCCCGAGCACCTGTGCGTCACGATCGGCGAACTCGTTGTTCAGCCGCCCGAACTCGGCGATCTCGGTTGGGCAGACGAATGTGAAGTCCTTGGGCCAGAAGAAGACGACCCGCCACTTGCCTTCGTAGCTCGACGAGTCGATCGTCGTGAAGAAGTCGTCGGGCGAGCTCGCGTCGACGGCCCTCAGGTCGCCAGGGACGAGCGCGGTGAGGGAGTACTCCGGAAAACGGTCACCGATACCAAGCATGCGGTCTCTCCTTGAGAGTTGATCCTGTGTGGTCACTACTTTGCCTGACTCCAAACCGATCGAGCAAAGTAGAGAAACTACATTGGGTGATAGATTAACTTTATGACAGATCCTACCGTCGTCCAGCTTCGCGCATTCGCTGCGGTCGCTCACCAGCGACACTTCGGCGCCGCCGCGGACGACCTCGCGGTCACCCAGCCCGCTGTGTCTGCTGCTGTCGCCGCGCTCGAGGCGAGTCTCGGAGCCAGGCTCTTCGAACGCACGCCCCGGGGCGTCATGCTGACGGCCCTCGGAGAGCAGCTCCTGCCGATGGCCCACCACACCCTCGCGGCACTGAACGACCTGGTCTCGGACGCGGGGCGCTCGGGGCAGACCCACCACGGGCCACTCAGACTCGGCGTGATACCGACCGTCGCCCCCTACCTGCTCCCGACGATCCTCGAGGCATTCGGGGCGCGCTTTCCGGACCTCGTGCCCGAAATCACCGAGGCAACGACGCGCACCATCCTGGCGGCGCTCGAGGACGGGAGCCTGGACCTTCTCGTGATGGCCCTGCCGAGCGACAGGGCCGAGACCGTAGAGCTGCCCCTTTACTGGGAGGAGTTCGTACTGCTCGTCCATGAAGAGCACCGCCTCGCAGGCGCGAGAGACCTCCCTACGACCACTCTGCAGGGCCTCGACGTCCTCCTGCTCGAGGAGGGGCACTGCATGCGCGACCAGACGATCGACGTATGCCGCCAAGCCGGAGCCACGGTGGGCAAAGGGGCGAAGATGGGCTCGCTCACTACTGTCTCCCAGCTCGTCGCGGCCAAGCTCGGTGTGACCCTGCTGCCGGCGAGCGCCGTTCCGGTGGAGGTCCGCGGACCACTCTCGACTGCACGGTTTGGGGGCTCGCCGCTTCCGGGTCGCCGCGTCGGGATGGTGCACCGCCGCTCGAGCACGAGGGCGGACGAGTACGGCGAACTTGCCGATGTCCTCCGGGTTGCGATCACCGCAGCCGGGCTCCCTGTCGTCCTCGAGCAGGCAGAGAGCCACGACCCCGGCCTCGTCGCCTGAGGGTGCCGGACGACTACTCCCGGGCGAGGACGGCGCCTGGCAGTTGCGGTCAGGTGGACGGCGGCGTGGCCGTAAAGGCCACGCCGCCGTCACATGTCCCCAGTTCGGCCCGACGAACCTAAACGCCGATCGCAGCGGCGCTCGTCGTGCCACCCAGGTTGCGCGCGGCTCCGAAGTTGTAGACCTTCCCGCTCGAGGAGACGAGCCAGTAGCCGTAACCGTCCGGCGTAGCCGCGATGCCCACGATCGGCTGGCTCGATTCGCCCTCCGGCAGCGAACCGTAGGCCTGGGCGCTGCCGAAGGCGAACACGCCGCCGGAGGCCGTAGCGAGCCAGTAGCCCCTCCCGTTCCTCGTGACCGCGATCCCAACGACCGACACTTTCGAGCTCGTCGATCGGAGCGATCCGTGAGACAGAGCGTCGCCGAAGCCCGTCACGACCCCGTCGCGCGCGACCAGCCAGTAGCCCTTGCCGTCGGGTGAAGATGCGATGGCGGTGATGTCCGAACCGGCGGGCACCTTGCCCGGATAGATCTTCGCCCGCCCGAAGGCATGCACGCCGCCGCTGCTGGTGACAATCCAGTAGCCGTCGTCGCCCGGCAACGACGCGATGCCGGTGACGTTCTTCGTCGAGGTCTGGCCAAAGAACCCAGCGTCGCCGAAGGCCGTCACCGAACCGGTGCTCGTCACGATCCAGTATCCGAGCCCGTCAGCAGAAGTCGCGATGGCTACTGCTCTCTCGCCTTGGCCGGCAATGCCGCCGTGGGACTGGACATCTCCAAAGCCGAGGACCGCGCCGCTCACCGTCTCGACGACATACCCGTCGTCACCAAGCGCGGGTGTGACCTGGTCCGACAATCCTGCGAGACCCTCGCCTTGGGCGGATATCGCCCTCACAGCGAATGTCCAGGGCGCGCCCGCCTGCAGGTCGTAGTAGGTCGTGCTCCGGGTCGTGGCCGCAAAGACGCTGCGCTCGCCCGCCAGACCTGGCGACGATGCGGTCACGGTGTAGCCGATGACCGGGCTTCCTCCATCACTTGCCGGCG
>Ga0182014_10008825_pt1 | contig 10223 bp, 6 predicted proteins | sample 612S2DmetaG_FD_120489 | JGI IMG/M metagenome (GOLD analysis project Ga0182014, IMG submission 120489) | Permafrost microbial communities from Stordalen Mire, Sweden - 612S2D metaG | ecosystem: Environmental > Terrestrial > Soil > Wetlands > Permafrost | place: Sweden: Stordalen | collected...
AACCAAGCAGAGGCCCGAAACTCCACGCCGCCGGCTTTCCCGCGAAATGTAATCCGGGGATGGAACTCTCCAGGCCGCGCTTGAGTACTGGGTAACCGTTTACCACGTTCAGTTGCTTCACCAAGGATTGGGAGAGGAATGGATATTTCGCGACATCCACGCGAAATCCGGTTGCGAGCAATGCGTGATCGACAAGCCGCTCCGTTCCATCGTCAAGTTTCAGGAGAAGCTGGCTGCCGGAGGTCGTAGCCGAAATCACCCGGCGACCAAGCGCGATAGTGACCCCCTTCAGCCGGGGTTTTAGCCACCCCGCTCCTGCCGGCCGGATCGCCCGGTATGCCGTCCGATCTTGGAATCCTCGAGGAAACATTCGAAACAGATGCGGCATGGCTACCAAGCGGCTAATTCCGGCCGGACCGACATCCCGCGTCGAATAGAGCATTTTGGAAATCAAGCCAAGGTGATGCAGCCTCGCATGCAACCCCACCCAGTTAAGAGTATGATCGCGCGCAATCACTTCCGCCTCAATGCCCGCCTCCCGGAACAAAGCAGCTGATTCAAGAGCGCTCTGGCCCGCACCGATGACGACCACCCGTCGGCCTTTGAATTTCCGGAGATCGTTGTGCTCGCTCGAATGCGAGGCGAATTCAGAAGGAAGGCCGGCAAACTGCTCGGGCCGACTGGCGAAGGTGCTGATTCCGGTCGCAACCACGACCCGCTTCGATATAAATTCTTCCCCGTCCGCCAAGACCACCTTAAACCCACGCGCGTCGAGATCAACGCGAACTACACTGCGTTCTTCAAGATCTCGCAATGCCCGGCTCTGATACCATCGGCCGTAATCGACGAAGCGATCGAGCGGAATCGGTTTCGATATGTGATTACCCTTCTCACGACAATACGCGTCTAACGTGAACTCTTGCTTGGGATCGGCAATGTGCGAGGCGCCCCAGTTCGACCGCAAACACATGCCTGCCGGCATCTGGTTCTGCCAAAATGACATCGGTTCGCCGAAAACCCTGGTCTCCACGCCTGCCGCTCGTAAATATGCCGCGGAGGATAGTCCATAAGGACCAGCCCCAACAACAGCTACGTGACAATCCGGTGATTTGTTTTTCACGATCTTCTTCACTGATTCTTACCCAAGTATTGCAGGCACTGCCTGGCAATGCGCCGCAAACCAATCTCCACACTTCCCCTGCGGCCGTACTCAACCTTCTGATCCAATAGTTCCAGTTCTTCCGGGGACAACTGAAAATCAGAGGCCGCACAGTTTTCTTTCACGTGCTCGACCGAATTGGCCTTTGGTATGGTCACTACGCCTTTTTTCGAGATGCACCAGTTAAGCGCGACCTGCGCAGCAGTTTTGGACCTGGCCTGCGCGACTTTGTCGATAACTCGCTCAGGGTCTTTGGCCCTGATGCTTGAAAACCCAGTGGCTAGAGGGCTATGGGCAATGATTGTGATGTTTTGCCGCCGGCAATACTCCAGGAGACCAAACTCAACGGTCCGGTCGATCAAGTTATATTGAACCTGGTTTGAGACGATCCTGTATTTGCTCATTGCCTTCTGCGCACTCTTAAGATCGCGTACAAAAAAATTGCTGACGCCAATAAACCGGACTTTGCCGCCATCGACCAACTGCTCCATTGCGCCCATCGTTTCTGCGATGGGAACTGTGTAATTCGGCCAGTGCAACTGGTAGAGGTCGAGATAATCCGTTCCCAGCCGTTTGAGACTTTCCTCTGCCGCTTTTACGACATCAGCTCGCCGGAAATGCCGGGGCGATACTTTCGTCGCAAGAAAGATATCTCTGCGAATGCCTCGAATCGCCTGACCGATGACCTCTTCGCTGCCGTACGATTCGGCGGTATCGATGAAGCAAGCGCCCAGCGCGATGCCCGCCCGAATCGGTTCAATCCCTCCTGTGTATTGCCAGGTTCCGAGACCAACCGCCGGCAGGTTTATGCCGGTTGTTGCCAGTTCTCTGTGATTCACGGTGGGAAAAATCGCGCCGTGCGACTTGCCGATGTTGTTGTCGAAGTCAGGTGAAGATCTCAGTCAAAGGAGTTCTCTTTCAAACAACCGCGATGCGAGCCTGATCGCTGACGTTCGGATTGGACCCGAGCTGGCAGAGAATTTCCGCGATTCTATCCCCCGCGTGGCCATCCCAAAGCGGCGGGATTGTACCCGACTTGGCGTTGCCTTCGAGGATCTTGACCAACTCGGAATGCAGTTTGCTGTAGTCCGAGCCGATCAGCGTGTTCGTCCCTGCAGTCACAGTGACGGGACGCTCCGTGTTGCTGCGCAACGTCAAGCATGGCACGCCTAAATAGGTCGTCTCTTCCTGAATTCCGCCCGAGTCTGTGATCACCACTTGGGCGCGACGCTGCAAAGCAAGAAACTCGATATAGGGCAACGGATCCAGCAAGTGAAGACTCGCCGTGTCTGTGCCGAACTCCGCGATACGCTGGCGTGTCCGAGGATGGACAGGAAAAATAACATCCAGCCGCTCGCTCACCTTAAGCAGAGAATCGAGGATGCTCTTCAAGCTTGCCCGGTCATCGACGTTCGACGGCCGATGCAACGTCACCAAGGCATAGCGATCAGGCAATCCGTTTTCTGGACATCGCTGGGCGGAGGGCAACAGTCGTATCAGGGAATCGATCATTACATTTCCGACCCGATAAATCCTCCCCGGCTCAACCCCCTCGCGCTGGAGGTTCTCGTCCCCGTCTTCCGAGGGAGTGAACAAAAGATTGGCCAGTCGGTCGGTCACGATACGGTTGATTTCTTCCGGCATGCTGGCATCAAACGAACGCAGCCCAGCTTCAACGTGGCCGACTCGTATGAGCAATTTCGAACACACCAAAGCGGCAGCCACTGTAGAATTAACGTCCCCGTAAACCAGAACAATGTCTGGCTTGCGCTCCAACAGCACGGGTTCGAGACGGATCATGATCTCTGCCGTTTGCCGCGCGTGGGTTCCTGACCCAACCTCCAGGTTCACATCCGCCGCAGGAATTTCAAGTTGCGAGAAAAAGACATCCGACATGTTCGCGTCATAATGCTGGCCTGTATGAACCAGGCTCTGACGAACCTGCGGCCGCTGGTCAAGCGCGCGCATGACTGGTGCGGCCTTCATAAAATTCGGCCTGGCGCCCACTACGTGAAGGACATGCATAAATTCCCCGCGGCCCTAGTTCAGAATAGGGTGAACGTTGCCCTGCAAAACAAGTCATCGGGAACGTTACGGAATGACCTTCCCGATCTTGCTGATTTAGCCAATGTGCCGGTACAAGAGTCTACCGGCCGTTCTTAGGACGACATCTGGTGTCAGTGGAACGACACGCCGAAGGATTGCCTTCTCCCCGACGCCTGGGGTGGTTCGGGGGCTGTGCGGGTACGCCCAGTAACTGAGCGGCTTGCCCACCGTTCCCCAATGCTGTTTAAACGATATCAGTCCCAGGTTGTCACTGCTTGAACGTCCCATCTCAAGTTCCCTGAGTCCTTTATCTTTGGCGTCCTGTATTGTTCTCCAGAACAGAAACGCCATTCCCCCGAATCTATGAAACTGCATGTCACTGCACCCATATTTGTAGACCATCGAGGTCTTGTGGGAAAGCGTGAGGATGCTCGCAATCGGCAAATCGTCCTTGGACGCAACTCGGATCTTCAAGTTCTCGCCAAACGCATCAATAAGGGCGCGAAACCAAGACAGCGGCTGCGGCGGCAAACATTGACGTCGACGGGTTGCTACCAGCAGATCGTAAAACTTCTTAAGCAGAATTTCCGATGTTCCTTCTTCGTACTGGAGTCTCTCCCGTTCCGCCCTCCGAATCTTTCTCTGAACACAACTTTTGTGAAAGTTGTTAAATAGCTCCTGCTTGCTTCTGCCTAGATCCAACCTATGAATATCGTAAGTGAGGGTCTTCTGGAGTCCGGTCCGGATGCCCGGCTGATAAGAAGTTGGCCTGATCTCAACGTACTTCCATTTGCCTGCGTCAACCCGTTGCCTCATATCAAAGAGCAGATCGTCCAGTTCCGCGGAGTTACTTGCCAACGGGTCGCAGTGATCGGAGAACGGCAAGGAGACCAGCCGCCGACCTGTCAACCAACTCTTGACGCGGCAAAAAACAAGACCATTCGTCAGCGCAGTGCCACGCGAACAGGTAGTGATCACCACCGGCTCGTAACCGTAGGCAATCTGTAAAGCCCTCAGCCAGTGAGTGCTATGAAAGACTGAAGCATCAGGATGGCGGCTAACGAAATCCTCCCAGCGCGAGTCATGCAGCGGATCGATTTCATACACCTTCACCGCAGAGGATTCCAGGTTCACTGAACGAGAAAGTGCCGCGGCGGCGGCGCTGGCTCGAACTCCTATTCCTACGGCATAATTCATTTAATTAAACTCCCTGTCGTCATCGATACAGTCGAAAAGTCTCTGACGTTTCTCTGGGGGAGTTAACGCGATGCGGGCTTTCGCTACTTCGACGTGTTGACCGGTTCTGATTTCACCCGGTCCAAAGCCGCAGGTTGGAATGTAAAGATCAGCTGGCCGTCTTGCTCGCTTGCGTAGGCGATGCGGGCTCGTTCATTTCCAGCCCCCTCGATTCGCCAGCCTTCGCCGTCTTCGACGAGCTTCATCTCCGCCCGCTGCCGCCACCAGCGGTTTACCTCACCGGGAATCGTGATCCAAAGATCCTTTTTCTCCTTCAAATCAGCCAAGTGGGCCAGCAATTCCTCGTATATAACTCGCTCCCGGGCCTTTGCGACGTAATCCGGGTGCACGATAAAGCTAATGAGTCCGTGTTTCGCCATGATGAGCTCAATCTGCCGTTTCCAAAGGCTGGTCGAATAATCGTTGAGAATGTGAAACAGCATGTAGTCTTGTGTGGTGGTCACGGGCAATTCCAAAATGTTCCCAATGAAAAATGGCATGACGGTGCAGCAGCCGCCGTGCTGTGGGTCCAGGTGTGCCACATTCGGAACCGACATGTCATAAGCAAACTGGAGTGCGTCGTACCAAAGCTGCTTCCGATACAAGACCGCTGCTCGAAACCCTTCGGTCCCATACTGTTCGCGGTAGGCATTGATCTTCTCGGCACGGCGGAGGAACTGTTCGCGATTCTTGTACAAATGACCATCATGGTTCAGATCGTGGACGACCACTTCGAAGCCGCGCTCACGAATGGAGGCCAGGAACTGCGGACTGACGGAGTAGCGCTCTTCCGGAACTATCTGAAACGATGCCTTCACCCCAAAAGAATCATCGACGTCCATTAGATTTGAACAAAACTTCTGCCCGACTTCTGTCTCCACATCATGGGTCATAATCGCGCAACTGGACGCGCCATCCGGCCAGAACCAGATAAATGGAACTTGCCCATCTCCGCTTGATCGAACCGACAACTGCAACAACTGTGCTGCTAAATTGTCTACCGAACAATCGACTGGCCAACGCGGAAATGATATTTTCTCCCAACCCCGCAAATGGAGTTTCTTCAGGTAGTGCCTGGCAACAGACGGCAGGTACGGTCGAACGAAGTAGTACAACCTGGCCAGCGCGGACTTGACGTATCCACCGCGCCAGTCGTGTGCATAGAGTTCGCAGTGAAGATTTTCGACTAGCTCGGTCGCATCGAACGGCAAGATGGTGGTTCGATCGACAACCGTCGTATCGAGTAGAGCATCGTGGAGACCGTTCTCAGGAGAGTCGGACACACGCCGCCCACAGTACCTTCCATAGCAGACAGCCCCTTCTCCGAATCGAAAGTATCCTTTGGTCTCGGAGAGAGCCCCCTTTAGAGCAAAACGAACGTAGCGCTCAGGACATCGATAATAATCAGAAAGACAGTTAGTCACTATTGTTTGGGCCCCAATTCCTGAACTCGTGCGTCAGTCTTGCTGGCCTGATTGCTAACATTGTACGACTCATACTGTAAGATGCGCTCCGTCATTGGTGTCGACCGGATCGAGAATTGTTATCCGATGCGATTGTGCATCCCGCTTTGGATTGTTTTAGCAGAGCTCGGCCACGACCTCAGCGACCGTCATCATCCTGGCGCCGCGTTCGGCGGCAAACGAAACGACCGCTTCCAGCAATGCAGGCGTGCAGCCGAAGCACGACGGTTTGCTGACCACATCATGAGAATAGAAAATGAGCCAACTTCTACGCTGCTCATTTTCCAGAATCAACTGCCTGGCTGCGGCGGCCTTATCAATATCGCCGTACAGGCTATTGGCGCGGAGCAGGTTCAGATCCACCTCCGGCCCATTAAAACCACTGCAAGTGCCCCGACAACTCTGCATTCGCGGACCCAGCCGCCTTTTCGCAGCCAGCGTCACTTCCCCGTACGGGTAGGCGAAGTTCTTAGACGGGCTGACAGCAATACTTTCCCGAATCGCTTTTTCGCAGCACTCTACGTCTCGTCCGAATACTTCGAAGGGAGTGCGTTGAGCCGAAAGGTGACTGAAGGTGTGGTTGGCAAGTTCGTGCCCACGCTCAACCAAGGAGCGCAAATCTGCGCAATGAAACTGTTCGCCAAGATGGTTGTCCGTGCCCATCAGTCCCATCGTCACATAGTAAGTGGCTCGTGCACCAAAGCGCTCGACGATGGAGGCACCGTTGATTAGCGCGCTGCGGGGAAAATCGTCAAAACTGAAGGTGACGATCGGCCCACGGTTTCCAAGCGGCACAGGGCGGATGTAGAAAGAACACCAGATGTGGCGACGTACTGCTCCAATCCGTGAACGCAGGCTCGGCATCAGGCGACAGAGGAGGGCTCATACACTGTGATTTTCACCACACCGTCATCCGGCAGGACTCGATCCTTGGGAAACACCAGCCGGGAAAATCCTCCCTGGTTTTCAAACTCCTCCATTCCGAGATCAGAAAATACCTGTCCGGATGGAGCGTTTCTCGGAGTTTTGCGGTAGTTTGCCCAGAACTCCTTGCCTGTCTGGGCAACGTATTTACGAATCAGATAAGCCAGGAACGCATGTTCCACGCGCTTCGACTGGATACGGCAGCTGAACATAAGATCTGTCATGAGCGGCACGCGATTATCGACAATGCAAAAACCAACCACCCCATAAGTCCCAAACCGATCTTCCACGTCCAGCACATAAGTATCGAGATAGGACGTGGAAAGGATTTGCTTCAGCACACTGCGGTCATACCGGTTGCCGGAAAAATTCATCTGGTTAGTGCGTTGAGTCAGCTCGTGGACGCGTTGGAGATTTTCCTCGATCATCGGACGGATGTTCAATCGAATTTCGCAGTGACGCAAAAACGCGATGTAATCGTCGGCGAAACCCTCGGCTGCGTCCCGCCGCTGGGTCTCCACACGATACATCTTGCGCCGGTTGCGGCTCTCGTCAGTCACGGGCACCTGGCATTCCTCGAGGTCCGCGATTTCCATGTACCGCCTGGCATCGATGGTGCGCACGTCCGGAAGAGCGGCGCTGACTTGCTGAAGCTCAAACTCAGAATCGTCGACGAACAGCAGGCTGTCGACGCCAATATTCAGTTCGCGAGCAATCGCCTGAACCGCATCGCTTTTCGGTCGCCAAGAGATTTGCGGGCTCAAGAAATACTCGTCGATCTCGAACTTCTTGAGTACCGCTAAGGCCTCATCAGAATTGTTCTTGCTCGCGATCGATTGCAGGATTCCGCGTTGATCGAACTCCTCAATGACCCGTCTGATTCCCGGCTTCAGGGTTAGTTTGTCGGCGCCATCCTCGACTAGAATGCCATCCCACAATGTGTTGTCCAGGTCCCATACCACACACTTGACCTTCTTGGGCTGATCCCCGGCCTTGGCCTCTGACTTCGTCTCCAGCACTGGAATCTCTCGAACGAAATCCATAAGCCCGAAAAACAGCGTAACCTCATTGCTGTCATCGTTCGGAATCAGTTCGACATTAAACGACACATTCAGATCTAGAACTCGCGCGATTTCCAGGTAAGGAACGCGTACCCGCTGAAAACCGGGCTTGAGCTCAATCAGCTTCTGAAATGGGATTCGTGCTTTCTCGTTGATCGACCGTACAGTCAGCGACAGGGGAACAGAGCGTGTACCAGGGTTGTAGCACTCCAGCAAGAAAGAGGTGGGAAGCAGTTCGCTCGTGGTTGTGCGGTAGGCGAGTCTTTTCTTAAGGCTGTACCTCTTCCCGGTGACCACCCCCTTGACGGGTGCGGGCACAGGCAACTGATACAGGAATGTACCAATCCGATAATCGCGGCGCTCAATGGCGAGCGCCTTTTCCACGGAACGAAGGTGAACATTACCCGGCGTCCACAGCTTACCCCAACGCTTGAAACTGATTCTTAAGACATACGAATTCAGCGCTTCAGGACAATCGATTCTAACCATACCGTCCACAAATCGGCGGCATTTGCCATCCTCGCGAGCGCTGTATAGATCGCAGGTCGAGTAACAAGTAGGCCAGACGCACTCCGTGCAATGTTCACTCCAAGGCAGTACCGTGCGGTCAACCACAGTGGCTTTGAGTTCTCCCAACCGGGCAATTACCTCGGCTGGGATTTGCGCTGAAGATTCGATGTATCGATTGGCTTCTGTTTCGTACATGGTATTGTCGATCGCGAACGCTGGGCCTGAACTGGGTGCTTAGCTGCCGACGGTCAGAGGGACATGCTGCGCCGCCGCCGCAGTTGCTTTGGGGCGGCCCAGAAATGCTCGATGCCATAGTTCAAGAGATACCAGGGAGAGGATTTCTTTCGGGTAGCTGTGGAATCGAAGATCTTCATCAATGAGGTGTTCCACACAGCTTCGGCTAAAGTAGCCCCGAGATAGAGTTTCACCGTCGAGCAGAACGCTGCGGACCCAATCCTTGAGTTCAGTTCTCATCCACGACTCATAGGGAACCGGGAACCCCACCTTCTTGCGGTGCAAGATCTCCTGCGGCACTCGATCTCGCAGCGCTTCCTTCGCAATGTATTTCGTCGTGAAGCCTCGCACCTTGAAATTCTCTGGCAAGGTCGCCGCAAACTCCAAGAATTTATGGTCGAGAAAGGGGACGCGAAGCTCGATGGAATTCGCCATGGTCATTTTGTCAGCCTTCAACAGCAGGTCGTCGGGCAGTGAAGTCTTGGTATCGACATACAGCATCCGGTTCACTTTCCCTTGATCCGAGCCATTGTTCAGATATCGGGTGACCGCCCTTGTGGAAAAGTTTCGATCCACGCAATGCGCGAAATCCGCCGAGTACAACAGGCTGGTGTTGCTGTTGAAAAACCGGCTAGGACTGGAAGTTCGGCTGTAGTAATAAGACTCAAACGGGAGAGTCAGTAACGGCCCGTATTTTGCCAGCCGATGGGTAGGCCAAATACGATTGATTCCAGAAAGAGCCGACGAGAGCGGCCCATTCAAAGGCCCAAGAAGGCTCTTGAATCGTTCCATCCAGAGCACATTTCTATAGATGGGGTATCCGGCAAATGCTTCGTCTCCCCCTTCCCCCGATATAAGCACCTTTACAAAATCTCTGGCGAGCCTGGTCACGTAATACAAGGCGACCGCCTGAGGTTCGCAAACCGGTTCTTCCATATACCAAGCGAAGCTAGGAAGAAAATCAGCAAACTCCTGCGCGCTGATGGTCATTTCATGATGTTCGGATCCGTAGCGGCTCGCGGCCAGTCTTGCATAGGGTCTCTCATCTGCCAGTCCCGGAGCTGAGAACCCAAGCGTAAAACTGCTCAGATGGTGGTCAGTCTTGCCTACGGCCATACCAAGCATGGCTGTCGAGTCAACCCCGCCGCTCAACAGGAATCCCACCGGCACATCGCTGATCATGTGCATGCGAACGCACTCGTCCAGCAAAGTGAGGAGTGTCGTCTCGGCATCCTTCACACTGTATTCACTGGGAGCAAAATGAAGATCCCAATACTGTTTGATCCGAGTTTTTCCCTTTCGGACAACCATGTGTGACCCGGGCGCCAGTTTGTAGATGTTTCGCAGCAGAGTTTCTTCACCCGGAACGAAATAGAACGTGAGGAATCTGTCGATCATGCCGGGAACCACCTCCGGCTCCACCTCGGGGTCGGCCAGGATCGCTTTGATCTCGGACGCGAAAACTAGAGACTTGTCCGACAGATGGTAGTAGAGCGGCTTGATGCCCACGCGGTCCCGCGCGAGAAACAAACTTTCCTGGCGCTCATCCCAAATCGCAAATGCAAACATTCCCCGCAGCTTCTCGACACA
>Ga0182014_10008826_pt1 | contig 10223 bp, 7 predicted proteins | sample 612S2DmetaG_FD_120489 | JGI IMG/M metagenome (GOLD analysis project Ga0182014, IMG submission 120489) | Permafrost microbial communities from Stordalen Mire, Sweden - 612S2D metaG | ecosystem: Environmental > Terrestrial > Soil > Wetlands > Permafrost | place: Sweden: Stordalen | collected...
CGTGATCCTCGGCAGGCGGGCAAAGTGGACCATTCGTTGCGGGATCTTTTTGCCCAGCGCGTCTTCTCCATCGGCTGCGGTTATGCCGACGCCAACGACTCGGCTCGATTGTCAGCCGACCCGGCATCCCTTCCCGCTTTTCCCAGCGCTGAGCCGTCGTCACGTCGCGCTTCAGGTAGGCCGCAATTTCCTTCCATGAACCCAGACGATCTTCAACGAGTTTCTCGGATCGCTGTGCACCAGGGAATGGTTCGCCCATTGAACTCTCCTCGTCGGTTGGTCCGCAGTCGTGACGAACCCGGGAATCAGAATTGTAGCGTCCTCCGTTCCCAAAGGCACGGCAAAAGGCTGCATTCGACGGCAAAACACTGAAATGGCCGCATTTCTGCGTTTTGCCGCTTGAAGCCGGCAACCAAAACACGCGATGGTGTCCCTGCGGTAAAACCCCAACCGGAGGTCCTCGATGAAAAGTAAAGCGCTGATTTCGGCGGTAGGCCTACTTACAATGTTCTCTCTAGTTTCGAACGCCGGCGCCTTAGCCCAGGGCCGCAGGACAGTTCATCTGAGCGGCCTGATCAACGACTACTCACCCCTTAGTCCGACCGTTAAGGGCAGCCCATGGGAAATGCATGGTCAATGGTCCCTGGATATCCACCCGGAACGGGGAACCGCCGACTTCTCGGCGGACATGACCATGTCCGGCTTTGGAAAAACCCCTTCGGGTGCGGTTGATCCGACCCAGCCCCTTCAAAACCCCCACACACACCACATCCGGCTGACCAACGCCAGAATCACCTGGGACATAACCGGCTGCGCTGGGTACCTTCCCCCCGCGACCAAGATGGGCCTCCAGTTTACTGACACGGTCAGCCTGTTGACGGGCAATGGGAGCAATGCCCCCTTCGAAACAAGTACCCCTTCATCGTCGCTGCAGGTCTGTATCTCCGGCGGCGACGAAATCCCCTACTCGGTCACAAATTCGAATATTACGCTGGTGTTCTCCGGGCCTGCTGCGACACATTTCGGCTCGCAAGCCATCCATGGCGTGGTGCGCAAACCGCCCGTAGACGAGTTCGAGAGAGACCGATAAGTTGCTTCACATGGCGGAGCGGCCACCATGCCCGCGTGGTCGGCGCCCGACGGCCGTTTTGTCGTCTATTCCGCGCCCGACGCCGGCAATGACCTCAGTTTCGCTCCGCCTTTGGTGTCGATTTCGAACCTTCCCTCCATCCAAGACGACTATCGCTTCATTGCATGGCTCGCTCGGAGCAGCAATAGCAAGAGTTGCCGCCGATCTCTCGTCCGCCCACCCTCATCGTCCGGAAGCGGACGGTGCTGGCAGTTGGCTGGTTCCGATGTCTCTAATCCTCGATGGGTTTGGAGCCGCGTCTTTGGTCGGCGGGGACAAGGCATGGCTCGGTATGTGAGCGCGCACGGGCTGGGAAGCGGCGTTTGATTTTTGTGGGACCAGGGTTGCGGGTAGACCGGGGGAACGGCTCGTCGAGACTTGGGCATTGCCGCACATGGATATTGCCGGTTTCGTCCATCCAATAGTTCTTGAACCCCTTGGGGCACTGTGTCACACTTTTCCCCATCTACTTGAGGTGGAGATTCCATTTCGTTACTCCGCCGTGGTAAACAGACACGAGTAGGCCGGTCGCACTATTGAGACGGGCAGTCCAGCCCAACTCGTCGTATTCAGTACCGTCTCGGGGAGGAAACGCGATGCTCGCTCCAAAAATCAACAATCCACAGACCAAGGCGAGGGAAGCAACCAGCAGGCTGGCGCTGGAGCGTCGGACGCATGCAGGGCATGGATATGGCCGCGCTCCGACCGAGCAGGCGGTATTTCCGCAAAGAACAATCGGGAATCAGGCAACACTGCAATTGTTGGCGCAGCGGGCTTTGCGCCCAGATCGAGAGACCGGCTTTGGGAACACGGAGACCTCAACAGAAGGGCGCGCTATCTCGCGGGATTTCAGCGCGATTCCCACGCTTTCGCCTGAACGCGGAAGCCAGGCTCAGCCATCCTTTTCGCCTCATGCGGCGCGGTTTGCGGGCGCCATCCAGGCAAAGCTTCAAGTTGGCGCCCTGGACGATCCATTGGAGCGGGAAGCGGACCAGGTGGCTGAGCGCGTGATGAGCATGCCTAGCCCCATACCTGCGCTCACAACTGCTTCTGCAGCATCTCGATCAGCAGCCTCTGGTCTCCAGGGTCAATGTCAGTGCGGCGGTAAATGCACCGACTGTGATAACAAGATGCCCAAAACTGAACTTAACGCACTGCGGCGCAAAGCTGCGTTTGCGACACCCGCCGGAGCGTTAGCCGCACCGCCCGCTGTCCACCGAGTTCTTAGCTCTTCGGGCAGTCCCCTCGATGGCGTCAGCCGTGCCTTCATGGAACCTCGTTTCGGAATGGATTTTAGCAAAGTGAGGACTCACAGCGGCGCCGCTGCTGTTGAGGCCGCCCGTCTGACAAATTCAAAAGCGTTCACGGTTGGTCATCACATTGTGTTTGGCGAGGAGCAGGCATCATCTACCTCGAATACGGGCCGTCAATTGCTTGCGCACGAATTAACACATGTAGTCCAGCAATGCGGAAAAGAGCAGATGGGAAACACGATAGGTCTTTTCTTCGACCCTCTCTTGATGCGTTCGCCAAGTTCAAAAATAGCCGTCGGCCGAATGTCCTATCAACAAATTGAGGCACGTGCAAAGAAAATATTTGTGGATGCCTTAACCGCCCTGAGGAAGGAACAGGGTAAAGAAGTGACAGAAGCGTATCTGGGTCGGATGAACACTGAACTTACCGTGGATGTAATTCAAGGTATACAGGACGGTAAGGTCGTTACATACGTGAATCCAAACGTAAAAGAAGTCCGCGACACAGGGAAATTCGATTCCTACATCAAAGACGCGCTGGAGCCTGGCGAACAATTTCTAGAGTCCGGATTGACAGGGCATGCAGAGAGCGTTGGAGCCAGGGCGTTGGCGCAGCGCGGAGTGACAGACGCGTTGGTGGGCACTTCAAACAAAGGATGCGCTTTTTGCGTGCGGGAAATAGATGAGATTCCCGGATTTACACATATAAGTCCTCGCGTTGCATCGCGTGGATTAGTTAATCCGTCTGGAAGCGTCGCAAGGCCAGTAACTACCGCTACATACCAAAGATTGACACCTGGGAAGAAATACCGAAGCAAGACACCGCCCCGCGACAACAGAGTGGCAGTCGGCACTGAAGGGGAAATTATTGCCGTCGACCATCAACCCTCTGCCGGAACAAAAGGTGCAGGAAACGGAAATAGCGAGCCAACCGTCGAGGTCATGGCTGAAAATCAAGCCGCGGACAGATCCGCCGCGAGAGTTTCAGGAACCGGTCGTGAAATAGCCGGAACCGAGCGGGGCTTAGCTAGCCAACCTGGCGCTGCTGGTGTAGCGGCCGCCACTGGCGACTCTGTAAGCGCGACTGGAGCCGCCGAAGATGTTATGAGCGCCACCACGGAAGTGACTGGGAAAGCGGCAAATGAAGTGACGGGGAAAGCGGCAAATATAGCCGCCGGGGCTGCCGAGGAAGGGGGTGCGAAGCTGGCGCTCCGCGGTGGGCTGAAAGCGATAGCGCCCTTGATTGAGGGAATCGGTATAGTGAGCGACCTCATTCTGCTGAAGGATTTGGCCTATGATTGGCTGACATATTCAAAGAATGCGGGACCGGACTCCGAGCCGGCAATTAGATTTAAGATCGTTGGTCTATTTCAAAGCGTCGAACCTGCGATCCAAGCTGTACTCAAGGCACGCGCACCAGAAGCCTTGGCCTTAAGAATGGTGGATCCAGAATTTCCAATCTATGCCAACATCAGTTTGGATCTCGATCAAATCTGGGAGGTAGACCTAGAAGTTTTCAATAGCGACGACCCTCCGCCTCAAGCATTGGTCGGAGTAAGCTTCATAGGCCTCACCATTGAGAGAGCGCAACAACATAAAGACCAAAAGCTGTGGCATATTACTCAAGACACGGCGAAAAGGAACGGTATGCTCTCACTTCTACCCGCGGAATTGAAGAGAAAGCACATGGTCCGAACACGGAAGACCTATCCAGCGGAAATCACATTCGGAGAAACTCGCGAACAACGTGAGGAGCTAGCGCTCCTATTTCATGCGACGAAGGCCGTGCAGCGGCATCAGTCGGCACGGCTGATCGAGGGATCGCACTTGGGCGAAACCCCCACATTAAAAGAGGACGAGAAATATAACCGAACCAGGTGGTACACACAGCCATCGCTTCAGGACACCCGCGACTTGGAAGCCCGAAAGAGATATGTCCGTTTGTACATTTGGTGGACGGAAGAGAATGGTCCAGCCGACCTTCATCGAGATGCAGTTAAATACTTACAAGAACTTGAAACTCCGCGCCGAGTTGGACAACCCATGACAGGCGCAAATGTGCGTCCTGGAATGACTAAGCCCCAATTGTGAAGCCCGCAAAGCGGCAGATGACCTCAAGGTCTGAATTACGGCAGACCGGATTTGAGCTGGACAGTGCTGAGTTCGCAGCATTCATGGCGCAGCGATCTCCTCTGAGTTTAAATAATATCGGAGGGCCTGTACTGGCCCAGGATTTTCGTAGGTTCCGGGTGCTACAGGGAAGACCAGAGAGATTCTGGAATGGCCGCACGCATGGCGTTTGCAGCGACCAGTTCCAATGGTGCGGCGGCTGGGTTCATCATGCGGAGCCACTCGCGCCATGCGTCCGGACTGTGGTCCAGCGCTTCACGATCACGGGAAGGGCACGCTGGTGGTGGCCCATGTACCGGACCCAAGAGCATCCGAACTCCGGGCAGCGGAGAAGGCAAGAATTTCAGCCGAAAGGAAGGCGAACAGGACGCAAAAGTCAGGATATGCGCCGAAGGTGAGCAAGGGTCACAAGAAAGGAAATACAACCCCAAAAAGCAGCGGCAACCCCGGCAAATAAGCGTGGAAAGAGGCAGCGGGGAGGCGGCAACGCTTCAGGGGATGACACCAAGGCCGCGGTGAAGCAGCGCGCAGACGCAAAAGCAAAGGCCGACGCAAAGGCAAAGGCAAAAGCAAAAACCAGGGCGAAAACGCCCGCACAGACGACAGCAGATTGACGCTCTGTTTACGCCGTGGCATGATGGGTGCGTCTTTCAATCTGCGCTTCCAGACGACCTGGGCGCGGCCAATAGATGCACGGCCTGCCAGCAATTCCAAATTCGAGAGCGACCGCAATGGCTGATGTCCTATGCGTGAAGTGCAACAATCCGAACCCGCCGGAGCTGACTTACTGCAGGTTCTGCGGAACACGCCTGCCGAAAGTGCAGGCGCCGCCTCCGCCGCCGCCGCCGCCGCCGCCCGAACTGGTGAAGGAGCACGAGGAGCTTCAATCCGCTCACGCCGAGTTGCAAGGCCAACACCAGGAGGCGCTCGGTAAACTCACGGGTTTACAACAGTTAAAGCAGCAGGCTGAGAACCGGATCAAAGACCTTGTGACCCAGGTCGAGGAACTGAAACAGCGTATCGAGGGGAACCCGCCCAACGAGGCTGAAGTCCAAAGTCTCATTGCGGAGTTGCAACAGAAGCTCAAGATCACCGAACAGAATCTGCAGGTTGCGGTTGTCGAGATTCAGAAGTTGAAGGCTTCTCCTGTCGGCCAACTCACGCGGCCTCTATGGACCAAAATCCTGTCCTGGGGTTTGCTGCCGGTGATCGCATCGGCGGGAGGCCTGGCGGTTGGCGCTTACAGCGGATTGAACCCGTACAGGTCCCAGTTGAACCAGACACTGAGTGGCAAGGGGGAGCAGGAGCGGAAGTTGCAATCTCTGCAATCCCAGTTGACCGCGACGACCCAGCAACTGGATCAGACGAAGCAGCAACTCGCTTCAGATCAGCAAAACAACACGCAGATGACCTCCCAGATGAGCGACTTGCAGAAGAGTTCCGATGCTGCCTCAAGCCAACTGACCGGAGCCAGGAATGAGCTGGCGAGCGCCAAGACTCAAATTGTGAGAGACCGCGAATCAATTGGCGACAAGGACCAACAGCTGCAGGCGGCGCGCACCGAAATTCAACAGTTGACCGCACGAGCCGCGCAGGCAGCCGCGCTGCAGGAGGTCATCAGCCACCATCCATACCTGAGTTACAAAGGCCCCACCCAGGGCGTTGTGACGGTCAAATATACGGCGAAGAGTGACAAGCCGTCCCGTATCACGATCGACCATTTTCGCGCCACGAGCGACTCCGATATCACCCTCCAGTCCCTGAGCGGATCGGCATTCCCGGCTGTCCCATTGATCATCGAGCCCGCCAGCAAGAACACAACGATCTCCAGTCCGCCCAGTGCTGCCAATGGGTGGCAGAAAGTTGTGATCAGCGTTCAGGGTAAAGGCTCGTCGGAAGCGGTTTTCAAGTGGTCGGTATTCTGACGCTACCGTTCGGCTCCGGAGTTGATGTGGATCGTGCCAGAGGTGCGCAACGACACGGGCATCTGGCTTCAGACGGAAAAGGCTTGACACTGCACAAGGTGTAGTGTAAAAAGTTGCTCTCGGCAGATTCGACCTCACGGCCATCGTGACTTAGCGTCATCCCATTTAGCGGCTTCCCATTCCGACCAGCAAGTATCAGTATTGCAGTTAAAATCACATGTTTGGAGCTGGGCACCTCACGCTGGTGCTGCGCCTATGCGGCTCCAACGACAATCAGGAGATCAACGATGCCAGTCGCTCCGACTTATCCCGGCGTCTACATTGAGGAGATTCCCAGCGGTGTTCACACCATCGTTGGCGTGGCAACATCGATAACCGCCTTCATTGGCCGCACCGTCAGCGGGCCGGCGCAACAGCCTGTTGTCATCAATGGCTTTGGAGATTTTGACCAACAGTTCGGTGGACTTGACGTAGACTGTCCACTCAGTTACGCGGTGAACGATTTTTACCAGAATGGCGGGAGCCAGGCGATCATTGTGCGGGTCACCGGATCCGCCGCGGCCAACGCCACGCTCAGCGGCAATGGCCTTACGCTGGTTGCTTCAAGCCCCGGAACATGGGGCAATGCGCTGGTGGCATCCGTCGATAACCTCAACATCACCGATGCGGTGGCGGCCCGCTATGGTCTTACGGCGGCGGACCTTTTCAACCTTACAGTCAGTGAGGTAGTCGGTACGCGAACCATCAGCCAGGAGCGCTTCCTCAATTTATCTTTCAAGGCGGATGGGCCGGGAGTTTCCGCGGCCGCGCGCGCGCAGCGAGTCGACCGGGTGCTGAGTCAGTCCTCCCAATTGGTGCGGCTGGCATTGCAGAAGGACGGCATAACGCCTAACCTGCCGACCAGCAGTCCGCTCGGCAAGCCTGCGGCTGCCAAAGGCGCCGCTGCTGCTGGAGCGCCAGAGGATGGCGGGGCTGCTGCGCCGGCCGCCGCCGCCGCGCCAGCGGGAGCACCCGCGCCGGTTGCGCTCAAGAACAATAACGACGGAGTGGATAGTGGGCCGTTGAAACCGGCGGACCTGATCGGATTGCCGGACAAGAAGACCGGGATCTATGCCCTTGAAACGGCGGATCTGTTCAACCTCCTCTGCATCCCCACCGACACGCCGGGTGGCGATACCGACAATAGCGTCTATCAGGCCGCGCTTGCTTACTGCGTAACCCGGCGCGCCGTGCTGATTGTAGATTCTCCTTCGGCATGGAGCGCAAATCCTGTGACTGCGGCGGCCAACGCCCTCGCCGGCGTGGGAGCACTGGGTCTCACGGGAGATGCGGCGCGCAACGCGACGTTGTACTTTCCTCGCGTGATCGAGTCCGACCCCTTGAGCAACGGCCAGCTGATCACCGTCCCGCCTTGCGGCATCGTGGCAGGGATCATGGCGCAGACCGACGTCTCGCGCGGAGTGTGGAAGGCGCCGGCTGGCGTAGAGGCAACTCTGAGCGGCATCAACGCTCTTCAGGTCAACCTCACCAATGCGGAGAACGGAAGCCTTAATCCACTCGCGATCAATTGCCTGCGCACCTTCCCCGTCTACGGCAGCGTGGTGTGGGGGGCGCGCACCATGGCCGGCGCTGACCAGCTTGCGGATGACTACAAGTACATCCCGGTGCGTCGCCTGGCTTTATTCCTTGAGGAGAGTCTCTATCGCGGCACTCAATGGGTTGTCTTCGAGCCGAACGACACGCCGCTGTGGGCCTCCATTCGCCTCAACGTTGGCTCCTTCATGCATAACCTGTTTGTGCAGGGAGCGTTTCAAGGTCAAACGCCCGCGGATGCATACTTCGTCAGCTGCGATAGCACCACCAACCCGCAGAATCAAATCGACCTCGGCATTGTGAACATCGTGGTCGGATTCGCTCCGCTGAAGCCGGCTGAGTTCGTCATTCTTCAGATTCAGCAAATCGCAGGAAACATCCTAACCTAGGAGCCACGTCATGGCCGAGTTCACTGTGAATGCAACGCGTTTCGATCCCTACAAGAACTTCAAGTTCCGACTCAAGTGGGACGGCAAGTACGTCGCCGGCGTAAGCAAGGTCGGCCCGCTGAAGAAGAGCACGGAAGTGGTCAAGCATCGGGAAGGCGGCGACCCCAGCAGCAGCCGCAAATCTCCCGGCCGAACCGAGTTCGATGCCATTACGCTCGAGCGCGGAGTCACTCACGATGTCGCTTTCGAGCAATGGGCCAACAAGGTTTGGAACTACGGCAGCGGCCTGGGCAAAGAAGTATCGCTCAAAGACTTCCGCAAGGACGTCATCCTCGAGATGTACAACGAAGCGGGTCAGTTGGCGATTTCCTACAACATCTATCGATGCTGGGTTTCCGAGTATCAGGCTATGCCCGACTTCGATGCCAACGCGAATGCAGTCGCCATTCAACACATCAAGCTGGAGAACGAAGGCTGGGAGCGCGATGTTTCTGTGACCGAACCAACCGAGGGCTCCTTTACTGTCCCGGCTTCTTGATCATTATGCTCGACCTTGATGAGATTGACCTGCTCACAGCGTGGGAGAGGGGCCGTGCCCATGGGGTTAGCGCGCGCGGGCCTATGGCGCTGCTCGCGGCGGCTTACCCGGAACAGTCCGCTGCTTCGCTTGGCCAGTTGACCATCGGTCAACGCGACTCGCTACTGCTCGCGCTGCGCGAACAGCTCTTCGGGGCGCGGATGCACGGTCTTTCGAACTGCGCTGAGTGCAATGAAACGCTCTCGGTCGATCTGGATGTCGAGGATTTTCGCCTGTCGGCTGGCGCCAGTTCCGTGGGTCCTGTCGCGCTTGAGGAGGACGATTACGCCGTGAGTTTCCGCTTGCCCAACAGCGCCGATCTGCTTCCCCTCGCAGATGCGGGTTCCGTTTCTGAAGGCCGGCTTATGCTCCTCGAGCGGCTCTTGATTACGGCAACGCACAACGGGAGCCCGGCGTGTCTCGATGAGATACCCGAGGGCCTGCTGAGCCGCGTGGAATCACGGATGGCGGAGATTGAACCACAGGCCTATGTGCGGCTCAACTTCGATTGCGATGCGTGTCATTGCCGCACCGTCACCCTGTTTGATATTGCCTCGTTTCTCTGGACCGAAGTCGAGGTCTGGGCGGTCCGGACCTTGCGCGAGATCCACGAACTTGCTCGAGCTTACGGCTGGAGCGAAGCGGAGATTTTGCGCTTGAGCCCATGGCGGCGTCGCTGCTATATGGAGTTGCTCGGCGTATGAGCGGCTATCTTACACACCAGGCGGCCCGAGTGCTGACTCCGGCGAAAGCGCTGCGGCCGGAGCTGCCCTCGATCTTCGCCGCCCCGAGAGTTGCAGAGGATGTGCCGTTCGAATCGGAGATCCTCTCGGATGCGCCGAACCTCGCCACGCCATCCAGCGTGCACCCAGGTTACGGCCAAAGGCAGTCCGCTCCGCCAATGCCTGCCAGCGACAAATCCCGCGGGATGAGAGCCGTGAATTCCGGCACACTTGGAGGTCGACAATCCGCAACTTCGGAAGTTCATGCTGCGCCGCCTGAACCAGTGGCTCATCAAGTAACTTCATCCGCTGTTCCGACCCAGCATCCTCTGCAGGAGTCTCAGCCGGCAAATCGTTCGCAGGGAGGGAATAGAGTCAAAGGACCGGTTGCTGAACCAGTCATGGACTCTGTGCGCGCGCCTCAGGAGCCTATCGCTCGGCAGGCCGTTGCGGCAGAATTGCCCTCCCAGTCTTTTCAAGCTTCGAGTCCCCAAGAGAGGGCCAG
>Ga0182014_10008832_pt1 | contig 10218 bp, 8 predicted proteins | sample 612S2DmetaG_FD_120489 | JGI IMG/M metagenome (GOLD analysis project Ga0182014, IMG submission 120489) | Permafrost microbial communities from Stordalen Mire, Sweden - 612S2D metaG | ecosystem: Environmental > Terrestrial > Soil > Wetlands > Permafrost | place: Sweden: Stordalen | collected...
CGGGCGCAGCGAGGCCTCTGCCGCGCCCGCAGCCCTGCTCAGGGGCGCGCGTCAGGGAGGGACGGGGCCAGAAACAGCCCTCAAGGGGGATCCCGAGAGCGTTCGTGAAAGATCGAGGCTAGCGGCCGCCGCCAGCGCCTCGTCGAGCGTGGAATGTATGGCGAACACTCCCGCAAGGCCGGTGATCTCAAGGATGCGCCGCACACTGCCGGGACCACTGACGAGGTGCAACGCTCCGCCGTCCGGGCCAAGTTCCTTGGCACCGCGGATCAGGACGCCGAGTGCGGTGGAATCGAGAAAGGTTACTGCCGAGAGATCGACGATGACCCGGCGGGCGCCCTCGGCAATGCCTTGCAGGAGGGCCTCTTGGAACTTGGGGGCGGTGTAGAGATCGACCTCGCCGGCGAGGGTCACGACGGCGATGTTGTCCGTGCGTCGCGTCAGCGCGACGTGAAACTGTGGCCTGTCGTCCAACTCCGCCTCCTGGCGTCCGACGATGCCTTGGCGACCGGCCGGACGCGCCGATTGCAAGCAAGTCTCCGTTGTCGGCGAGGTCGGCGTCAAATCGGCGCTGCCGAGCAAGCTGGCGATCCCGCTGGCGGCAGGGTGGGGGGAACGCTCGATAATGGCGGTGATGCCGGCATACAATGGGCCGCGTTCCTGTCTTTGGCCGTCCCCCGGGGAGTCAGTTGTCGGGCAGCAGCCTAACGTCGCAGAGCGTGCCGGCGCGCCTGTATTTCCGCGTGCCTCCCCAACCCTCGCATCTGCTGCGTGCCCGCGAACGCATTCGCGACTACCTTCGTCAGTACTGCACAGATCACGAGGTGATCGACGATATCGTGCTTTGTGTTGAGGAGGCCTGCACCAACGCTATCCGCCACAGCGGCGCCGCCCAGGACATCGAGATCTCGCTGCAGTTCGACCGCGGGTGCCTCGAGGCGCTAGTCAAAGACGGCGGCCGGGGCTTCGACGTGACCCGCTTCGACCCGCAGCGCAGCCCCGACCCCCGTGCCGACCACGGCCGCGGCTTGTTCATCATGGCCGCCCTCATGGACTCATTCGAGCTGAGCTCAGATGGCGGACTTGAGGTGCGCATGGCGCGACGGGCCGAGCCGCGCTGCGAACCCGCCCCCCTGGAGAGCGGACTCGGTGCACCGCAGGCTACGGGCGGGCGCGGGCGCCGTGAAGCGCGCACCCGCGCCATGCTCGAGGAGATCGACGAAGCATTCTTCGCCCTGGACTGGGAGTACCGCTATGTGCACGCCAACCGGGTGGCTCTCCAGTTTGCCGGCAAGCCACTCGACGAGCTGCTCGGCCACACGCCCTGGGAGCTGTTCCCGCAGCTTCAGGGTAGCCCGCTCGTGGAGCACTACCGCCAGGCAATGGAACTCGGCATGCCCTGCGTCTTTGAGCATTGCTCGGTGGTCAGCGGTGACTGGCTCGAGGTGCGCATCTACCCAACGCCAGCCGGGGTCAGTGCCTACTACCGCGAGATCAACGAGCGCAAGCGCAGGGAGGATGAGCTCGTCGAGGCGCAGGCGCAGACTGAGCAGGAGCTGCGGGCGACCAGCCAGCTCCTCGAAGCGGCGGACGCACTGGCCGAGTGGAGAGATCTCGGCGAGGTGGTACGCAGACTCGCCCAGACTGCGCTGCGCTCTACGTCGCACTCGCGAGTGATCGTCGATCTCTGGGACGAGGCTCGCGACGAGATCGAGGTCGTCGCCTCAGAGGGGCTGCAGCCGCTACCCCTGGGTTCACGCTGGCCGATTGGCGAAGTATCGCTGGCGGCGCGCCAGGCCATCGCCGAGCGACAGACGCAGCTCGGTGACTTTGAGGCGCTGCCCAAAGCGCAGCGCGGTCGGGCCGCGGCGCCATATCTGGCGCGCCTGACCCTGCACGTGCCGCTCGTGCGCCGCGACAAGACGGTCGGCCTACTTGTGGTCGACGACCCGGGTGCGCGCGGCCAGTTCAGCGCGCGCGAGATCCAGGTAGTGGAGGGTATTGCCTCCCAGGCTGCGGTGGCCATTGACAACGCGCGGCTTTTTGAGGAGCTGCACCACAGTCGGGAGCGCGAGAGTTTTCTGGCAGACGTGGTCGAGCAGGCGGAGGTGGCTTTCGGGGTCGGCGCTGCGGATGGTCGCCTGATCTTCTTCAACCAGGCCTTCGCCGACCTCACCGGTTACGCTCGGGAGGAGCTCGAGGAGAGGGCCCTGACCTGGGCCGTCGACCTCACACCGAAAGAGTGGCGCGAAACCGAGGCGGCGCTGCTGGCCGAGGCTGTCGAGGCACGGCGCGTCGTGCGTTACGAGAAGGAGTACGTGCGCAAGGACGGCAGTCGCGTGCCCGTCGAACTGGTCGTGCAGCCGATCTTTGGCGACGACGGCAACTTGCTGAACTACCGCTCCTTTGTGGCAGACATCAGCGAGCGCAAGTGGGCCGAGGAGGCGCTTCGCCAGAGCGCGCGGGCAGCACGCCAGGCCGAGGAGCGCTATCGCAACCTCTTCGACACCCTAATCGAAGGTTTCTGCGTCATCGAGATGATCTTCGCCGACGGCAATCCGGTCGACTACCGCTTCCTGGAGATCAATCGGGCCTTTGAAGAGCAAACCGGCCTGCACGACGCGCAAGGCAAGCTGATGCGTGACCTGGCTCCCGATCACGAGCAGCACTGGTTCGATATTTACGGCAAGGTTGCCTTGACAGGTGAAGCGGCGCGATTCATGGCTCCGGCCGCGGCCTTGGGTCGCTATTACGACGTCTCTGCCTTTCGCGTGGGCGGTCAGGAGAGCCATCAGGTCGGCATCGTCTTCAACGACATCAGCGAACGCCATCGCGCCGAGGAAGAGAGGCAGCGCCTGCTCGACGAGTCTCTGGCTCAGGCCGAAGAGCTGCAGACACAAAGCGAGGAGTTGCGCGCCCAGGGCGAGGAGCTCAAGGCGCACTATGACGAGCAGCTCGTCCAACGCGCCGCGCTCCTGCGCGAGAACGAGCTGCGTGCCGGTCTGAACGCGATCGGCGAGTTGCTGCACTCCACCCTGGAGCCCGGCGAGGTCATGCGACGCGCCCTGGGTGAAGCGACTCGCGCCCTGGCCATCGACGCCGCCGCGATCGAGCTCAACGAGGGCGGCGCCTGGCCGACGCGCTATAGCGAGGGCTTGCCCGTCGAGGCATTGGGGGCGCCGCTGATCGGTGAGCCCGTGATCGCCCGACTGGTGGCCGACGCAGGCGAGGCGCTGGTGCTAGATGACGTCACTCTCAACGAGATGGTCGGGCCCTTTGCCAGCCGCCATGGCATCCGCTCACTGATGGCCGTGCCGCTTCTCGCTCGCGATGAGATTCTCGGTGTGCTGCTCTTGGTCGAGCGTCGTGCCGTCCGCCATTTCGAGCCAGCCGAGATCGATTTCGCACATCGCCTGGGGAGCCTGGTCGGCTTGGCGATCGAAAACGCTCGTCTCTTCAAGGCCGAAGCCGATGCCGCACGTCTGGCGACAGTGCTCAACGAGATGAACGGCTTGATCAACTCGACCCTTGATGCCCGAGAGATTATGCAGACGGTGGTCGAACAGGCTGTGGCTGCGGTGGGGGCAGACAGCGCCATGGTGGCGTTGCGCCACGGTGACGATTGGGTGGCCGAGTATGGCTACCCCGAGGTGCCAGGCGTGATCCATGAAAGCGTGCGCACCGATGAGGCGCCGTTCATGGTCGCTGCCGTCACAGAGCGTCGCCCGATCGCAATCGATGACTGCGAGACCGACCCGCGCTGCCTGCCCGAGGTCCAGAGACGCTTCGGCGTGCGCTCCGTGCTCTGTTTGCCGTTGATCGTCAAGGAACAGGTCCTCGGTGTCATCTTCTTCAACCATCACGAGGCGGCGGTCGCCTTCCCGCCGGCAATCGTGGAGTTCGCCGCCAGGCTTGCCCGAGCGCTCTCGATCGCCTTGGCCAACGCCCAGCTCTACGAGGCTCAGCGCAACATCGCAACGACCTTGCAGGAGAACTTCATCCACGAGTTGCCCGCAGTCGCCGGCCTCGAGCTCGGCGTCGTGTCACGGACGGCCAATGAGCCCGAGCTCGTGGGCGGCGACTTCAGCGACGTCTTCGTCGTGGACGACACACACGTTGTGGCAATCATTGGCGACGTGGCCGGCAAGGGCGTGCGGGCCGCGGGCCTTACTGAGACCGTGCGCAGCACCGTGCGGGCGCTGGCTGCAGTCGACTGTTCTCCGGCCTTCGTTCTGGCCAAGACCAACGAGCTGCTGCTGCGTTTCGACCCCGACGAGCCCCACGTGACCGCCTTTCTGGCGGTGCTCGATCCTCACACCGGGCACCTGGGCTATGCCAGCGCCGGCCACCCCGCGCCTATTCATCTCGGTGCCTTCTCCTGTCGGCAACTCGACGTGGCATTTGGCCCGCCTCTGGGCTCTTTTGAGCGCCCTTACACAAACTCTCACGCCATGCTCACGCTCGAGGACTACCTGGTCCTCTACACCGACGGCGTGACGGAGGCTCGTCGCGACGGTGAGCTGCTTGGCGAGCAGCGCCTGCTTGAGATCGTCTCGGGTCTTCGCGGCTGCTCGGCCCAAGAGGTCGCCGAGCGTGTTCGCGACGCTGCCCTCGAATTCGGCGGTCAGCTTCGCGACGACCTGCAGGTGGTCGTCCTACGCCTCGCCTGAGCGCACTGCGCCGACTACTGGGCGCTGGCGCGGTTAGGTGTGTGTCGCTACGAAGATCTCGTCAAGCCTGACGGGCGACGGGGGAGGAGGCCTTAGCATGAGCGGTCGCAGTTCGGATCGCCCGGCGCCCACCGATCGCGTCGGTCTGGTCGGCTGTGTGAAGAGCAAGCTGACCCACCCAGCGCCTGCCGCCGACCTCTATGTCTCGCCCCTCTTTCGCGGCCGGCGCGCCTTTGTTGACAGGAGTTGCGGACGCTGGTTCATCCTCTCAGCTCTGTATGGTGTTGCTCGACCTGATGTCGTGCTTGTGCCCTATGGCGCCATCTTCAATGATGCCTCGCGGGCCGAACGCCGGACCTGGGCCGAGCGGGGGCTGCAGCGTCTTGAGGTTCTTAAGCAGAACCCACCGAACTTCACCTTCATTTTCGCGTCGGGTGCCTCTCCGGTGTCTGGTTCCCGTTGTGGAACCCGTCTCGAGGGAGGGCGGGACGCCGATATCAGACTGTCACCCGGCCGCGGGAGGTGACCCAATCGGTCCAAACGGGCATCACCGCATTATGTCTAACCTCGCCAAAGTAGGCGCAGCTCTGTTCGTCGCGGCAGAGCTGGCCATCTTCGTGTTCATCGGGGTCGACTCGCTTTCGTTGCTGGCTGGATGGGCTTTGGCGGCGGTGATAGTGGGCCTATGTGGCTGGCTGATTCGAAGAACGACCCTCGGGGTTGTTGGCGCGGCGTTGCTGATCCCCGCGTGCCTCGTCTTGGTCACTTGGCTGGGACTGTTCTTCCTGCCGTCAGCCGTCGTGCTCCTCGTGTCGGCCGTGCGTTCTCAGCGCAGACAACTGAGCGTACCGACGACGATTCCTCACCACGCCCAGACTTCTGGCCTGAGCTGCGGCTGAACCTTCGAAGAAGGCCACGGTCGTGCGAGTTGCGGTCGGGCAACTAACTGCCGCCGGGGCAGGCAATTCACGAGTTCTTCAGGAATCTCAAGCCGAAGGCTGCGAACACCATGACAATGCCGATATTCACGAGAAGCCGTTCCCAGAAGCGATTCTTGAAGAACAGGACATCGACACCGACGACAACGGCTATCAATACCAAGACGAATAGCACCACGTAGGGACTCCTCCGCATTTCGATCACCTCCCAAAAGGTCAGCAGTCGCCCTTCCCCGAAGTTGCTGGGCTCTCCTGTTGATCCCAGAGCCGAACTCAGTCGTCGATCGCCTCAATACCAAGTCGTTTGGCTTCCTCAACGTTGTCCTTCATGGCCTTGAGCGCTTCGGGGGAGTGCCCCTGCCACGCTGTGATCTCGCCCGTGACCCGCAGCGGCTCCCGGGTGCGGTAGGACTTCGTCGGATTGCCTGGGAACTTCTTGTCGGTCAGATTGGGGTCGTCCTCGATCGGGCCGGTCGGCTCCACGGTGTAGATCCTGCCGGGACCTTCGCCGAGGGCCAGCTCCGCCCCCCAGGTGGCCGCGTCCAGGGTGCCGGTCAGGTAGACGTAGCTTGCCTGCTTTCCCTTGCCGAAGTTGGAGCTGTAGCCGGGCCTGATCGGGTCTCCCGGCTTCAGGTTGGCCTTGGTGCCATGGTAGAACCGCCGCACCCCAGTGCCGTGACACGTGGGGCAGGGCTGCTCGGTGGTGGAACCCTGCCCATGGCAAACGGGGCACGGCTCTGACACGACGAATGGGCCCTCGTTGGTGGGTGCCATCGGCTCGCTCCTCATGCTGGTCGGCTGCGCCGCCGCGCGACGGTGCGGGTTCACCGGCGTCTGTGGCACACGCATCTCAAGACTCGCGCTTCCGCACTTCCCGCTCGCGACTGTTGATTATGCGGCACGATCCGGGGCTTGCCGCAAGCCCCGGCCGGCGCTATACACTTGACATGGAAAGACTCCTCGCGGGCGGTTGCTCTCAGTCCTCTGCGTCGCGTCGCGCCGTGACATGGACGGCGACCGTGCACCTCAGTCCGTAGCGAAGGTCGCTTGAGCAACTCGCGGTCTTCGACGATAGAGAGCCCTGTTGCGATCGGAGGCGACTTTGCCCGCCTCACTCGGGGTTTTCCAGCGGAAGCGCCGGCTGCCGGACACTGACCGGCGTGCCGCTAGGAGGCACGATGTGAGCAAGATGGGAAGGGTTCACGGGCGGCTGGGAACCTGCCTCGCCCGCCCAACGGCGCCGTGCCATCTGGCTCTTCTCTTGGTTCTCGCTGGCCTTGCCCTTGCCGCCTGTGGCGGGCAGGACACTGCGCCGAGTGCCGCACCCAGCAGCTCCGCCCACCAAGCGGCAAACGGCCCACAGCTTTGGGCCGTTAGCACAGGCACCAGCGTCATCTCAGCCGATGGCGGCAGGAGCTGGCAGTTACAGCAACCGGCGACGCCCTACGCGATCTCTCCGGGTGGCTTCGACTTCACCGGTGCCAAACACGCCTGGATCGAGGGTGATACCGGGCAGCTCCTTTCCACCAGCGACGGTGGCGCCCACTGGCGACTGCAGGGTCCCCATACCTCGAACAACTACCTGGCCATCGACTTCCCGGACCTGCGGCACGGCTGGGTGGTGGGCGACGGCGGCTTCGTGGGCGCCACCGCCGACGGCGGCATCCACTGGCGGATCGAGCACGCCCCCGTTCCGAGTTCGTGGGGGACGAGCCAGCCGGGCTTTCCCGCCCCCATGGGCACCTACCTGATGAGCGTGAGCTTCGTAGATGCCCGTCGCGGCTGGGTGGTTGGCGACGGCGGCGTGATCCTGGCGACACACGACGCCGGGACGGTGTGGCGGCGGCAGCCGTCGGGCGCGAGCGGCAACCTCCTCGCCGTGTGCTTCATCGACGATCGCCGCGGCTGGCTGGTCGGCGACGGCGGCCTTATCCTTGCAACCTCGGATGGCGGCAACCATTGGCTGGCGCAGGTCTCGGGGACGAGCTTCGACCTCGACGGCCTGAGCGTCATCGATGCTGAGCATGGCTGGGCGGTGGGCTCTAACTCCGACGGAACTGCGGGGATGATCCTTGCCACCAACGACGGCGGAAGACACTGGCGCCAGCAGGATAGGGGTCTACGGGATCTCCCTTGGGGGGTGACCTTTGTTGATGTGCGCCACGGTTGGGTGGTGGGAAGCGACTTCAACAACAACGGCCGTCTGTGGCTCACCAGCGACGGCGGGCTGCATTGGCAAAGGGAAAGCCTGCCGCCCTCGTGCCCGGATCTGGAAGGGCTCTACATCGAGCCGTCGGCTGGCTGAGGGCACGACGTGGGAGAGGTGAAACGAACGCCCGGGCAACACGTCTTGATCGCCGCTTGGTCTGCGCTCACTGACCGGGCGCTGAGCCGGGCGCTGCGACGCAATCGTACACTGCGACGCGGTCGGGCTGCCGACGCAATGCCGACAAGACGCTCACCCACGACTGAACACAGCTGAATCCGGCTGAGCACGCGGGCTCGCCAGAAACGTGAACATTGCAGCACAAACGCGTCCAGCTGACTACCGCCGGGCACCTCCAAGTCACGTCTGCAAAACCTTAATCACCGGTTCGACTCCGGTCGCCGCCTCCAATAAAACTCCTGCTAATCGGCAACTTCTCTCTTCTCCGACCTCGCTCGTAGGCCCTCAATGCCGACATTCTGCCGACGAAACTCCAGTGCGACGTGTGGGTACGGACGCTCACGACTGACGACGCATGAGTCTCAGGCGAGACGTATCATCTCGAGGGTGAGTCGTGGAGGGGGCAACCCATTGTTCGAGAAGTGGGCAGCGTGACGGACGTGTCCGAGAAGCGGGGCCTTCGTCGAGATGTGCGTGCGGCGATACGGCTGGCGGTGCAGTCGGGTCTGCCAATCTGGGACGCGATCACGCCGACCGACTTGTGGCGGGTCGAGCGCCCGACTGGCAACGGTGGGTCGGAGATTCTGCTCGAGTCGCGCAAGGGCGGGAAGGCCTTCGTCGAAATGAGTCACGCGCTCGAAGGCCAGCCTGAATTCGTTGCTGCGCGTAGCTTGGTCCTTGAGGTCCAACCCGAGTTGTCTGGGTGGATTGGTTCAGCCCATCACGGCCGAGCGCTCGACTTCGGCAACGTGGTTGCCCACCTCATCGCACGGATGCAAGGCGCTTGCGACGATCGACCGGGTGACACGCTGGACGGCCTGCTGGACGAGCTCGACACGCTCCTGAGGACACGTTCGGTCGGCTTCTCCGTCGTGGAGCCGCTGCAGGGCGTCCATGTCGAGCCGTTCTCGGAAGAACTCGCGCTTGGTGCGGGCATCGTGCTCCGCTGTCTCAGTGACGCGGAGGTTGAGGGCTTCTTGAGCCACGACGCGACGGTAGAGGGCATGGCGCCGCTGTTTGGTGGCTTGCTCGTGGCGCTCGAGGCTAGGTTCGAGGCCCCGCTTCTTCTCGACGTCCGCGAAATGGGCACCGCGCCTCGCAGCGACGCGTTGGCTGACGCACTGGGGGCCCTGGATTCTGCTCTCTGCGCGCTCCACTGCTTCAAGGCTGGCTCAGCCGGCGTCGTGTTTCAGGCGATTCGCTCTCGACAGAGAGCGCTCCCGGGTTTGGATGGGACTCGTCTGTTGCCGCCGCTCTCTTCTTTGGCCACGCACTACACCCTGGAGCACGCGGAACTCGACGATCTTGAGAGGTTCGCTCAGCACTTTTTCGCTTCCCAACTGCCGGAGCTGCGACTGGCGGCAAGTCGTCTTCGGGATGCGGAGCTGCGGCCTTGGCCTCGTGATGCTATCGTCGACGCGTTCGTGGGGATCGAAGCACTCTTGAATCCATCCGGGGCCGGCGAGCTTTCTTTCCGCATCGCGATGAACTACGCGACTCTTGGGCTCGATGACGACAGCTACACCAGGTACCGCAGGCTGCGCGATCTCTACAAAGTGCGCAGCAAGATTGTTCACGGTGCGAAGGAAGCTGACAAATACCTTGTGGATGGGGCCTATCTGGCTCAGGGAGAAATCGCGTCCAAGGCGAAAGCCGTCCTGCGAGATGTGATCAAGCACATCGTCGGCTCTCCAGATCTGAAGGATCTCAACTCTCTGGACGACGAAGTCTGGGAGGCTCGGTACTTCCCAGGGACCTGACCGTGTGCGTTGCGGCCGCCCTATTTCGCCGCGAACACCAGCCCCGCGATCAGCGCCGCCGCTTCTTCCTGCATCGCCGGGATGGCGTGCGAGTAGGTGTCCAGCGTGATCGAGACGGTGGCATGGCCGAGGCGCTCGGAGACGACTTTGGGGTGGATGCCGGCCCGCAGGGCCAAGGTGGCGTGAGTGTGTCGCAGGTCGTGCGGGCGGATCGTGGGCAGCTTAGCCTCCTTGACCGCCTGCCTGAAGTAGCGGCTGACGACCTCGGGGTGGTAGGGGGTACCGTCTTCCTTGGTGCAGATGTAACCCGAGTCAGTCCAAGCCTCGCCCCACTGCTGCTGAGAGGTGGCCGGGTTTGCCTGGACAGCTGAACCGAGTTCTTAGGTGGCTCACTGCTTCTCATGCAGCTGTTGCTTGCCTGCGTAGTGTAGACCAGTAGACCTCATCGGGGGTGCGTTCGGCGA
>Ga0182014_10008835_pt1 | contig 10215 bp, 8 predicted proteins | sample 612S2DmetaG_FD_120489 | JGI IMG/M metagenome (GOLD analysis project Ga0182014, IMG submission 120489) | Permafrost microbial communities from Stordalen Mire, Sweden - 612S2D metaG | ecosystem: Environmental > Terrestrial > Soil > Wetlands > Permafrost | place: Sweden: Stordalen | collected...
TCCCGCGGCCGGACTTCGATTGAGCCGGGGGCCAGCCAGCTGGCGAAGGTCGCAGGCTCCCTCCCGCTCTTTCCCTCTCCCAACTCCTGGAGGAGATCGAGCCACTCCCCGTCGGTCAGCCGTCTGGCCCTGACTCCAAGGCGGGCCAGGCTGGCCACCATGACCTCGCAGCGGCGTTCCAGGTCGACCTGGGTCCCCCCATCCGTCACCGGACCGGCGCTGCCTGCGCCCGGGCTCCGCCTCAGGTGGCCGGCGAGGCTGGTCAGAGCGTTGCCCGGGCCCCCACCCCAGACCACCAGCAGATGGCGCTGGATCTGAACCAACCGGCCCCGGATCAGCTGCTGGCGGAATTCGTGGTCAGTCCTGGCCAGCCTCCGCGCCGGGCCGTCGCGGAGGCCCAGCGAGGCGTCCTCGGTGTTGCCGGGGTGGGGGCGAGAGGTGGAGTAGATCGAGACCGGACCGGCGAGCTGGCTCAGGGTCTGGCGGTAGCGACGCCAGACTTGCTCCCTCTCCGCCTCCGCGCAGAGGGCGATGTTGATCGGCTCGATCCAGAGGGCCGCTCGCTGGCCGCCGTGGGGGAGGTGGGCCACCTGGTCGTCCAGGTAGCGGATGTCGACCAGCTGGAGAGTGGAGCCCCGCGGGCCTGCCAGGTGGAGCGCACTCACGGTTTCTCCCAGGGGAGTGCTCCTGCTGGTGCCGGGCTCCGGGGCGGGGGCAATGCCCGCTCGATGTCGACCTCGAAGTAACCGGGGCCGATGCCCCCGTGCTCCTCCAAGCCAGGATGGTGGAGCTGGTGGGGCTGGAATCTGAAGGCGACCCAGTCACCGACCCAGGCGTCGAGGTGCCGACCCTCGTGACGTCCAAAGGCGAGCGTGACGGCCGAGATCAGCCAGGGCAGGGATGCCAGCAGGGCGAGGCTGGGTTCCAGCCGCAACCTGAGCAGGAGGTACGGCAGAGCGGCGCCCACCACCAACCAGCCCAGTTGGGGAGTGGTGAACCGCCCCCATCGCATTGGGGTCCCGAATATCGACTGGGGGATCTCGGCCTGCATCAGTTGCTCATGGCTCCGTCCGCTGGGGGGGTCGCGGCGGGACGGAGGCGACCCCGACGGAGGGCGTTGAGGTAGGCAGCGTCTAGCTCGTGGACCCGTGCACCGCCAGCTGCAACGTAGCTGCGCCCGAGCTCGGACATGACGGAGCGATCCCGGGCTGAGCGATCCCGGAGCCCAGCGACCTGGCCCTGGCTCAGGCCCAACAGCCGGTCCAGCTCACCAGGGTCCGCTCGTCCCTCCATCAGGGCTCTGCCGATGAACTGGTCTCGGGCCTCCCGGCCACTTGCCTGGGGCCATCGGGCTGAGCCGGTGAGGTCAGCCTGTTCCAGCGCGCTGGCCAGCCGCCGGTCGCGCTCACCGGGCAGCGCCAGCAGCGAGCGGCCCGCCGGGATGATCCGGGACCCGAACCTCGCCGCCTGCGGTTGGAGCTGGCCGCGGACCATCAGCGCACCCCCGATGACCACTCCCGAGGAGGTGGCGGCGAGCGTGCGCAGGCCGCTGTAGGTGGCCAGCTCGCTCCGCCCGATCCGGTGGGGGATCTCGAGCATCAGCCAGACCGTGACGATCGCCAGCAGGCACTTGGCGAACTGATCCCCAGGGTCCCCGCTGCCGACCTCCGCGAGCAAGCCCGACGCTCCGGCAGCGCATCTGGCGCCTGCAGAGCTGGAGATGAGAGGACAGCCGCCCAGGTGGGCCGCGGCCGGGCTCGGCGCCAGCCCTGACGCGGTGGAGACGATCGCCACGAAGACCAGGAAGACCAGGGTCTGGAGGACCACAACCGCGGAGAGTTCCGCCACCGTGCGCCAGTACCGCGAGAAGGCGGCTCTGCCGCCGGGCAGGGCCAGGAGCAGGAAGGCCAGGCTGGAGCAGCCCGCCAGCAGCGCCAGGGTGATGTAGCGGGCCAGGTAGGTGAGCGCGAGCCAGAGGGCCAGAACGGTCAGGACGGTGAAGGCCAGCATCCCCTGGATGCCGTCGGGGACGTCGTAGCCGTTCCGTCCGTGGGGACCGACCCCGGCCCAGACATCGGCGAAACTGGGGGCGGTACCCCAGTAGATGTCGGCGTAGCGGCAGTCGGAAGGGCTCTGCCCGTTGCCAGCCCGGGGCTCCCCGGGGAGCGGGAGCAGGTTCAGCTGCTCGGAGCCGAGATCAGGGCTGCCATCCCCCTCGAGGCAGTCCTGGTCGCCGTTGTCGTTGACCTGGTCGTCGGTGTCGGTGCAGAGGGGTTGGCCGGGGTCGGCGTCACCACGGTCGCAGTTGCCGTCGTGGAGCGGCGGCCCGAAGAAGTTCTCGCTGCGGTCCAGCACCTCCTTGGTGAAGTCGGGATCCTCGGTTCCGATGCAATGGGACTGGGTGAAGTGGAGGTCCATCCAGGGGTCCACCAGCAGCTGCTGACGGGGAGATGGCCCGGGCATGGAGAGGTGGATGGACGGGTGCAGGATCGGGCTGTCCTCCGGACAGTAGGCGGTGACCGCCAGCACGGTCATCAGGTCCACAGGCTGCGAGTGCGCCGCCCCCAGGTGCTCAAAACTGGCCTCCAACAGCGCTTGGGAGGCCCAGGTGCCGGCGTCGATGACCCGGCCGGCGAGGTGCACCGGCAGGCCCGCCCCGATCACCCCGGCGGCGATCAGGCAGGGCACGATCCCGGCTCTGAGGTTCAGCTGCTGGCCGACCATGAAGAGGACCACCTGCACGGCGAAGGCCAGGACCAGCAAGCTGAGCGAGAGTGGAACCAGGATCGAATTGAGCTGCTGGACCCAGGCGATGCATCCGGCGGCGCCACACTCGTGAGCGGGCTCCCCCCAGGCGCCGTCGTAGTCGTCCACTGCCGGGTTGCTGCCCACCAGGGTGGTGATCAAGCGCCAGGGCCCGGCGCTGACCGCCCCGGTCCCCGGGTCGATGTGAGTAGGGTCGGGGCTGCCGTCGAGGCTGCCCATGATCGCCACCGGGCCGCTGATGAAGGCGTCAATCACGTAGCAGAGCGGATCGGTGATGCCGCCGCATTGCTGGCTGGTGCTTCCGGCCTCGGTCTCTTCGACGCCGCTGGTGCCGGCGGGGCCGGGACTGGAAGTCGAGGCCAGTTGCCGCGCCGCGGTTGTGGTTGGCCGAAGAGGGGCGAGGACGGCCAACGTCGAGAGCAAGGTCGCCAGCGCCAGAGAGGCACTGGCGACGAGCAGCGCGCGGGGGACTGGTAGCAGCGCCTAGTGGGTGTTGCCGGAGCAGCTGCTGGTAGCACAGGCGGTGTTGCTTCCGGAGAGCCCCTCCACGAAGCTCAGAACCGCCCCTTCGTTGACCAGCAGCAGTACCCCCAGCAAGACTGTCACCAGCCCCTGGACCGCGGCCGCACGGCGCTGACTGTTGTCTAGGGCGGTCATGTAGCGGATCGCCGCGAAGCTGAGGCAGAGGACAGCCACGGCACCCAGAGCGAGCCCAGTCACGGTGTGGATCACGTTGTCGAGTCCACTGGTGAAGGTCGTCAGCAGTTCCACGCGTCGCTCCCAGCCAGGTACGGAGCCAACTTCCAACTCTCAGGCTTCTCCGTCCGCCGGGTTCCACCGAAGGGGGTAGGCTGCGCCGGCCGGTGTCACCTGAGGGTCGGTCCAGTCCCGCAGGGGACGGCCACGGGAGGGCACCGGCGCCGCGGCTGGCGGGCCCGCGGCGGCGACCTTCCGGACTAGCTCCGGGTCGGAGAACCAGCGGCGCTGCCGGATCACCGCCGGCTGGTCAGCGCCGTGGATCACCAGCGCCTGCCAGGACTTGAGGCGGCGCACGTCGTCGGGCTGCAGAAGCGGTTGTGCCGAGACCGGCTCCCTGCTCCAGGCCTCGGTCCGGCGGTGCAGGGTGGCGGTACCGGCCAGCTTGCTGACCCGCTCCAACAGCTCCACCTCGGAGATCCCCGGGAGCAGCAGCTTGGTGCGGCAGTTGGACCAGATGGCGGACGCAGCCTCGCCGCCGTAGGTCGCGGAGATCGAGCCCAGGTCCTGGGCCATCAGCACCATGCGGACTCCCTGCGAGCGGCCAAGCTGGACCAGGGCTGGGAGCTCGGGCAGGCTGGTCAGCTGGGTGAACTCGTCGAGCACGAACAGCGCCGGCACTGCCGGCGGTGCCGCGAAGAGGCTGCGCCAGCAACAGGAGATGAGCGCGGAGACCACGCCTCGCAACACCGGGGCATCGTGAGGCGCGACCACGCAGTAGAGGGTGCGGAGCCCGCTGCCCGCGATCGCGGCGGGGTCGAAGTCACTGCTGCCGGTGGCCGATGCCACCTGCTCCGTGCCGTACGCGCCCAGCTGCGCGACCAAGGTGGCGACGACCCCCATCGCGGTGCGATCTCCTCCGCTCAGGGCCCCTTGGATGAGCCGCCTTCCCACCGGGTGCCCCGCCGCCTCGGCCAGCTCCTCGGCCGGCAGCGTCTGGAGCTGCTCCAGAACGCCCGCCAGCGGAAGTCTGGCGCTGGCGGCCTCCACCAGCATCCCGTGGAGGAGCTGCCGGGCCAGATCGTGCCAGAACGGCTCGCGGTCGGGCGTCCGGCCCATGAGGAGGGTCGCCACCCGCAGCGCGTCCTCAGAGCTCTGGATCGAGGCCACCGGATTCCACTTGGAGGTCGGCTCCATGAGCGGGGCGAACACCGCCGCCTGTCCGATCCGGAGTCGGTGAGGAAGGGTGGTACGCACCAGCTCGCCCTTGGGATCAGTCACCACCACCGGGCCCGGCCACTCAAGGATGGCTGGGATCGCCAGGGCGGAGGACTTGCCCGAACCCGTCGGGCCCAGAACCAGCAGGTGTTCGTCGCCGGGCAGCCATAGAAGCCGGCGGTGGTGCGCTCCGATCCGGACCTGGGGCGCCGGGGCCGGTCCCGGACGCCACCGGGGCCTGCGGCGGAGCGCACGAAGGTCCCGTCCAGCGGCTCGGCGGGCACGGCCCAGGGTGCCCGAGCTGAGGAGAGAGCGGCCCTGAAGTCGGAGGACCGCGCTGAGGATGAGGAGCGCGGCCGCGGCCGCGGCCGCCGGTGCCGCGCCCGGGAACGGGCTGCTGAGCAGCGTCGCTCCGAGCCACCCGTGGTGGTCGGTGGGGAGGACCTGCGCTGAGGCCGCCTTGAGGCGGCACCCGTCCAGGTGGGCCATCATGGCCAGCAGCGCCATGGCCAGCAGGGCAGCCGGGACCGCGATCGGACCCAGCGACGAGTCGTTGGTGTGCGCCATCCAGAATGGCAGTCCCCCGGGCGGCTCCGGCCGGGTGCAATGACGCGCGCGACAGGGTCGTCGCGGATGGTTCCGCAAGCGTTACAGGCTTGTGCCGGACCGGTGCAGTAAGGTCAGCAAGCAGGTGATTGGGCGCGCCTAGACTGGCTTGGATGGCAGCCTCGCCAGTCTCAAAGGGGCCCCGCGCCAAGCAGCTCTCTGATCGCGCGATTCTGGTGGCGGACCGGGACGAGGCGAGCCGGACCGCGACCGCGGCGATCCTGCGTCGATTGGGGTTCGAGGTGGTCGAGGCTGACTCTCCACGCACTGCTCTGGCCCAAGCGCGGCTGCGGGCCTATTCCTGTGCGATCCTCGACCTCAACCTGGCGGAGATGAGCGCCTTCGAGGTCTGCCGTAGGCTCCTGGCCAGCTCCCGCTGGAGCTGGACTCCGGTCATCTTCACCAGCGCTCGCCAGCCCCACCTTGACCTCCGGGTCAGCATGCAGGCGGGCGGCTTCGCCTACCTACGCAGGCCCTTTCGCGCCTATCACCTCATGGCGGCCGTGGGAGACGCCCTGGCCAGCCAGGGCCCGATGCGACAGATCAAACCAGACCGGGAACTGGTCCTGGCCCGGGCCGAGGCGGCCGCCAGCTCGGCCTGAGATCAGGGGCTGGGCTCGGGGCTCACCGAGTTGGTGGGGACGGGGCTAGGGGTCGGTGAGGGGATGGGGCTGGGTGAGGGGCTGACGGTGGGGCTGGGTGAGGGCGAGACGCCTCCACCGCCGATCACCGAGGTGGTCGGCGCGGTCCCGGTGAGGTAGTAGTCGGCCTCTCCGTCGACCACCGATGTGTAGAGGCCGGACGGCTCCTGGTACCAGCTGTTGGCGACTCCCGAGAGGGCGTAGGTGATGAAGTCGTGCCAGAGGCTGGCGGCCCCGCTGATGCCATTGAGGCCACCCCCGTACATCGGGGAGTCATCGGCGTTCCCCACCCAGTCGCCCACGACCAGAGTTGGGGTCCAACCGACCGCCGTGTTGTCCAGGTAGTTGCTGGAGGTACCGGTCTTGATCGCCACGGTGTGGCCGGAGACCAGCAGAGGGGTGTCCGACCCGAAGGCGAGCAGCCGATTGCTGTTCCGGGAGAGGATCGTGTTCATGATGTAGGTAACCTGGGGTGAGAGCACGCGGCGCGCCGTCGGGTCGGCCTTGTAGATCACCGCCCCGGCGTCATTCCTGACCTCGAGCACATAGGTGGTTGGATGGAGCACTCCCTCAGTGGCGAAGGCGCCGCCGGCCTGGGTCATCTCCCAGAGGGGAACCGCATAGGCGCCGAGGGTGAGGCTGGGCCCGTAGTCGGAGTCGCTCCGACCCAGCGTGGAGATCCCCATGTTGCGGGCGGTGGCCAGGATCGCCGGGATCCCGGTCTTGAGCTCGATCCGGACCGCGGGGATGTTGAGCGAGTTCCCCAGGGCGACCTGGGCCTGCACCACCCCCGCGTAACGGCCCTCGTAGTCGGTGATCACGTAGGGGCCGCCGTCGGGTCCTCCGGTGGGAAGGGTCAGCGGGGCGTCGAGGACCGGGGTGGTCATGGTAACCACGTGGTCAGCGATGGCCGTGGAGTAGTTGAAGAGTTTGAACTCGGAGCCCGGCTGCCTGAGCTTGGCGGCCATGTCGATCTGGCCGCCCGCCACACTCGAGCCGGCGCCCCCCACCCAGGCCAGGACCGCCCCGTTCTGCGGGTCTTCCGCGACCAGCGCCCCATCGCTCATGTGCATGGCAGCGTCCTCCTGGACGGTCTCGGTGACCAGCTGCTGGGCCTCGTTGTTGAGGGCGACGTTGAGGCTGGTCTGGACCCCCAGCCCCATGGTCTGGTAGCTGGATCCGTACCGCGACTGGAGCCACGCCTCCACCTCGTCGATGAAGTAGGGGGCGAGATCCAGCGAGCTCTCCCCCGAGGTGGTCAGCTTGGGGGCGGTGACGTTGATGGCGTGGGCCTGCGCGGCGGTGAGGTCACCCTGCCGCCTCATGGCGGCGACCACCAGCCGCTGGCGCTGCCGGGCTGCCGCCAGGTTGTCGAACGGGTCAAGGTAGGTCGGCTCGGGCAGCAGCCCGGCCAGGAGCGAGGCCTGATCGGCGTTCAGCTGGCTGGCGTGGACCCCGAAATAAGTGAGGGAGGCGGCCTCGATTCCGGTGGCGCCCGCACCGAAGTAGACATCGTTGAGATAGTCCTCGAGGATGGCGGGACGCGAGAGTCTGGCGGTCAACTCCTGACCGAAGAGAATCTCCTTGACCTTGTAGGTGAGCGACTTGTTGTCGTGGAGGTAGAGGATCTTGGCCAGCTGCTCGGGGATGGTGCTCGCGCCTTCGGCCGCGCTGTGGTGAACCACGTCGTAGAAGGCCGCCCTGGCGATCCGGGCCAGATCGAAGCTGGGGGCGGTCCAGAAACTCCGGTCCTCGACCGCCACCACGGCCTGGCGCATCACCGGCGCGATCTGGTCGTAGTCGACGGGGATCCGGCTGCTGCCCGATGGGTGGAGGTCGGCGATCTCCTGCCCACCCTGACCGTAGACCAGGGTGTCGCCTCCCAGGTTGGCGGCGGGGGGAAGCGCTCCGTAGGCCCTCGCCAGTCCGGTGAAGGGGACCGCCAGGGTCACGACCGCGGCAGCCGCCGCGAGCGCCACCACGGCCCCGATCCGGCGCCAGTTGGAAGTGCCGGATCCCAGGCTCCGGCGCCGCGTCCGGGGGCGGCTGGGCGGGCTGGTTCCGGGGCTCCTCCGAGGTGTGAGATCAGCCATGGATTGAGTTTGGGCACGGCGCGGGACCTGGGGTCAGCCATTGAGGGAGGTGACCCGGCCGGGTGGGGAGGCACCGTGCGCGCGCCGTGCCCTGCTCATCAAACGCCAGCCCTGAGGATTTGGTTTCGGGGCGGCTTCCCAGGTGTTCCTCGACCGGTGGCGGTTGCGATCGCCAGGAGCGCCCGGTGAGCCAACCCGCAGACCGCCCGGAGACGGAGGCAGCAGAGGAACCCAGCCTGCCGGTGTTCCGACCCATGTCACGGCGCTCCCAGCGCCAGGTGACCCTGACGATCGTGGCCTTGCTGGCACTGCTGATCGGGCTCCGGGTGCTCAGCACTCACCCACTACCCAAGCCCTCCCACGCCACCCCGGAGGCGGCCGTGGCCGGGTATTTCGACGGCCTGGAGCGCCTTAACCTCCAGCAGGTGGAGATCTATCTGGCCCCGGCCCAGCGGCCGCGTGCCAGTTCCATGCTGAAGGTGCTCGCGCGCGACCACGCCACCATCCAGGCCCCGGGTCTCTCCGCGATCACCGAGAATGGGGCCCGAGCCACGGTTGCCATCTCTCTCGAGGTCTGCTACCAGACCTCGGGAAGCAAGAGCTACAACTGCGAGCCCCTGGACCACGGCCCCCTCGGGCTGCCCGAGGAGATCAATTGCCAGCGGCTGAACGGGGATTGGTACACCACCACCCTGTTCGAGCCCAGCTGAGCCACTCACCCTCCGCCGGAGAGTTCCAGCCCGGGCATGACCAGCCGCTCCGGGTCAAGCAGGCGGTCGAGTTCCGCAGGGGGGATCCCAGAGGACTCCAGGGCGACCTCTCGGACTGTCCGGCCGCTGGCGTGGGCTTGGTGAGCGATCGCGGCGGCGGCGTCGTACCCGATCGCCGGCACCAGCGCGGTGCAGATCGCCAGACCTCGCTCCAGCAGCTCCGGGCCCCGGTCGGTCGCGGTGAGCCCATCGACCGCCTGCCGGGCCAGGTTGCCAGCGGCGCGGCCGAGCAATTCCATCTCCTCGAGCAGGTTGTGGGCAGCCACCGGAAGCATCACGTTCAGCTCCAGGATGGAGCCCGTGGAGCCGCAGAAGCTGACGGTGGCGTCGTCGCCGAGCACCTGGGCGACCACCATCAGGGCCGACTCGCAGATCACGGGGTTGACCTTCCCGGGCATGATCGAGGAGCCGGGCTGGACCTCGGGCAGGCTGAGCTCGGCCACCCCGGCGCGGGGGCCGAAACTGAGCAGCCGGAGGTCGCTGGCAATCTTGTGAAGGGTGATCGCCGCAGCCCGCACCGCCCCCGAGGCGAAGACCACCGCGTCCAGCGAACTCTGCGCCTGGAAATGGTTCTCGGACTCCCGCAGCCCGGCGTCGTAGATCGGGGCCAGCCTGGCGATCACCTTGCCGGCGAACTCAGGATGGGTGCCGATGCCAGTCCCCACAGCGGTCCCCCCCAGGGCGACCTCCCGTAGCTGCTGCCGCGCCAGCTCCAGCCGCGCCAGGGCCCGCTCCACCTGGCCCCGGTAGCCCTCGAACTCCTGCCCCATTCGGATCGGGGTGGCGTCCTGAAGATGGGTCCGGCCGGTCTTGATCACCCCCCAGAGCCGTTGGCGCTGGCGAGCCAGGCTGGCCTCCAGCTGACGCAGCCCGGGCTCGAGCTCGTCCCGCAGGGTGGCCAGCGCCGCTAGGTGAATGGCAGTGGGGAAGACGTCATTGCTGGACTGGCCCCGGTTGACGTGGTCGTTGGGGTGGACCCGGCCGCGATCTCCCCGCCGCAGACCGAGCAGCTCCAGGGCCCGATTGGCGATCACCTCATTGGCGTTCATGTTGGAGGAGGTGCCGCTGCCCGTTTGGAAGATGTCGACCACGAAATCCTGGTCGAAGCGCCCCTGGCTGACCTCGTCGGCCGCCCCGGCGATGGCGTCGCTGAGCTCGGCGGGGAGCAGCCCCAGCTCAGCGTTGACCCTGGCCGCCTCCCGCTTGATGTCGCCTAGGGCGGCGATCATCCGCCGGGGCAGGCGGAGCCGGCTGATGGGAAAGTTGGTCACCGCCCGCTGAGTGCTGGCCCCGTAGTAGGCCTCGGCGGGGACTTCCAACTCACCCATGGAATCCCGCTCAAGGCGGGACGATCCGTCGCTCATCGTTGGGAGTCTACCGGCTGGGATCGGGTGCCCGGCTCCGCGGGGGCCCGATCGTAGAGCA
>Ga0182014_10008836_pt1 | contig 10214 bp, 4 predicted proteins | sample 612S2DmetaG_FD_120489 | JGI IMG/M metagenome (GOLD analysis project Ga0182014, IMG submission 120489) | Permafrost microbial communities from Stordalen Mire, Sweden - 612S2D metaG | ecosystem: Environmental > Terrestrial > Soil > Wetlands > Permafrost | place: Sweden: Stordalen | collected...
GCCCTCGGCGCGGATTGGCTTCAGCGAGACCATGGTCGTGGCGCCGTACCAGGACGGGACGAGTCTGCAATTCCGGGTGGTGAACCGGCGGCCCAATTCCCTGATGGAACTGGAGGCGCGGGCCATGCTCATGACGGTGGATATGGTCGAGGGCCAGCCAAAGCGGAACTACACCTTGTTGCGCCTGGAGCGCGAACAGGTCCTGTTCTTTCCGCTGACGTGGACCATCGTGCATCCGATCGATTCCGAGAGTCCGCTGTGGGGCAAGACCGCCGAGGAACTGGCGCGCAAGCAGGTGGAGACGCTCATAATGATCAAAGCGTACGACGACACGTTTAGCCAGACTGTGCGCGCGCGGCATTCGTACCGGCACGACGAGATTGTTTGGGGCAGGAAGTTTGCGCCGGCATTTTTCGTGGACAACGAGGGGGACATGGTGGTGGAGCTGCGCAAAGTGGGCGAGCTGGCGTAGGTACAATGGTTGTGTGCCTCGCTTTTGGCTCCCGGTTGTCCTCGCGCTGGCGACGGTTGTTTCCGCGCAGACGGCATTTTTCCCGTTGAGAGACATCCAGCCGGGGATGCGTGGAACCGGCAGGACCGTGTTTTCCGGCAACCAGATCGACGAATTCCAGGTGGAAATCCTGGGGGTGCTGGATAACGCCGGGCCCAAGCAGTCCCTCATCCTGGCGAGGCTCTCCGGCGGCCCGCTGGAACATACCGGGGTCATGGAGGGCATGAGCGGCAGCCCGGTATATATCGGCGGCAGGCTGGTGGGAGCGGTGGCCATGGCGTTTCCCTTCGCCAAGGACCCCATCGCCGGAATTCGCCCCATTGAGGACATGGTTCGCGCATCGGCGGCCGGTCCGCCGGCGCAGCGCGCCACGTTGGGCGACAGGGACATTCTGCACCTCTTTCCCAAACCACTGCCGGCCATGGCTGGAGACGAGCGGATGGTGAATATCGCCACGCCGGTTTCCTTCAGCGGCTTCAGCCGGGAGACCCTGGAGAGCTTCGGGCCGCAACTGCGGGCGCTGGGCTTGGAACCGCGCCAGGGGGTCGCCGGCGGCGGAAGCGTCCCGCCCGGGATCGGAAATCCCGCCGACCTCAAACCCGGCTCCATGATTAGCGTCCAACTCATGTCCGGAGACCTGAGCGTGGGGGCCGATGGCACGCTGACCTACATCGACGGCGCCCGCGTGTATGCCTTCGGGCACAGCTTTCTGGGGGTCGGGTCGACGGCCTTGCCGTTCGCGCGTGCCGAGGTGATCGCCTTGCTGCCCACCCTCAATTCGTCCTTCAAGGTCTCCTCGGCCAAGGAATGGATGGGCGGCATTACGCAGGACCGCGATACGGCGATCTCCGGGGAATTGGGCAAGCTTCCGACCCTGACGCCGATGTCGATCTCCGTAACACGCAACGGCCAGCCCATTGAGAGCTACCACATGCGGATCGTGAACGACCCGCTGCTCTCGCCGCTACTCATCCAAATGGCGGTTTCCTCTGTGATCGAAGCCACGGAGCGTACCGTAGGCGCTGCCAGCGTAAGGATCGTCGGCGAGATCCAGTTTCAGAACGGGCTGGCGCCAGTGAAGATCTCGAGCATTGCCTCGGCGGACAACGGCTCCGCGGCGCAATCCGCCATGGCCGCCGCCATGCCGGCCGCTTACGCCATGCAGAGCGGCTATGACGCGCTGGCGCTAAAACAAGTGGACCTCAACATCGAGACCTTCCCGCTGAAGCGGGAGTTGCAGATCGATGGAGTCACGGCATCGCGGCGGGAGGCGCATCCGGGCGATACCATCCGCATCGACATCTTGCTGGTGGGGGATAACGGCCTGGAAATCACGCGCCAGGTGGCGTACCAGACGCCCATCGGCGCGGAGCCCGGGACGATTTACTTCACCGTGGCGGACGCCGCCACCACGAACCTGGCGGATTTCCACCAGGTTCTGAGCTCTCCGGAGCGTACGCCCGGGCAGGTAATCGCCATGCTGAACGGCCTGCATCCGAACAATAAGGCCTACGTGCGGGTATGGAGCGCCAGCCCTGCGTTCGATCTGGAAGGCGCCGACCTGCCGAATCCGCCGGCGTCGGTGGCGCTGATTCTGGGTGGATTGCAGACGACCACCGGCGGCATCGTGCAAACGCGCAACTCGAAGATCGCGGAGATGGAGATTGACGCCGGCGGCATGGCGGTCACCGGTTCGAAGACCATTCAGGTGGAAATCAAGGAATGATCTCTCTGTTAGAGAAGAAACTGGCACTGGCGATGGCCCTGGCGCCCTTCGCATTGGCCAGCGGCACGGCCACCTGGGAGATGAACTCGTACGGCGATTTCATCCGCGGGCGTTTTAGCGGCATCTCGCTGGGCCGCGACGGACGCGTGTCGCTGGCGCCCAAAGTGGACCCGGTATTTGCATCGGACCAGCCGGCCATCTGGAGCATCGCACGGGCCCCGGACGGAACGCTCTACGCGGCCACAGGCAACCGGGGACGGGTTTACAAAATCGACGGCGCAGGCCAGTCCACGCTGCTGTGGACGGCGGAACAGCCCGAAGTCTTCGCCATCGCCGTGGACCGCCGGGGCGTGGTTTACGCCGGCACGTCGCCCGACGGAGCCGTCTACCGGATCGACAACGGCAAGGTCACGGAGTATTTCGCGCCGAAGTCGCGCTATATATGGTCGCTGGCCATGGGGCCCGACGGCGCGCTCTACGTGGGGACCGGCGACGAAGGCAAAATCTTCCGCGTGGATGCCGCCGGCAGGGGCGAACTGTACTACGATACGGGCCAGTCGCACATCACCGGATTGGCGGTGGACGCGCAGGGGCGGCTGTTGGCGGGCACTGAACCGAACGGCATTCTATACCGCATTTCCGCGAAGGACAAGGCTTTCGTGCTGTACGATTCGGGGTTGCCCGAGATCCGCGCCATCGTTCCCATGCCGGATGGCTCGGTTTACGCGGCGGCTCTCGGCGGTTCGGTGGCGCGGCGCGCGCAAGCCGCGGGCCAGGCCGTGCAGACCGCCAACCCGGCGGGTACGGTTCCCACGGTCACGGCGACCGTCACGGTGGAAGCGCAGAGCAGCGAAATCAAGCCTCCGGACGCCAGCAAGGCGCAGACCCGGGCGGCGCCCGTGCCTGCCGCCGTTCCGACGCCCACGCAGGCAACAGCCCTGCCCGAAGCAAGCGGCGCGGATAAATCCGCGGTCTATCGCATTAACGCGGACAACACCGTCGAGACGCTGTGGAGTTCCAAGGAAGAGAACGCCTACGATCTGCTGGCGGAGGAGAAGCAGGTGCTGTTCGCCACGGACCAGAACGGCCGCATTTACGGCTTGGCGCCAGACCGCGGCGTGACCCTGATTACGGAGACTGGCGAGGGCGAGACGACGCGGCTGCTGTCCTCCGGGAATACGGTGCTGGCCGCCACCAGCGACATCGGACGCGTCTTCCGGCTGGGCGAATCGCCGGGCGCGGCGGGAGAGTTGGAAGCGCCGGTGCACGATGCCGGCGCGGTGGCGCGCTGGGGCAGCCTCACCTGGCGCGCGGTGACGCCCACGGGGTGCTCGGTGGAGTTTCGCACGCGCAGCGGCAATTCGGCCACGCCGGACCGCACCTGGAGCGATTGGTCGGCTCCTCTGGCCGACGCGGCCGGCTCGCGCATTGCGAGCCCCAACGCGCGCTACATCCAATGGAAAATGGCGATGGCGGGGAGCGGCGGCCGCACGCCCGTGGTGAACGACGTGACGGTTTCCTTCCTGCCGCAGAACTCTCCTCCGGTGGTGACCAGCGTCACGGTGTCCGCGCAGCCCGCGTCGCCCGGGTCCACCAAGCCATCTTCGGACACTTCGACGGTGACCGTCTCGGCCAGCGCGGATTCCGGTTCGGGGCCGTCCACGCAGGTGCTGTCGCGCGCATCGGGCTCGCAGATCGTGGTTTCCTGGCAGGCCGAGGATCCGGATGGCGACCGCCTGGTCTACGATGTCTCTTTCCGCGGCGAGGACGAGACGCAGTGGATTCCGCTCAAGCGCGGCGTGCACGACAACTTCGCCTCCTTCGACGGCGACCTGTTCGCGGACGGGAAATACCTCTTCCGCGTGGTGGCGTCCGACCGCGAGGCCAACCCGCCTTCGAGCGCGCGCGAAGGGCAGTCGGTGAGCGCCGCGGTGCTGATCGACAACACGCCGCCGACGGCAACCCTGGGAGTGGTGCGGCGCGATGGCTCGACGGCGCACATCGAATTCGAAGCGGCCGACGGGACTTCGCCGCTGCGGCATTGCGAATATTCCGTGGACGCCTCCGGCTGGGTCCCGATCATGCCGGCGGAGGGCATTGTCGATGGGCTGCGCGAGAAGTTCATGCTGGACTTGCAGAACCTGACGCCGGGCGAGCACCTGTTGGTGATCCGGGTGGCCGATAGCGCCGGCAATACCGGCGTGGCGAAAGCCGTGCTGCCATGAGGGCGGCGCGGGCCGCACGGTAATGAGACCGAATCCGCGGACCTTCGGGTTTCTGCTGCGGCGAAGCGTGGTGGCCGCTTTCGACGACAACTGCTTCGGCATCGCCAAAGGCGCCGCCTATTCGGCGCTGCTTTCCTTTTTCCCGATCCTGGCCTCGGCCGCTACCGTCCTGGTGCAGACGGGCGTACCGTTCGTTTCAGGCGCCCTGGAGAACTGGCTCTACCAGATTGTTCCTCCCGGCGCGGGGGACTTGGTGGTACAGCAGTTCCACGCCGCCGGCAAGCGGCCGGTGGGGCTGCTGACGTTGGCCAGCGTGATCTCGCTGTCGGCGGCTTCGAGCGTGATCAAGAGTCTGATAGAAGGTTTCCATGCGGCGTACCGCGTGCCGCGGAACCGCGGTTTCTTTCACGAGAGCGGCGTCGCCGCTGCGCTAGCCCTGGTCTCGGTCGTCCCGCTGGCGGCGGCTACGCTGCTCATCGTGTTCGGCAGCGTAGCGGAACGGGCGGTGATGGCGTGGATGAAGGTCGATCCGGTGTTGCATCCGTGGACCTCGATCTGGCAGTGGCTGAGCCAGGTGGGGCGTTACGTACTGGCGCTGGGGGCGGCGGTGTCCGTGGCCGCGTGTCTCTTGTATTTCGGACCTTACCGGCGGCGGCGCTGGCATTACGTCTGGCCGGGCGCGCTGCTGGCGGCGGCGCTGTGGATGCTCAGCACCATGGGTTTCGGTTGGTACGTACGGAACATGGCGCACTACAACGTGATCTACGGCTCGGTGGGCGCCGGCATCGCGCTGCTGGTCTGGATGTATCTTCTGGCCGCCAGCGCGCTGATCGGCTGCGAGTTCAACGCGGCGTACGAACGCGGCGACGCCCCGCCGCTGCAGAGGTCGGGCGCGCCCACCCTGCAAGCGTGAGTACCATCCGCTACAATCGTTACCAGTGAGGAGCGCCGCTTTCATTTTCGTGGTTGCGTCCTTCGCGCGGGCCGCGGATACGCCCGCCACGCTGGTGTCGGGCGACGAAGCCGAGCCAATCCACAGCGCGGTGATCCGCCAGGAGGCCTGGACGCAGGATCCGGTGCGCCGACTGCGCCTGGACGCCGAGCGGTACTTGAAGGAAGGCCCATGGACCGTCACGGCCGAACGGCCGAAGGGGACCGATCTCGATCCGCACGAGTATTACAGCGAGTCTCCTTATTATTGGCCCGACGCCGCGAATCCCGCGGGCCCCTACTTGCGCCGCAATGGGCAGTCGAACCCTTCGGTCTTCAGCGCCAATCGCACCGCGCTCGACTCCATGTGCGACGCGGTTTTAACGCTCGGGACGGCGGCCTATTTGTTGGACGACGCGCGCTACGCGTCGCACGCCGCGCACTTGATTCAGAACTGGTTCATTTTGCCGAAGACGCGCATGGACCCGAACATGGAACATGCCGGCGCCATTCCCGGGAGCCGGAATGGAGCGGACCTCGCTCCAGGCGGCGTAGCCGAAGGCCGTCCGCTGATTCGCGCCATTCAAGGCATGGAGTTCCTGGCCAAGAGCGGGGCATGGGACCCCAAGGACGAGGCCGCGACGCGGAAGTGGTTCGAGGATTATCTGCGCTGGCTCACGCCGGCCGGCCCGGCCACTGCCATCCGGCGAGGCGATAATCCAATTTGGCGAGCGGCGCTCGAAGCCTCGGCGGCCAGCTTCGCGGAAGATGCGGCAGCGGAGCGCAGGGTCTTCGATTCCTATCGCGCCCCTGCCTTTCCCCGCCCGCCGCGCGCCACGGGCGCGGCCGCGGTGAACGCACCGGCGCAGTCGCTGGCGGCCAGTCTGGAGGGCCGCGCTATGATCTGCCGGATCGCGCAGTTGCACGGCGTGGACCTCTGGAGCCGGCCGGCCAGGACTGGAGGCACTATCGCCACGGCGATCGATTCCCTGGAGGCCAGCCTGGCGGACCCGAAACAATGGAGCAAAGAACAGGCCGCCGGGTTTCAAAGCGATGGCGTCTACCTGATGGCGTTTGCGGGCATGGGATTGAACAAGCCGGATTACGTCGCCGAGTTCCGGAAGCTGGAACGGCCCGAGAATGCGTGGCTGGCGATGGTGGACTTGCTGGTGGGGCGTTGGGAAGCCGCCGCGCATCAGACAAGACACTAATCGGGGCCGCGGGGGCGGCCCGGTTCCACTACTTCGACTTGTTGCCTTTGGACTCGCTCAGGCCGCTGAAGTATCTCGCTACGGCGTCGGAGTAGCCTTGCGGCACGGGTTCGCCGCCCTGGCTTCGGACGCTGCTATCGGAGGCGTCCACCTTGCGGCGGAGTTCCATCTCCACCTGTTCGATGCCGGTGAGCACGGCGGCATTGATGCGCTCGGATAGCAACGGTTCGTTGGCGTAGGTGTTGGGATCGAGGCGCATCATGTCGCGGATCAGGGCCCCCACGTCGCGCGCGGTGTTCGGGTCGTCGCGGTATTGCTGCTGGAGGGTGCGGAGCGACTGCAGCGTGCCCTCGTACGTGCCCACCCAATTCGGGCCGACCGGCCCCGGTCCACCCCAGGACCCGCCGCCGTTCGCACCGCCGAACTGCCGTTGGCCGCCATTCTGCCCGCCTTGACCCGGCTGTCCACCGCCGGCCTGCTGACCGCCCTGTTGACCACCCTGGCCTTGCTGGCCTTGTTGACCCTGCTGGCCCTGCTGGCCCTGTTGGCCCTGCTGTCCCTGTTGGCCCTGCTGTCCCTGTTGGCCCTGCTGTCCACGCTGGCCGAGTTGCTGCATCTGCTGCCGTAATTGTTCGAGCTGCGCCAGCGCCTGCTCCGCCGCCTTGCTGTCCTGCCCCGGCCGCCCCTGGCTGTCCGGCCCCAACGCCTGCTGGACGCCCCGCAAGCGGTCGCGCAGATCGGCGAGTCCTTGCGTCATGTTGAGTTCGGAAAGGGCGGCATAGGGCGCGTTGCCGCTGCGAATGTACTGCGCGTTGCGCTCCATGTCGCGCGACAGTTCCTCCTGCTGCTCCTCGGCGAGAGCCTCGCGCATCTTGGTGGATGCCTGAGGCTGGGTGGTCCGCATGTCGCGTACGGCGTTCTGCATGGCCTGTTCGAGTTGCTTGAGATCCTGCGCTTCGGCTTCCTTCCGGTCGGCGAGCGGCGCGGCCTGCGCCGGAGCGAGGTATTCTCCCCGTTCCTGGGAGGCGATGGCGCGCCGCAAATCCTGCTCGAACTTCTGCTGGGTCTGCACAAGAGCGTCGGCTTGATTGACCAGGCTGTCCACCTGGTTGCCGGACTGGGCGGTGCGCAGACTCTGGAGAGTCTGCTCGGCATCCTTGAGGCCGGCTGCCGCGCGGCGGGCTTCCGCTTCGTTAGCGGCCTGGCCGGGCTGCGGCGGGCGCATGTTCTGAATGGCTTGCTCCAACCGGCTGATGGTCTGTTCCAGTTGCTGCTGGCCGATAGATCCCGTCTGCCCCTGCATGCCCTGCTGCGCCTGCGGTCCCTGCTGACCACGCTGGCCCATCTGCGCTAACTGGCCCATCTGGCCTTGCTGTCCCTGCTGACCCTGCTGGCCTTGTTGGCCCTGTTGCCCTTGTTGCCCCTGTTGGCCTTGCTGGCCTTGTTGACCTTGTTGCCCCTGCTGTCCCTGCTGGCCCTGCGGTCCCTGTTGACCCTGTTGACCCTGTTGACCCTGCTGTCCTTGTTGACCCTGTTGACCCTGTTGACCCTGCTGTCCTTGTTGACCCTGCTGGTTACGGCTCAACTGGCCGCTATCGTTGCGCGTCAACTGCTGCATCTGCTGCCGAAGCTGTTCCGCCTCGCGCCGCAGCAACTCCTGCTGCCAGCGCTGGTCCGAGGTAAGCTGTTGGCCCTGGCGCTGCTGGTCGGCCAGTTCCTGCTGCCGCTTAGCCAATTCTTCCAGCTTTTGCATGGCCTCGTCGATGCTCTGCTGGCGCTGGTCACTGGACTGCGCCTGCCGGGTGTTCTCGTATTGATTCTTCTCGGTATCGAGTTCCAGGTCGAAGAGCCCCTGAAGGTCGCGCGTGGCGCTGTTCCCACCACCGCCGCCGCCTCCGCCGCGACCGCCTTGCCGGCCAAACGCCACCTCAATATCGCGCCGGGTGGATTCGGCGCGCAGCAGGTATTGCAACGCTTTCTGTTCGGGCGCCAAAGCGTCCTGCCAACTGCCGGCCTTCAACTTGTCGGCCGCCGGACCCATGGCCGCAACGGCGTTGTTCATGGCGTCCACGAAGGTCTTGAACGAATCGCCGGCATTTTCGAGCCGGCGGGCTTGCATGCGCTCGGAAAGCGACTTGGCCTGATCGCGCAGCTTGGACTGAACCTGGGACAGGAAGCCGGCATTTTCCGCCGCATCTTTCCTGGCGCCGCCCGACCCTTTCAACTGGTTCCAGGTAGCGGTAATGATCTCCTTCTGACGGTTGGATATTTCCTGGTCGGCGTTTTGCTGATCGCCACCTCCGGCGGGATCATCTCCGCCGCCTGCCTCCTGCGACTGCGAGTAGTTCTTCTCGAACGGCTCGGCCTGGATAAAGAACATGTCGGTGTTGGCCGTGGTCCGCGCGCCGGTGGCCGTGGCATAAAGGCTCACCAAGTCGCCAGGCTGCGCCTTGAGGTCCTCGAGGGCAATGGTCGCGGCGCCGGTGGAGGTTTTCGCGCCCTTGGCCTGAAGCATCGGGACCACCTTTTCCGGGCCACCGTTAAAGGAGTAATGCAACTGGACGTCGCGCAAGCCGAAATCGTCCTTGGCCTGGACTGCGATAGCCACTTCCTCGATGGGCGACGCGCGGAAATCGCGACCGGGCCGCGTAATCTTCACCTCGGCCGGATTGTCCTTCTGCGCTTCGATGAAGTAATCTTCCGTGAGGCGGACGTCTTCGCCGCTTTCCACCGCGGCGACGTGATACATGCCGTCGCGCGCGATCGGGACGCTGGCCATCAAGGTGTTGTTGGGGCCGCTGTGCAGGGTCAGCTTCGATCCGTCGCCCAGCAGCAAGGCTCCGCTGGCCAACGGCTTGTCGGTCTCGATGGTGACATCGGCGGAGGTCCCCTCCACGGCGCGCAGATCGCCGCCGGGATTCTCGGTCACATCCTTCATGCCGGTCCACGACGGGTAATGATAGGTGACCTGAATGTGCTTGACGGAAGGCAAATCGACCACGTTCAGCTTGAAGGTCTTCGAATGAATCCCGCCGGCTTCCACGTAGTATTCCATGGATTCCGGAATGCCCGCGATCACGAACTGGTAATCGGAGCCGCCGGGCTCGGCGCCCATTTCGGCCTGTTCCCACTTCGACGAGCTGGCATACTTCCCAAAGAACCGCACGGTGGGCGCGGCGAAGCCCTTGAGGCGCGCATGGACGGTTTCGTCGGCGCGTTTGCGCACGGTGTGGTTGCCCGGCGTGACCGTGATGTCGTAAAAGGGCGTCATGCTGGCCTTGGGCAGACCGCCCCAAAGCAGCGCCGTGCCATAACCCAGGAAGCCCGGGCCCGACATGCCAAGCCAGATGAGCGCTCCCACGGCGAAAACGGCGGCTGAAGAGAGGCTGAAAATCCAGCCGGTTCGGGCCACGCCTTTAGGCTCGGCGGTTTCGGCGACTTTCAGAGTATCGTCCGCCAGCAGCGACAGGAACGGATCGCCCGGGTTCTGCTCCATGCGCTCGCTAAACGTCAGCAGGCGTTCTTCGAACTGTGGATAGGCGCGCTCGGCTGCGCGGGCCGCGCGCCGCCGGTTGAGGCGAATCACCGGGACGATGAGCGCCGCAGCTACC
>Ga0182014_10008849_pt1 | contig 10202 bp, 11 predicted proteins | sample 612S2DmetaG_FD_120489 | JGI IMG/M metagenome (GOLD analysis project Ga0182014, IMG submission 120489) | Permafrost microbial communities from Stordalen Mire, Sweden - 612S2D metaG | ecosystem: Environmental > Terrestrial > Soil > Wetlands > Permafrost | place: Sweden: Stordalen | collected...
ATGCCGTTTTTCCTGCAGGGCCCGGCGCAGCCGTGCGGCGATGGCGTCCAGCGCCTCGTCCCAGGTGATGCGCTCCCAGCTGCCCTCGCCGCGCCGCCCGGCGCGGCGCAGCGGGTACAGGACGCGGTCGGGGTCGGTGACCTGGTTGAGCGTGGCCGGCCCTTTGGCGCAGTTACGGCCCCGCGATCCCGGATGCTCGGGATTGCCCTCGAACTTGCGGACCTGCCGGGTGTCACGGTCGACATAGGCCAGCAGCCCGCACGCGGACTCGCAGTTGAAGCAGGTGGTGGGCACCAGCATGTAGTGGTGTTCCTCGCGGGCCGGCCACGCGCGCGAGGACAGCTCCACCCAGTCGTCCCAGCGTTCCCGGGGCGGGAACGCGCCCAGGTGCACCCGGCTGGCCCCCGGGTAGAACGTCTCGCCCCTGGCCTCGGCCCCGGCGCGGGCCGCGGAGACCCTGGCTCCCAGTTCGGCCAGTTCCGGCCGGCGGCGGGCGGGCTGGCGGGCACGTTCTCGCATGGCGGTCCTCAGGAGAGCGGCACGGACTGGCCGGCCTGGACGTAGGCGTGCTCGTGGGCGAGCAGGCCGCCCACGGCGAGCGGGACGGCGGCCACGCCGATCCACGGAGCGGCGACGGACACCGCGACGGCCGCCAGTCCCGGCCAGAAGAACCGGGCGTAGCGGCCACGGGTCATCGCGGCGGCGGCCAGATGGGCGTGCTCGGTGGGGTGGGCCACGCTGATCTCACCGCAGGCCAGCAGGACGTGGGCCGCCGCGGCGGCGGCGAGCAGTGCCTCGGCGCCGGTGACCGCCGGCCGCGGCCCGAGCCAGAGCGCGAACGGCAGCAGGCCCGCCGCTCCGGCGAGAACCGCCTGAACCGCCAGGTGCGCGGCCAGCAGCGGGCTCTGCCACAGGTCACGCGCCTTGGCCTGGGCGAACAGGTAAGCCGTGTAGCAGGCGGTGGCCAGGGCGAGCGGGATCAGGAAAGCCGCCGTCACCTGCTGGGTGGCCACCGAACCGGCCAGCGAGCCGGCCAGGTACCCGACCACGGCGGCGCCGTAGGCACCGATGATGAACGACCCGCGCACGAGCCAGCTGCGCCAGTGATGGCGGGTGAAGATCAGGTAGAACCGCTTCGGGTGGCGCAGATCCCAGATGAGCAGCACCCCGGTTGCCGCAAGGAAGACCAGTGCCAGCCCCGGCCCGGCCCACCGGCCCAGCGGGCTGGCCCAGGGGATCCGCCCGGCCAGCAGCAGGATCAGCGGGACCAGGAGACCGCCGGCGGCCAGGCCTTTCGTCCAGGTGTACAGGCTGACCCGCCACCCCCAGGGTGCGTGGTGCGGGATGTCGTAGGACAGCAGCGCCGCGGCGCTGGAGCTGGGCTGTCCCGGATGCCCGGCGGCGACATGGCCCGGCCCGGTTTGCCCCTGGCTGGCCCAGGCGTACAGGCCGCCGTCCGGCCGCCGGGCCGCCAGCGGATCCAGGGTGGCCTGATGGGCACCCTTGTAGAACACGCCCGGGCGGGTGCCCTTCTCCGGGCGGCGGACCGTCACCGCCTCACGGTGGACGATCTCGGCCACCTTCGAGGCCGGGTCGTTCAGGTCCCCGACCAGGATCGCCCCGGTCGGGCACACCGTCACGCAGGCCGGTTCCAGCCCGACCTCCAGCCGGTGCGCGCACAGGTTGCACTTTTCCGCCGAGTTGTCCTCCGGGTTGATGAAGATCGCGTCGTACGGGCAGGCCGCGATGCAGGCCTTGCAGCCGATGCAGACCGACTTGTCGAAATCGACGATGCCGTCCTCGCGCCGGTACATCGCCTGCGTCGGGCACGCCGCGACACACGGGGCATCCGCGCACTGGTTGCACCGGGTCACCTGAAATGCGCGCCTGACCTGCGGGAAGATGCCTACTTCCACCGACTTGACGTAGGTCCGGGTGACGCCCAGCGGCACCTCGTTCTCGCTTTTGCACGCGGTGGTGCAGGCGTGACAGCCGATGCACTTGTCCTGATCCAGGACCTTGGCCCATCGCTGCAGGATGTCATCGGGTGCGCTCACACGCTCACGCTAGAAGCGGTCAGATGGTCGTGCGTAGCCATGAATTCGTTATGGATCCCTAAGCAGCGCTTATGAGGTGGCGACCCTGAGCAGTCTCTGCGCCAGCGGCGTCAGGCTGCGTCCCTTGATCCACACCGCCCGCAGCGACCTGGTCAGGTCGATGCCTTCCGTCGCCACGGCGACCAGGCGCCCGGCGGCGAGATCGTCGGCGACCGCCAGCGTGCTGAGCACGACCGGCCCCTCACCCCGCCGGGCCGCCGCGAGGACGGCGCTGGTGGACCCCAGCTCCAGCCGGGAGCAGGGGCCACCCCAGGCCCGCAGCGCGTCGTCCAGCACTTCGCGGGTGCCCGAGCCTGGCTCACGGACGACCAGGTCGGCGCCGGCCAGCTCAGGACCGGTGACCGGAGCCGCGCGCCGGGCCCACGGATGAGCGGGATGCACCACGACGACAAGGCGGTCACTGCGGACCACCACGGCCGCCATCCCCGCCGGCGGGGCGTCATGGCCCTCCACGAAACCGACCTCGGCACCACCACTGCCGATGCGGGCCAGCACCTTCGAGGAGTTCGTGACCTCGACCGCCAGGACGACGTCGGGGGATTCCCCGTGCAGCGCGCTGATCCACCCGGGCAGCAGATGCTCGGCCACGGTCAGGGACGCCGCGACCCGCAGCCCGGAGCTCTCCGCCGCCACTACGGCCGCAACGCCGTCCATCATGGCCTCGGCCGCCGCAAGCACCCGGCGGCCGAGCTCGGTGATCTGCTGCCCGGCGGGGGTGAGCCTGGTCCCGGCCGGCCCGCGCTGCAGAAGGGAGACGCCGAGGCGGCGTTCCAGCTGGCTCATGCGCATGCTCACGGCGGCCTGCGACACACCGTGGCGGATGGCGGCCTGGCCGAGGCTGCCCAGCTCGGCCACGGAGTCCAGCAGCTGCAAGGCGAACAGATCCGGCGTCGCTGGCGGCAACATACCTTAACGGTAGCTTAAGCCCTGTTTTGAGGGCCGGCTGGCCGCCAGGCCGGTTCCCGTCCATCCGCGATCAGCGTCTGAGCGAGTGACCGGGACGCCCATGGCGCGTGGTCTGGTGACCATCGCCGGCTGGTCAGTCCCGGATAGCGCGAACCAGGGTGTCCACCGCCTCGCGGTGACCGTCAGCGGTGGCGACAGAACGCCGGACTCGCTCGGCCCGCACCACGGTGAGCCCCCCAAGGGAGCGCGTGATGGACTCCGGCGTGTACAGCACGGCCGGATCCGGCGGGCCGCCAGTGCCTTCGGTCAGGTTCGTCACGTCGTGGCCCACCACCAGCAGCACGCCGCCGGGTGCGAGCGCCGTCACGGCGCGGCGCAGTACGCCGTCCAGCTCAGCCTCGCGGAGCTGCAGGTAGGCGACCAGCACGAGCTGGAAGGAGGCTGCCTCGGGCTGATAGTCGCGGACGTCGGCGCGCACCCAGTCGACGGCTGCACCGCGCGCCTGGGCCAGCCGCCGGCCCTTGTCCAGCCCGGCGGCGGAAAAATCGACCGCGGTCACCTGCCAGCCCCGGGCAGCCAGCCACACCGCGTTGCGCCCCTCACCGGCCGCGACATCCAGGGCCCGCCCCGGCGCCAGGTCCTGCAGCTCAGCCACGGCAAACCGGTTCGGCTCAGCCGTCCACACCAGCTCGGTGCCGGCGTAACGCTGGTCCCATTCCTGGCTGTCCACCCTGGCCGCCTATCCGCTGATCACTCAGCCGTGAATTCCCTGCCACGCATCCAGCGGCACCGCTGTCGTGGCCCTGCCTCCAGCATACCCATGGGGGTATAATCTGGTCGGCTGTGTCCTGGTCTGATGGTGCTGATCGGCTGGTGCGGGAGGAAAGCGGCATCCTCTGCCCGAGGCTATCCGGGCGGGACCGGGCCGCCCGCCGCCGATGGTCACCCGGGCGCAGGACAAACGCCCCTCCCGCCCAGCCAGCACCACAGTCGCAGGATGATCATGTGAAGAGAATCGTGATCCTGGGCGGCGGCACCGGCGGAACGCTGACCGCCAACCGGCTGCGCCGCTCCTTTGACGAGCGGGACGCCGAGATCGTCGTGGTGGACCACGACGCTGATCACGTGTACCAGCCCGGGCTGCTGTTCGTCCCGTTCGGGCTCACCAGCATGCAGCGGATCGTCCGGCCGCGGCGCCAGCAGTTCCGCTCCGGCATCTCCTTCCGCCAGGCCGGGATCGGCCGCGTTGACACCGGAGCCGACCGGGTGCACCTGGATGACGGGACGGCGCTGGACTATGACGTGCTCGTGGTCGCCACGGGGGCACGGCTGCTGCCCGGGGAGACCGAGGGGCTGACTGGCCCGGGGTGGCTGAAGAGCGTGTTCACGTTCTACACGCCGGAGGGCGCGGTCGCCCTGCACCGGGCGCTGGAGCGGTTCACGGGCGGCCGGCTCGTCGTGAACGTCGTCGACATGCCGATCAAGTGCCCGGTCGCGCCGCTGGAGTTCTGCTTCCTGGCCGACTACTACTTCCGGCGGCGGGGCATCCGCGACCGCGTTGAGCTGACCTATGTCACGCCGCTGGACGGCGCGTTCACCAAACCGGTCTGCAACCGGGAACTGAGCGGGCTGCTCGTTGACAAGGGCATTGAGCTGGTGACTGAGTTCAATACCGGCACGGTCGAGGCCGGCCCGGCCGGCGCAGGCACGGCCGGATCCGCGGCCAGCGGGGCGCCCGGCGGCCGCCTGATCTCCTACGACGAGCGCGTGGTGCCGTTCGACCTGGCCGTCGTCATCCCGCTGCATGGCGGGGCCGCCTACGTCGAGCGCTCCCCCGGCCTCGGCGACGAACTGGGTTTCATTCCGGTGGATCCCAGCACGCTGCAGGCGAAGGCGAGGCCCAACGTGTTCGCCGTCGGCGACGCCACCGACGTGCCGACGTCCAAGGCAGGATCTGTCGCTCATTTCGAAGGCGACGTGCTGGCCGACAACGTGCGCCGGTTCCTGGCGGGCCAGGAGCTCCTGGCTGGCTTCGACGGCCACACCAACTGCTTCATCGAGACCGGCTTCGGTAAGGCGCTGCTGATCGACTTCAACTACGGCACCGAGCCGCTGGCGGGTCACTACCCGGCCCGGCTGGGCCTGCCGCTGCTCCGCCAGTCCCGCCTGAACCACCTCGGCAAGCTGGCCTTCCAGCAGTTCTACTGGCACAGCCTGCTGCCCGGCCGTGACGTCCCCGGCATCAGTTCCGCCATGCCCGCCCGCGGCAAGACCCGCCCCCGCGCGCAGGCCGCCGCCGGGGCCCGCGGTCACCGATGATCACCCTAAGGAGGTGCTGACGATGCCTGCCGTTACCTACGCCGGCCACAGCGTCGCCGTCAACGAAGAGGGTTTTCTCGTCGATCCTGCCCAGTGGACCGAGGACATGGCGCCACAGATCGCCAAATCGGCCGGCATCGACGAGCTGACGGCGCGGCACTGGCAGGTCATCAGGTTCATGCGGGCCGAATACCAGGCCAAGGGGACCGGCCCCACCGTCCGCGTCCTCGGTAAGACCTCCGGCGTCAGCATCAAGGAGCTGTACCAGCTATTCCCCAAGGGACCGGCCAAGACTGCCGCGAGGATCGCCGGAATTCCCAAGCCACGCGGCTGCATCTAACCGCCGAGAGGACGGTCCCGCCATGGACAGCAGCATCGAGAAAGTCTCGATCATCGTCTCCAAAGGCTCGCTCGAGGGCATCTACCCCGCGCTCATCATGGCCAACGGCGCCCGCGCCGAGGGCATCGAAGCCAGCCTGTTCTTCACCTTCTTCGGCCTCGACGCGATCAGCAAAAAGCGCCACGAGCACATCAAGATGGCCACCGTCGGCAACCCGGGCCTGCACCTCGCGACCCTGGCTGGCGCCCTCCCCGGCATGCCCGGGCTGATGACCAGCTACCTGGAACGCAAGATGGGAAAGCTCGACATCCCGCCGATCCCGGAGTTCATCGAGATGATCGCCGACACCGGCGCCGGCATCTACGGCTGCCAGGCATCCTGCGACCTGTTCGGGATCACCAAAGATGACCTCATTGAACAAGTCAAGGACATCATCACGGTGGGCGAGTTCTACGCCCTCGCGGCCGGCGGCCAGATCATCTTCACCTGACCAGCGCTCGCACGGACGTGGGTGGTGTCACAACCACCAAACCCATATCCAGATACCCTGGGGGGTATACTTGGGGAGTCGGCTACGGGGCAGGCCGCGGGCACGTGACACTAAGAGAGTTAGGGGCGCGCAGATGAAGGTTGTCGTGGTCGGCGGGGTCGCCGGGGGCATGAGCTTCGCGGCGCGGGCCCGCCGCCTCGCCGAGGACGCGGAGATCGTGGTGCTCGAGCGGGACCCTTACGTCTCGTATGCGAACTGCGGCCTGCCCTATCACCTGGGCGGCGAGATCGCTGACCGGGATGCCCTCCTGCTGCATACCCCGCAGTCGCTGGCGGCCAGCCTGGCACTGGACGTGCGCACCGGACACGAGGTCCTCGCCATCGACCCGGCCGGGCGCACCGTAACGGTCCGCGAGCGCGCGACCGGCCGGGACTACCACGAGGCCTACGACGCGCTGGTGCTGTCCACCGGGGCCGCGCCGGTCATCCCGCCGATCCCCGGAGCCGGCCTGCCCGCGGTCCGCGTGCTGCGCACGGTTCCCGATGTGGACGTCCTGCGTGAACTGGTGGACGGCGGCGCCCGCCGGGCAGTGATCGTGGGCGCCGGGTTCATCGGCCTGGAGTCGGCCGAGGCGCTGCGGCACCGCGGCCTGGCGGTCACGGTTGTCGAGCTGGCCGGGCAGGTCATGCCGGCCCTGGACCCGGAGATGGCACGCAGCATCGAACTGGAACTGCGCCGCGCCGGCGTCGGGGTGCGGCTCGGCACATCGGTCACCGCGCTGCGGGAGGCGGCCCATGGCACCCTCACCGCGAGCCTGTCGGACGGATCCCAGGTCCCCGCCGACCTGGTCCTGCTCGCCACCGGGGTCCGCCCGGAGACCTCGCTTGCCGCAGCCGCGGGGCTCGCGCTCGGCGCCCGCGGCGCCCTGCTCGTCGACGAGCACCTGCGCACCTCGGTGCCGTCCATCTACGGCGTGGGCGATGCGATCGAGGTCACCGACGCCGTCACCGGCAGCCCGGTCCTCGTACCGCTGGCCGGCCCGGCCAGCCGGCAGGGCCGCGCGGCCGCCGACCACCTATTCGGCCGCGGCGGACGGCGCTCACCCGTCCTTGGCACCGCTATCGTGCGCGTGTTCGGCACCGTGGCCGCCACCACCGGCCCCAGCGAGAAGGCACTGCGCGCGGCCGGGATCCCGCACCACGCCGTGCACCTGCACCCGAATGACCACGCCGGGTACTACCCCGGCGCCTCCCCCCTGCACCTGAAGCTGCTGTTCGCCCCCGACGGACGGGTGCTCGGCGCCCAGGCCACCGGCAACGACGGGGTTGACAAGCGGATCGACGTCATCGCCACCGCCATCCGGGCCGGCCTGACCGTCGAAGACCTGGCCGGCCTCGAACTCGCCTACTCACCACCGTTCAGCTCAGCCAAAGACCCCGTCAACCTGGCCGGCATGATCGCCAGCAACCTGCTCACCGGCACCCTGGCCCTGTGGCGGGCCGGCGACCTGCCCCACCTGGACCCCCAGGCGGTACTGCTGGACGTCCGGACCGCTGCGGAGTTCCGCTCCGGCCACCTGCCCGGCGCGCTGAACATCCCGCACACCGAACTGCGCCAGCGGCTCGGCGAGATCCCCCCGGACCGCCCCCTGCTGGTGTACTGCGCGTCCGGCTTCCGGTCCTACCTCGCGCTCCGGCTACTACGGCAAACCGGCTGGCCCGACGTCCGCTCCCTATCCGGCGGCCTGGCCACCCTGCAACTGGAACTCCCCGCCCTGGCCCTCGACCAAGGCGAGCCAGCCGAACTGACCGGAACCGGCCGATAAGGCCAGGCGTCACTGCGCCGGAGCCTTCGGAGGCTCCATCGTGGGAGAGGAAGACGGAGTCGTGGATGGGCCACTGGCCGCACAGCTAGCCAGGACGGGTAAATCCTCCGTCTTTAGAGCGGCTGCGCGGCCATCCCGCGGTGGTTCCGGGAGGCTTGCGGTCTGCATGCCGATGAGGAGCCACTGGAGGGCCTGGCGGAACAGGTCGGCGGGAACCGCAGCGGGGTCGATCTGGCGCTGGCGGGCCAGGCCCTGGAACAGGGCGAGCATGATCCTGGTCACCGCTTCGGCCGGGATTCCCGGGCTGGCGCCGTATCGCTGCATGACGTGGGTGACGAGAGGGGTGAGCGTGCCGGCCCGCTCGCCCGTTTTCGTGGCCAGGATGTGCATCGCCGCAGCAGATCCCGCTCAACGGTGTCACGATGGCCACCGGCGCCCGGACGCACTCGCTGTTCGACTCCCGGGGCACGGTGTACGCCTGCGGCAGCGGCGAGGACGGCGCGCTCGGCGACGGCTCGACCGCGAACAGCCCGGCACCGGTCGCGGTCACCGGCCTGCCGAGCAGGCTGAAGGTCACCGCGCTGGCCTCCTCCTGGGAGGGCTCAGGCGCGCTGCTCAGCAACGGCGCCTACTACGACTGGGGCTACAACCCCGCCGGCCAGCTCGGCAACGACAGCACCGCCAACAGCGACCTACCGGTCCGGGCCGAACTGCCAGCCCCCGTGCGCCAGGTGTTCCAGGGCGGCAGCGGCCCCGCCAACGGCCAGACCATCGCGATCCTCGCCAACGGCTCCGCCTGGACCTGGGGCGCCAACAACAACGGACAGCTCGGCGACGGCACCACCGCAAGCTCGGACGTCCCCGTGCCCGTGCACGTGCCAGCCGACGTGCGGTTCGTCAAAGTCAGCTCAGGCGGCTATGCGTCCTACGCGATCGACGGCTCGGTTTCGCTTTGGCCGCAGTTATTATCTGGCTCGGCCATCACCGCGACATCGAGCCGATGGGCCAGTTCGCGCTGTACGTGACCGGCTATTCGGCCTACCGGATCTTCGAAGAATCGATCCGCGTCGACTCATCCGAGTACTTCCTCGGCCTGCGGCTGAACATGTTCGTGGCCTCGGCGCTCACCCTCGCCGGAGCCGCCTGGTTCATCTGGATCCAGCGCCGCGGCCCCTACAGTCAGCCGGCTGCCACAACTGACAGCGCGACCGCTGGCAATGCCGTCCCGGGTACTGTCACGGCACCCGCAGGAACGCCCGGAAGCGAACCGGGCCCGCACCGTCAAGGTGGCTGGAACAGGCCGAGGCCCTAGCCGGGATCGGGATCGCCGTGGTTGTCTGCACCGGTACCGGCACCGGGGTCGTCACGGTGCTGTCCGGAGAATGTCTCCCGGACCTCACGGGCCGCGTAATAGACGAGCACGTACCCGGCGGCCGGGTCGGCCCACCACCAGCCCAGCCCGGCGTTCAGCACCAGGCCCAGCAGCACAGCGCCCGCGAGAATCCCGTCGATCATCGTGACCCGGCCCTCGGACCGCAGCACCGGATTATCCAGCGCCCGGCCGGTCCGGGCCTTGCCCGACGCCAGCGCGAACATCACCGCGGCGGTCACCGCCGTCCAGGCAATCCCGAGCACGGAGTGCCCCGGGTGATACCGGGCCGCCAGCACCACCGTGGACTGCACCAGCAGATAGACAGCCAGCACCGCGAACGCGAAGCCGATCAGCCGCAGGCCCCGGCGCTGCCGCTCCGCGCCGGTCCCGGACAGCTCCCAGATCACCACCGTGGACGCGCCGATCTCGATCAGCGAATCCAGGCCGAACCCAGCCAGAGCCACCGACCGGGCCCCGGCAGCCGCGACCGCCAGCACCACAACCCCGGCCACGTTCCAGACCAGCGTCACATACTCCAGGGCAAACCCCCGCCGCAGCAGAACGCCCCGCGCCGGACCGCCCGCAGAAGTCATCAGCGCAGTCTGGCATGCCACCGTGAACAGAGGATGGAAAGAACATGAGAGCGCTGATCACCATCACCCACTGCCCGCCGTGGGAAGGCCTTAACTTTGCTCGAGTATCGGCCTTTACGGACTTGCAGGGTGTGATGTCCAGGTTCGACTGGCACCTCGATCGCTTCGTGCCATTTGATCGGCCCGGCACTCTTACCGTCGACCACGACATCGAACGTGCCGCGCATGATGCCCGCAGGG
>Ga0182014_10008854_pt1 | contig 10196 bp, 8 predicted proteins | sample 612S2DmetaG_FD_120489 | JGI IMG/M metagenome (GOLD analysis project Ga0182014, IMG submission 120489) | Permafrost microbial communities from Stordalen Mire, Sweden - 612S2D metaG | ecosystem: Environmental > Terrestrial > Soil > Wetlands > Permafrost | place: Sweden: Stordalen | collected...
TCGGCCGCCTGGCGATTCCTGTGAGCCTTCCGGCTCGAGGGCCGTTGCGCGGCCAGCTTGCAGCCGGAACGCTTGCTGCATCTTCTAAGCGAGGATGCCCTTGCCGGTAAGCGTCTTGCCCGTGAACGTCTTGCCGGTAAGCGTCTTGCCCGTCAGGGTTTTGCCGGTCAGGGTCTTGCCGGTAAGAGTCTTGCCGGTAAGAGTCTTGCCGGTAAGAGTCTTGCCGGTAAGAGTTTTACCGGTCAGGGTCTTGCCGGTGAGCGTCTTGCCAGTAAACGTCTTGCCGGTAAGCGTCTTGCCGGTAAGCGTCTTGGCAGCAACCAGCTTTTCAGCGGCGGCCGGAATACCGGATTTGACGAAGTGGGTGGTGTTGGACTTTGCAACCGGGCTGCTGCTGCTGATCAGCGACTTCTTCGTGATGGCCATTGTGGTATCCCCCAAAAAGAATTTTTTGATTTCGTTCCTGCGCCCTACCTATGTGCATCTCGTGTGCCAAACCCGCGCCGCCGACAAATCATTTTACAACTCGATGAATCCATTGCGCTTGTCAAGACTGTGGATTTTCCCTCATCGGCCGGATTAGCCCTTTAGGTGAAAAATTAACCCTCGGCAGGTTAATTTTTAACCCGTAGATGCCTGGAGCGAATATTTGCGGCACAGGTATTTGATGCGCTGGCCGTCGATGTTCAAAAGGCGCGCCGCCGCCGTCTTGCTTCCTCCCGTCCGGCTCAGCGCCGTCGTCAGCAGCGCAATCTCCAGCCGCCGAATCTCCTCGTCGAAGTCCGCTCCTTCGGCCGGGAGCAGGATGGCCTCCTGCGCCGCCAGGCTCTGCTTCAGCACCCGCGGGGGAAGATGGTTAACGCCGATCTCATCCGCGCGCGCCGTCACTACCAGCCGCTGAATCAGATTTTCAAGCTCGCGCACATTCCCCGGCCAGGTTTGCTCCTCAAGCACCGCAAGCGCGTCCGCGTTGAGCCGCTTCAGCCGCAGCCCGTTCGCCACGCAATGCACCTCGAGAAAATGTTCGCAGAGCAGAGCAATATCTCCTCTCCGTTCCCGCAATGGCGGCAGGTTGATCGGAATCACGTGAATGCGGTAGTAAAGGTCTTCGCGGAATCGCCCGGTGCGGACCATCTCCTCCAGCGGCTCGTTGGTCGCGCAGATCAGCCGGAAATCGATCTTGCGATTCGTGCGCCCGCCCAGCCGCTGCACCTGGTGGTCTTCCAGCACCCGCAGCAGTTTCGTCTGCAGCGCGACACTGAGAGTCGCAATCTCGTCCAGAAACAGCGTCCCTCCGTCGGCCAGCTCAATCTGGCCTGGACGCGACTCGGTCGCTCCCGTAAACGCGCCGCGCTCGCTGCCAAACAGCTCTGACTCGATCAGATTCTCAGGAAGCGCGGCGCAGTTCAGGCGAATATACGGCTTGCTCGCCCGCCGGCTCAGCGCCACGATGGCGCGCGCCGCCAGCTCCTTGCCCGTACCGCTCTCGCCCCGGATGAGCACGTTGATGCTGCTTCCGGCCACCTGCTGAATGGCGTCATACACCAGCCGCATCGGCTCGCTCGCGCCCACAAAATCCTGAAAGCGGCTGGATTCGAGCGACTGTTGCCGCATCCGCTCGCGCTCGGCGTTCTCGCTGCGGCGGCGCACCGTCTCCACCAGCGTCATCCGCAATTCGGTCACGTCCACCGGATTGCGGAAGTGCGCGTCAGCCCCGGCGTTCAGCGCCTGCTTCTCCATCGCGCGCGCCCGCGCCCGGCCCATCGAAATCAAAGTGACGTTGTCGTTCAGGCTGCGCAACTCGTTCAGAACCGGAAGGCCTCCAAACGGATCTTCCCCTTCCGTGTCGATGTCGAGCAGAATCGCCGCTACGCCCGCCTCGCGCGTCAAGCGGACCAGATCGTCATAATTGCCGCGAACCATCACCTGGAACCATGGCGACAGCTCAGGAGTCACAACGCCAAGGAACTCCTCGTCAACAGTCACAATGCACACCACCGGCAACGCCGTTTGCGGCATCGAAAACGGTTCTGGATCTACTGGCTTCCGTCGCGTGCTCATATCGCATTCTAACTGCGAAACTGCCGCACGCCAGCAACAGATTTGATTTGTTGAGCGTGACTGGCGGCCGTTCTAAATCCGCATGGCATTGCGACAGGGGACAACTCAATCCCTGGCTGTCTCGATCACAGCCTGAAATGCCGGCTTGGGATTGCCGTCGCGATCGAAGAGCAGGGGGTAGGAGGTTCGTCCTTTAACCGGCCAGTCGTTCAGCCACGATTGCGCGTCGGTGACGCCCCACAGCGTAACCCGGGTGACCACATCGCGATGCTTCCAATACACCGCGAAGAGATCCGCGTAGCGCTTCGCCAGACGCTGTTGGACATCGTCCGGCAGTCCTTTTGGATAAGGGTTGAGCTTGGGGTTTTCCGCAATCTTCAGCGAAACGTCCGCGCTGTGTCCCCATGCGGAAGGGAGCACATCGATATCGAGCTCTGTGATCGCGACCTTGACGCCGGCCGCTGCCAAATCTGTGATGGTGGCCTCTTCGTCCGCAGCCGACGGCCAGTCGAGGTGCAAGTGTCCCTGAACGCCGACCACGGCAATGGGAACGCCCGCGGCCTGCAGCCTCTTCACCAGCGCAATGGCTCCCCTGCGTTTGGCCGGAGTCTCGAGGTTGTAGTCGTTGTAGTTCAACTGAACGTTGGGATCGGCTTCGTGGGCAAACTGAAATGCCTTCACGATATAGTCTTCTCCGATAATCTTCATCCAGGGCGACTGACGGAGGGTTCCGTCCTCATTCAAGGCTTCGTTTACGACATCCCAACTGTCGATCTTTCCCTTGTAGCGGCCAACCACAGTACGGATGTGGTCGTGAAGGCGCTCGAGCAACGCTTCGCGGGTGAGCGGATTGCCCTTTTCATCCTTGAATACCCAGGCCGGCGTCTGAGAGTGCCAGCAGAGATTGTGGCCGACGATGAACATGTGATGCTTCAGGCCAAACTCGACATACTTATCCGCAAGTGTGAAGTCGTAGGCGTCGGGCCGGGGATGAATCACCTCCCATTTCATTACGTTCTCTGGGGAAATGGAATTGAACTGGCTTATGAGGATGGCGTCGCCGCGCGCATCCTTGCCGGTAATCTGATCTGTGTCCATTGCCGCGCCTACGCGAAAACCATTGCGGAAAGCGTCTTTGAGCGTTGCGGAGGCGGGAGCCTGGGCAAAGGTAGCCACGCTCGAAAGGCATACGGTCAAAACTAAACTCAGGCTTCGCTGATGTTGCATTTCAATCTCCTCCTGCGTTGGTCGGCAGGGCCAGACCAATCCTTCTGATTTTCAAGCCTCTCGTTACCTGCGGATACCCGGTAAGCATTGCTTCCCTCGCTGGGACTGCCCGCTGACTCTCAAAACTTTTTGCGGCGCTCGCCTAGATCGTGCGAGATGGTGAGGTTGAGTTTCATGTTGATGCCATAGAACATCAGGCAGGCGGCAGCAGCCAGGAACCCCGCGCCGGAGTACACCGAGGCGATCAGCCGGATACCCATCAACGAATGTGCCGTCTGTACGGCATTTGGCTCATAGCCATACAGCGAAAGCAGCCAGCCGGCAATCGCGCCGCCCAGCGCCAATCCGATCCATAGCGCAAAGACCACCCCGGCAGTCACTGTGCCGGTGGCGCGGCGTCCTGTCTTCCATTCCCCGAAATCGGCCACATCGCCCATCATGGCCCAAAGAACGGGGCCTGAGCAGCCGTACACAAATTGGCGCACAACTTCCAGACCGATGATGGCCGTCGTCGCCGTCGCCGGGATAAAGAACAGCGCGATGCAGAAAATGCCGGTCAACAGCATGCTCACGAAGAAGACCCGGCGCTTGCCCATGCGCTTGGTCAACGCGGTTGAGCAGGCCACGCCAATCAGCAGCGCCGTCAATCCGAAGCCGTTGAACCAGCTGAAGAGCAACTGGTTGCCGGCACAATATTTGAAGTAGGGCAACATCAGGCTACCGCGGATCATGAGGGCAATAAAGTAGAAGGTCGTCACCAGGAAAAGCGCAATCCACGGGCCATTCTTGATCAGATCGGCCAGATCCTGACCAACAGACGACTTTTGCTTCGGGTCGGGCTGAATCCGCTCCTTGCTCACCGCAAATGCGATCAGGAACATCACCACACTCGTCACCAGGAAGATACCCATCGTCATCTGGTAACCGCGCGCGCTGCTGCCACGGCCAAGAAATACCACCATGGGAATCGCCAGGCTCTGCACAATGAAGCCCGCCGCGTTGGCAAATAGTTGCCGGTAGGATGCAATGCTGGTCCGCTCGTTCGGATCGTCCGTCATCACTCCGGTCAGCGATGCATAGGGGACGTTGTTGGCCGTATAAATGAGGCGCAGCAGCAGGTAGGTAACCCAGGCATAGATCAGCTTTGCGCCCGAGCTCCAATCCGGGGTAGTAAACGTCAGAACGCCAATCACGCCAAAGGGCAATGCGGTCCACAACAGCCAGGGGCGAAATCTGCCCCAGCGTGTATGCGTGCGGTCGGCAATGACGCCCATCACCGGATTGAAGACCGCGGCTCCCAGGCCGACAATCAGGAACATCGTGCCGGCCTGGGCCGGCGTCAACCCGAAGGTGTCGGTGTAGAAGTTCAGTTGCAGGGCCATCATCGCCTGGAAGACGAAGTTAGCGGCCATATCCCCCAGGCCGTACCCGAATTTTTCAGAAAATGGAAGACGTTTGCTATTGCCGCTCATCGATCCCTTCTCTCTTTCCACACTGCACGGCGAGAAACACAACCTGCCCTCTTCAAACCTGTCCTGGCCAACTCACCACAGCCCCCAGGCGAGAGCCGCTGTTGCGGGAGAGCCCGTCTTCATTGCATACCGGGAGCCTGCGCTGGGCTTCCGGGCCGCCGCCTGTGGTATCCCCAAAGCCGGACCGCTATCGCACAAAAACCGAACCAGCTCCTCACGGGAGTTTCTTGCGCCAGCCCGCAATCTGCCGAACTGATCGTCAAGACGCAACGCCGCGGTGACAGTAATTCGAGTCACAACTATATCGTTTTACTGTTGGAATTGGCGACTGCAAAATGGAAATTATCATTCATGCCCGCGGGGGTATAATTCGCTGCGAGGAACCACCGTGACCAAACCTGCATCGCTCTCTTGCCACGTGGGCTTCAATGCCCAGCATTCGCCCATGGGCGCCTTCATGAGCTTCACCTGCGGCAACTTCGGAACCCGCGGAGGCATTGGCCTGCAAATCGGACAGCCTGGGGATCAGGAAGTTTTCATCGGCTTCAAGGATGGCGATCGCTATTCCAATGCAACTCTCAAGTGCCTGCCTTTCTACACCGCCGCCGTCGACCGTTCCGCCGATGCGTTTCTGGTGGAGCAGGCCGGTCCCTCAGAACAGAACGTGAAGCCCGACGCTTTGCCATTCGAGCAAAGCGCGATCTCGCGCTCCTATGGCTGGGCAAGCGACCAATGGGCAGCCGAGGGGATGAGCTTTTCGGTCTATTCGCCCTTTGGAGCGATTCCCGATCCAGCAGTGGAGGACCGGGAGCGGATGCGCTCGGGCTTGCTGCCCGCTGTGATTGCCCGTCTTGAGCTGGATAACTCCACCGGCGTCACCACCCGGACCGCGCTGTTCGCTCTCAATCATGCGCGCCCCGGCAGCCGGACTCTGCCGGAGGATTTGGGCAGCGGCCGATTGGCCTTCGCTTTCCGCCGCGAGGCCGGCTCCGCCGCGGAACTGCTCGATTTCACTTCCTCGGAAGATGGCGTGAAAATCGACGCCGAGCCCTTCCTCTTCATGCGCTGGTCCGCCAGCGACGGCGTGCGCGAACGCCACAATCCGATTCACCTGCTGGGTTCCTGCCCCGGCTTTGGTTTTGAGGTGCCCGCAGGCAAGAAGTATGGAATCACGATCGCCCTCGGGTCTTATCTTGAGGGCTTCCAGACCAACGGGCTCGACGGCCGCTATCTGTATACCCGCTACTTCACGGGCCTTGCGGATGTTCTGAGGACCGCCCTCGACAACTCCGCAAAGATCATTGCGTCGGCGCAGTCGCTCGACAGCAAAATGGACAACGCCGCTGTCTCCGTCGATCAGCGATTCCTGATCTCTCATGCCACGCACAGCTACTACGGAAGCACGCAGTTGCTCGAAGTGGAAGGCCGGCCCCTGTGGGTGGTCAACGAGGGCGAGTACTGCATGATGAACACGCTCGACCTCGCCGTGGATCACGTCTTCTGGGAACTGGAGCACAACCCCTGGCTGGTCCGCAACCTGCTGGATACGTTTGTTCGGCTCTACAGCTATACCGACGAAGTGAAGGTCTACAAATCGGACTTCGCTCCCTCGGTCGAAACGGTACAAGTGGATCCCTCTCAGACTCCGCCCCCGCCCGATGAAGCTCAACTCAACCGCCCCTATGACACCAGGCCAGGCGGTCTAAGCTTCTGCCATGATATGGGCGCGCACAACAACTTTTCGCCGCAAGGCCGCAGCAGTTACGAGCTGGCAAATCTCACTGGCTGTTTTAGCTACATGACAGTTGAGCAGCTCTGCAACTGGGTGCTTACTGCGGGCTGCTACGTGGCCAGGACCCGCGACATCAAATGGCTCAAATCCAACCAGACCGTGGTGGATGCCTGCCTGGCCAGCATGATCAACCGCGGCGGCGACGTTGGATTTGCGCAGTTCGACAGCACCCGTTGCGCGGGCGGTCAGGAGATCACCACTTACGACTCCCTCGATCATTCGCTCGCGCAGACCCGCAACAACATCTACATCGCCGTGAAGAGTTGGGCAACCTACCGGTCTCTGGCGCTCATGTTCCGCGAACTGGGCGATGCAGCCGGCAAAGCCAGATGCGAAGAACTCGCCGCCAAGGTTGCGTCGGTGGTCTCGGATCAGGCTGTCGACGGTGTGCTGCCGGCCATCTTCGAGAAATCCAACCCTGGCTACTCCTCACGCATCTTGCCCGCGGTCGAGGGTTGCGTCTATCCGCTCTATTTCGTCAACACCGGCTTTGCCGGCTGCACGCTTGAGCAGATCTACGCGACTCCGTCTGAAAAGCGCATGTTCGAGGTCCTCCTCGAACACACGCGGAACCTGCTGCTCGATCCCCAGCGCCGCAACCTCTTTGCCGACGGCGGCATCAAGCTCTCTTCCACCAGCAACAACTCGTGGATGAGCAAGATCGCCATCTTCATGCACGTCACGCGCAGAGTGTTCCATCTGGACGCCGATCCTCAGATCGCCAAGGTCTTCCGCCAGGCGGATGCTGCTCACGTCAAGTGGCAAACTGAAGGCAGCTCGTACTGGGCCTGCTGTGACCAGATCGTTTCCGGAGAAGGCAAGGCCAGCCGCTACTATCCGCGTATCATCACCAGCGCGCTGTGGATGGAGTGATGACGTCAACCTGCAAGGGAGGGTGCGCCGGAGTGCCGACTACGCGGGAATCGACTCTCCGAAAACCACTGGAGCGTTCTTCAGGACGAATCGGGGTGCGATGCATCCTTGCTGGGGCTTCTGTGGCGTTGAGTGGCCTTTCCACAATCGAAAAGTCACTCAACGGGAATAGCCGGTCGTTACAGCAAATGGAGAGCCACTCCGGATGACTCCCCGTACAGATATGAAGTGGGACGCTTGTTGCCCTTATGCAGACAACAAGGCGAGACCGCGCTGGGCCGGCAAATAAGTTCCGTCTTTCTGCTCCACCAGCCCAGCTTCGGCCATCTCTCGCAAACCGCCGCGAACACGAAACAGCGGCAGTCCAGTGCGCGCGGCAATATCCTCCGCCGTGCCCGGTTTTTCCAGTGCCGTCAGCATCTTGCGCGCGGATTCCGTCAGTTCGCCCTGATTGCCAATACACGCCATTGGGAATCTCCCGTCACACGGATTTCTTGCAGAAGTACCAATCCGTGCACTCGAAGCCGGCCTTCAGGCGCGCTTCCACTTCTTCCATGGTGCCTGGAGGCGGAACAATCACCTTGTCTCCCGGCTTCCAGTTCGCGGGTGTGGCAACCCCGTGCTTATCGGTGGTCTGCAGCGCATCGATCAGACGAATGATCTCGTCGGTATTGCGGCCCGTCGTGAGCGGGTAATAGATCATGGCGCGCACGATCCCAGCTGGATCGATCACAAAGACGCAGCGGCTGGTTTCCGTCTTGCTCTCTCCGGGCATCACCATGCCATACCGGGAGGCCACTTCCTTGTTGGAATCGGCAATGATGGGAAATGGAATGTCGATTCCGAACTTCTCCTTGATGTTGCGGACCCAGGCAATATGCGAAGATGGACTGTCGATGCTCAAGCCGAGCAACTCCACGCCCCGCTCGCGCAGTTCCGGAGCAATGGCCGCAAAGGCCAGAAACTCGGATGTGCAGACCGGCGTGAAGTCCGCAGGGTGCGAGAAGAGAACCACCCATCCGCCTTTGTAATCTTCCAAGCGGATTTTTCCGTGTGTGGTGACCGCTTCAAACGCCGGAGCGGCCATCCCCAGCCGCGGCAAGGATGCCGGCTGCGCAATTTCCGTAAGAGTCTGCGACGGCTCCTCCGTCGTACTTTCCACGTGATTCGGCATACTTTCCTCTTTTTCCGCCGGGGACCGCCGCAGGAGTATTTCTGGCCCGCGCTTAGGCCTCCGGCTAGTGGAGCGCATAGCGGCGGATTGGCACATCTACAAAGTTAGATCTTCTATTCGAGGAATTTTGACAACCTGGGCAACTTACGAGTTAACGGCAATCCACACGGAACTCGCTTGCCGTTCATGGTGAGGCAGCGCCTCCCAAAATAGGAGTGCTGGGACATCAATTCCCCATAGTTGCTAGGTGGCCTTAAGTGGGGCTGGCACGCTTTTGCCCAGTGCAGTCGCCAGAGCAATCTGGTGATCTTGTTCGTCGATGAGGATCTGGCGAATTTGTTCGCCCATCGCATATTCGGCCAACTCTTCGCACTGGCGGACCCGCTCGCGATAGTTCCGAATCGTTTCTGTTTCGTTGTCGAGATCGAACTGCAACATCTGGGTGGCTTTCTCTGATGTCCGGACGGTTTTGGCTACAACCGTCGGCATGCCACCAAGATAATCAATCTGCTCGGCGATGATCAGGGCGTGGCCCAATTCCTGTGCGGCGTGCACTGCAAGTTCACCTGCGATGTTCATAAACTCCGCGCCCTTTAAGACCTGCGAGTAGACGACGTAACCAATGATCGCTTGGTACTCGCGCGACAAGTCCTCATTCAACAACCCAATCAGTTCGGGACGAGACACTTTCTTAAAGTCCCCGGCAATTGTTTTAGCTTTCAAGGCGCTTTCCTCCAAGATCGAGTATCGGGATAAATGCTATTTTTGGACTGACCTACCGGTTCTCCGTGCGTTCGGTCGAAGCAACACACTCACAGTAGCAGGAGAATCCGAGATAAAGCTGTCTAAAAAGGCACACGCTCAATATCTCAGTAGCCAACAAACTCATCTGTTCGAATGTCGTTCTTTTCGACCCCGGCACTCACAAGCGTCTCGCGCATGGCCTTCACCATAGCGGGCGGCCCGGCAATGTAGTAGATAGGTCCTTGCAGGTTGGCCAAATGCCTGCACAACATCTCCTTGTCTATCAGAGCCGTCTCGCCCTTCCATTCTTTCTTGGATTTCGACATTTCTGTCATGGTGCAGATCAAGGAGAAACGCGGATTTGTCGTCTCCAAAGCCCTCAGAGTATCCAGGAAAGCTGTGTCTTCGGGTCGCCGATTGGAATAGAACAGGTATAACTTTTGCGACAACCTGTCCCGGTCAGCCTGTTGCACCATGCTGAGAAATGGTGTGATGCCGATTCCGCCTGCAAGGAATACGGCCGGCTTTGCCAGGTTCTTGTGTAAGGTGAAGGAGCCTCCGGCTGGGCTTATCTTCAGTTTTGTGGTTAACGTCAGTTCCTTCAGTGATCGCTTGAAAGCGGTATTGCGCATGCGTGTGGTAAAAACTAACTCGTTTGCAAAGGGAGGGCTCGCGATGGAAAACGTGCGGGGGTTCCCCTCGGCGTCAGTTTCCAGTGGATCAGTGAGGGTCAAATCGGCGAACTGGCCCGCTCTGAAACTGAATCCGGACGGTTTCTCGAAGTGAAAGGCCATTGTGCCTTCCGCAACTTCTTCTCGACTTATCAGCCTGGCCGTTTTATCCGCCATCAGAA
>Ga0182014_10008857_pt1 | contig 10195 bp, 16 predicted proteins | sample 612S2DmetaG_FD_120489 | JGI IMG/M metagenome (GOLD analysis project Ga0182014, IMG submission 120489) | Permafrost microbial communities from Stordalen Mire, Sweden - 612S2D metaG | ecosystem: Environmental > Terrestrial > Soil > Wetlands > Permafrost | place: Sweden: Stordalen | collected...
ACTGCAGTCCCCACAGCGTGTTGTGGAACTCTCGTCCGATTGAAGGCAGGGCGACGTTCACGATGGTGCTGTCGATGAAGACGATGAACAGGCTCATGCAGCAGATGGCGAGTATGCCAATACGTCGCTGGCGTGACACGACGCTCAGATGGCTCACCACCTGACGAACCGTGACCCTCCCATCGGCGAACAAGTGATCTCGGACAGCGCCCGAGACCTTCTCTTCGCCAGAGAGATTCACAGAGCATCAGCCGCTGGAGTAAGCGGGTCGATTCGCGATCACGGGGATGAAATCAACACTGTCCTACACTATCGGCCGACAATGCGGTGACTTGAGCGAACGAGGCGCCGGACGCTTGTACGCAGCCCTCGTCACCGGAATTGATGGCACTACCAATGATCGAATGAATTGGTTGCACTCGACGTAGCTCCCCAACGAGAGGCTGATTGTGGATTCGACGCTTGATCTGACCGGACCGGCGGCGCTCGTTACGGGTGCGAGGAGCTCGACTGACATTGGCTTCGCGACTGCTAGACCACTCGCGCTGACAGGGGCCGCGGCGGTGCTCACTTCGATGATGAAGCGGACTTGCGATCAGACCAGTGAACCGCGTGACGCCGCTGGCGCACACGTCGAAGGCGTGGTCGGCGACCTCACCGATCCGGTGACAAGCCATGACGCAGCGAATCTGGCTATCGAGTTGTTTGGGAGTATCGACAGGGTCTGGAAAGATTATGGGTCGCAGTGCCCAACCGAATCAAGTGCCGGCGCGATTGGCTGGCTCGCTTCGCGGTTTCAACGGCCCATACGCCAATTCTTCATGCTCTGAGCAGAGCCGAGATTCAACCGACCTGCTCTTCGGGTGCTTCCAAAGACAAGAGGTCAAGACCAACCGTCACACGCCTCTTCAATAGTTCGAGGATGTCACTCTTGGTGAACCTTAGCGGGCAGCTTTCGAACCTTCATGAGTTGCTGACAGCGTTCATCGAATGATTCGTACCGGCCTATGGACAGGTCAACGGTGTCAACCGCTCTTGGAACAGACCCACTTTGTTCTCGCTGGCGATGAACCTATTGCGGATTGCGATTCTGTCACCTGATGCGAAAATTGAACCAGGACGGTGACCTCTTGCAGGATCCCACGGAAAATGCTTAATTTCGTGGGTTAGTTCTTGGCTTTGGATCTGTTCAGGGTCGCGGCGGCGCGAACGAGGGCCTTCAACGCATCCTCGTCTATCGTCTCGCCCTCGTGGAAGTCGATGGCACGCCTCGTGTTCCCGTCAAGACTGGAGTTGAAGAGGCCCGAGGGATCCTTTAGAGCCGCCCCTTTGGCGAAGGTCATCTTCACGACGGTCTTGTAAGTCTCGCCTGTGCAGATCATTCCGTCGTGGTACCACACTGGAACCCCTCTCCACTTCCACTCCTCGACGACTTCGGGATCGGCTTCCTTGACCAAGGCACGGAGCCGGCTGAGCATCTCGCTCCGCCAGTCGCCTAGCTCCTTTATTCTCGCGTCTATCAGCTGAGACGAAGACTTGCCCTTCTGCGACCCGCTCTTCTCCATGCCCGCTTCTCCCCCTTTGTCCCGAGGCTTTGACCAATGGCGTCATCCCCACCGTGCCAAATTCTACCGAGAGCCGCGATTTTCCGGCTCGGTTCGCATCCTGCGTGCCGTTGAAGAGCACCCTCCGGTTGGTGTCGATTCGCTCAGCAACATGCCGGGTCGATGTCGCTGCAGACGAATCGACCATTCCAAGGGTTCGAACATCACCATTTGCCTCGCTGGGCGAACGGATGCGAAGAACCTGCGCTAACTAGGGGAACATTCTGATTCACCCGGGCGAAGCACTACTCACGATGGACGCGAAAGTGCTCGCGAGCGGCGATCTCGCACATCATTTCGCTGAGGACTACCAGGTGACCCGGCTCCGCCCGTGAAACGCGCTCGGCTCCTGAGCGCGCTCAATTTATCTCAGATCGCGCGGACGTTCTGCGCTTCCTCGCCCTTCTTGCCGGGCGCAACGTCGAACTCGACGCGCTGGCCCTCTTCGAGGCTCTTGTAGCCGTCGCTCTGGATGTTGGAGAAATGTACGAAGACGTCATCACCTTGCTCGCGCGAGATGAAGCCGAATCCTTTTTCTGCATTGAAAAACTTCACTGTTCCTTGTGCCACCAATACTCAATTCTCAGGACGACAGACCGACCATTTCGGTGTGCTCGTTATAAGAAATAGTACTCGCCGCTGTTGAAGGCGCCATCGGTTGGCCCAAGTGGCGTCCTCCAGGCCTCTAAATGCCCAGGAGTCACCGATATGTGACGCCATCGCATCCGATCGACACGTACTCGGCGCCTTAGGGCCAGGTCTCATTTGCGAGATAGTCGGATGAACCGACTACCTGCGGTCTAGGGCAGTGGTGGCGGTGCTTCTGAAATAGCGGTGCGATCGCGATCAACCCGAGCAGCACCAACGGCGTTATGCGTTCGGTTCTCAGCCAGGAACGAACATTCCTGTCGTTCTAGCGCGACTGTCGTGGATATTTCAGTAGAATTGGCCGATTCGGTCGCCACCGACCATGTAGCGTTCGCCTCATGTGGCGAGAGCCACCTAGTAGAGGAGGCCCCACGATGGGCACTGCCGCTCGGAACCGTCCCACCCACCCGCTCCACCGGCCGCTCCGGTCCCGCGCCCTCCTCCTCGGCATCGCTGGCACCTCAGTTCTCATCGCCGTCCCAGCGGTCGCCCAGGCGGCGTCTCGCTCAGGGGCCACGATCCAGGGACGTCACACCATCGCAGGTACCGCAGCGGCGCTGTCGTCATCGATCTGCGGCAAGGTGAGCGCAGCATCCGTCTCGTCGATCATCGGCTACAAGGTTCCGCCTGGCACCCCCTACACCTTAAGGATCAAGCCAACGAAGGAGAACTACGGGATCTCCGGGTCAGAAACGATCTGCACCTACGGGGCGGAGACGAGCATGGCCACAATGCTCAAGGCGGTCTCGCTTTCGTTCGAAACCATCTCGAAGCCTCTCACGACGTCGGAGATGCAGCAGTCGATAGCGAAGGCGAGCAAACTCGCCAAGTTCAAGTTCAGCGCCTATTCCGGCCTCGGTGTCCCCGCCTTCTACTTCAGCTTGACTGAGTCGGGTATCACGGGTCAGGGAATCACCGGGGTTCTTAATGGTAAGAGTTACTTCGGGGCGAGCGTCGAGACCAAGAATGTGTCGATGTCGAAACTTGCCGCGCTCGCAAGGCTCGCCGAGAAACTGTGAGTCCTTCACCGGCTCGGTATGTTCTTGCCTGAACCATCAACGGCACGTAACGCGCTTCCCCTGACGCGGCAGAGTGGGTGGCACGCACGTGGCGACATCCGCTCGCCACGTTCACGACGCAATGACCGCACAACGCGTCGGCGGGATCGTTCTTAATCGAGAAGAAGACTATCAACCGATCAATCGAAGAACCTCGACCTAGGATTCACAAATTCGAGTGTGCGGCATGACACGACACATCACAAGCAGTGGTCCTTAGCGGACAGCTTTCAAACCTTCCCCAGCTGCTGGCCTCGCTGGTCGAATGAATCTCCCTGACCCATGTACAGGGCAAACTGACGGCTAATTCGGGGACAGACCCCAACATTGTGATTGAGGCATTTCGATGATACGACCCGATGGCCGATCAGTCTTCGAGAAGAGCACCAAAATCGCGCTTGGTTTTCCGATACCGCCCCATTCCCGAAATGGGATTCTTCCACCGACCCTTCATCTCCTTCAAGGCGCTTTGGTGCGTTTCATCACCCCCTGCGACCATTTCTCTTAGATGGCTGTCTTGGGCTTTTATCACCTCATCGGCGGTATTTCCACGGAGCAGGAAATCACAAGGTCCACCCAATTGTTTACATGTCATTGTTTTCATAGGTCTTGCTCACTTTCGTATCATTCGGCAGTCAACACGGACGAATTGCAACGACTCAGAAATCGAGTCACAACGCTTCACGATGCCCACCGTGCAGGTCATGACTACGATCGCCGAACGGCTCAGCTCGACTGCTGGATGCGGACGAGGTTGCCCGAGGGGTCGCGGAACGCGCAATCGCGCACTCCCCAGGGTTGGTCCGCCGGCTCCTGAAGCACCTCGGCTCCCGACGCTCGAACCTTCTCGACGGTGGCGTCGAGATCGTCGGAACGGAAGATTGCAGCCTGCAGCGACCCCTTCGTCACGAGTGACAGCAGGGCGTCGCCCTCGGCCTGCGAACGACCGCCGTGCGGCTGGTACAAAACGATGTCGACGTTCTGCCCCGGGGCGCCAACGGTGACCCAGCGGAAGCCGTCTGAGGAGACGTCGGCGCGGACCTCGAGGCCGAGCGCGTCGCGGTAGAAGACGAGCGCAACGTCGGGGTCGTGGACGGGGATGAACATTGCGGAGACGGAGACAGGCATGCGATGATCCTACGTGGACCGACCCATCGTGTACTTCTCCGATCCTGCTTTATGCCGGGGCGGGTCCGGCGGCCAGTGCGCCGAAAAGGCCCAGTTCGCTGCCGACGTGTCGGCGCAGGTCGCGGCGCTCAGACCGTGACCGTCGTGCGCCGCGGTCGCATCGCAAACATGCTCACGCACGACGGAACGACCTCGAGGTCGCGGTGATCGCGTTCGCGGTACTGCGAAGGCGTCACGCCGACGATCTCGGTGAAGCGCGAACTAAACGAGCCGAGCGACGTGCAACCCACGGCACCACAAGTGTCGGTGACCGACTTCCCCTGACGAAGAAGAGCCTTCGCGCGCTCGATTCGTCGTGTCATCAGATAGGAGTAGGGCGTCTCGCCATACGCCGCACGGAACTTGCGCGAGAAGTGCGCGGGCGACATGAGCGCGGTACGCGCCATGGCCGGGACATCGAGGGGCTGCGCGTAGTCGCGGTCTACGAGGTCTCGCGCCCGGCGCAGGTGCACGAGGTCAGCGATTTCCTCCGGCGTCATAACGACGATGGTACCTGACCGGTCGCCCGCTCGGTCGAGGAACACGGGTCGAAACTGCCCCCGAAGTTCCGATTGATCACTACGTCGATCGCAGATATAGCACTGGCCCGACCTTCGGAACGACGACTCCACCCCCTACGCCAAAGGTGCGATCAAGTAGCTTTGAACTGGGAGTTACGATCAGCCTGAAAGTTGGAACCGCGTAACTCGTAGACTTCATCGCGCACAGGATCGCAGAGACGACCGACTCTCATCAAGGGGAGCCATGACAAATAAGAACGCCATCTTCACCGGATGGACAATCGTGCTGGCCCTCGTTCTGACGATTCTGGCTCCCGTCAATGTCGGTGCGCAAGCGATCAAGTCGTCTCCGAGGCCCTACTACGTCGCCCTTGGTGATTCGTATTCCTCGGGCGAGGGTCTCGCCCCCTTCCTCGCCGGTTCCGGGAGCTGCGACCGATCGCCCGAGGCCTACCCTGAACTCGTTGCGCACCGTCTGGGTAACGTCACCTTGCGCTTCTCAGCCTGTTCGGGAGCGACTATCGCGCAGATCAGCGATCAAGTCGCATCCCTTGCGCCCAAGGAGTTTCGCCGCACCGCCCTCACGACGGTCATGGCTGGCGGCGACGACCTCCCCTTCGCGGGTCTGATCAGGGCGTGCATTGGTGCGGTCACCTCTGCCACGTCGCAAACGATCGAGTACTTGCCCAGCGTGAGCAGCGCGACGCTCTGTGCAAGCACAATCAGCGGTGCGGCGAATCTCCTCGGCGCCAGCATCAATCCAGTGACCAGTGGCGTCACGATTCCCGTGTCTGCGCTGACTTTCCCGCTGACCCAGCCCTCGACCATCGAATCGCGTCTGATCGCATTGTATTCGCGAATACTCCATGCCGAAGGCGCTGTCAGGCACCGGGCTACCGGCCCTCAGCTAATTGTGGTGCAGTACCCCACGCTGCTGGGCTCCCCGGGATCGGGTGCCTGCCAGCTGTCGTCAACGCCACTACCCTTGCCAATTCCGACGACCTCAGGCGGCTCCACTGCACCTCTCTATCCTGCGTTCACCAACGCCTCCAGCTTCGAGTTGGCGGACCTGAACAGTTACCTCCAGATCGAGACCTCGGTAGTAGTCGAGAGGCTGCGCAGCGAGGGCTATCTCGACGTATCACTTGCGCCATTGGAATCGGGTTTCGCTCCCCTCGACTGCACGACGGGGACGTCGCCCGACCTAAACGGCCTGCTTCTGAGCAGCGCTGGCACGACAACCCAGTCCGGTTCGTTCCATCCGTCGGCGTCCGGCCAGGCGATGCTCGCTGCCTCGGCGGTGGCGGCATGGCGATCGGCCACGCGCTAGACCAGAAGGCGACATCGGTCCGCTCCCTCCCGTGCCTCTCCTCCCCGTTTCCGCCGGCGCGGCGGCGGCGCGCGGTCCGGCTCCCGGCCATCGCTGTACGTGGGTTTCAACTTGTCTTCTCGGTGGGCCCCTCTCTCCGCGCTTGGCGCGGTGGGCACTGAAGGACCCGGACCGGCAATTGAGCGACCAGACTCGCGAAGTGCTCCCCTCGCAGGGAGGGTGACCTTCCCAAGGCCCCTATCTTCTGTCCCAGTACCTCGGACAATGGTGGTCCTTACCGGACAGCTTTCAAATCCTCCCCCACCCCTGGTCGATCTGATCGAAGGCCGCCCGGGCCACGAGTGATCACGCTCGACTCCTCGTGGGTGCATCAAGCAGCTTCCGTCAGTCGCGCTGCGGAAATGGAGTTCGTCCTCCGACATACAGCGAACAGCTCAACCTCGAGGGAGCGATAGGGGATGTCTGAGCTCACTCGGCATGGGCACTTTTCGATCGGGTGCCACTGCACGTTGGGGTTTCTCAACGGCTAAGCGATGCCACCACTCTTTGGATATCCTGTCGATTACCAAGACTCGGAGGTGCCATGGACAAGGACCTAGTCGATCAAGTTATCGATGTCGCTCAACGGGTGGTGGCCAGCGGGGCAATCTCCGCCAACGGACACGGGAACGTGAGCCTGCGGGTTCCTGGAGCGCAGGAGATGTACTTCACCGCGGGCCCATCGCTACGAAACCATTCACCGTCCGCCGTCGTACGAGTTGGGCTGGACGGAGTCCTTCTCGAAGGTGATCTGCCACCCATCCAAGGTGCCGTAGTGGCCATGCACACGGCGATGTACGCGGACCACCCTGACGTTGGCTGCGTCTTGCACACGCATTCGCCATACGCGACCGCCTTCGCCGTGGCCCACCGTCCGATCGGCTGTTGGGTCGAAGCCCTCGCCATGTTCGGTTTGCCGACCGGAGTCCCGGTGGCCAATTACGGTCCGCGGGGATCGGACCAAGCGGTGGCCAACATCCGGGCCGCAATCACCCCGGGGGTTCCTGCGGTGTTGTTGGCGAACCATGGGGTGCTGGTATTCCACCGAACGCCTGAGTTGGCCATCCAGATTGGCGGAATCGTAGAAGAGGCCGCACAGGCGGGGCTCAACTCTGGCGGTCTCGGCGGCCCCGTCGAGATCCCAGAGGAACTTCGTGAGGCTGCTCTCCAGCGCGCCATGCTCTCTGAGCACCACGGAACGGCACACGCCTAGTCCCAATCTCAAGATCCGGGTTTGGCCTCCTCGTTCAATCGCCAAGCCCTAGTTCCGCAACCTTTCGACTAGGTGATTCGGACCAGGAATTCCGGAGACTCTGACCTGCACTGGGTTTTGCTACCCATTTCGGTCTTGGAATCAGTCGGTCTTGTCCTCCTTAATCGGCAGTGCGGACAACGCGCTGAAGACATTGGCGCAAGCGAAGACGTGAAACTATTCGTCAACCGGAAATACGTTGTAGGACTGACAACGATGCGTGGACCTTAACGGACAGCTTTCAAACCTTTCAAAAGTGCTGGCCGCGCTGATTCAATGAAGCTCTGCGATCTATGCAGGTTGAACTGCGTCAACCAGTCCGTCAACAGCCACCCCACCGACAGGAATCCCGACGTCTGCGCTTCGAGCAGTGACTCGATGACGTGACCGTTCCGACACTCTTCGCGCAGTCGTGAATTGAATGATTCGATGTGTCCGTTCTGCCAGGGTGAGCCCGGATCGATGAAGCTCGTCGGCGAGGCCTGAGCGCACTTGGAGCTTGCGGCCGGCACTATTCAGTAATACTATGTACTGGTAGTCAGTAACGCTGAGTAGTTAGAGGAGGTGTTCGATGGGCAAGCAGATGACGGAGATGCTCAAGGGCACGCTGGAGGGCATCGTCCTTGCGATCCTGTCCGTGCGGCCCGCGTACGGCTACGAGATCACGGCACGGTTGCGGGAGCAGGGCTTCTCCGACATCGCCGAAGGCACCGTCTACGCCCTGCTCATCAGGATCGAGCAACGCGGCCTCGTCGGCGTGGAGAAGATCCCGTCCGAGATGGGACCGCCGCGCAAGGTGTATTCCCTCAATGCGCAGGGACACGAGTATCTCGAAGAGTTCTGGAGGACGTGGAGCTTCCTCGCAGAACAGCTCGAACAGCTCCACGAAGAAGGGAAATAGACATGGCCACAGGTTGGAGCAAGCAGAAGAGGCAGAAGAGGCGTTACCGCCAGTTCAAGGCGCGCACGGAACAGCTTCCCGCGAACTATCAGACGGCGATTGATGCGCTGGTGCGGTACATGTATCGCTTTGGGCCGGCGACGGGAGACGCCGTGCTGTCGATGCTGGAGGATCTTGCCGATCTCTTCGAGCAGAGCGCGGCGAACGAAACCCCGGTCCGCGCGGTCGTCGGGGAGAACCCGGTGGAGTTCGCCGAGGCGTTTCTTCGGAACTACCCGGAGGGTCAGTGGATGAGCCGGGAGCGCGAACGGCTGACCAACGCCATTGATCGCGTCGCGGACAACGAACCGCGATGAAAGAGAGTATGGAAATCCAGGTGACAGGCAATCAGGTCCCGGGTTCGGCAATCCACGTGCGGGGCCTGGAGAAGTCGCACAAGAAGTTGGAGGTGCTGCGCGGCGTGGACTTCGACGTGGCGCGGGGCAGCATTTTCGCCCTGCTCGGCTCGAACGAAGCGGGCGAGGCCACGATGTGAAGATCCTGTCCACGCTGCTCAAGGCCAACGCGGGGACCGCCACCGTCAGCGGCTTCGATGTCGCCACGCAGGCTGCGGACGTGCGGGGTTCCATCAGCCTCACGGGACAGTTCGCAGCCGTCGATGAAATCCTCAGCGGGCGGGAGAACCTCGTGCTGGTCACGAAGTTGCGGTACCTCAAAGGCCCGGGCACAATCGCGGATGACCTGCTCCATCGTGTCTCGCTATCTGATTGCTTGCCATTGCATCCTCTCGGTGGGGTCAACTCACAAGATCCCGTCGATCTGTGACACCGCTAACGTCATACCCTCCTCTATACCCATTGACAAGATCTGCGTCATGGCGTCTGGCGAAGGGAACGTTGTTTCGATTGCCATGCGTGTGCCACCGTCAGGCCGATCGGTGAGAACGACCTGGATGACCATGACCGGCATGTTCGGATTGGGACTGCCGTCGTCATCGGCGAACCCATTCTCGAAGTCAAGTCGGTACGGTGCGTCGACTGCGAGCACGCGCCAATAGCCACGGGACTGGCCGCCGTCGGGTCCGGTCATGAAGTAGGAGACCTTCCCACCAGGAGTGAGATCATGATCGACGACGGTGGCCGGATACGTCGGTGGTCCCCACCATCGCTCGAGCTGGCGGGGGTTCTCCCACAGCTGCCACACGCGTCCGATTGGCGAGTCGAACTCCGTGGTAATGGTCATTGACAACGCTGCGGGGTCCTTGCGGATACTTGTCACCGTCATTTTGTGTCTCCTTCATCTGACTCTTCGGCGAGAATCTCATCGATTCGCTCGATGCGGCTGCGCCACATCGCTTCGAACTGTTCGAGCAGTCCGAGAACGCTGCGGAGGGTGAGGACGTTGCCCTGGACGAGTTGCTCACGTCCGCGCCGCCGCTTGGTCACCAGGCCAGCTCTTTCCAGCACAGCTACGTGCTTTTGGACAGCGGCGAAGCTCATCGGGTAAGAACGTGCGAGAACCGAGACCGACTGCTCGCCCTGGAGAGTTCGCATAACGATGTCTCGGCGAGTGGCATCAGCCAGCGCTTGAAAGACCCGGTCACCGTCTGGTAGTTCCAGCGTATCTACAACCATATGGTTGTAGATTAACATGGATTCGCAAGACTCGGGTGGGC
>Ga0182014_10008859_pt1 | contig 10195 bp, 8 predicted proteins | sample 612S2DmetaG_FD_120489 | JGI IMG/M metagenome (GOLD analysis project Ga0182014, IMG submission 120489) | Permafrost microbial communities from Stordalen Mire, Sweden - 612S2D metaG | ecosystem: Environmental > Terrestrial > Soil > Wetlands > Permafrost | place: Sweden: Stordalen | collected...
ACGATTGGCGCGCACACGAGGCGGCGTTGAACCGCTTCGGCCACTTCACGACCGAGATCGGCGACGCCCGACTGCACTTCCTCCATGAGAAGGGACGCGGCCCGACGCCGCTGCCGCTGATACTGGCGCATGGCTGGCCCGACGGCTTCCAGCGCTTTGTCAAGCTGATCCCGTTGCTCACCGACCCAACCGCTCACGGCGGCGATGCGGCAGACGCGTTCGACGTGGTGGTCCCGAGCCTGCCCGGCTTCGGCTTCTCGCCTCGACTTGCGCAAGGCGCCGGCCATGCCCAGTTCGGCGGCCTGTTCCACACGCTTATGACCGATGTGCTCGGCTATGCGCGCTACGGCGCGCACGGCGGCGACGTTGGGGCCACAGTATGCGAGCAGCTGTGCCGCAACCACTTCTTCGCCCTAGTCGGCGTCCACATGACCAACGTGCCGCTGCTCCACGCGCGGACGCCGCCGAAGGACCTCAGCGCGGCGGAACAGCTCTACCTCGCCGGGGTGGAGAAGTTCCGCGTTGAGGGTGGGGGTTACATGCACCTCCAAGGCACTAAGCCGTGGACGCCGGCTGCAGCGCTCAACGACTCGCCCGCCGGGCTCGCCGCCTGGATCGTGGAAAAGTTCCACGATTGGAGCGACTGCGGCGGCGATGTCGAGCGCCGCTTCACCAAGGACGAACTCCTCACCAACGTCATGCTCTATTGGGTGACGCAGTCGATCGGAACCTCCTTCCTCTACTATCGCGACTTAGCCAAACCAGGCGTAGCGTGCGGTGCCGTCGAAAAGGCGAAGGACGCGCTGTCGCCGAAGGGTGCGCCGACTGGCTTCGCGGTGTTCCCAAAAGAAATAGCCAACGCGCCGCGTGAGTGGGCCGAGCGCTTCTACGACGTGCGCCAGTGGACCGAAATGCCGGCGGGCGGCCACTTTGCCGCACTTGAAGAGCCCGAGCGACTTGCGGAAGACCTGCGCGCGTTCTTCCGCCCGCTGCGGCAAGCCGGCTAAGCCGCGCACGCTCGGGTGCCGCCGTTGCGCGTCCTCGCCGTCGCGCCTAGCATCGCGCCATGTTCCTCGCCTTCTTCGCCGCCCTGCGCGAGGCGCGCGTGCCGGTGACGCCGCGCGAATTCCTCGACCTGATGCGGGCTCTCGAAGGCGACCTGGCCGACGAGTCGGTCGACGACTTCTATCGTCTGTCGCGGGCGCTGCTGATCAACGACGAGCGCAACCTCGACAAGTTCGACGTCGTGTTCGCCGAGGTTTTTCGCGGCGCGCTGACGCCGGCCGCCGGCGTCGAGCCGACCGAGATCCCAGCCGAATGGCTGCGCCGGGCGATCGAGCGCACGCTTAGCCCCGAGGAAGCGGGCTGAACTAGGCGCTCGGCCTCGAGGCGCTGATGGCGAAACTGGCGGAGCGCCTCGCGCAGCAGCGGGAGCGGCATCAGGGCGGCGCCAAGCAGATCGGCACGGCGGGGATCTCGCCCTTCGGCGCCTTTGGCGACAATCCCGCTGGCGTGCACATCGGTCAGGACCGTGCGCGTCGATCGAGCGCCGTCAAAATCTGGGACAAGCGTGAATTCAAGGACTTTTCTGGCGACCAGGAACTCGGGCCGCGCAACACCCGTCTCGCGCTAAGCCGGCTGCGCCGCTTCGCCCGCGAGAGCGCGGCCGAGGAGCTTGATCTCGACGACACCGTCCGCTCGACCGCCGATCACGGCTATCTTGAGGTCAAGATGCGCCCGGAGCGTCGCAACGCGGTCAAGGTGCTGCTGTTCCTCGACGTCGGCGGTTCGATGGATTGGCACGTCGAAGCGGCCGAAAGTCTGTTTGCGGCGGCGCGGCTACAATTCAAGCGGCTCGAACATTTCTACTTCCACAACTGCCTCTATGAGAGCGTGTGGAAGAACAACCGCCGCCGCTTCGAGGAACGCACGCCGACCCAAACGGTGATCAATTTGTTCGCTCGCGACCATCGGGTCGTCTTTGTCGGCGACGCGGCGATGGGTCCGCACGAAATTCTCGCGCCCGGCGGCTCGGTCGAGCATCACAATCCCGAGTTGGGAGAGATCTGGCTGAGGCGCGCCGTCGCCCACTGGCCGCGCAGCGTGTGGATCAACCCGTCGCCGCCCGAGCAATGGGCCTACGCACAATCGACGCGCATCATCTCGGGCCTGCTCGAACAGCGCATGTATCCGCTGACGCCCGACGGCGTCGAGGCGGCGATGCGCGCGCTGGCGCGTTGATCAGTCGCGCACCACCAACACCGAACACTGCGCGTGGCGCACGATGGTCTTGGCGTTCGAGCCGAGTAGGTAGTCCGACATCACCGGTCGGTGCGAACCCACGACGATGAGATCGGCGCCCCACTCGGTCGCGTCGCGCAAAAGCTCGTGATAGACCCCGCCGCCCAGCGCCGCCGTCGTCACCCGGTCCTTCGGCAGCGTCAGCTTGGCGGCCATCGCGTCGAGCGCCTCCTTGGCCCGCTTTTCCTGCTCCTCGTCGAAGTCGGCGGGCACGTATTCCATGAAAGTGGCGGGCAGCAGAGGCTGCACGTTGACCAGACGCAGGTCGCCGCCGCTTTGGGTCGTGAGCTCGAGCGCCTGATCGAGGCCCTTGGGGTGGGCCGTGGGATCAGCGAGATCGACGGCGAGAATGATCCGATGGAACATGGTTTCCTCCTCCGGACGGTCGACGCCGGCGGCGCGAGATTAGGCCGTTTGCGCGGGCCGCGGCAATGCGGCGGGCCAGCGCGCCCCAGACCCTGTGGAGGGGACGACAAACCGTTGTTCCCCGGCGGCGACATCGCTATAAGGGCGCCGAGTTCACCGGGGAACCGAGAACCATGGGCATTGTCGGCGTTATCGAAGACAACTACCGACCCTCCGATGAAGAGCCGTTCATGAACGAACGGCAAAAGGAGTATTTCCGGCGCAAGCTGATCGCGTGGCGCGAATCGATCCTGGCGGAAAGCAAGGAGACGCTTGCCGCGTTGCAGAACGAGAGCGAAAATCATCCTGATATTGCCGACCGCGCATCGTCGGAAACCGATCGCGCGATCGAACTGAGGGCGCGTGACCGCCAACGCAAGCTGATCGCCAAGATCGAGTCGGCGCTGACCCGAATCGACGACGGCAGCTACGGCTTTTGCATCGAAACCGGCGACCCGATTTCGCTGAGAAGGCTCGACGCGCGGCCGATCGCGACGTTGTCGGTCGAGGCGCAAGAACGCCACGAGCGGCGCGAACGAATCTATCGCGACGAATAAGGGCGGTTAGCCGCCGCGCCCAAGCAGGCGCGCCATTTCCGCTTCCAGCGATTCCAGATCGGCGAACGGATCGTCGCCCTTCGGCTTGTCCGTCGCCCGGGCATCGGCCGGCGGCGGCGACGCGGCAGGCGCCGCGCCGGCGCGCGCCGGCGGCGTGGCGGGGAGCGGCGGCGGCGGAGGGGCGCTCGGTCCCTCGTGCGGCGTCGGCGCCGGAGTCGCGCGGCTGCGAATGGCCGGCGGCGTGCCGATCGGCGGCGGCAGGCCTGGCCGCGCCGGCGCGGCCGGACGCGGCGGCAGCGGGGCCTGCGGCGGAACCGCGGCCGGCGGGGTGGCGGCGGGCGGCGGCGGCGTGACGGGCGGCGGCGTGACGGGCGGCGGCGCGGCGGCGCGCGCCGGCTCCGGCCGGGAGGTGACCAACGGGCGCACGGGCACAGGCGGAGGGGCAGGCTCGAAACGGGCCGGCGGCGGCTCAACTCTGGCCGCGACAGGCGGCTCGACGCGCGGCGGCGGTTCACGGACGGGCGGAGGCGCCGGCCGGACGGCGGGAGCGCGCTGCGCCGCCGGCTCGATCCGCCGCACCGTCGGCGCCTCGACGCGCGGCGCCCTGCCTTCGGCAATTGCGTGCGGCGGTTCGACGATGGCGACCGGCAGCTTGAGGCTTGGTTCGCGAGGCGCGGCGGCGACGGCGCGCACGATCTGTGATTCGAGCAGCACGTCGTTGGGGCCGCCGATCATGATCAGATGCTCGACGTTGTCGCGCCGCACCAGCACCAACTGGCGCTGGCCGTCGAGCGAAAACGCGTCGACCAGGCCGAGCCGCGGCTGGCGGGCGCGGCTGGCGCCGGGCACCCGCAGGCGATGGCCGAAAACGAGGCGGTAGACGACGGCGAGGACCAGCGCCGCTGCGACGACCACCGCAGCGACGATGGCGATCTTGAGGAAGTTGCCGCTGTCGGACGAAAACCAATTACTAAATGACATGCGATATCCAGTCCGCGGCGACCGTGCGCATTTCCCGGGTTCGTCCCTGTCGCCAAGGGCGAAGAAAAAATGTCACTATCAGACCGAGCGCAATTATGCGACTCGCTCCAGGATCGGCGTTCGTATCAGATCAGGTGGGTCATGAAAACAGGCGCAGTTCGTGATACGCCACGACGAACGCCCCGACGCCGGACGATCGACTGTCCGCGGCGGCCGGGGTCGCGACAGCCTGTCGGCGCGAGCCAAGCGCGCCGCGACCGCCCTGGCCGGACCAGCGAGTGAGAGATGGGTTCGTCATGAGCGCCAATTCGCCTCCGACGGTCGACCGGGTTGAGCGCGCCGCCAATCCAGCGCTGCTGCTGGTTCTCGCTGTTGTCCTGTCCTGCGCCGTGGCGGCGTTTCTCCTGCTGCCAGCCGACCTCGGGGTCAAAGCGATCTCGCTCGCCATCGCGCTGCTGGCGATCTTCGGCGTCTTCTCAATCCTGCTCTATGCCTTCGGCCAGTTGCAGTTCGCCGGCCGGGCGAGCCGCTTCGACGTCACCAAGGCGATCGCCGACGGCAATAGCGATGGGCTGATCGTCACCGACGCCGATTCGCGCATCGTCTACGCCAACGACGCCTATCGCGTCTTTTCCAGAGCTAAAGGCGCGAGCGACCTCAAACTGGTCGAGCGGTTGCTGACCGGCGCGCCAGAGGTCTCCGAGGCGGTCTACCGGCTGGCTCAGGCGGCGCGCGGCGGCAAGAGCGCAGTCGAAGAGCTGCGCATGTCGCCGCCGCTTTCCGGCGACGGCGCGGCGGCCTGGTATCGCGTCCGCGTCCGCCCGCTCGACGGCGTCTCGCGGCGCGGCGCGACGTTGTGGACGGTCAGCGACATCACCCGCGAGCGAGAGCGCCACGAGAGTTTCTTCCAGGATCTGCAGCACGCGATCGACTATCTCGACCACGCGCCGGCGGGGTTCTTCTCCGCCGATCCGGACGGCTCGATCGTCCACATGAACGCCACGCTGGCCAATTGGCTCGATTACGACATCGCCCAGTTCGCCGCCGGTCAGCTCAAACTCGCCGACATCGTCGCCGCCGACGGCGCGGCGTTGCTCAGCATCGTCTCTGGTCGCCCGGGCGAAGTGACGACGGAGCGGTTTGACGTCGATCTCAAGCGCCGCGGCGGACAGTTTCTACCCGTCAGACTGCTGCACCGCGTCGCCTTCTCCAGCGCCGGCCTGCCTGGCCCGTCGCGCACGCTGGCGCTCGATCGCGCTCCAGGCGAGGACGCCGGGAAAGATTTGCGCGCCGCCGAAGTGCGCTTCGCCCGCTTCTTCAACGCGACGCCGATGGCGATCGCTTCGGTGGCGGCCGACGGCGGCGTGCTGCGCGCTAACGGCGCATTCGCCCGACTCGCGCCGGCGGCGCTGAAGCCGCCGGCTGGCGAAGCGCGGCCGTCGCTATATGCTGGAGTCGCCGAACGGGACCACGCCGCGCTGGCGGAAGCGCTCGCCGCGGCGAGCACCGGCAAGGGCGATGTGGCGCCAGTCGATCTCGCGCTGGCGGGCGAACCGCCGCGCTCGGCCCGGTTCTTCGTCTCGGCGGCCGCCGATCCGCAGGGCGACGAAGGCGCGAACGCGACGGTCTTCGCCCTCGACACCACCGAACAGCGGGCGCTGCAGGAGAGCTTCGTCCAGAGCCAGAAGATGCAGGCGATCGGCCAGCTCGCCGGCGGCATCGCCCACGACTTCAACAACGTCCTGACGGCGATCATCGGCTATTCCGACCTGTTGCTCGCCAACCACCGCGCAACCGATCCGTCCTTCCAGGACATCATGCAGATCAAGCAGAACGCCAATCGGGCCGCCGGCCTGGTGCGGCAGCTGCTCGCTTTCTCGCGCCGCCAGACGCTGCGACCGCAGACGCTGCAGCTCGGCGAAGTGCTGTCCGACCTGCAGATGCTGCTGCGGCGACTGGTCGGCGAAACGATCGAACTCGACGTCGTGCTCGGGCGCGACCTGTGGCTGGTCAAGGCCGACCTCAACCAGTTCGAGCAGGTGATCGTCAATCTCGTCGTCAACGCGCGTGACGCGATGAAGGATGGCGGCAAGATCACGCTGCGCACGCGCAACCTGCTGGCCGCCGAATGCGAGAGCTTCAACGAGAAGTCGTTGGTCCCCGCCGACTATGTGGTGGTCGAAGTCGAGGATGAGGGCCACGGCATTCCCGCCGCGGTGCGCGACAAGATCTTCGAGCCGTTCTTCACCACCAAGGAAGTCGGCAAAGGCACCGGGCTGGGCCTGTCGATGGTCTACGGCATCGTCAAGCAGACCGGCGGCTACGTGTTCTGCGACAGCGAGGAAGGCGCCGGCGCGATCTTCAGCATCCTGTTGCCGCGTCATATCGCCGAGGCGAGCGTCGAGCCGGCGAAGAAGGAGCCGGCGAAACCGGCGGCCGATCTGACCGGCCGCGGCGCGATCCTGCTGGTCGAGGACGAGGAAGCGGTGCGCGCTTTCGCCGCACGCGCGCTGGCCTCGCGCGGCTACACAGTGCTCGAAGCGGCCAACGGCGTCGACGCGCTGCAAATCGTCGAGGGCGCGGCGGCGATCGACCTGATCGTCTCCGACGTCATCATGCCGGAGATGGACGGGCCAACGATGCTCACCGAGCTGCGACGGCGCGGCCTCAACGCCAAGGTCATCTTCGTCTCGGGCTACGCCGACGACGCCTTCGCCCGCAATCTTCCGGAGGGACAGGAGTTCCTCTTCCTGCCCAAGCCCTTCACGCTCAAACAGTTGATTGAGACGGTGAAGAGCGCGATGAGTTGAGCGCGGACGACCGGGGAAGCGGCCCGCCCGGCGACGCGAAGCGAGACCACGATGCGTTTTGAGGGCACGGCGACGTACGTCGCCAGCGACGAACTGAAGACGGCGGTCAACGCGGCGATCCGACTCGAGCGGCCGCTATTGATCAAGGGCGCGCCGGGGACCGGTAAGACGCTGCTCGCCCAGGAGATCGCCGACGTGATCGGCGCGCCGCTGATCGCCTGGCACATCAAGTCGACGACCCGCGCCCAACAGGGGCTCAACGAATACGACGCGGTTGCGCGCCTGCGCGACTCTCAGCTCGGCGACGCGCGCGTCTCCTACATCGGCAACTACATCCGTCGCGGCAGGTTGTGGGAGGCGTTCGCGGCGGCGGAGCGGCCGGTGCTGCTGATCGACGAGATCGACAAGGCCGACATCGAATTCCCCAACGTCCTGCTGCTGGAACTCGACCGCATGGAGTTCCACGTCTACGGGACCGGCGAGACGATCAAGGCGGAGCGGCGGCCGATCGTCGTCATCACCTCCAACAACGAGAAGGAGCTGCCCGACGCCTTCCTGCGCCGCTGCTTCTTCCACTACATCCGCTTTCCCGACGCGGAGACGATGCAGGCGATCGTCGAAGCGCACTATCCCGGCATCAAGCCGCGCCTGCTCGGCGACGCGTTGCGCGCCTTCTTCGCCATGCGCGAAACGCCGGGCCTGAAGAAAAAGCCGTCGACATCGGAGCTGCTCGACTGGCTGAAACTGCTGTTGAGCGACGACGTCGCCGCCGAGACCCTGCGTGAGCAGGATCCGCGCAAGCTGATTCCGCCGCTCCACGGCGCATTGCTGAAGAACGAGCAGGACGTGCACCTGTTCGAGCGGCTGGCGTTCCTCGACCGCCCGCGAGCGAAGCCGTTTAGGGCGCGCCGACAGGCCCGCCCGCGCCACCAGGAATCCCCCCATGCGCCGACTGCTGCTGTTCCGCCACGCCAAAGCGACCGTGATGACCGGCCACGACGATCACGAGCGCGCGCTGATCGAGCGCGGCCGTCGTGATGCGGCGCGGATCGCCGGCTTCGTCGCCGCTTCCGACCTGATCCCCGAGCTGGTGGTCCATTCGGGCGCCCGGCGGACGCGCGAGACCGCCGAGATTGCGCGCGCCGCATGGCCGCGCCTGGTGGAAGCGCGCACCGAGCCGCGCCTCTACGAAGCGTCGCGCCACACGGTCGAAGCGATCGTGCGCGCCCTGCCCGATGGTTGCGCCAGCGTAATGCTGGTCGGCCACAACCCAGCCCTCGCCGACGCCGCCCACCATCTGATCGGCGGCGGCGACGACCTCGATCTGCTGCGAATCTCGGCGAAGTTTCCGACCGCCGGCCTGGCGGCGCTTGAGTTCGACGTCAAGCATTGGCGCGACATCGAGCCGGGCTCAGCCAAGCTCGCCTGCTTCGTTACGCCCGACGACCCGAAGGTGGAGAAGGTCTGAGGGAAGCGCTCGGGCGCGCCCTCATCCGGCGCTTCGCGTCACCCCCGGGTCTGCGCCCGGGGGCAGGCCCTTCTCCCGCTTGCGGGAGGGGGCTGGGGTGAGGGCAAGTGCGAAAACGCAGCTCGCTCTCGCCCGCCTTTACGCCGCCGCGTCGCGCATCGCGGCTTCGACGGCGGCGAGGGCGTCGGCCGCCTTGGCGCCTTCTGGACCGCCGGCCTGCGCCATGTCTGGGCGACCGCCGCCGCCCTTGCCGCCGAGCGCCGCCGCGCCGCGACGCACCAGATCGACGGCGTTGAAGCGCTGGGTGAGATCGCCGGTGACGCCGACGACCAGGCTCGCCTTGCCGTCCTCGGCGGTCGCGACGATCGCCGCCACGCCGGAGCCGAGGCTCTGCTTGGCTTCGTCGGCGAGCGACTTCAGGTCCTTCATCTCGACACCGGAAACCTGACGGGCGTAGAACTTGACGCCGGCGACTTCGCGCGGCGCGTCGCCGCCGCCCGCGCCGCCGCCCATCGCCAGTTTGCGACGCGCGTCGGCGAGCTCGCGCTCGAGCTTCTTGCGCTCGTCGATCAGCGCCTCGAGCCGGCCGCCGACCTCACTGAGCGGCGCGCGCAATTGCGTGGCGATATCGGCGAGCGCGCGCGCTTCCTCGTTCAATCGGCGGCGCGCGGCGTCGCGGGTTTTGGCCTCGATGCGCCGCACGCCGGCCGCGACCGCGCTTTCGCCGACGATCGAGACCAGGCCGATATCGCCGGTGCGCGCGACATGCGTGCCGCCGCACAATTCGACCGAGTAGGGCCGCGGGCCGTTGTCGCCGCCGTCGATCGTTCCCATCGACACGACGCGCACTTCATCGCCGTATTTCTCGTCGAACAGCGCGCGGGCGCCCGAGGCGCGCGCTTCGTCGAGCCCCATCAGGCGGGTGACGACCGGCGCATTCTCGAGCACGACGCGGTTGGCGATGTCCTCGACTGCGGCGAGCTCTGCATCGGTGATCGGCTTGGGATGAGCGATGTCGAAGCGCAGGCGATCGGGCGAGACCAGCGAGCCCTTCTGAGCGACATGATCGCCCAGCACCTGCCGCAGCGCCTCGTGCAACAGATGGGTCGCCGAGTGGTTGGCGCGGGTGGCCGAGCGCGCTTGGTGGTCGACCCGCAGCGCCAGCGCCGCGCCGACCTGCAGAGTCCCCTCTTCGACCTCGACCTCGTGGACGATCAGGTCGCCAAGCCGCTTCTTCGTGTCGAGCACGGCGAGCCGCAGGCCGGGGGCCAGCATCTGCCCGACGTCGCCGACCTGACCGCCGGACTCGCCATAGAACGGCGTCTGGTTGAGGACGAGCCAGCCGCGTTCGCCCGGCGCTAGCGAGCCGACCTCGGCGCCGCCGCGCACAAGCGCCTCGGCGACGCCTTCGGCAGTCTCGGTCTCGTAGCCGAGAAACTCGCTCGCGCCGAGCCGCTCGCGCAAGGAGAACCACACCGTCTCCGTCGCGGCCTCACCGGAGCCGGCCCAGGCCTTGCGCGCTTCGGCGCGCTGGCGCTCCATCGCCGCGCCGAAGCCGGCGTCGTCGACGCCCATGCCGCGGGCGCGCAGCGCGTCCTGGGTCAGGTCGAGCGGGAATCCATAGGTGTCGTAGAGCTTGAACGCGACCTCGCCGGCGAGCTTGTCGCCCGACT
>Ga0182014_10008860_pt1 | contig 10194 bp, 8 predicted proteins | sample 612S2DmetaG_FD_120489 | JGI IMG/M metagenome (GOLD analysis project Ga0182014, IMG submission 120489) | Permafrost microbial communities from Stordalen Mire, Sweden - 612S2D metaG | ecosystem: Environmental > Terrestrial > Soil > Wetlands > Permafrost | place: Sweden: Stordalen | collected...
CCAACGCTGACGAGGTCGAGTGTGGAATGAGGAAGAGCGATGTGGAGCCGACTTTGAAACCCGCGACGACGGGATCCGCGGCCAGAATCCTGGTCATTGAAGATAACCGCTCCGATGTCTTTCTTCTCAATCTGGCGCTGAAGAAGCAGGATCTCCGATTTGAACTGGTCCACCTGGCGACCGGGGGCCAAGCCCTCGCGTTTATCCGCCGGCAAGGGGCTTACACGGACGCGGCCGTTCCGGACCTGATCTTGGTGGACTTGCATCTGTCCAGGTATAGCGGCGAAGACATTCTGCGCGAGATCCGAAGCGCCAACTACCTCGCCGGCGTTCCCGTCTGCGTGTGGAGTTCTTCCCAGTCCCGGCGGGACGAGGCTTTGCTCAAGGACCTTGGAGTCTGCCAGTTCATCACCAAACCCTCCGGTCTCGATCAATTCATGGAGATCGGCAAGGCGATCAAGGATTTGCTCCCAGCCCACGGAGCCGCCTGACGGCGCTTCGAGGCTTGCCGCGTTTCGGTCACAACCACTTTTTGCCGGCCAATCCCGTTACAACCAATGCCGGGCTGCGGAATTTCGCCTGCGCTCTTAGGCACGATTTGCAGGAGCCGCCAGGGATGGTGGTGAACTTTCCGGAGCTTCCGGGGCGTCGGTATGCATGGGCTGAAGCAGTTCCTCAACATGTTGCACGGCCTCCGCGATGCTGGTGGACAAGCGATCGGGCTGGGTTCGGTCGAAGCGGGCCTTGGCTTTGGTCGTGTCGCCGCTGAATCCCCAGACGCAAACCACCACTTTGAGTTTTGGAAATCGCTCCCGAATCTGCTTGCACATATCGCGCGCCGGCGCGAACGCGTAAGGAGGCAGCGCCGAGATGCAAACTACATCGCTCGGCCCGGCTTCAATCAGTGCGAGCCATTCATTGGGAGAAGACCCGTCGATGGAGAAGGACAGAGTCGCGAACCCGTTCCGATCCAGGATCTGAGCCAGCATCGCGCCCGTGACCTCATCGGCCCGATCGTGCGCTGGAAGACAAAGTATCCTGGCGTTGGGACGCTCCGCGACGTCCGGCAGTGGTTGATACTCGGAAAACTCGACGATCATTTCATGAATGCTGAGAAAGAGGAACTCTTCCCTGGCTGCGTCGATGGCGCCCTTGTGCCGGTCCTGTTCGGCCATGTTCAGAGCCGGGATGAGCACCGAGTCGTACAACTCGACCAGCGACTTATCCTTCAGCGCGCGGCCGACGATGGTCTGCACCTCGAGTTGGTCCATCGCCAGCAAGCGCTGATAGATCTGCGCTTCGGCCGCCAGAACTGGTTCGTCTCCCAGCAGGATGTGCAGGAAGGAGAATTGGGGAATGTGGCGTCCCAGAACCACCAGGCAGACCGTCAGCGGCGTAGACAGAATCAGGCCCGCGGGTCCCCACAGAACGGTCCAAAAGACGGCGCTTACAAGCAGCGCCAGGGAAGAAATTCCCACATAGGAGCCGTAGAGCCAGGGTTCGACGAAATTACCGACGATGAGTTCGAGGCCCGCCACAAGCAGGAACACGAGCAGAGGCTGGAGCCACCCGTCGAAAACCGCCAATGAAAGTGCGATCGGAAAAATCGCGGAAACGGGAGTTCCCACGTACGGCACAATCCGCAAGAGGCCGGCGACCACTCCCCATAACGCTGGACTGGGCACGCCAATCAGGAAGACACCGAATCCGAACAGCGCTCCAAAGCTTGCATTGACCAGGAACTGCGCCAGCATGTATCGGCTGACGCGGCCCGACGCGTCGTCGAGCGCCTGCGTCGAACGGTTCAACTGGCCGAGGCCGGCCAGCCGCAGAAGGCGGTTCCTCAGGTCCTCTCTCTTCAACAGCATGAACACCGCAAAAATGACGACAATTCCGGCCTGTCCGAGAGGGGCAAGAATGGACGGTCCCAGATTACGAAGTTTCGCCCATCCGCTCACCGCGGGTGGCACTACGCTGACGGGGGTTGGAGGCGCGGGCACGGCCGGCGCATTCGTTTGCTTCCGGCTCTGGCCATGTTGAGGCGGCGCAGGCGGCGCAGGCGGCGCAACGGGGCTGGTCAGTTCCCGCACCACATCCTGCACGCTCTTAGAGGCGTGGCTGAGCTGCCCCGTTGCCGGGAGGTGAAACGCGTCGATCTTGGCCTTGATATTCTGGCTGTACAAGGGGAGCTGATTGGCGACGTCGACAAACTGGTTCACGATGATCCAGCCGATGCCGCCGGCTACCGCGATCGACACCAGCGCCGTGACGAAGACGGAACCGATCCGCCCGATGTGCAGCCTCTGGAGAAAGGCTACCACCGGAGTCAAGATGAACGTCACGGTGAGAGCGAATGCGAAGGGGACTAGAATCTCACGCGCAAAATACAGGGCGGCGATTGTCCCGAACAGGACAATGGTCCCGGCGCCGCCCCCGAGCTTGGGACTTGTCGCGATCCCCGCTGCCGGCAGATCGTGTTTTATGGGCATGGCGCGCATCGCTGCTCATCGCCCCCCGACAGGCCGCTCTTCGACCGTTCCGCTAACGGAACATGCCAAACGCGTAGACCAAGAGCAGAACGACCAAGATGGTTCCCAGCCCAATGCCCGCGCCCCCGCCATAGCCCCAACGGCTGTGACCGTAGTATCCGCCGCCACCGCCCAAGAGCAACAGCAAGAGTATCAGTAGTATCAGCATCGTGTCGATCCGCCTTTCCTCTATTTCTCGAAGACTCTTTCAATCTGGCCTATTTTCTTTTGGACCTTACCGCCTGTCTTTTCGGCTGTGCCTTCAGCCTCCAAATCCGGGTTCTTGGCGACTCGGCCCGCCGCTTCCTTGACCGCGCCCTTCACTTGGTGGACGGTGCCCTTCACTTCGTCGTTCGTACTTGGTTTCGTCATGTTCGTTCTCTCCTGGTTGTCGACGTCTTCAATCCGATGAGGTTGCCTTCTGATTTTTAACTTGCAATTCGTTCACCACCTGCTGAACGTTGGGAACGGCAGCCGCGACGCTTTCGACCGCCCGGCGCTTGGATTGAGAGTTGACTTGGCCAGTCAGCGTCACGACGTGGTTCTTGACCGCGAACTCAACGCCATCGCGCAGCTTACTTTGGATGAGCGCAGCATCCAAGTTCTGCTCGATGCCTTTGTCCAGATCCGAATTCATCGTCCGGGCATTGCTTTCGTCGCCCACCGGGATGACCGCAATCTGGTCCGACACAACTTGCGCGCCCGCGGCGGATCTTGCAATATTCTCCGCTTGAGTCTTATCGGCGTCGCCAGCGACGTGTCCGCCCAGAGTGACAACGCCCTTGTCGCGATCCTGTTGGACGGAGACGTTCTTCAGGCCGGCTTGATCCAGCGCCTTGCGGACGTCGCTCGAGACGTCGGGCGCCTTTGTGGTTTGCGAGCACCCCGCCAGAAGTCCGGCGGCGACTATGGCCAGCAACGCCGGCCACTTGGTAATCGTAGTTGTATTCAAAGTGGTTGTACCTCAGTTCAGCGCCACCGGAGCACGTTGGGGGCCGCCGCTGAAGTGCGCTTTGGCAGAAAAGCCGGCTTGGTGAACTGCGTGGAAGTGCAGGTTTTGCCGTTGGACCCGCAAGTTTTGCGTGTCCGAAGCCCGTCGGGCTGAAACATTGCATGAGTTCTTGTTTCTTGCCCGCGGCCACCTGCGTGCACTGCGAAGTTGGTTCGCAATTCATGCTTAATAGAGGAGAGTGTGCGATGGTTTCGAAACGCTTGATCGGGTTGATTTTCGCGGGCGCGTTGGCCTTCAGCGGCGCGGCTGCCGGCATCGTAGTACGCATTGCGCCACCGCGTGTCTTAGTCGAGAGGCGCCCACCGCCGCCCAGCCGTCACCATGTGTGGATTTCCGGCTATCAGCGATGGGACGGCAATGGCTACGCGTGGAACGCGGGACGGTGGGAACAGCCTCCACGGCCGGGACAGCGCTGGGTAGCGCATCGCTGGGTCCACCAAAGGGACGGCTGGGTGATGGTGGAGGGGCACTGGCGGTAACTGCGAGTTCGAGTAATAATGATCAGGACTGCATTTTCGCTGATGCTGCTCTGTCAGGCGGCCGCTTATACGCAACCGCGGCCGCAACCCCCCTGCGGAGCGGAACCTGTTCCGCCCTATCCCAGTCTGGACGATTCGCCCACGGTGAAGTTCTGGAACGATTCCGATCTCGGCCGCAACTGGATACCGCCTGCGTGCACCGGTTGGGCCGAGCCCGGATTCTCTACGTTGATAACCACCGCCGCGCGATTTCGTTATACCGGCGGAATTGAGGGTTTGCTGAGCCGCATCGGTGCAATTTCAGATCTCGCGGGCATGCGCTATTGGTCGGTGACACACAAGCAGTGGCAGACATTGATCGTGAGCGCCCATGCCTTGACCGGTCCGCAGCCAAGTCGCCGCCGCCAGGACTTCACGGTCGATGAGATGACGCAGGGCAAGGTATTCTACCTGGAACAGACCGATAATCTCTCCGGCGCATCCACCTATCGAATGCGCATTGCGGAGGCGTCCGCGGACCGGCTCGTCTTCGATGTCGAGAATGTCGGCGCAATCCGCTATCTGTTTTTGACGCTTTTCGATCCGGGTCAGATGCAGTGGATCTACTTTCTGGATCGCGAGTCGGAGGACGTCTGGCGCTACTACGGCATTGTGCGCACCGGACGGAACGCGAGCCGGCTGGCCACGGAACATGAATCGTCCTCCATCAATCGGGCTGTTGCGTTCTATCGCACGTTGGCCGGAATTCCCACCGACCAGGAGCCTCCGGCGGCGCGATGATAGAAGCAAGCAATGACGCCACCCCCTTCCGCCAAGGACGATCCGCCCTCGACCGGCCTCACGAGCGATGAGGTCCGGCGCCGGCTCGAGAAATTTGGCCCAAACACAGTGCCCGACGCGGCTGTCGATCCTCTGCGCAGGGCGCTGAGCAAGTTCTGGGCGCCGGTTCCGTGGATGCTCGAGGCTGCGATTGCGCTCGAGGCCGCCCTTGGCAAGTGGGTGGAGGCTGCCATCATCATGGCCCTGCTGGCCTTCAACGCCGCTCTCGGGTTCTTCCAGGAAGGGCGCGCTCAGGCGACTCTCGCCGCGCTGAAGTCGCGCCTGGCGTTGAACGCATCGGTCCGCCGCGACAATGCGTGGGCCACCGTGCCCGCGGCCGGACTCGTGCCTGGCGACATGGTGAAGCTATCGGTCGGCGCGGTGGTCGCCGCCGACGTGCGTTTGACCGAAGGCGAGATCCTGCTCGACCAGTCCATGCTTACGGGCGAATCCGTGCCCATCGAAGCCGGGCCCGGCGTTCAAACGTATGCGGGGGCGCTGGTGCGGCGCGGCGAGGCTGTCGCCGAAGTTACCGCGACCGGAACGCGCACCAAGTTTGGACGCACCGCGGAATTGGTTCGCACGGCGCACGTCGAAAGCTCCCAGCAGAAGGCCGTCTTGCGCGTGGTGCGCAATCTCGCCATGTTCAATGGCGTCCTCATCGTGCTGCTCGTCGGGTACGCCCACGTTCTCAAGCTGCCGCTGGGTGAGATCGTTCCCCTGGTGCTCACGGCGGTTCTGGCGTCCATCCCGGTAGCGTTGCCGGCAACCTTTACCCTTGCGGCGGCGATCGGCGCGCGGGCTTTGGCACGGCTGGGCGTCCTTCCCACGCGCCTTTCCGCCGTGGATGAAGCGGCGAGCATCGACGTGCTGTGCGCGGACAAGACGGGCACGTTGACGCGCAACGAACTGGAAGTGACGGCCGTACGGCCGATGGCCGGTTTTGACGAAGCGCACGTTCTGGGATTCGCCGCGCTTGCCAGCTCGGACGGCGGCCAGGATCCCGTAGACGCAGCCATTCGCCTGGCCGCCTCGAAGGCCGGCGCCTCCGATCTGCCAAAACTCAGTAAGTTCACGCCTTTCGATTCCGCGACCAAGATGTCCGCGGCGATGGCCGCCGATCCAGGCGGCGCCACGGTGCGCATCGTGAAGGGGGCCTTCGCGGCAGTCGCCGGCTTCGCGCAGGCCTCGCCTGATTCGTCCAAGGCGGCGGACCAATTGGAGGCGCAAGGCTTCCGCGTTCTCGCCGTCGCCGTGGGTCCGCCGGACGCTTTGAAGCTCGCGGGAATCGTCGCTCTCAGCGATCCGCCTCAAACGGATTCGGCGGCGCTGGTTGCGGAGTTGCGGACGTTGGGCGTGCGCACTGTGATGGTGACGGGCGATGCCCCCGCGACGGCGGCGATCGTGGCTCACGCGGTCGGTCTCGATGGGGCCGCAGCTCCACCCGGACCCATCCCCGGCGATGTACGCCCCGAGACTTTCGCCGTTTTCGCGGGCGTCCTTCCCGAAGGAAAGTACGACTTGGTCAAGGCGTTCCAAAAGAGCGGGCACACTGTCGGCATGTGCGGCGACGGCGCCAACGACGCGCCGGCGCTGCGCCAGGCGCAGATGGGAATCGCGGTATCGACCGCGACCGATGTCGCCAAATCGGCCGCCGGCATCGTGCTGACCAAACCGGGACTCGGCGGCATTGTCGCCTCGGTAAAAGAAGGCCGCGTGACGTTCCAGCGCATCCTGACCTACACGCTGAACTCAGTCACCAAGAAAATTGTGCAGGTTCTCTTCCTCGCCGTGGGTCTGGTCATGACCGGACACGCGATCCTGACCCCCATGTTGATGGTCATTATCATGCTCACCGGCGACCTGCTCGGCATGTCCCTGGCGACCGACAACGTGCGGCCGTCCCCGATGCCCAATGTGTGGCGTATCGGCCAATTAACCATCGCGGGCGTATTCATGGGCGTCTCAGAGCTGGTCTTCTGCGCCGCCGTTTTGGCCGTCGCCAAGTTCCGCCTGGGCTTCGGCATCGAAACGCTAAGGACTGTGGCGTTCGCGGCGGTCGTGGTCGGCAATCAAGCAACCACCTATACCAATCGCGAACGCGGGCGCATGGGCTCCTGCCGCCCAAGCCGATGGCTCATCGGATCGTCCGCAGTCGATGTGACGATCGCCTCCACGCTGGCGATTTCCGGAATCGCCATGAGTCCTCTGCCCGTGGCCGTTGTGGGAGGAATCTTCGGGGCCGCAGCGGCTTTTGCGGTCGTTCTGGACTTTGCCAAGGTCCCCGTGCTCAGCCGGCTGAAGATCGCATAGACAACGAATAAGCGACCGGCCGAATCGCGGTCAATTGGACGAAGGCGGATCCGCCGCGGTAACCGCGGGATGCCGCAGATCCTGGTCGGCGGACCGCAATTGATCGAGATCCTTGAGTACCCTGGCCCAGTCTTTGCCGTTGGCCTTGGTGGAATTGGGACCGTTAAGATCTTGGTAGAAAGCGAGAATGTCGCTTCGGAGCACTGGCGGCAGTTCCGGGTAATGGCCCTCTGTCTTGTTCAGCAACTCCGCGTACGCCGCATCCGCGAGCGTATATTTTCCCGCCGCGGTGAACGCCCCGACGTCGAAGTTGACATTCGGCAGCGCAAGACGGCCGGCGCCCTGTGCCGCGAGGAGCTCGCGATAACGGTCGATCGTCGCATTGAAGCTGGCCATGTACATCTTTTCCATCTCTGGCGTCAATCTCTTGAATGCCAGCGGTTTCCACGGGCCCACCTTGGGCACCAGGCGGAATACGAACGCCAGGACTTTCGACCGGACCCCCGGCTGGGTGTACGTGGCGCCCCAGTTCTTTCTGTAGTCGGAGCGGGATAGATTGAAGAGGAACGTCTTGCGAGTGACGCTGGGAGCCTCTTGCACGATATCCTGCTTCTTGATCTGCCAGGCGACTCGCGTCATGGCCGGAAGAAGGGTCCCGACCGCGTGACGATAGGATCCGATGGCGAGGTCGACATTCAGGAATACCTTTTCCAGCCGCAATCCATAGGTATCCTGAAACGCCCGGTCAAGCAAGAGCTTGGGGACTTCAAAGCCGATGAACTTTTTGTATGCGGCGGAGGCGTAGCGGCCTTTGGCTGCCTGAAAGACGTCGAAAGCGAACTCCGTCTTGGCGTGGGTAGCCGGATCGTCCGCATAGGTCACCAGCTTCCCGAATTTCAGCCCAAGGTTGGGGTAAAACATTGGAACGACTAGGTTAACGGCCAAGGGATGGCCATTATTATCGGCGGCATAGTGCGACAACGCGCCCAGAGCGAAAGCGTACTCGTCAAGGTCTTGGGAGTCGGCGATCAGGTTGATCGCAAAATCGCCGCCGCGGACGTAATGCGTCAGATCGCTGAAGAACTTGCTGCCGAACGGGTAGTAGCCCAAATCCTGAATGATGCATCCTCCGTAGGCGAATGCGTGCGCTTGCAGCAATTCGTCCGCGGTGGCGGCCGGAAATCGCTGAAGCAATAATGGCTTGATTGCGCTATCCCAGGTGGAATCGATAATCGCTTCGTGGGTAAGGACTGAGTATGAGTAGGCCGAAGTGGCAGTGCATAGGAATAGCAGCCCAAGTGCGGATGACCACCGAAGTTTTCGGGGCCGGCGCACTGCCTCTCGCTGTAGTGTCATGGCGTGCCTCCAGGGCTCGGTGAGGGCACGTTGGGGGCCACATCCAGCCTAAAGCCCGCGGGCGGGCTCCAGCGCGCGGGCGGGATGGCTGGCGGCAAATTCCGCACTTCGAGATGCAGATGTTGCACCTCCGCTTCCCCGGGGACTCCCGCTCCGGCGACCGCTCTCTGACGTTCGCGGCTCCGCATTGGCCCTTCCGCGTCGCACATCCTTCCAAATCATACAGGATTCGTTATGGACCATCTCGTGCTGGGACCGGTGGAGAAAAGACAGGATGGGTCCAAGTTGTGAAAACTAAATCCAGCATTCGCAAAATCGCGTTTCTCGGCGACTACTTGCCGCGCAAGTGCGGCATCGCTACATTCACATCGGACCTGCTTGAAGCGGTGGCTGCGCGGCACCCCGAATGTCAGTGCTTCGCAACGCCAGTCAATGACATTGAGGGATATTACCGGTATCCGGAGGTGGTTCGCTTCGAAATCGAAGAGCAGGATTTGGATTCATACCGGCGCGCCGCGGACTTCCTGAACTCGAGCGACTCGGACGTTGTCTCGGTCCAGCACGAGTTTGGAATCTTCGGCGGCCCGGCCGGCAGCCACTTGTTGACGTTGTTGCGTGAATTGACGGTTCCGGTGGTCACCACGCTTCACACGGTTCTCCTCACGCCCAACGCCGACCAGTTTCGCGTCATGCAGCAACTCATCGCGCATTCCGCCAGGTTGGTGGTGATGACGGAGCGGGGGCGAACCATTTTGCAGGAGGTCTATCGAGCGCCGGCGGCCAAGATCGACCTCATCCCGCATGGCATTCCCGACGTACCGTTTGTGGCGCCGGATGTTTACAAGGACAAGTTCGGCGTGGGTGGAAAGAAGGTGTTGCTGACCTTCGGACTGCTGTCGCCGAACAAGGGGATTGAACATGTGCTCAACGCACTCCCCAGCATCGCGGCGGAGTTTCCCGAGGTCGTCTACATCGTGCTGGGCGCGACGCACCCCAACGAGTTGCGCACGCGAGGCGAATCCTACCGTCTCGGCCTGGAGGCCATCGCCAGGAACAATGGAGTCGAAGACAATGTCATCTTCCACAATCGCTTTGTGGATTTGAATGAACTGACCGAGTTCATCGGGGCGGCGGATCTTTATGTTACTCCGTATCTGGGGGAAGCCCAAAGCACGTCGGGAACGCTAGCGTATGCGTTTGGCGCGGGCAAAGCGGTGATCTCGACGCCGTATTGGCACGCCACCGAGTTGTTGCGGGACTGGCGCGGCGTGCTCGTGCCATTCGCGGACCCGAAAGCAATTGCGCACGAGGTGCGCGGGCTGCTGCGCGATGGAGCACGCCGCAGCGCCATGGGCGCGAACGCCTACAAGTTGGGCCGCAAGATGATATGGAGCAACACGGCGGGACTCTACTTCGATTCTTTCGAGCTGGCAAGACGGCAGAAAGCGGCGGAGTCCCGCGAATCGGCGGCCGCTGCACAGTTCGGCCATCGGCCGCATGAATCGCCCGAGCTGAATTTGAATCACCTTTACCACATGACGGATTCGACGGGCATGTTCCAGCACGCAAACCTCACCGAGCCGAATCTAGCCGAAGGCTACTGCACGGACGACAACGCTCGAGCGCTGGTTCTTGCGAGTCTGGCCGGGCAGTTGGAGGAAGCTCCAAAGCGCATTCGGTCTCTTGC
>Ga0182014_10008861_pt1 | contig 10192 bp, 6 predicted proteins | sample 612S2DmetaG_FD_120489 | JGI IMG/M metagenome (GOLD analysis project Ga0182014, IMG submission 120489) | Permafrost microbial communities from Stordalen Mire, Sweden - 612S2D metaG | ecosystem: Environmental > Terrestrial > Soil > Wetlands > Permafrost | place: Sweden: Stordalen | collected...
CGGGACGACTCGAACCAATAGGCAACGATGCCGCCATAGTCTCGAAAATTGAAGAACTCCTCGAAAAATCAGCGGCAACAGCCGCGTAGGGCGTAGTGGTTGTTTAGTAAATCAACAGACCGCAAGCACTCCGGCTAAACTACACAATTTCCATGTGCCAGGCTGCCGGTCCCCAATCCCGTTCGGCAGCGCTTAATTTGGACCGCTTACTTCGCGCTACTGGCCAGTGGGGGGAGCCAAGTGCAAAGGTAATAGGTGCGAGGAGTGGCGCTGTCCAGCAGTGCGGCCAGGGCCAACGATGGCTCGACGCGGCTTCGTCCGAAGAGAATGTCCGCCAGTCGCGGCTCGGCCTTGTATCTCACCACTTTGACGTTGGCTTTGTCCAGTTTGGCCAACCGAATTGCCGCCTTGACGGCATCCTCGAGGTAGCCGATCTTGTCGATCAATCCGTTTCCCAGCGCTTGCTGGGCGGTAAAGATCTGTCCGGTGGCCAGTTTGTCCAGGGCCTCGGGATCTTTGCGGAACTGGGGGCGGCCACCTTTGATAACGTCCTTGAACTGCGTGAAACCTCCGTCGACGAGGTCCTGGAAGATTTTGCGTTCTTCCTCCGTCATTTTGTGGGCGAAACTGCCCATGGTCTTCAGCGGGTTGCTGACGACGGGGTCTTCTTGAATGCCCCAATTCTTCATCAAATCGGCGAGATTGTAATGCGGAATGATCACGCCGATCGAGCCGGTCAAGGTGGTGGGCTCGGCGAAGATCGTCCCGGGCTGGTCGCCCACGCACATCGATACGTAATAGCCGCCGCTGGCGGCCAGCGCGCCCATGCTGACCACCACGGGGATGTGGGTGTCGGCCGCCAGCCGGCGAAGCTGGTAGAGCATGTCATCGCTGCCGTTGACCGTACCGCCGGGCGAGTTGACGCGGACCACCAGGGCCTTCAGGTTCCCGGCTTCGGCATCCTTTCGGGCGTGGTCGATTTGTTGCTTGAAGAAGCCATCGCCGGTGAGGATCGTCCCCTCGATCGAGAGGATGGCCACCTTTTCGGCGCCGTAATGATTATGCGAGACGAATTTTTCTTGCACCCGGCCCTCGCCGTCCGCCGACCCGATTCCCGCTAATCCCACGATGGCCATCAGCACGACATTCAGCACTACCGAGCCAATCAGGCCCAGCACCAGAAGGGTCAGCAACAGCCGCACGAAGACCCGTGACTTCCGCGGCGGCGGGACCGCACCCGGCTCGGGGACGAGCAGCGGCTGAATGGGTGGCTGCGATGATCCGGTCGATTGGGGGGGTTGGTCCATCTTCGCATCCTTTGGCTCGGGTCCCGGGCGGGCGTATTTTCTCGCTGCCCATTCTATCCCCAATTTCCGGCAAGGCAATGTGCCTGGTGTTGCCAGCGGGGGGCGGAAGGCGGTAAGCTAGGAGCGCTGGAAGAAGAAGGGGCCCGAACCGAACCGCGATCGCCCTGCCCGTCGCTCCCGTTGGCGGGAACAGGGAATGGTGTCCGGGTCCCGAAGTCAGAAAGGAGTAGACGCGTGTTTGTTGCCGCATCGAGCCGCTGCTTTCCCGAGCTGCCCATGGAGGCCGCCCTGCTGCAATTGGTGGAATTGGAATATTCGGCCGTCGAGATCATGGTGCACGAGACCGCGGGGCACATGAAGCCCTCGGAGGTCCTGGCGGATCCGGAGCGGGCCGTGATGCTCTGTCGCCAAACGCATCGCTTGACGCCCGTGGCCTTGAGCGTCGAGATTGAAGCCCCCGAGCCCGAGTATTACGACCAGTTCACCGCTTGCTGCCGGTTGGCGAAGGCCATCAAGGTGGTGACGATTACGGTCCGCTCGGCCGAGTTGGGCACGCCCTTCAACGCCGAGGTGGAGCGGCTGCAGAAGCTGGTGGCCTCGGCCTCTCGGGAAGGAGTTCGCGTCGGCCTGCTGACCGAGGTCGGCCGGATGACCGAGAACCCCGATACGGCGGTGGTCATGTGCGACAACGTCAAGGGGCTGGGCATTACGCTCGACCCGAGCCACTACACCTACGGCCCGCACGCCGGAGTGAACTACGAACAAGTCATGAAGCGCGTCTTCCACGTGCGGCTCCGCGACACTACCAAGGACGAGTTGCAGGTCCGCGTCGGTCAGGGTGAAATCGAGTACGGTCGGCTGGTCAACCAGTTGCACAAGGTTCGCTACAACCGGGCTCTGTGCGTCGACCTCCTGCCATTGGCCGACGTCGACCAGCTTACCGAGATGCGCAAGATGCGGCTGCTGCTGGAGAGCCTGTTATAGTGGGACTGTTGTAACTGGAAGTGGATCGAGTAGGCTTTGTCGGAGAACCCCGGGCGCCGCCCATGGGTCATTCTGAGCGAAGCGAAGAATCTGCGTAAGACCGAGGGGACCAACGAGATCCTTCGCTACGCTCAGGATGACAACAGGGGCTTTCCAACAAAGCCCGGATTAACGGGCTCCCCTGACCTCCCGCCTCTGAACCGCTGACGGCAACCACCATGTCAAGCATCCGAACGATTCTCCTGGGCCTGCTCGTCGTCTCGACTTGCACGCAGTTTCCGGCCACGAGTTCGGCCGAAGACTGGCCGCAATGGCGGGGGCCGCGCGGCGACGGAACGAGCGTGGAGCAAGGCATTCCCACTCGCTGGGACGGACCCCAAAAGCAGAACATCGCCTGGAAGGTCGAGATTCCGGGCAAGGGACACGCCTCGCCCGTCGTCTGTGGCGATCACATCTTCGTCGCGTCCTGCCGCGAGGATCGCCACGAGCGGATACTAGCGTGCCTCGATCGCCAGAGCGGCCGCATGCTGTGGCAGAGGGTCGTGGTCGTCTCTCCGCTGGAGCACAGAAATGGCCTCAATAGTTGCGCCTCGGGCACGCCGGCCGCCGACGGCAAGCTGGTCTACGTGGCCTTCGCGGCGCTCGATGCGACGGTTCGCCCGGGCGATCGGTCGTACACCAATGAAAAAGGCAGCCCGCCCGGCGATCCTTGCGAGATGGTGGTCGCGGCCTACGATTTTCAGGGGCAGCGGCAGTGGCTCGTTCGGCCCGGCAAGTTCGCCAGCAAGCACGGTTTCTGCAGTTCGCCCGTGTTGTTCGAGAACCTGCTGATCCTCAACGGCGATCACGACGGCGACGCCTATCTGGTGGCGCTCGATCGGGTCACGGGCAAGACGGTCTGGAAGACGCCCCGCGAGAACCAGACCCGCAGCTATTGCGTGCCCATCATCCGACCGATCGACGGCCGAACGGAGATGATGCTTTCCGGCAGCCTGTGCGTGGCGAGTTACGATCCGCGGACCGGCACCCGGCACTGGATTCTCAATGGCCCCACGGAGCAGTTCGTGGCCTCGCCGGTCTACAACGGCAAGCTGCTGTTCATCACGGCCGGATTTCCCGAGTTCCACATCGTGGCCATCCGTCCCGGGGGACACGGCAAGCTGACGGCGACGGACGTCGTTTGGCACACCACCAAAGGCTGCGCCTACGTCCCGTCGCCCATCATCGGCGGCGGCGGAAAGTACCTGCTCGTCGTCTCCGACGGCGGCATCGCCAGTTGTTTCGAGGCGGCCAGCGGAAAACGGTACTGGATGGAACGCATCGGCACGCACTACAGCGCTTCGGCCGTCGAAGCCGGCGGGCTGGCCTACTTCCTATCCGATAGCGGCGTGACGACAGTGGTTCGCCCCGGGCCGAAATTCGAGGTGGTGTCGGTAAACCGGTTGGGCGAGGACTGCCGCGCCTCGCCGGCGGTGAGCCACGGCTGCCTCTTCCTCCGCGGCGAGCGGAACTTGTACTGCGTTGCGGGGAAAACGGGCATTTCGCCCGAAAAACAGCCAAAAAACGCGGAAAACCCGAGGAAACGGGCAATCTGAGGGAGATTTTCCGGCTTTTTCCCGCATTTTCGGCCGATTTCTTGGCCCGCAAACCCTTCCTAGCCGATGTAGCTTATCACGTGTTGTATGATGGACTAGTACGCCGTTGCAGTCGAAATTGTGAGTTTAGCGGCCGACGGCACGTCGGCCAACGATGGGCAGACCAGGCCGACGTGCCGTCGGCCGCTAAACGGCCTGCCGCCAAGAACGACTGCAACGAGGTCCTAGCTGTTTTCCGAATCCACTCAAGGAGAGAAACGCATGATGGCCAAAGCCGCCGTTGCCAAGAAGCCTCTGACCAAGACCGAACTTCTCACCACTCTCGCCACGGCGACCGACGTGCCGAAGAAGCAGGTAGCTGCCGTTCTGGAAGCCCTGGCGGCCGCGATCAAGACCAGCCTCGCCAACAAGGGCGCCGGCGCGATCACCATCCCCGGCCTGTTGAAGATCGAGAAGAAACGCGTCCCGGCCCGGGCGGCCCAGAAGGGCGTTCCCAACCCCTTCAAGCCGGGCGAGTTGATGGATCGGCCCGCCAAGCCGGCCTACAACAAGGTCAAGGTGCGGGCCTTGAAAACGCTCAAAGATATGGCGAAGTAGTCTCGGGCGGTCACGAAGGCTTGCCCGTCAGCAGCCCGCAGACATAGCGTCTGCGACCGTCGCCTGCCATGCTTGATCTTTCGGCCCGGCTGAAACCGTTTTGGTTCAGCCGGGCCTAATTTTTGCGACCGTTCGCATCCTGATACAGGGCCTGTCATCCTGAGCGCAGCGAAGGATCTCGATGACCGCACTGCGCTGCGAGATCCTTCGCTGCGCTCAGGATGACCGATATCCCGCAGGATGACCGATATCCCGCAGGATGACCGATATCCCGCAGGATGACCGATATCCCGTAAACGGTCGCTATCTCTTACTTACCGAGAATCCGCACGCCCGGCGGGGCGTCGATCTTCGACCGCACCGTACCGTCGGGTTGCTTTTCGTGACGCACCTTCAAGATGCCGAACGGCGTGGGGAAGGCGCCTTCGGCCCACGCGAGGTCGGCCAGGTGGGGCTCGATCTTGACGACCTTGCAGCCCGGCTCGACGATCGTGATGCCCAGCACGTGGCGGCTCAACCAGGGCGTCGGTCCGGAAGCCCAACCGTGACACAAACTGTGCCGAAACCCCTTGTAGCAGTAGTTGCCGAAATCGCCGTGAATGTCCTTCTTGCCGGGCGGAACGAGTTGGTCGATTCCGGCGGCGTTCTGGGTCCAATCGAGGTTGAAATCCTCCCAGAACGTGGTGGCGCCCAGATCGAGCATGCCGCCCCAAAAAGTGCGGAGGGTATCCAAAGCGCCCTGGTAATCGCCCGCTTTCGCCCGGGCTTCCAGCACGTAGTATCCGTAAAACGTCGATATCCGCTGGGCGCCGTCGACGGCCAGCACGTCGCGATTCAGCGCGGCGGCATCGCCCAAACCGGCCAACGCCATCAACGCCGCGGCCTGCTTGCTGTTGCCGTGATCGGGGATATGTTTTTGCAGCCGGGCCACCGCCTGGCGACATTTCTCTTGGACGGCCGGCGCTTCCAAAACGCCGCATAGTTCTTCGCCCGCTTGCAGGGTCAAAATCAACAACGCATGCAGCCCGGCATGGATGGCCTTCGGATTCTCGGACGACGGCCAATCCAGAAATCGCCCCCCGGGCAGCGTCTCGCTGTTGTCCGGGCCGACGCACTTGCTCAGTTGCTCCAACAGTCCCGTCAGATAAGGCTTTTGACGCTGAAGATAGGCCAGGTCGCCGTGGTGGCGATACCAACCCTGCTGGATCAGCACCCACCACATCGAGTACGAACTGATCCCATTCATCCAGGCGGGAAGCGGCGTATCGACGCGGACAAAATCGAGGCTCTTGGGCACGACGTCCACGTTTCCGAAAACGGAACAAATCGTCATGGTCTCCGGATGCATGTCGCCGATCCACACCAAACGATCGCGCTTGATGCCGTCCCAAAGATAATCTTGCATGTTCAAGTGGGCGGTGTACGCGCCGGTCTGCCAAATCCGATTCAGCCGCTCATCGCTGCAACGGAAAGAACCTTGGTAGGGCAGATCGCGGTAGATGAAAATCGCGCGGACCGTCTTGAGCACGACGAAGCTGTCGGGATCGACCAGGTCGATGCGGACGAAGCGAAAGCCCGTGTTGCCGATTTCGTGGGTGCCGAGCCACGGGAGCAGGCACATCTGATCGCGGATGGCGTGATCGTTGGTGGCGTTCTTCGCCCCGCCGAGTTCGCTCATGGCCTCACTGGCCGACTCGCCGAAGCGAACGCGGACGCGCACGGCATGATTGCCCGAGGAACCGGCGACCGCCATCTGAAGGCCGCCGTGCAGCTCGCGGCCGAAATCGAGGAGCACGGCCGGGGCTTTGCCCTTATTGCGAAGCGTGCACGCGGCGGTCGCGTTCAACGTCACTTGGCCCGCACGGACCTGCAAGAGACTCGCGGCGTTTTCCACCGCGGACTGATCGGGCGCCGATTGCCACACGATGCGTTGGGGCGTGACATATTCGCGGACGCGCGGGTCGCGCATGGCCCGGCCGGCAAGGTCGGCTTGCGCCGGCGGCAGGGCATTCGCGGCCGGGCCCGGGGAAACGACCGCCGGCTCGGCGCCGCTTGCGCTCGCCGCCGAAACCACCAACGACCAGAACACAAGATGAATCACACGTTGCATCGTCAAGTCCTTTGCAGAAAATGGCGCTTGTAAACATTTTCCATCGTAACTGCGACGTATGCCGGTCGCAATATGCCGGCCGAATCGGGCGTAGTAACGGACCGTGGCGATCGGGAAACGAGACATTGGTCGACTCGAAAAGACGACGTCGCAATAGCCGGGGGCTAACAGCCCCCGGAATGTGCCTGGATCTCAGGATTACTCTCCGGGGGCTGTTAGCCCCCGGCTACTTTCCTTGCCTTGGCGCACCGGGGTGAAGGCTATTCCCCACCATCGGTTTCCGCTATACTGGGTCATGCCTGTCCGGACGAAACGGTCCTTCGCAGGAAACGTTCCTGGGGCAGGTTGCCAAACTGCCCGGACGTAACCCCGCAACATCCTCCTGGCCCACCTTGAAAGGTCCACCACTCGGCTGGAACTCTCGCCACGACCGTCTGCTTTCGCCGCCGCGTGCACCGCTTGTTGTTTCCACCCGACAACCGAGGAGCGACGCCATGCGTTTTCACGCCATGCTGCCACGAGGGGCGGTTTCCGTTCTTGCCGTCATCGTTTCGCTCGCCGTTGCGGGTCCTGGGCTGGCCGCGCAGGGTGGACAGACGCCGCCGAAGGTCGATTTTTCTTACGCCTTTGCCACGCCGCATCGAATCACCGTTGGCCGGCCCAGCGCCAGCGACCGGACGTTGTTGGACCTTCAGCCGGGCAGCCTGCGGATGGCGTGGACCTACGACAATTTGACGATGCCGAACTATCCGCCGCTGGCGCTGAGGATACCGGGCACGCAATGGGATATTCACGTAACGCCCCGGATCGACGGCAAGCCTTTGGCCCACAGCCGCTGGACCCGGTTGGATGGAGTGCTGCCGGCGTTGGAGAACGTTTATGACGACGCCACCGGCTCGGTGCGCTTCGAGGTCATCGGCGGCACCAGCGCGGCGCTCGTGCGGATCGAGATTGCCAACAAGGACTCGAAACTGCACCAAGCCGTGCTGCAATGCGATTCGATGGCTTGGGGCGAGAACCCCGCTTGGCTCGATCCGACGCAATACGCCGGCGACAATCTGACGGCCGGTTGGAACGATCGGGCCGATCGCATCCTGATTCTGGGCGTCGGCGCCGATGCCTATTCGCTCCAGGCCGACGGCAAGGCGCCGGGAAAAAGCAACATGGTGTTGGTGTGGAACCTGAAACCGGGCGAGCGGCGCCAAGGATGGATCGTCCGACCCTACAAGAGCTACGTGGCCGATCTGCCCGCCCTGCGAACCCACGATTGGGCGGCGGAAATGGAGCAAGGCAAGAAGGAATGGCGCAGCTTGTTCGATCGGGCCAGCAAACTGAGCATCCCCGACGCGGGCGTTCTGAACGCCTATTGGGCCTGCTTCGGCGACCTGCTCATCATGCGCGAACCGATGGTCGGCGGCTACATCGGCGGCGTTCCCGGCACCGAAGGCTATCGCGCCGGCAACTCGGGCGAGCCCTTGATCGTTGCCGTCGCGCTGGATCAGAACGGACTGCACGAAGAAGCGGCCCACGGTTTCCAGATTTGCCTCGACATGCAGTCGCCGGCGGGCGACTGGAACGACTATCAAGGTTGGGGGCACTCCTGGTGGGGCGCCTCGGGATTCAAGTCCTGGGCCATCATGGAGCACTATCGCCTCACGGGCGACAAAGAATTCTTGGCCAAGGTCTATCCGCGGATGCTCGCCAGTTCGCGCTTCAACGAGCGGCAGCGAGCCCGCTCGCGGACCACGGCCAGCCCCCGGCCGCTTACCTACGGCCTGATGCCGCGCGGCTTCGGCGATTGCGGACTGGCGAACGACGACGACGCCTACGGCGTGTTCTTTCCGCACAACATCTGGGCCGTTTACGCCGATCGGTGTTCGCTGGAAGCGGCCGAAATCCTCGGCATGACCGGCGACCTGGCCGTATTGAAGAAGATTTACGAAACCGCTCGCACCGATCTGTTGGCGGCTTTCGATCGCGGTTCCATCAAGGAAAAGGACTACCGTTGGATGCCGGGCACGCCGGGCAAAACCTGCGGCAGTTGCTGGGGCGTGCTGAACGCCGCGTTCCCCTGCGCGTTGCTGCCGCCCGATCACGAGTTGGTTACGGGCACGTTGCGAAGGATCGAAGCCAACGTGAGCAAGGGCGGCCAACCGCTCCATACCGGCTGGATGGCCGACGGGGCCTGGGTGGCCATCACCCTGGATAACATTGCCGAGACCCACTTGCTCCGAGGCAACGGCGACGTGGCGGTGAAATATCTCTACTCCACACTCAACCACGGCACGCCCCTGTACACCTGGTGTGAAGAACGCGGCCAGGAGCCGGGCACCGCGAAAACCTCCGGCGACCGGCAGCATCTCTGGACGCCCGTGGCCGTGGTGCGGGCCATCCGCGACGTGCTGGTGATGGAAAAAGGCGACGGATTGAACCTCGCCTTGGGCACGGCCCGCGAGTGGCTCGCCTCGGGGAAACCGGTGGGCATCGCCGCCGCGTCCACCCACTTCGGGCCGGTTTCCTACCAGATGCAGTACGATCCGGCCAGTGCGCAGGTGAGCGGCGAAGTGAAATTTGCCGAAGACTCGACCGCGGCGTGGGCCGTGCTGCACGTCCGCTTGCCCGACGGGCGGCGCGTCAAAGCGGTCAATGCCGAGTCGAAAGCCTCGGTATTGCCCGACGGTTCCGGCATTCGCTGGACCAATCCGCGTGGAAGCATGAAGTTCCAGGTGAAGGTCGAGAAGTGATTTGGCGGCGTCTGAAATCGTGGTTTAGCCGGTGTGCTTGCACGCCGACAATTGGGAATCAGAAAAGTAATGTCGTGTTTAGCCGCCGGGTCCACGCGGCGTGAATTGCCAAATCGGCCGTTTTGGCCGGCGTGCCGCCGGCCGCTAAACGACGTTGAGAGAGAACCGCTTTGTCGACATGCTCTGCAAACGGGGATGTCGCAAAATAGTATATGTTTTACGCAAACGCGAGTGTTGCCATCCAACGGCAGGCCGGCGAGAATAGCGAGGGAACCGGCTGACACTACCTTTCCGAGGAGCGAACCATGTCGAATGAATGCCGATGCTGTGGGGGGCGCTGCGGCGTCCAACCGTTAGCAGAATTGAGCCGCCGCGACTTCATGGAAAAACTGGCCCTGGGCACTGCCGCGCTGGCCGTCTCCGGCAATTTGGCATACCGCGCCGAGGGAGAAGAAAAGGGGTGCCCAACGCCGCCCAAACCCCTCGGCGGGCGAAAGTACCCCGTGACGCCGCCGCGGGTCTATCGCGGTAAGAACCGGGAAGCGGTCGGCATGCCCATCGGCGGCATCGGCACCGGCAGCATCTGGCTCGACGGCCAGGGACAATTGGGCATCTGGCAGATTTTCAACAACCTCAGCGAGATCCGCATCCCCGACAGTTTCTTTGCCGTCCGGGTCCAGCAAGGCGGCGGGGCGGCCGTCACGCGGGTGCTTCAGACCAAAGGCGAGAGTTCGCTGCAACCCGTGGAAGCGCTGGACTATGAGGGCGGCTATCCCATCGCCCGGCTCACGTTCCACGATCCGGCCCTGTCCGTCCAGGTGCAGATGGAAGCGCTCAACCCGATGATCCCGCTCA
>Ga0182014_10008862_pt1 | contig 10192 bp, 7 predicted proteins | sample 612S2DmetaG_FD_120489 | JGI IMG/M metagenome (GOLD analysis project Ga0182014, IMG submission 120489) | Permafrost microbial communities from Stordalen Mire, Sweden - 612S2D metaG | ecosystem: Environmental > Terrestrial > Soil > Wetlands > Permafrost | place: Sweden: Stordalen | collected...
GTCCACACGAAAAACAAAACTCCAGGAACCGGCAAGAAGCTCTGCCGGTTCGTTGAGAAGCTTTCTCAATGGTGAATCCCCTTTCAAACCATGCCGGACCGTTCGTCGAAAAGATTTCTCGTCCTTCAAGTCTGACGCATCTTCACGTCAATTTGCCTCAAATTCACATCAGGTGGATCCGCGAACGAGGACAGATTATCCGCGAAGGCGTAGCTGCGCTTGCTGCTAACTATCGGTTTCCGGGCTTCGAACGTTTTTACCGCGCAGATGGTTCGCCCCGATCTTGACACCGCGAGGTTCGTTCCCACGGCACATCGTCCTTGCTGCGCGCGATGGCCGCTTCCACGACCGCATGCGTGGAAGGCTCGGAGTCGTGCTTCTGCTTTGGTTGCTCAGGCTGCATTGTTGCGTCCTTTTCTCCGGAAGTGCAGGACTTTGAATTCGGGCCTGTCCATGACCGCCTCAACCATCTCAAACGACTCCTCGAAAGCCGGAAAGAAGGTGTCCCCATCGACCGTCCGCTTGACCTGCGTCAGGTAGAGGTCCGAGCACCGCGGCAGCGCCATCTGATAAATTTGAGCGCCTCCGCAGATGAACACGTCGCGGCCCTCGAATGCCGGGTTGGCTGGATCGATCTGGTCGAGCTCTGAAGCGATTTCAACGCCCGGGATTGGAATCGCGCTGCGGGTCAGAACGATCGTAGTGCGGTTGGGCAGCGGCTTGCCAATTGATTCAAAAGTTTTGCGCCCCATCACGATGACCTGGCCGACGGTCGTCTTCTTGAACCACCTGAACTCCTCCGGCAGATGCCAAGGGATGCGGTTCCCTGCCCCAATCACGCGATTGAGTGACATGGCTGCGATGGCTTTGAAGGCTTTCGTCTCGTTCATGTCTAAACTTTTAGTTTGCAAACACTTGCGAAGGGTACTATCCTCAGGAAGAATGACTTGCGAGGTTTCCTTAAACCTTTAAAAGTCAATGCCTTACACCATGAGGAAGGAAAGATTTCATCATCAGGCAGGAAAGTGCCAGCGCATGGGCCGAGAATGCGATTCTCTTGCGATAAATCGCCCAAACTAGGGTTGCTTTCAGTAAAAATATGTCGGCTGCAGAGACATTTGATGTTGGTATTTTGACCGTAATACCTGTCGAATTGCAAGCGGTCCAAGACGCTCTTTCAGTGCAGCCAAGAGACCGTTGCCGTCTTGCCGGCTCGATTTATTGGAAGGGAAAACTGTACTCGACACTGCTCGATCGGGACATCACTTTTATTCTGCATTGCCTCTCAAAGCCCTCCCAGGCGTCGGCGAGTGAAGGTGTGACAAAGATGATAGACGCGTTCTCCCCGAAGGTGTTGATCTTGGTTGGAATTGCTGCGGGTTATCCTACTAAAGTGAAAATCGGTGATGCGATTGTCCCGTCGGATATCGCCGATCTGAGTGTGAAGGTTCGAGAAGAAGGCATCTTTAAACAACGACCGCGAATTACTCACCTTCCACATCCAATCAGCCAAATGATCGCGAGTTTCCGGTTTGACCGCCAAAAATTCCTCGGTGACTTTTCCAAGCAATTTGGACCTGCGATCGTGCCGAAACCGGGACAAGAAGAGGATTTTGCGGCGCACGTAACGTTTGAGCCCAAGATCCATGACAACGCCCTCGCATCTGCTGATACACTGTTTCGCGATGCCACAGTTTGGCCAGAACTCATCAAAATCCATCAAAACATTCGGGCTGCAGATATGGAATCGGGTGGCTTTGTCCGCAGTTGTAGCGACCGGTATCCGCAGGTGCCTTGGATCGTAATCCGAGGCATCTCGGATTTGGGCGACACTCTGAAAAATGACGATTTCCACAGATTGGCCTCGTGTGCCGCCGCAACCTATTTGGAGGCGTTTATACGGGACGGGCTTGATCTTTCGATTTTCGACGACGGTGAATACCAGGGATCTGGCCACGAGCCAACTGCCGCCACCCCGAGCATCGGTTTTTCGGTATCTAACAATACGGAGTCGCAAACGGCGCTTTCTCCTATTGCGATAGGAGTTCTAAACGACGAGATCGAACGGCTTGCTGCATCAGCAGCTGGCACTCTGGTCCAACGTGCCAGCCATGCGCAAGAATCGTGGCGCATCGGACCTAATCGCGCTACGTTAAAACAATTTCACGAAGTCAAAAATGATCCACAATGGAGATTTATTGATCCAAACGCAAAATGCAAGATTCTGCGAGTCGAAGCCAAATTTGCGTTGGCGCTCGATAAGAATCTGGATCTTGCGCGACAGAATTTGAAGGAGATCCAAACCCTTCAGTCGCAGGATGGCAATCACGCCCTGATGTCTGCGATCAAATATTGGGAGAGCGGCGCAGCCTTAGCTTTGAAGGAACTGGAGCAGCCCCAAACATCGGAAGAATGGAATCTACGGCTCGGTTACCTTCTCGAGTTGCAAAAGCACCAGCAAGTTCTCGACGAGTTTGCATCCCCTCCACAAGGGCTTGTTCCCGATCTCGACAGCAGGAGGCTATACGCCCTTGCTCTGCTTGGTCTCGCAAGAATATCGGAGGCTCGACAAGAAATCGAGGAACTCTTATCGTTACAACCGAATTGGTTTAATGTTCGAATTGCTTGGTCAATATTGGCGTATTTCGACAGTTTGACGCCGGCACTTCTTTCTATTATGCCAAAAAGTTGGCCGGTGCCACCGTTGATCGGGCTCGTCAAACGTGACGCCGAAACCCTAAATAGACTTCGTAAGGCCGAAGGTTTATTACGCGATATCCTCCAGAGCTGCGATTTGAACAAAGATGCTCGACGAGCACTGGAAGGATGGCGACTCGCTTGCCTCGCAAACCATGCTGAGCGTCAGCTTGATGCGCGGACGTATTGTGCAGAGCTGCTAGAGGCCGATCCAAGTCACCCAGTTGCCGGTTATTGGGCCATAGCTCGGGAATATCCGATAAATCTTGATGCAAGCATCGCTGCGCTTGAATCGGAAATCGCACAATCCATATGAAACCGCAAGTTACGCAAGTTCTATCGCTTCTGCTCGCCAAAGGCGAAATCGATCGGCTGCTTAAGACTCTGGAGAAGTTCCATGCACAATTCGAATCCGAAGGAGAAAATGATTTGTGGTTAGCATGGAAATGCCAAGCTTATGCTGCTTCTGGTATTCCCGAAAGGGCTCTGGAGATTCTTCCCGAGATCACAGATCCCAATCGTCGACTTGAAACCGAAACGATTATTTTGAGCACCGTCGCCGAACAATCCAGCGACAAAAGGGCATTTGCCGATCACCTATATAGAGCGTTCGAGGGCACAAGAAACCCAATTTTTCTGATGCATTGGTGTGAAATTATGGCAACCACTGGGCAGTGGGAGGAGGTTGCGGGAAAAGTAACGCAACTGTTTGATTCTATACGTACTACAGCAGCACTAAGGCTCGCTGCGTTTGCTATGTATAACACCGGCAAATGGCAGGAGTGCCTTCGCATACTTGACGGCAATGTCGTGCTTTTCGCGAGCGGAAATCTTCCGATCGAACTGCGACGCATGAAAATAAGTTGCGAATACCGATTGGGTCTCATTCAGCGAGCGACGCATGAGGCCGAATCGCTGGCAGCCGAAAGCCGGGATCTGTCCGACAAGAAGACGCTCATTACGCTCAAATTGGCAAGTGGCGACACTAAGGGAGCCGCCCTCATTGCACGTGACTTTTTATCGCGGAAGGAGGCTTCTGCAGCTGATCTATTGCAGGCGGCGGGTTTATTGGAGTTAGAAGATCCGCCCCTTGCGCGAACATTTTTAGAAGCTGCCGTGCGGTCCGGGGACCGGTCGCCCGAGGTCCTTGGCAATGCTCTCAACCTGTCATTCAGGCTCAATCAGGAAGCTGTGTTTTCAAGCATTTCATCGGCTGTCGCGGCTGCAGCGAGAGAGGGTTCTGGGGGATTTCAGGCTGTTTCTCTGCAGCAAATGGTCGAAATGGTGCAAGCATCCCGTCACCACGAGGTTGAGGTAGTAAAGCAGTATCGCTTGGGCCAAATCCCACTGCACTTCACTGTTCAGCAGTTGGGATCGTCAGTCTCAATTGCAGCTCTCATCCACGCCGGATTTTTTCCACGGTCATCCACAACTGCGTTTTCTCAGCACCCCATATTCATCCAGTCCGGCGGTAGAATCGGCACCCGACCTCTAAGCATCAGTCGCCTTTATGCCGATTTGACATCGCTGCTTTTGGCCTTCGATCTCGGTATTCTTGAGGCAGTTGAAAATCGCCTTGCGCCAATTTTCATTCCAAACAACCTCGTTCAACTCCTACTCGATGAGATCAGACGGTCGATGCACATACAACCTAGCCGGCTCCAGAGTGCAAAAAGAATAAATGCTTTGATTGCCGATGGAAAGGCCGCAATTATTGAATCATCGCCCTCGACAGGCGGGGACGAATCGCTCAAAGAGATTCTTGGGGATCTCTCACATTCCCTTTATAAACGAGCCCAACAGGACGGTGGATTTGTCCTCGATTTTATGCCGCTACGCCGTGGACTTAACATGGAGCTGGTTTCGCTGAACCAGGACATTGCAAAGCGCTTCATTGGCTTTGGAACGATCATCAATTCGCTTTCATCATATGGCAAACTAACCTTAGAAGAGAACGCATTCGCACAAGAACATCTGAAGGCGAGCATTCATGAAGAAACTTGCACGGAGATTCCATTGGGCGGATCCCTCTGTATGTCGCTAACCGCTGCCGAATCCCTCGCATCCGCGAATCTATTGCCTGCGGTCGCGAAGTGTTTTCATATATGTTTAGAAGCGTCCGATGCGGCTAGTATTACGGCTGAACTTGCACAAGAAGACTGGCAAGATGGTTTGCGCACCAAGCTCCGAGAGCTGGTTGAGCACTTGCGTGTGGGCTTGGAGCGCGGTACCTATCACATCCTTCCTGCTTATCCGATCGCTGATACAAGATCTCAACTATTTGGATATAATCCGACTGAACTCTCTATCGTTCAGCTTCTTGTTGCAGAGAATCACCCCGGTGCATATACATGGATCGACGATCGATTTTTGAATTCTTTCGCCACATGCGGCATTGTACCAATCGTAACGACATTTGAGATCTTGGCTGAACTCAGGCGAGAAGGTGTTCTCACCGAAAAAGACTACTTTCGTAAGCTCAACCTGCTCCGCGCTGGAAACTTCCGCTATATGCCGTTCGTGGACGGCGAAATTGTGCATCATTTAAGAAATGCACCCATCAAAGAGGGTTGCATTCAGGAGACTCCAGAACTCGCTACCTTAAGAAAGTACGCAGCAGCCTGTATATTAGATCACGACACCCTTAGGCTCTCCCCTCAACCAGGAGCGCCTCATCAGTTGCAGCCTGAGGTTGAACTCTTACTTAATTTATTTCGCTCTCCGAGTGAGGCATTATTGGCCATTTGGCGACGGGAGGACCCAGATTTCGATTTCAAAATCGCGGTAGCACAGTCTGACTGGATTTTGGAGAAGCTTTGGTTCGATGTTGGTTCACTCCCTAAGTTAAAGGGTATTGAAGGGCCAAGGCGTTATGGTTTATCTGTCGCTCATCTGATTATTCAGGGGATCACTCTTCAGGGAAGATTGGTTTGGAAGCGGAGCGACAGACAAGCGCCAAGGATCCTTTATTTCGCGTGGTTGGATTCACGGTTTGGACGCGATCCGCTTTTCTTGAAATCAGTGGGACAGCATATTTCGATGGCCCTTGAGCTTGACAAGTTGTTGGCACGCAGATCTGAAGTTGACCGCCGTTTTGGCTACTACATGCTGGGGACGTTTTATGATGACTTGCCACGATCGTTAAAAAGGTTCGTCGGGATCAGGCGCTCTACATTGAGAAGAATGGGTATCCGACAAGGGTTAACTGTTGAACTGTCAAAATGGAAATTCGGAGCGGTTTCATTGTGGAGGGCAGCAGATCGGGCTATTCGAAAAGGCGAAGCGCGAGTTATCGCCAAGGAAACCGCAGAGGCATTCTCCGTAAGGGTGCGAAAAGGATGTGAACATATCATCTTAGATTTTGCATCAAAAAATGGCACCGATGGATTTTCACTCTCAGATCCAGTGCTAGATTTAGCTATTCGCGATCGCGCTTCTATTTCCAAAACGTTAGCTTCCAATAGGGACTGGTTTGATCGTCCAAACACTTCGTTCCAGGGACGGTCGCGTTATATTGCTGGCATCGATAATATCACCGAGCGGCTGCTGCAAGTGCATTTCGAGCGTGAGAAGTCACCAAGTGCCAGATTTACCAAGATCGAGGAAATTTTGCGGAGTGGAAAAGCTCTGCCTTTGAAGGAAATCGAACCACCTCCTCTGGTACGGCTTCTTGGACATTTACGATTGGAACTCGCTGACGAACCAGAGGATTTCCCAATTCGACTAGAACGGGCCGCGAACGAACTGGTCCGAGAAGTGGGCTTCGTGGAAGCGTTCGGCCGCGTTTCATCGCTACCCGTAAGTTTGCCAAATTGCATATTAGAAGCATATGATAGGCTTTCGGCTTCGGAGCAAGCAACATGGAAAAAGGCAGCCTTAACAGGGCTGCCCTCTCCAATCAGCCAGATTCATACGGTCGCCCTGCTCGCTCGAAACGGCTCACACTCAGCGTTAGGGAAGGATGGCGATGACGCGCTCCATTCATTTTTCGACCCTGAGACTGAAAAGTCATTCGGAACCTTCCGGTCAATTCTAACGTGGACGTTGGCTGAAATCGAAGCACAGCCTCGGGCAAACGCGCTTCATATTGTAGATTTATTGGCAGCCGCGTGGATTCATGCGGTGCGGTTACATAATACGTTGTCTCATTTCGACCGAGGCCAAACTATCAGAAACTATTTTCAAACACTTTTCCAACCACCTCTGCATCAGGCATTTGAAGACAGAGAGAAGATCGCAGGCGATGTCGCGCATCCTAGGCAATGTACTCTCTCCCGCTTGCTCGTCCATGGACTTGGCACAATCGCAGGTAATCCTGCGACGCAATCGAGTTTAATGAGCATTCGCACAAGCATTCGGAAGGTGGCGTTTGCTGATCAGAATGGTTCGTCAGTTCCGCGCCTCGAATTGTCCCGTGTGCCGAACGCTTTTCATAATCATCTCGGCTCGTTTCTTGGGAATAATACTAGTGACAGTCTTCATCCACTTTTGGAGCAAGACGAAGCTGCTTTGTTCGACGAACACTTGATACTAATGGCCGCAGAAGGACTTATCGCTAATTTAATAAATGATTCCGGGCAAGAATCAGACTGGAGTCTTTTTGCCGCCTTCACAGGTTTAGGCGTTTTGCCCGAACGTTTGCGTAATCAAAGCTATGCGCTGCTTGTCAAGACGCAAGTTTCCGATATTTCAGGGTTTTCTTTGGACGCATTGCGGCTGGTCTTATTTTGGATGGCCACTCAAGCTCGTTTTTCGGGCGAATCCGATCTCGTTCAAAAGGTGACAACGGATTTGGCAAGTCTAGCTCGCCAATTTGCTCGCACTAGAAGCTCGTTTGAAAAAGATAGGGTCGAAACCGTAGTCGAGGCGGCTCATATCTTGACTCTTGGGCAAGGAGATGCAGCAAGCGCGGCTGGTCGGTTCGGGGACCTTATTGGGAGGGTGATCAATGATTGGCCAAGCGCAGCCGATTTTGTTGAACCCATAGTTGCTAGGCTCGTGATTGGAATGCCTCCAGAGATTGCGAGCGAACTGTGGCCATTGCTCCTGCGCCTGCGAAAACTCAAATCTTAAAGCCGAGCACGATGAGGAGGCTTATACTATACAGCCACCGGATACTTAATTGGTGGATGCGGGTCATAGCCAACGATTTCAATATCCTCGAACTGATACTCGAAGATGGACGCAGGTTTGCGTTTGAGGATCAGCTTTGGCAGCGGCCTCAGTTCCCGCTTGAGTTGTTCCCGAACGCCTTCAATCTGGTTCAGGTAAATGTGGCAGTCCCCGCCAGTCCAGACGAAGTCGCCTGGTTCCAATTCACACTGCTGCGCCAGCATATGGGTGAGCAGCGCATACTGGGCCTGATTGAAGACCTGGCCAACCGCGACGTCCGAGCTGCGCTGATCGAGCATGCAGGACAGTTTGCCATCCGCCACATAAAACTGAAACAGTGCATGACACGAAGCCAGCGCCGCCTTCCCCGCCTTTGCATTTTCGCTGGGTTTGATGCGTTCGTCCGGAAGCACTGCTGGATTCCATGCAGTGACAAGGTGGCGCCGCGAATTGGGATTCGATTTGATTTGTTGGATCACCTGGCTGATTTGGTCTATCTTGCGCCCGTCTGGGGCTTCCCAGGCCCGCCATTGCGCGCCATACACGGGCCCCAAATCCCCTTTCTCATCGGCCCAGGCATCCCAAATGTGAACATTGTGGTCCGTGAGGTATTTGATGTTGGTGTCGCCGGCAAGAAACCAGAGAAGTTCATGGATCACGCCTTTGAAGAACACCTTCCGCGTGGTCACCAGCGGGAAGCCCTTCGACAGGTCAAAGCGCAACTGCGCCCCAAAGATGCTTTTGGTCCCGGTTCCAGTCCGGTCCCCCCGAATGGCGCCATGATCGAGGATGTTCTGCAAAAGTTCGAGGTATTGCTTCATTTTTGGTCCTGGTCGAAGTAGTAGCCATTACTGGGCTTGCGCTCCGAACACGGAGCAGGTCCCGGTGCCGGTGCGATCCGGCTTAAATTTGCCTTTTTCCAGGACCAGGCGCAGGAGCTGTTGATATTGCATCATGGTGTTCAAAAGTTTGGCAGCGATTCAGCCTACAGGCTGCCATCCCTACACCATTATAAGTCCGAGGGGGTCTCCCTGCTGCGGTCAAGTTGCCCGCGGGTGGTATTTCCGATAATCTTTTCGCGCCTTGTTGTCGCTGACATGGGTGTATATCTCGGTTGTTCCGATCTGGGCATGCCCCAGAAGATCCTGAATGACACGAAGGTCGGCCCCTCCCTCGTACAGGTGCGTGGCGAAGCTGTGCCTCAGCCAGTGGGGTGTCAGTTGAGGTATGCCGCGGGCCTTCGCCCTTTGCTTGATCCTCTTCCAGAAGGCCGTGTTGCCGAACGGTCTTCCCCAGTGGTTTAAAAACACCTTGTCTGTGGTTTGCCGCTTCCTTGGCTTGCGGTCCGCGCGCTGCCGCTTTGGCTCTTGGCTGATCAGTGCAGGCCGGCCTGCTTCCAGGTAATGCTGGATAGCCTTGACCGCGCTCTCACCAACCACGACGACCCTCTCCTTGTTGCCCTTGCCAATGACCGTAATAAATTCGGCCTCGAGCGAAAGCTTGTTGAGCTGCAAATTTTTTAACTCACTGAAGCGCATGCCGGAGGCGTAGGCCAGCTCGAGCACGGCCTGATCACAGAGGCTGTCTGGAGTTTCTTTGGGGTCTGGCTGGAGCAGCTCGGTGACTTTCTCACGGCTCAATATCCTGGGCTGTCTCTTCCACGGATGAGGGCGGGTCAGCAGATCCGTGAAGTCCTCAGCCATGTGCCCTTCGTTGACGCAATGCCTCAGGAATCCACCGATGGCGGTCGCCTTGACGGCCATGGTGGCACTGCTGTTTCTCTCCCCTGGCTTGCTCCCGGGGCTGGCTTTGTCCCTCGTCCGTTCGCTGTCCAGGTAGGCGCGAACATGCGTCAGCTTGATCTCGTTTGGTTTTGTCACAGCTTGCTTATTGAGCCATCGAATAAAGGGGAGAATCTGCGCCGAGTACGTGCTCAGGGTGTGTTCTGCCCTGCCGTCCTCCTGCTTCAGGGTCATCAAAAAGCTTTCGAGCGCGCTGTCGAGCATAAAATTATCGAGTCTTTGCGACCGTGGTTGCGCGAAGATTCTCCAAGTAAACAAACCCGCAAAATGGCCGCAGTCACCAGACGGAGACCATTCCTTCCTGCTCTTTTGCCGTCGCAACCACGCCCTGACTTTTTAACTCAGTGAGCGCAAATGACAAGTCAAAATCCGACACAGGAGACCTGAAAATCGGCGGTCTCAAGCGCTGATCCCACGGTGAATGTTTTGGAGCATTGGCCTGATTCCTGGACGCCACCCCGGCCGGACTGCCTCCGGTGGCGATTCCGAGGAAATCGTAGGCGTTCCGCGGGGATGGCACTGGCCGGCGGGAAGTTGCGGCCTGCGAGCCCTGGATCGGCAGCGCCGAAGGCAATGGCGGA
>Ga0182014_10008863_pt1 | contig 10191 bp, 8 predicted proteins | sample 612S2DmetaG_FD_120489 | JGI IMG/M metagenome (GOLD analysis project Ga0182014, IMG submission 120489) | Permafrost microbial communities from Stordalen Mire, Sweden - 612S2D metaG | ecosystem: Environmental > Terrestrial > Soil > Wetlands > Permafrost | place: Sweden: Stordalen | collected...
CCGTCGAGATGGATGACCCTCGGTGCAAGATCGTGGCGATTGAGGTGGAAGACCCTCGGTGCAGGAGCCTGCACATTTGGTGATTCAGCCTTCAAATGAACCACTGGTATCCGAAGCGATCCAGGGGTTCTGCCTCGATCAGCGTCGAAGGCCAGCCGTAACTCTCGCCGGCATATTTGTACGGCTGTAAGAAAGGTGCGCAGGATCAGGGCTGGCTTTGCAACGATTGCATCTGAAGTTGCGTCCAATACAATGGAATTTGGCGCGCATTCTTCCCGGCGAGAGCATTCGCCGGACCGCTGAATTGGCCGCGCAAACGGCCGGCAATTTGCGGCGTACCGCGGAATCTGGTACGTTTGGGCTTCTTAAGGAACTGAACTAAAGGAGATGATTCAATATGGCTGAGGAGAACAGGGGTTTGGGTCTGGCATGGTTGGTGGCGGGGCTTGGCATCGGTGCACTGGTGGGGATTCTTTATGCCCCCAAGAGCGGTCGCGAAACCAGGGAGGACATTGCTCGTGGTGCTCGCGAGGGAACGGAGTACCTGCGAACACGTTCAAAGCAGGCCGCCGAACAGGTGGGCACGCTGGTGGACAAGGGCAAAGAGCAGGTAGGTGAGTATGTGGAGCGTGGCCGACGCCTCGTGGGCGACCAAGCCAACCGTGTCGCCGCAGCGGTCGAGGCTGGCCGCGAGGCATATCGGACCACCGATACAAGCAGGGGCTAAAGCGTCGTCCCCATTCAATCGGGGCAATCCCACTTCACCCGAGGGAATCTGCGTTCATCGGTTCGAGACCGCATCCTGCGCAGGTGATATCGGAAAGAATGGCGCGCCCATTCGGGCGTGGCCCAGGCAGTTTCTCCAAAGCATCGTTGCGGTCGAAATCATTGCGCTGGTTCCACTTGCAAACCGTTGGCCATGGCGACAGGATAGGCCGTCGGCACGCAGGCTCGGGTAAGCGTATGCTTGAAGGAGCAACTCGTTTTTCCCTTCTCGCCTTCGGCACTCCAGGCTTCGCTCCAGACGAGCATCTTTCAGGTACGCAACCGAACCACTGGAGTCGCCATGAGCCAAATCAGGCAAAGCGATGTGAAGAACCATCTGTCTCCACGCTTCCGCACAAAGATACATCTGTACGACCCCGTAAGCCAGCCCGATGCAACCGGCTATTCCGTGCCCAAACCGGACGCAATCAAGGCCGGTCCATCGACTTTTGCTCAGGATTTCGTTGCGGAACATTCGTCGCCCAGCGTAACGGCCGCGCAAGGCGCTCATTTGCCCGGTTCCTTCCGCCTTGAGGCGCCCGCGGTATCGAAAAGCGCGCAAGCGTGAAGCCGCATTCCGTTTTCCTGCGCAGGGAGTGCATCCTTCCGGACCGTTTAGATCCGCTCCGGGAGCCCTGCGGCGAACACTGGAACCTTGTGAAAGAGATCACGGCGCCGATTTTCGACACCATGATTCGCCAGATGGGCTGGCATTTTCTGTGGGTGCACCGCCCCTGCACCCGAAAAGGCTTTGGGCTGACGCGGGAAGCTGCGACCCGGCGAGCCTTAACGCGCGCACTGAAGGGAGTGGCGAGACGATTCAACGCCTCCGAGCTCATTGACATTGAGGCCAGCATATTCTCCGGCTTGCACTCCGCCAACGTCACACTGCAACCCCGCCAGATCCAGCAATACACATGGCTGGAAATTGCAGAAGAATGGCATCGCTTGGCAGTGCCCTTTAGATAAAGCGACAACCGGTCTCATAAATGTCTATATAGCTCACTGGGCAAGTATGGGACCCGGGGTCCCCAACGACAGGTCTTCGTCGTTGGGCTGGAACAACAAGGCGGATCCCAGGCATTCTGCGAGTTGATGTCGCTTATTGAACAGATTTGGTGTGGTGTGACAGTGTACAAAAGCCACACGGTAAGCTATGCGCCACGCATCCGCACCAACGAGAGTGCAGCGTATTTAAAGCGCAAATCGAATCCCAAGTGAAAAGAGGATAAAATGTCTTCCCCCGAAATGAAACATTCCGAGGCGCAGACTCGAACCGCTGGTACGTCAGGCTCTTTGCCCGCCGCGTTCGAAGCGAGCTGCCTGCCTTTGCCTACGCGCATTGCGTTTGTTGGGAATTATCTGCCGCGCGAGTGCGGCATTGCCACTTTCACCACCGACTTGTGCACCGCGCTCGCAGCCGAATACGGAGAAGGACGCCTGTTCGCTATTCCCGTCAACGATCCCGACTCCAGCTACGATTATCCGGAACAAGTGCGCCTGGAGTTGGAGCAGGAGGACATTGCTTCCTATGAGCGGGCCGCCGATTTCCTCAACTTCAATAGTAACGACCTTGTCTGTCTGCAGCATGAATACGGCATCTTCGGCGGCGCCGCGGGCCGCTACATTCTGGCTTTGCTGCGCCGGCTGAAAATGCCTCTGGTCACAACGCTGCACACGGTTCTGCGCCAACCGGATGCGGATCAGCGGATTGTGCTCGAAGAGATCGCGCAGCTCTCCGATCGCATGATTGTCATGAGCGAACTGGCAGCCCAGCTGCTGCGCGAAGTGTATGCGGTTCCCGCCGGAAAGATCGATGTGATCCCGCACGGCGTGCCCGACATGCCCTTCATGGACCCCAATTATTTCAAGGACAAGTTTGGCACCGAAGGCAAATCGGTTCTGCTCACATTCGGCTTGCTCTCTCCAAACAAGGGCATTGAAAACGTGATTCGGGCGCTGCCGGCGATTCTGGCGCGGCATCCGAACGTCATGTATATCGTCTCCGGAGTCACCCATCCCCATATTCGCCGGCGCGAAGGCGAGCGCTACCGCGAAGAGTTGCAGGCGCTGGCCGTAGAACTGGGCGTTTCTTCCCATCTGATTCTGAACAATCGCTTCGTAAGCACTGAAGAACTGGTGGAGCACGTGGGCGCCGCCGATATCTACATCACGCCCTACCGCCAGGAGGCGCAGGTTGTCTCCGGCACGCTGGCCATCGCGCTGGGAGCCGGCAAGGCAATTATCTCCACGCCCTACTTGCACGCCAAGGAACTGCTCGCGGAGAAAAGAGGCGTGCTGGTCCCATTCGAGAATCCGGATGCCATCGCGGAAGCGGTCATCGCACTGCTGGAGAACGATGCGGAACGCCATGCCATGCGCAAGCGCGCCTATCTGCACTCCCGCGGAACCACATGGCCGAAGACGGCGCGCGCCTACATGGCGACCTTTCAGCGGGCGCGCTTCGAGCGCTCGTTGCAGCCAAGGCCCGCCCAACCGGACGATGCCGCCGTAAATTTGATCGACCCCATCGAACACCTGCCGCAGCTGAACACCGGCCATCTGTGCGCGATGACCGACGACACGGGGATGTTGCAACACGCAATCTTCTCCGTGCCCAATACACGCGAGGGCTATACCACCGACGACAACGCACGGGCGCTGATCGTCTCCACTCTTATCGATGAATGCGCGGAGTCCACGCGCGGCGAGGATCATCTCAACCTCTCTCGCCGCTACCTGGCTTTTCTCTGGCTTGCATTTCATTCCGATACCGGACGCTTCAGGAATTTCCTCGGCTACGACCGCAAATGGCTTGAAGACGTTGGATCGGAAGACAGCCATGGGCGCGCGCTGTGGGCCTTGGGTTCGGTGCTCGGCCAGTCGCAGAATGCGGGATTGCGGGGTGCGGCAGGAAGACTTTTTGAGGCTGCCGTGCCGGCAGTATTGGCGTTCAGCAGCCCGCGGGCGTGGGCATTCAGTGTTCTCGGTCTGCAGGCCTATCTCGACTGGTTCCCCGGCGACAGGGCCGTCCAAAACGCGCGCAACGCACTCGCCAATCACCTGTTGGATATTTACGAACGTAGCCGTTCCGGCGCCTGGCATTGGTTCGAGAAGAGTCTTGCGTACTCGAATGCGCGGCTGGCGCAGGCGCTCATCCTGGCCGGTGGCCGCAGCAGAAACAAGAAGATGATCGCGGCGGGACTCGAGTCGCTCAAATGGCTTGTCGCTGCTCAGCACTGCGGTGACCCGGAGGTCTTTGTGCCCATCGGCTCCAGCGGATGCTTCACCGAGGGCGGTGAGAAGCCCCGCTTCGATCAGCAGCCCGTCGAAGCCTGCGCCACCATCTCTGCCTGCCTTGAGGCATACAGGCTAACGCACGATAAGCGCTGGACCGACGAAGCCCATCGCGTCTTCAGTTGGTTCCTGGGCAAGAACGATTTGCAGGTGCCGCTCTACGAACCAACCACGGGCGGATGCAAAGATGGACTTCATCCCGACCGCGTCAATGAAAATCAGGGAGCGGAATCAACGCTTTCGTTCCTGATGGCGCTCCTGGAAATGCAGCGAGCGAAGGTGATCCACGCAGAACACATGTTTCAGGAAATGAGCGTCTCTCTTTGAATCCAGTGATTCATCCGCCGGACTTGCCAGAGGCTGTTGCTTTAGAACAGCCGCAACCGGGAGCATGTACTGACCTTCCTCTGCTCACCCGCTACGCCGATAATCCGATTCTCAGCGGGCACGATTGGCCTTATGCCGTGAACAGCATCTTCAACGCCGGAGCGGTGCAATTGCCCGACGGAGACACGTTATTGCTTTGCCGCGTGGAAGATCGCAGCGGCCTGTCGCACTTGTGCGCGGCACGTTCAAAGAATGGAATCAATGGATGGCGTATTGATCCCCAACCAACGCTCATGGCCAATCCACGCGACTACCCTGAAGAAATCTGGGGCATCGAAGATCCGCGCATCACCTATGTTCCGGAACTCGAGCAATATGCGGTGGCGTATACTTCCTTTGCCCGCGGCGGTCCGGGAGTCTCGCTGGCGCTCACCAGGGACTTCAGAAGTTTTGAGCGGTTCGGCGTAATCATGTCTCCTGAGGATAAGGACGCCGCTCTGCTGCCGCGAAGAATCAACGGCTACTGGGCCTTGATCCACCGGCCCATGACCACCACCGGCGCTCATATGTGGATCTCGTACTCTCCCGACCTGCGGCATTGGGGCAGCCATAAAGTCATTCTGGTAGCACGGCGCGGGGGATGGTGGGATGCGAACAAGATTGGCCTTTGCTCTCCGCCCATCGAAACGCCCAAGGGCTGGCTGATGATCTACCACGGTGTGCGGGTAACGGCCTCGGGAAGCATTTATCGCCTGGGCCTGGCGCTCTTCGATCTTAATCAACCAGAGATTTGCCTGCAACGTGGGAACTCATGGATTTTTGGTCCCGACGCCTCCTACGAGCGCTCTGGAGATGTGCATGACGTCGTGTTTCCTTGCGGACAAACCATCGGCGCGGACGGGGATACCATCAACCTGTATTACGGAGCAGCCGATTCCAGCGTAGCTTTAGCCACGGGAAGCATACGTTGCCTTCTCACGTGGCTTGACGCGAATTCCAACGCGGGAGACGGAACCGAGCAGTGACCGATTCGATTTTTCCGTTGAAAGGAACTTCCCCATGAATGTCGCAACCATGACCTGGCCGGATTGGCTGCCCAAAGTGCTTTGCTTTCGGCGAAGGTGCCCTCGCTGCAAATCCGTTCAATTCAAACCCGCCGAGTTGCGCTCCTTCGACGGACTGCTCGGCTTATTCTTTCTCCGTCCCGTTCGCTGCAAGTTTTGCTGGCGGCGGTACTACTGGGTCTCTCTGCGAGGCGCCGAATGAGCATCCAGGAATATAACTCCGGTCCAACTTCGAATGACCTTCTGGAAAGCCGTGTCGCGGAAAACACTTCGGCAGCGCTGCACGATTCGCTCGGTGCTCAAAGCGCGGAGGACGTGCCGAACATCGAAAATGCACCGGCCGCCAGCACGGAAACGTAGACGCTCAGGACTGGCGGCCAATGGCCGCCTCTGCTCCATGCAATGGTCGGGGAGAGAATTTGAACCTCCGGCTCCCTGCTCTCGAACCAGATTCAGTTGATGAATGAAATCTGTTGAAATTGCGAGTTTTTAACTGCTTTATATCGAATGGTGTGCGGCCTCGTTGTTGAATGATGTGGCTCTCGATTGTTTCTGAGTGCTCTGACGGCGACGTGGTTACGGTCCATCGAACGCGATCTGCTGTGGAGTCCACCCCTGGTTGACATGGAAGTTAGTGACATCGGCGCGCAAGAACTCTTGATGATTTCTTGAGCGTGTCATGTGGCACCACCACAAGACCCCTGCGCTCTGGCGCCAATTCGAGTATGTCTCCTGCAATTCCGCTCCATCGAAATTGGTCCATGTAATAGCTTGTGGCAGGTGCGTTGAAGGATCAACTTTGAGGACCAATCGATCACCATGGTTGTCGGCAATCAGGAGCGTTGATGGGCCGGCGAGGGCCACGGTTCGCTGAGGATCATCATCGCTGAGCAGAAGAGCTGGGAGGGAACGAAACGGCATGCTTGTGGCTGTTGGCGATGGCAGACCGCTCTGCACAGGCCGCGTAGAAGACCACGCCCAACCGGTTTCGCCGTTGCTGAAGATCACCGCCGTGCCTCCACCTTGCGTTTCGACACGAATACCGGATGGGGCGGCAAAGGTGGTCGTCTCCATCGACCATCCTCCATTCGCTTCCCAGTAAACCCTGTCTGTGCGCTGCCAATCGTGGATCGATTCAAGGTTCCTTTTGCCGCCCATGGCAGATTGCACGGCGCGAAGAAGCTCGAGCGCCCGCGGATCGTTTCTGTCGCCGGAAACAGGTCTGTTGCCGGAGAAAGGCATTCGATTAGGAGCCGTGGGATTCGCCGGCGGGGGATCCATCGCGTAACGAGCGGGCGCCGAAGGGGGCGCCGAGGCGGGAACGTCGACGCTGATTGGCAATGCGCCAGTCGAAGTGCCGCCGGGACCTGTTGCCGTCAAAGTGTACGCCGTACCGCCCAGGGGACGAACCACCGCAGTTCCGGTGGTGCCAACCAATCCAATACCAGGGTCAACGCGAACCTCCGAAGCGCCAAGAACAGTCCAGCGAAGCGCGGTGGTTTGGCCAAGCCGCAACTTGCTTGAGTCGGCCGTAAAGCTGACGATCGTGGGACGCTTTGGTTGAACGACGATAATCTCAATGCTCCGGGTCAGAGGAGTCGATGCCCCGCTGTTGACGGCGGTTAGCGTGAATCGTTCGGTGGCTTCCGGTTTTACCTGCCAGAAACCAGTGGATGGAACCGTTCCGACCCCGGGAAGGATGGTAACGGTTGGACTGTCTCCCGTCACTTGCCAGCGGAGAGTCGCTGTCGAGCCTCGTTCGATGGTTTCGGCTGAGCTGGTAAACGAGACAATGAAGGGAGGCGCCAATTTGACAGCGGGCTTCTCCACTGGAGGCGGCTGATTGCTGGTTGCTCCTGGCGGAGTGCCCGGTTGGGGGATTTGCGCTGGCGGCCCTGCCGGGTTATGCGGTTGGTTCGGCGGCGATTGCGCCGTCCCAACGGGTTGACCTTGAACTTCCGGGACCCGCGGATCAGGCTTCGGTTGCGACGGTGCGAGAGGCTGCGAAACTTTAATGGGTGACGGTTCAATGAGTGGCGAACTCTGCGCGGTGGGCTGAACGTTCTTCGTGGCCGCGCGCTTTGCCGGAAAAATCTTTGAAAGATCATCCCAACGCTCAATGACTTGTGGCGCAAGCTCGTATGCGGCCGCTAATGTACCCACGACGCACAAACAAAGAGCGGCAATTTGGCCCACTCGCCGGAATCGATGGGCTGACTTCGGACGGGGGCCTTCAGGTCTCTCCACTGCATTCAAGCAGTACGGACACGCGAGCGGTCCATCGAGCATTTCTGCTCCGCCTTCGTGCCCGCAACCTGGGCAGCGGTAGCCGGAGTCTTCGAGACGGCCGTCGGCGCACTCGCATGAAAGCTTTCCGCTGTTACCTTCCGCGCCGCAGCTTGAGCATCGGTGGATTTGGCCAGCCTGCGGACTATACGGCTCCTGGCAACGAACGCACAGGCGCGCCGCCTCTTGCTCTGTGAATTGAGCATTGTCATGGAGGCATGTAAGTTTGCGCGTAGCCATAAGATGCCAACGTCCTACTACGGTTCCCGGCAGCCGGTTCGAGGGCCTTCGCTTCATGAAATCCCAGGACTTGGCGGCCTTTTTACCGCATCCGCTCGTCCAACAGACGATGCATGACCAATTGTCCCCTAACAAAGCAGACACGGAAATTGTGAATTCCACGCGCTCGGGGGCTCTTTTTTTCTGCGCCGGGAGGGACTTGTCCCCCCTTTTCGGTAACTCTGTATACTGAAATTCCCCGACAACCCCTGCCAAGAGGGGCAGTTGAATGGAATTCCCAGGTAAGCTGCTCGAGTTTCTGAAAGGGTTCTACGCGTGGATTGCCACCAAGTCGCCGCAACAGGCCGACCCTAGAATCTGTCCGCTCTGCTTTGAATCGATCACTGCAGATACGAGATTTATCCGGTATTGTCCGGTCTGTAAGAACTGGGAAATCGTAAAGGGCACTTCGACGCGCGAGTTGTTCTCGCGGTGCAAGAAAATCGGCTGCAAAGCCACCCGCACCCTTGCGCAGCGACCCTTTCTGGCCCACCAGGACTGCCGGCGGTTGAATCCTCTCATCCTGAACCTCAACGATGGCGGCAAGAATCGCGTGCAGTCTCTTGGCGAAACCTTCACTTTGCGTTGGGTCGACCCAAGTGCGCCCGGCGGAAGAAGCGCCTCCCGGGATGTAAAGCATTGGACGCTGCCCATCATCCATGGCGCTGCTGAAAAGGTGGTTGGAGTCAAGGCCATGTGGTTTCCGTCGGAACTGCTGCGGCTGCTTTCGAGCGGTAAGGGAAAGCGGGTTCAGATGAGGGGGCCCGCCGACGTCGGAAAGAGCGTTCTGTCGTCCATTGTCGTCAATCCCGATAGCCTTCCCAGCAACCTTCAGGTGGAGAACTTCGTCTACGCCTCGCCGTTCATTGCCACCGATATGAATGTGCCGGAGGAGCAACGCCAGCCTTTCAGGTTTTTTGCCAATGCGCTGCAGGCCATTCAGAGTCTGCGGGACTGGCAGCCTTTGGATATGCACAATACCGGTCCCGCGGAAGCTCTGATGCGCGCCGGTTTCTACAGCAAGATCGTCGATCGGGAGCGACGTGCGCTGGTGTTATACGACCTTGCTGGAGAACACTTCCAGGAAGGGGCGGGTGAAATGGTTTCCGAGCAAGCCGCCAATTCCGACTGTATCTATATTCTGCTCGATATTACGTGCATTCCGATTTTCGAAGAGTTCATCGAGCCGCAAAACAGGAAAGAGCGGGCAAAGAAGTCGCAATTCAATGCCAGGTTGAGCGCGAGCCTGCGGCAGATCGAAGGCGACGAGACTCCCAAGATCATTGTGGTTACGAAGGTTGACCTGGTTGAAATTCCGAAACTCGATGATGCGGATTTCGCCGCGCACCAGGAGAGCGCGGAATCGGCGCAACCCGACGCCTCACAATCCGCATCGATAGCAGTAGAAGCCGACGGCGCCAGAAATGACCAGCATGGGAATGGCCAACGTGGCCATCCCGGCATCAATAAAAAGCTGGCCCTGAACGGCCTCGCCAAGATCAAGGCTCGAGTGGAACTGCCATCAGCGCGAAGCAGCGCGGCGATTCAAGACCTTGCGCGATCGAACCTGGAAAAATTGAAGAGCTTCTACGATCCGTCTGACCCTAGTCAAAAAATGATTCGAGAACGATTGGATGGAGAAACCATCAAAGGCGCGTTCTTCGTGTGGACGACCGGGCTTGCGCCGGTTCAGTGGGGCGACCTTCCACCGGCGGCACCGACGGACCCAACGCCAGACGCGGCCTCATCTCTAGACGCTGGTCTGGTTGGGAGTGCTTCACAAGCCAGCCCAGGTTCGGCGCTCACGGTTGGCGCAGCTCCTCCGATCATGAACGCAGCTCCTCCGATAGCGGACAATCAGCCGGCGATCAGTTGTGGAGTGCTGGAACTTGTGAAATTCACGTTAGAGCTCGAGTAAAGGTGCGGTTGCGCCTCTCAAAACCGAGGGAGATCGAATGAAGATTCTGGCTTATGGCGGGAATGAGTATTCGATGCGCACCTTGATTGGAGAATGGCCCGGCATTTCCAGCGAGTATCTTGGAGATCTTTACGGAATTCCTGCGGGAAGCCCGAGCTTCGGCCTGATATTTCCCGGCGGCAGCCCGGCCCTCCTCTATCGCGAGCGCATCAATCCTCAATACCGTGGCGGCTATCCGTATACAGTCCTGCTCGA
>Ga0182014_10008866_pt1 | contig 10188 bp, 6 predicted proteins | sample 612S2DmetaG_FD_120489 | JGI IMG/M metagenome (GOLD analysis project Ga0182014, IMG submission 120489) | Permafrost microbial communities from Stordalen Mire, Sweden - 612S2D metaG | ecosystem: Environmental > Terrestrial > Soil > Wetlands > Permafrost | place: Sweden: Stordalen | collected...
AATTTTCTGCGGCAGGCGGTGCTGCCCCGTGGAGTGCGGCACTGGACGTTAACGACGTTGCGGGAGAAACTGATCAAGATTGGCGCGAAGGTCGTGCGCCATTCGCGGCAGGTGGTTTTCCAAATGGCGGAAGTGGCGGTGCCCCGCGAGTTGTTCCGGTCCATTCTTCAAGCAATCGAGCGCCTGCGACAGCCCGCAGCAGCCAGTGGATGAATGAAAAGCGCGTGAAAACATCAGTCAACACAGGTGAATTGTCTTCGCCTCTGGCGCACGAGGCTGGTTGGAACGAAGAAAACGATGCTGAACAGGGCGGCGGCTCTGAAAAACCCGTGTTTGGCGCTAAAAAGGCTTGAAACGCCAATGAATGAGAGGATAATCGCGAAAACGACCGGAAAAACTCAATTTGAACCATGAACATCGAGTCAAATGGGAAATCCCGGATCAACAAAGAATGACCCGAAAGGCCCACGCGGGTCGTGGGCAAGAAACCAAATGGGAAATCCCAGATGAGGTATTTATCCGTCATGCACCGCGCGCGGAGTTATCTTGCCCGGGTTGCCGTCGCTCCGGGCTTGATTACACTGCTTTGCCTCGCGTGGCCGGGGTTGATTACCTCGACCTTTGCCCAGCCGGTTAAACCGGTCAACGTGGTTGACGTGCTTGTTGCCTACACACCCCAGGCTCGAAACGGCGCCGGCGGCACCGCAGCCATCCTCGCAAACATTGATTTGGCGATGCTCGAAGCCAACACCGTCCTCCAGAACAGCGGCGTCCATGCCCGCCTCCGGCTGGTCAAAGCCGCCGAGGTGGCCTACACTGAGTCGGGCAGTGTTGCCGGAGATCTGACCCACTTGCAGAATCCCGGGGACCCCGTCCTGGGCCGCGTCTCCAGACTTCGGGAAGAATACTCGGCGGACCTGGTCTGCATGGTTACTGAAACTGGCGGCGATTGGGATCTTTACGGCCTGCAAGGACCCTCGTCCGAGAATGCCTTCAGCATCATCCGCCGGCCCTTCCTCACGGGGCTTAATTACTTTCCGGTGGTTTTGAGTTTTAACTTTGGCTGTCAATTGGAACGTCCTTATGCCGACAGCGAGGGGGCGTTCCCCTACGCCTACGGTTATTCATTTTCGGCCGGCAACACGCTTTACAGCACCGTGGAGGCGTTCTCCGGCCAGCGGCTGGCCTTTTTCTCCAACCCGGGCATCATTTACGAAGGCGTGGCGGCAGGCGTTCCCGAAGGCAGGCCCGACCCGGCTGACAACGTGCTGGTGCTCAACCACACTGCGCCGATTGTGGCGGCTTTCCGCGGCGGAGCCCCCGTGACTTTTCCGCCAAGTCTGCAAATCGTGCTTCCAGCGGGTAACACGAATTCGACTTTGTTGCTGGCAAGAGGAACCAATCTGACTCTGTTGGCAAGGGCGTCCGACCAGGACGGTTTCGTTCGCGAGGTGAATTTCTTTTACCAAGACGTCGCCTCCGGGACCGTGCAATCTTTGGGCCGCTCAACCTGGGCACCCTTTCGCTTCAATTGGACCAATATTCCGAGCGGCACTTGGAGAATTATCGCACAAGCCGTGAACATTATGGGTGCTTCAACCCGGACAGACTCCGGTGTCGTCCTCCAAGTCATCCCGCCCAATGACAATTATGTCCATGCCGCCGTGGTGACCGGGAACCATGTTTCCGTCGTGGGAACGACTGCGGGCGCTACTTTGGAGAATGGAGAGCCGAATTGGATGGGGGGAGGATCCTCGGTTTGGTACTCTTGGACGGCACCCGCCAGGGGACGGCTCAGCTTGTCGGTATCCAACCTGCCCTCGGGCACTTTTTACGGCGCATACACAGGCGCCAGCGTTTCCAATCTGACGACTGTTGACGACAACGGGGGTTCTGCGGGGGAAATTGAGTTTCCGGTTCTTGCCGGGACCCACTATCGGATCCTCGTTTCGGGAGCAACGAACGCGGCAAGTCTATTCACCCTGGTTCTGGGATTTCAGCCTGCGCCCCCCAACGATGATTTTGAACATCGCGCGATTCTCGCCAGCCGCGGGGCGGTCGCAATCGCCAACAATTTCGCCGCCAGCTTCCAACCCGGGGAACCTGACACCCCCGCCTACTCTGGAACCGGGGCGACTCATCGCACGCTCTGGTGGACGTGGACGGCGCCCGGCGACGGAATAATCACCTTCACCGGTGTCTCTGACTCAGGCGGCTGCGTCGTCGGGGTTTACCAAGGCAGTGTACTAACCAATCTGACGCTCATTGCGTCGAGCTGGACGGGTCCTGTTTCAATAAGCGTTGTGCGCGGCCAAGTTTGCCAGATTGTCGCGGATACATTGTGGGGTGAAACCGGGAACATCAGGCTGAGCGCCGCGTTCATCCCGAGGCCGGCAAATGACCGTTTCTCCAATCGCACAGTCATCCGCGGAAACTGGATCGTGCTGACAAACTCCAGCCTGGCGGGCGAGATCGAACCCGGCACGCCGGCTGACAACGGCGGGGTTTTCCCTACGCTTTGGTGGTCATGGACTGCTCCGGCATCTGGATATGTCAGCGTGAACTGCCCGTTCGGCCAGTTCATTGATGTCTATACCGGCAGAGAAATGACCAGCCTGATTCCCGTAACGAGCGGATCTCCGGCTGAGTTTGAATCAAGAGCGGGGACGACTTATTCAATCGCGGCCTCAGGCATCGCCGGAGATGTGGCGATGGATTTGATCCTCTCCACAGTGCGAATACTCACACCGACCAACGGAGCAAAATTCGTCACGGGTGGGAACGTGGTTCTAACCGCCAGCGCCACGGAGGTGGATTCCCCGTTGAGCCGGATTGAGTTTTTTGCCAACGGGGCTTCGCTTGGAGTCGTCTCGAAGGCTCCCTACACTCTAATCTGGAGCAATGTCCCCGCCGGAGAATTTGTATTGAACGCGACCGGGACCGGTCCGTCCGGCCCGCCCAGAGGTTCGCCCGGCGTGACCATAGAGGTGAAGTACCCGGCTCCGCCAAATGACGATTTTGTCAACCGCACCGTGATCAGCGGCAATTGGGTGGGTGTGACCAACACGGTCATCGGCGCGACCACGGAACCAGGGGAACCGTCATATGTCGGCCAGTCTTTTTGGAATTGGAATGATTCGATTTGGTGGTCATGGACTGCCCCCGCTTCGGGAATGGCACAAATCCGATCCCTGGGTATTCCATACTCAACCGCTCTTCTGGTTTATACCGGCTCGTCGTTGTCGAATCTGACCGAGGTCACCAGCGGTATTGGTGGCGTGAGCTTCGAGGCGGTGGCCGGAACAGCTTACGCAATCGACGGACTTAGTTATAGTTCAAACATCCAGTTTCAATTGGTTCTGTCCGATCTTCGGATTGCCAGTCCTTCGGATCTTTCTATCTTCACAGCCGGGGTGAACCTTCCCATCGCGGCAGCGGTCACCGCGGTTGAAGAACCGGTCGGCGAGGTCGAGTTCTTTGAAAATGGCATTTCGCTCGGCATCGTGACCAACGCCCCCTACACGCTGCTCTGGACAAATGTGCCGCCGGGCGCGTTTTCGCTGAGCCTCGTGGCGACAGACATTTACGGCCACGCGCGAAACTCCTCGCCGTCCGTTTCCATTCAAGTGGGGCCGCTCAACGATGACTTTTTGAACGCGATCCCCCTGACTGGTTCCAACCTGCACATAAGAGGAACCACGACCGGCGCCACCAGCCAGCCCGGCGAACCAAATCATGACGGGCTGTCTGCCGGCAACTCGGTCTGGTATAGTTGGACCGCGCCAACGACCGCGAATTATTCCCTCGTGGCCCAACCTGCGGGAGGCGGTCTGGTTCCCACGGCGGTTTACACAGGATCAAGCCTCTCCAGCCTTACCCTTGTGAGCAGCAACGCCTACTGGCCGGTCTGCGTGCTTTCCGCCCAGGCCGGAACCCAGTACTATATTGCGGTTGATAGTGACGGCAACCCCGGCGATTTTGATTTCTATATCACTCAACCGCCTGCCAATGACAATTTCTCCAATCGCATCGCCATCGCATCCGCGAATACACTGGTGACCGGTAACGATTTGGGAGCCACACACGAGCCTGGTGAGCCGCTGTATGAATATTATGGCGGCACTTCTGTCTGGTGGGATTGGACGGCTCCAGGACCCGGAGTAGTCTCCTTCACGGTTCCGGATTCATTGAACCCCACCTTGCATATTTACTCTGGTTCTTCGATTTCCAATCTTTCCCTGCTTCCTAACCAGTACGGCGGACCGTGGGATGATATTCGTGAATTAAGTTTTGATGTCGCGGCGGGGAGCAACTACATCATTGAGGCTGACGACAGGTGGAATTCAGATTGGGAGATCGAATTCACGCTGAATTTTTCACCCCGGCCCGCCAACGATAATTTTAACAATGCATTCGTGCTGGCCGGTTTGAATGTCAGCACCAACGGAGACAATTCCCTCGCGACCAGCGAGCCGGGTGAACCGCACAACGGCGGCAGCACGTCCGGGCACTCGGTTTGGTATTCCTGGACCGCACCTTCCGGCGGTCTGGAAAAGGTGAGTGCCAGCGGATCGAACTTCACGCCCGTGATCGCCATATTCACCGGCGCTTCCGTTTCAAATCTGAGCATTGTGGCCGCCGGCAACGGGAGTGTTTCCTTCACGCCCGTCGCCGAGATCACCTATCAGCTTGCGGTGGATGGCAGCGGCGGAGCGTTCAACTTGAACCTGCTGTTGACACCCCCGCCCCCAAATGATGATTTTGCCTCCCGCCAGCCGCTGAGTGGCGTGCGGCCCGTTATTCACGGCACGACTTATCTTTCAACATCCGAACCGGGTGAACCGGGCTTTTACCCGTGGATCACCAGCAGCTCGGTTTGGTATTCCTGGGTCGCGCCGGCGGATGGAGTGGCCGAGATTTCCGGCGGCCCAAAGCCGGTCGGCGTGTTCACCGGTAACTGCGTCTCCAACTTGACCGCGGTAGTTCCCGTTGGCCCGGGCATTTTGACTTTTCCCGCCGTTGCTGGGACTGAGTACGAAATCGCGGTCGCGGGGGCCTGGTGGCTGGCGGATGATTTTTCTCTCTCGATTGTGCTTCCAAAGGCCCAGTTCGCCAGTCCGACCAATGGCTCGGCGTTTCCCGCGCCGGCCACTTTTGAAATTGTCGCCCGCACGATTGACCTGGAGGGCACGGTGGTCACAGTTGGCTTCTATGACGGCGCGAACCTGCTGGGCACCGTGACAAACGCTCCTTTCCAATACATTTATTCGAAGGTTCCAGCAGGATCACATATGCTGTCGCTCCAGGCCACGGATGAATACGGCTTCACCACCACCAATGTGCCGATTGAAGTCAGGGTGCAACCGTTCAACGACGATTTTGCGCAACGGTTTGTAATCAACGGCTTGGCGACAAATATCATCGCGGATAATTCTGGCGCCACCACCGAGCCGGGGGAATCCCTGCCGGGCGGAGCCACCGGGAGAACTTTGTGGTGGACCTGGCAGGCACCGACTAGCGGAACTGTTACCATGGGCGCGCCCGGCTTCGCGACAGCCAGCGCGTCGGCGTCTGCACCCCTGGCGTCCATGGTTTCTTCCGTCGGCGGGTTCGGCAGGCCGGAGATTCAGCCGGCCGATGTGATAATCACCCAGCCACCCTGGGGTCCTCCCGGCCCGACTGCCGGCCCACTGATTGCGGTTTATACCAATGCGTTCATTAGCAATCTGATCTTGTGCGCGAGCAATTCGGGCTGGTACCTCACCGGGGATATGACGTTCGACCCGGTGACGGGCTTGGTCACTCAACTGGGGGAGTGGTATGTCCTGCCTTCCTTGAGCTTTCCAGTGGATGGCGGGCAAATCTACCAAATTTCGCTGGATGGCGTTAATGGGAGCTTCGGCCAAGCCGCCATGACTTTCAACTTCGCGCCGCCACCCGGTCCTCCGGCGAATGACAATTTTGCGGACCGCAGCATCCTTTCGGGCGCCTCCATTTCAACCAACGGCACGACCGTGGCCGCCACGCGCGAACCGGGCGAGCCGTTGGACGCGAGCAACTCCATTCTGCGCACGGTCTGGTATTCTTGGACCGCGCCTTCAACTGGAGACGCCGCTGTCTCAGAATCAAGCCCGGCTTCCCCTTTCGACATCGGTGTTTACACTGGATCGCAACTCACGAATTTGACGACGGTTTCGCTTGGGCTGGGTTCAGTTTCTTTTTATGCCTATGCGGGCACGACTTATCAAATTGACATGGCAAGCTCAACCGGCTCGGGAACCAGCTTCCAGCTTTATCTGTCGGGTGCTCCGCTCCCGCCGGCTTTTGACCCGGGTAGATCCAGGAGACTCGCCGATGGCGGATTTCAACTCAGCTTGTCAGGGGTGCGGGGCCAAAGTTTCGTGATCCAAGCCTCCACGAACTTGCTGGAGTGGGAAACGATTGACGTTGATACGCTCCCGGGCGCCAGCTTTGATTTTGTGGACACGCACAGCGCCAGACTCCCGCGGCGCTTCTACCGGATTGTTCCATTGGACAGCCTTTATTAATGGTCAACCCTGTGAATGGAGATGGCCGACCAGAACGTCGCCTGGAAGACCCTGGAGCAACACTGCGATGACGTGGACGAACTGACGGAGGAAATTCAGGTTGAATCTTCGAGGGGTTGGTATGCATTTCGGGCCTGCGGCATCAAGACAAGACTCTGAACCAGCAGTGTAGGAAAACATTCCACTGCCTTTCTCTTGAGATCGAATCGTGGCTTCTTGGTGTGTTGATCGATCAAAAAATCGCCAGAACACACTATTTGTGCTACATTTTCACAGTGAAAATCATGAGCAGTTGGTTGTTTATTCTTATGGTTGTGGCGGCGGGCTTGGCGCTCGTGGGGTGCAAAACTATGCGGTCGGGTTACGACTCCGCGCCTTACCAGGTGGTGCGCGCCGCTGGCAAGTTTGAGATCCGGGATTATCCGGCTTTGACAGTGGTGGAAACTCCGATGGCCTCCAGCGGGAACGGAGCGGACGGAGGTTTCAGTCGGTTATTCCGTTTTATCACGGGCAGCAACGAGGCGAAGCAGAAAATCGCGATGACGACGCCGGTGTTCATGTCCGGCAGTGTGTCGAACGCGACGATGGCGTTCGTGATGCCGGCAAAGCTGACCTCAGCGCAAGTGCCCAAGCCGTCCGATGGCTCGGTGACGGTTCGAGAGTTGGAGCCTGGCCGGTTCGCGGTGCTGCGCTTTAGCGGGGGGCGCAACGCGGAGAAAGAATCCGAGGCGCTAAACAGGTTGAAAATCTGGATGGCCGGCCAAGGGTTGAAAGCCGTGTCGGCGCCAATCTATGGCTATTTTGATCCGCCGTGGACTCCGGCGTTTCTGCGCCGGAACGAGGCGATGCTCCGAATCGAGGCGGAGCGATGAAGCCCGCTCGAATATCGGCCGCTTGCCCGCCAGTTGTGGACCTCCATGATGCGAGACACCGTCCGGATTGAAATCCATGAGAAGGGCCTTGTTCAGACCAGCTTTTCAAATTCACCGATGAAGCGGCGCATGTCGCGTACTAAACCGCAATTCAACCCCAAGGCCGCAGCAGCCGAGGCCTGCGAGGGCAGCTTTGGCTGGCTGAAAATACATGATTTTACCATTCTTCCATTCTCGAAGGCTGGGCCGTAGCTCGAATGGTTAAAACAGACGGAGATTGTCATCATTGCCTTTCAAAGTCTCCTGCCACCGGGCGATCAAACCTTCGTGGTCGATTCTGCTCCGCGCATCATTGTAAAGTCTTACCATTCCGGTTTGGATGGGGACGGACGCGACCTTGGTGCGAACGACAAACCATTTTCCGGTTGCTGGCCTGGCGGTTCGGAGTCATGATCGCGAAAACGGTGATGGGGCATCATCCCGGCCCTGCCACCTGAGGCGGATCGCTTTGGATTAGCAAGCATCTGCATCTGAGCAGTCGAACCGCACAGAGCCAAACAGTAAATATGCGTCTTTCTTATAGTGCCTTGAACCGCATCGTGGAGCAAAAAGCCGCCGAGATGCGCGCCGCGGGAAAGCGGTTGTCAAAACCAGGCAAGTATGTGCTCTCCCAGGCACGCCGGTTATCGGATGAGGAGTTGCTAACCCGCCTCCAATGTTTGGGCCTCAAAATGGATCGGCAGTGTTTGAGTTCGCTGGTCGCGACGCATTGTTCGGCCGAGGAAATCGCGAAGGAGTTTTTGGACCATTGGCGTCCCAAGCCCGGCGAGGAAGAGATGGAGGGCGATTGGTGCTGGCTCGCCTTGGCGGTACTTTGGGAACGGTGGTTTCCCGATGTGCCCAATTTCGAAAGGCTCGATGACGCCATGCAGAAGGGCTACGAGTTGAAGGACACCGAAGCCGGTTGCGACCTCTGGATCGAGGTCTGGGCGGACATTCTGAGGTTTAAGGAGAAGACCCATTGCAGGTCAATGGCCGAGTTCGACGACCTGTTTGGCGGCACCCAGTCGGTTTTCAATTGGGTTCAGGATTTCGAAATGGAGTTGGGAAATGCAGCCATTGGTCATCCGCGCTTCCATGGGGCCAGGGTGCGTTTTTGCGAAGAGTTTCTCCGAGAGTTCGGGGGGGACGACGAATTGATCGCCCAAAACATGCGCCGCGCGCTGGCCGAGTCCTTTTATGCCGGCGGCAATGCCGCCCGGAGCGACGCACTCTACCAACAGTGGCTCGCCACGGACCCGCAATGGGGCTGGGGTTGGATCGGCTGGGCTGACCTTTATCATTTTCGCCCGCGGCAGCGATAGGAAAGACCTGACGCGGGCGGAGGCGATCCTGAAGCAGGGCCTCTCGGTGGCTCGGGTTCGGGATGAGAAGGATATCCGCGAAAGGTTGGCCAGCCTTTACGAAGACCAAGGCCGTCACGAGGAATCACGGGAAGTTAGTCGCAGCCAGACCTCCGTTTCAGATTCCGTGGAGCGCGTTGGTGAGAAACATCTGCGGCTCACCACGACGCTAAATTTCGGAGAGGAGGGTCTTCCACTTGATGAGTTGCCTAAACTCGCTTCACGATTGAAGGCCAGCCATACCGCGTTCTTGAGTGACACAGGCCCATCGAAGATCAAAGTCGGACGCAATGATCCTTGCCCCTGCGGCAGCGGCAAAAAATTCAAACGGTGTTGCGGTCGTTCTCCCACCCGCTAAAAGCGGTTGTCCTTCGATGCCTGATTGATGACACTGCGGATGGGGAGAGAGTCCTGAGCCTCGGTCTGCGGAACCAGCCGAACAAGGGGAACATTATCTTGATGTCCCGACACGAGACGGGAGCGATCCTTCCCGGCTGGGCAAACAATAGCCAAGTTCCTTAACGGCGCGACCGAATGCGGCAAGCGATTCTCTGGGCACCACTAATCGGTTTCCGCCAGCGTGGTAGCAGAGTTTGCTCATGCCCGCGCTGGTGGCGATAAGCCGCGCAAGGGCTTCATCGGCCCATTCCAACAGCACAGCTTCCCGCAACGCCCGGCAGGCGCTGATCTTATGTTCCAATTCCTGCAGGAACACCTGGACGTTGGCGGGAAGGCTTTCAGCGGCATTGTCGTTGAGGAAGGCGCGCAACTCCTTAAACGTGCCGCCGGTTTCCACATGGGTCAGCATTCGCCCGGCATCAAGATGCCAGACCAAGTCGCTTATCGGCGAAGCCAATAATTCCGGACTTGCCCGGTCAGCCGCGTTGAGGGCCGCGTCGGACAGAACGAGGTCCATGTTTGGCAAGACCCGAAAGAACTTGGCCTTCCCTTCAATATTGATTTGGTAACTTTCGGCGCAGCCCAGAGCGTAGGCGCCCAAGCGAGATAAACCGCCCTCCCGTGCGGGTAATCGAGTTGCAAATCAATCTGCCGCTGTCCGGCCAAAACCCTGCCGGTCAGAGCTTGGGCAACCCTTCCGTTTGGAACTTCTGGTCGAGTTCGACGAACGCGGGATGATGGCCCGGCCAGAACGACGCGCGCTTGGTCGGTTTTGGAAACAGATGCGAATCGAACCGCAGCAACCGGTGCATTTGGTGGAAGGTCAGACCGTCCATCCCCAGGAGATTCTCGATCTCCTGGCCGGTGCGAGAGGTCGTCCCGGCCCGCTCACTCTTGGCCCGGAAGGCCGCGTGGTTCATGAGGTTGACCACTCCGGCCTGCCAGTCCAACTGCTGGTAGTAGTAC
>Ga0182014_10008867_pt1 | contig 10188 bp, 12 predicted proteins | sample 612S2DmetaG_FD_120489 | JGI IMG/M metagenome (GOLD analysis project Ga0182014, IMG submission 120489) | Permafrost microbial communities from Stordalen Mire, Sweden - 612S2D metaG | ecosystem: Environmental > Terrestrial > Soil > Wetlands > Permafrost | place: Sweden: Stordalen | collected...
CAACGATTGATAGAAGTCAAGCAGGCACTCGATGATCTCGAAAAAGCTTCGGAATGGGATTTGTTGGTAGCAAATCTACGAGACTATCGGGAGTCAGCGCAAACTCTAGTTGACTCCGTAGGCACACCTGAGCACCAACAGAAGCTTCAGAAGTTGCTGTCACAAGCGGACATCGCGATCCCGTCGCACTCAATAGATGAGCTTCGTAAGATCGCCGAAGAAGTTCGTGATCTTTATTGGGAAATGTGCTTCTCCAGAGACGATTTTTGGAAATCAACTTTCGAGAGACTTGCGGAAGGAAACGGCTACGTCGATCCCCTGAAGGCTGAGCGCCTCAAGGAAGAGGGTATACGAGCGATGAAGCGCAACGATATTCCCTCACTGCGGACCATCGTTTGGGAACTCTGGGGCCTGCTTCCCACATGGCAGGAAGGCAAATTAGACAACCGCTTTCCTAATGCTGGACTAAGGCGCGTTCAGGGACGTGGATGAGTCGGCAATTGCTCAGACAGGGCGAATTGGTTAGGGACACCCACACGATCGTCCGTCATCTTGGTAGCGGAGCTTTTGGAGACGTATACCTGTCTCGCCATCGCTACATGGGCTTGCAAGCGATGAAGGTTTTTGGGTTCGCCGAGGGCACCGAAGCCCTAGAAGAGGCGTATCTGCTGGCCAAGCTTGGGCACCCAAACATTGTGCGGATGTTCGAAGCGAATGACTTTGAGCGGGCAGGAGCCCGCTATGGCTATTTCACGATGGAATATGTAGAGGGGGGTACGATTCTAGACTCCTTTTCGGATGAAACTCTAGAGCTAAGTCAACGGATCAATCTGGGGCGTGGGATTATTTCGGGCCTAGCGTTCGCACATTCACAGACTCCCCCAGTGATTCATCGTGACATCAGTCCTTCGAACATCCTCCTTAGTCGAGAACAGGGGCAGGTAACTGCAAAAATCAGCGATTTTGGTCTGGCGAAGCATCTCGACAGTGCCTCGTTAGTGGCCAGTGCTGCGGGGAAATATGTCTACATGGCTCCTGAGAGCTTCTTGGGAATCCATTCCACCGCCACGGACGTGTACTCGGCGGCGATTGTGCTGTTCGAGCTTCTGACTAGGCAACATCCCTTTGCGTTCGTCCTGTCAGCGACGGCAACACCTAAGGAGATTGCCGAAATTGTGAAAAAGTCACGTTCGCAACCCGTTCCCGATGCGACCGCGACGACCCCGCAACTCTCGGGTTGTTGGAATGATTTCTTCCGAGCAGCATTGAAGCATGATTATGAACAGCGTCCAAAAGACGGGAATGCGCTGTTGATCCTATTTGACGAGATGCAGGCTTCTGGAAATCCAGCGGTTCGACCTGCCACGAATACCACGTCCGAGGTTCATGAAATGGTCGAAAAAGCGCACAAGCTCTCGCAGCAAACGGATACTCTGGACGAGGCGATCGGGCTATTGGAAGTGGCTTGCGCTTCGGATTCTACAGTTCGGGAACGGTATTCGGACTTGTTGTCGCTCTGGAAACGAGGGATTGTATTGTGACTTCGGAACGATTCATTGAACTGGCTGACAAGGCAGACAGGCTGAACCGCACCGCTCGTCTGCAAGACTTGACACTCTTCTTTGCTTTATCAGAGAGCGAGCGAGTCCAGCGAATTGCGAAAGTTTTGGAGACCCTCGGATCGGGCACCTACCTCATAGGCACGGGGCCGTACACTCAAGGGGTTTATTCGGCGATGGTGGATGAGCTAGTTCTCGGACGACTTGCAACTCCTCTAGAACAACCACTCGACAAGCCAGTCGATGTCTTTTGTCATGATGTGCCCTGTTTGATGCCGCGTGAAGTGTCGCGATATCACGCGATGATTTCCAGACTCGGCGAAGCTAACAAAACGTCGATCTTGAAAGACCTCGGTAGCACGTGCGGTACGTACCTGAACGGTGCAAGACTTGGAAGCACGGAGGGCAGCGAAGAGCCAGCCGCAGAGCTTAAGAGCGGCGATGTCATCTCTCTCGGCCCTTCGCACGTTAATACGTATTTGTTCGTGCATCTGCACTAGGCTTGGCTGGACGCAAGATGCTCGATATGTTTCTGCGCTTTGCTTCCATTGAAAAGCTGATGTTACTCGGTTGCATTTGTGGAGGTACTGAATGGACCCAATAGGGATTAGTGCCGTAGTTGCAGTAGTTGCAGTGCTTTATTTGCTAAGTTCCCTCAAGATCTTGGCCGAGTACGAGAGAGGCGTGATCTTTAGGTTGGGAAGGCTGCTTCCAAAGGAGAAGGGACCAGGAATAATCTTGTTTTTCGGGCCATTTGATCGAATGATCCGCGTGTCTTTGCGCCAAGAGGCACTTGAAGTTCCTCAACAGGATGCGTTCACGCGCGACAAGTTCCTAGTGAAGGTGAATGCCGTCGTGTTTCTTCGGGTCGTTGACGCTCGTCGTGCAGTGGTCGAAGTGTCAAACCATGTATACCAAACATCGCAGTTTGACCAAGTCACGTTACGTACTCTGCTCTCCGAAGTCGAGTTGGATCACCTTCTAAACAGGCGCGGCGACCTCAATGCTCGCTTGCAAGAGACTCTGGATGCACATACAAGCCCGTGGGGGGTAAAAGTGGTAAATGCCGAAATCAAGCAAGTTGAACTGCCAGAGGCAGCGCTCCGAGGTGGTCAGCTTCTTCTCGAAGGGGATCTATTGCCAGCCATCAACCGAAAAATCGACCTGATCCTCAGTAAACTCGGCGTCGTCTCTACCAGATAGATGTCGAAAATGCGGGCGGATGGTGTGGCTTCGCCGCCCCGCTACGAGAACAGGCTGTTCTGAATCTGTTCGTGTTCAACGGGTGCGGAGCATTCCTCGTCGTCGTTCGCTACACGATTGACCCGAGTGCTGATCGGGTAGCACCGCATCAGCCGAGCATCGTAAGGCTTCAGCAGATCGGACGCCGCAGCCGCATCCTTCATCCACGGATCGAGCCATAAATCGTAGCTGTCTGGATCAAGGATGACAGGCATTCGGTCGTGGACGGCTGAGGTCATCGAGTTTGGGGTCGTCGTCAGAATCGAGCAGGACTTAATCCAGTTGCCGTTCGGGTCTCTCCAGTGATCCCACAATCCTGCGAACGCGAACAACTTCCCTTCATTGATTTCGAAGCAGAACGGCTGCTTGGCCTTCCCTGTTCTCGCCCACTCGTAGAACGCGTCCGCAGGAATCAGGCACCTGCGAGATTTCAACGCATCGCGGAACGCGGGCTTGGTGCTCGCTGTTTCCGATCTCGCGTTAATCATCTTGGCGGCGGCAGACGAGTCTTTTGCCCACGATGGAATGAGACCCCAGCGGACTAACGACAGTTCACGGACGGGCTCCTTGGGATTCTGGCGGATGACGGGGATCGGCTGGGTGGGGGCGATGTTGTACCGAGGACTCCAGTCTTCTTCCCCTGAAACGGTGTCAAAGTGCTCCTCGATGACCTGCTTTCGTCGCGATAATCGGTAGCGTCCGCACATGCGAAGCCAATTATCGCAGATCAGAATGCGTGCTAGTTGAAGCGACGACGGTTTTGCCCGTACGAGGACTGCTAGAATCGCGGTGTGCGAAAGATCATGCATGAGCACAAAGGAGTAGCGCATGTACTCACTGGTATCGCTGCGATTGCGTTGACGGCTTACCTGCTGAAGCGACTCGCGAAGAAGCGCAGAGTCCTCCTGTTCGACGACGACGTTCAGCGCACGGAGGTACGTCCCAAGCGTGAAAGAGAACCGATCTACGATTACTACAATTCGTCGGCCCGACGCCCAATAGCCGCTCTTCGCGGCCTTCTTCAAAGCTGGTTCGATGCATATCCCGCTTCGGGAAAGAAAGACCTTCTGGCTCGGTTTCGTTCCCGCATAGCGAAGGCACGCATAAAGTGGTTTCTCGGGGAGAACACAGCCATCTACGGGTTGGGCGAACTCTCCGATCTCCTCACCGACCCCCAGATCACAATCGGCTCTGTCGTTGACGATCTGTATGCGGTCAGAAACTATATCGCCCACGGTGACAGAATCCCAGATCGCTGCATGAGGGACACATTGCGCGACGGCTTCGAGGGCCCAGTATGTGTCTACGCAATACTCTTTGAGGCCCAAAGCTTCATAATCCGCAACAGCTTGTTGAAAATCCTCCGCGACGGGTTACTCAGCCATTTCGCGGATGCGCGTTCAGCGGAAGCCTATTTTGGAACCCAAGGGCTGACGAAAGACAAGCTTCGTTCTCGCCCCTAGCGCCTATCGTCAGGTCAGGGAAGGCAGCTAGATTATTGCATCTGACATTCCAGAGGATTCTGCGAAAGGTCGCTCATGGAACTCGCACCACAATGGGAAATCGAGACGGTTCTCGCTGCACTACGGAGCAAGAAGCGTCTCCAATTAGCGCAGTTCATCGAAGACCGTTACGAAACCAGATTCTTTGAGCCGATCTGTTTGCTGGAGAAGGAGGCAATTAGAGGCATTCCTTGGAAGCTGGGTGATCCCGACCCGACCGAGCCCATTCGACCCTACGGGTTTGCGATCATGTCACTCGCCTGTCAGATGGTCGAGACGCTGGAGTCATATCGGTTAGGTGTGCCGACAACAAACAAGGGCGACTTTGGGAAGATTGAGCACGACGGCAACTATTCCCACAGGCCCACAGAGGTCGATTGCGATGAGGCAGATATTCTGGGAACAGGGGAGGCTTTTAAGAGTTTCTTTGAAACTCACAGGAAGGAGTTCCTCGGCATAAATGGCGCGGAGTTCTACGCGAACGTCAGGAATGCGCTGCTGCACCAGTCCCAGACAAGGAACGGTTTGGTCATAAATATCCATCACCCAGAGGAAGTGTCACCAAAGGCTGACGAAGTGTTTGCTGACAAGATTCTGTACCGCGACTCGTTCGTGAGGACACTGCGTGCTTGCTTTGAGACGTTCCTCAGAGACCTCCGCGAGAATCCTGCAAATGACGACAAATGGAAAATGCCAGAACGCAAGATTTGGTGGATCGCTTGGCTTAGCGACTCGGATTCTGTCTTAAAGTGGACGAAACAAGAAGCTGGTGCTGTCGGCCCGAATAACGCGAACGGCACGTGAGTCGGGCCGAAGCCCCTCGCTCCACGACATTCGTATCGGTCCCCGAATTTCAGAAGCAACCCTCGATTTCCGCATCAATACTGCAATTTTCGATAGGTTCTGCTACAAAGCTTACCCACCCAGATTCAGGAATCGAAATAGCGCAAGCGAAGGTATTCGGCGTGATCGGTGCTTCTGACGAGTGCAAGAAGGGGGAGAGATTATGGCAGATCGTGTGGGCGTTTCACATTGGGCGGCAGCGGCAACAATTACGAGTTCTCGGGATACATTTTTTTCAAGTTGAGGAGGACGGGCCGCAGCAATCGGTAGTGCTTAAAGTCTGAGACAAATGCCGCCTCAGCAATCGCGGAAAGGAAGCTGGTGCTGTGTTCGCGTGCCCAGATCAGCCAGTTGTGGAGTTCGTTATCAGTAGTAGCGGAATGCGGTTCCACGTTTGCTCCCTGAGCTATCTCGGCGAGAGTCGCCACAACAACAGGGTTGTCAACTGTGGTGCCCGCTGTCCAGCCGAGAAAGCCGAGGCTTCCGTCTTCTTTCGGGTCGAGGTGAGCCTTCTTCGCTACTGCGCCGATGTCGGAATCGTCCCAAGTTGAGGCGACCGCAACGCCATCGCCGAGGAGCACGCAAACATAATCACCTGCGGCGAGTAGCTGGGCGACTTTGCCTACGAGGGCGGGATAGTTGTTGAAATCCGTCACGACTCTATCGTAAAGGCTCATTGCCGTTCCCCTGAGGGGTCAGCCATGTCCGCCCAATTTCCTTCTTTTTCGATGATCTTCAACCTTCTATCAAGCAATTCCTGCTTGGCTTCCCAGTCGGAGACTTCACGTTGCAGCATGTCCGCCAACAGATGCGGATCAATCCTCACGGTTTTGCCGACGCGGAATGCAGGCATACGACCTTCCTGAATCCACTTCAATACTGTGTCTTCGGTGACTCTGAATATCCACGCAAGTTCCTTCACATTTAAGGGCTGAAGCCTGAGCCTCAGCGCCCCGATAATCGACTTCGTTTCTTGAACTGACATTGTTTCCTCCGCTTTCGGCTTGTTTGGGCGTGTTTCGCAGGGCCTCTGTAGATGCAGTTCCGAAGTCGAGAAAAGTCGCGAGCGTTCGTGAGAGGTATCGAATCTTCCAACAAGAAGCCAAAAAAGGAGGGTTGATGTCACACAGAGTTAGGGGCATTCGCTAAGGCAATGATGTAGTGTGGCTCCGCATCCTTCGGCAGCAAAGCTATCGCGGCCTTGCCCGCAGCCCGCTTTTCTCTTTTAGCGCAAGTTTTCTCTTATTGGGCATTCATCAAATCCTTCAGGCTGGGTTGAGCAGCGAGGGCAGCCTTCCTAGCAGCCTTCTCTTCAGCCAACTTCACCTGTTCACCTTTACGGCAGGATTTGCACAGGGTGTGACCCCCAAAGGTTCCCTTTAGACCGCAGTTGAAGCAGAACGGCTCATGTACTGGGACAGGCTCAAAGCTAGGCTTGGGCTTCGCGGCTTCAAACTTATCCAAGCAGGGTTGGCACCTGATCTCAAACTCATCAGCAGGTGGAGCAGATTTACAATCAGGACAGAGATGGAGCTTCTCAACCCTGTGTTCGAAACGGCGCTTCGCGCCCCGTGGAACCTTCAGGGTCATGATGTGCTCTACCCATTTTGGAGCAAGCCTATTGATACCGTCAGCGTTCTCTGTAGCCCACTTGTGACCAAACTCAACCAGCGTGTCGAGGTGAGCTTTGATCTCGGTCAGGGTATACCCAGAGACACTTATCTCGGGTTGGGTTTGGGTTTCAGCCTTCGCTTCCCCCGCACAACACAACAACGAGGTTGTTGTTGTTGTAAGGTTGCTCTTCGTTTTATCTGCAAGGTCAAGAACAACACAAGGTTCCGTCCTGCCTGTCAGGATTGAACTTGGTACGCTAGGCAGGATTGATGGAGCTTCTTCAGTCCTGCTGGGCGGGATTGATGAGGGGTCAGGAACAGGATTGATCGGTTCCTCAGTCTTGACAGGCAGGATTGATGAGGAGATGGTTGTAATGCTTGCCAACCCCTTACGCCGATCCCGACGTTCCAGACTGATGACGCCTTTGGATTCGAGTTCCTTGATCGCGCTGGTGATGAAGTCCTTGCTGCGACGGAGATCGTCCGCCACACGGCGCTGACCCACGCTGGTCTTCCCAGTGTAGTCCGAGCGCATCGCCAGATACATCAGGACGCTGATCGCCCCTGCGCTCAAGTCGAACTTATCCCCTGCCGACAGCGATGCCAGTGGGTACGGATTCCATGGGCGGCGTTCCTTACTCATTTGGCACCTCCAACGACTCGGCGGCTTCCTTGGCTGCGTGGATGTTCCGAGCCGTGGCGCTGAAATAACGGATCAGGTCGTCGGAATCGATTTCTTCACCCCTCTCCATCTGTCGCTTAATCCAACGAGCGGTGCACCTAACAGCTTCTTTGAGAGCGTCAATGTGCCAAAGCTTGAGCCAAGCAAGGAATTGGTAGGGGGTGGGTAGGTAGGCGATGCGTTCAACCCAATATGTCTTGAGCGAGTAGTAGGCCGCACGGTCGGCGGCGGATAGTGGTGTGTTCATCATCATGTTCTCATGGGGCAAGTTGCCCGTGCTGCTCTCTAATGGTGCATTTCACTAGTCGTCAAACTCCTTCACTGGCGATATACACCCTTACTGCGGTCATCCCGACGCTCCCACTTGCGCTTCCTTTTCTTGTAATCTCGCTTCGAGTTCGGCGATATGTGCCTTGAGACGTTGGATTTTCCAGACATCCTTTAGTTTCTCGAACCGCTTGGGGTGCGCTTTCTTGAATGCGCTATTGTGATTCGTGAGAGGCGGCATGTTGTTCACGTCCCGCCAGAGAGCAGTCATGAGAAATTGTTGTTCATGGGTGAGCCCGCCGCTTCCTTGTAGCTTCTTCCAATCTGTACGCACTGTCTTACGTCGATTAGTTGGCATTTGGTTACGCTTCCTCCCTATATTTGTTCAGCCACTCGACAAACGCCCGTTGCTGGTCGGTAGCATCCTCAGGTGCCACGACGGGCTCGACCTTGGGGGTTGTGTTTGGTTGCGGCTTGAGAGTAGCGGTATGGATGCGGTTCAACGCAGGTTGATGTTCACAAATATGCGCGTCGGAGCAGTTGTCGCAAAGTTTCGCCCCGTTAAGGTCGTCATAGGTGGTGACGAGTTTAAGGTGAGCGGTGCCCGTGCATTGGCCTGCCGTCTTGCCATCCGTATTGAATGGCAGCGGGGCATAAAGATACTGTCGCCCCCTACAGGGCAGCGGGTTACCCATCCAGTTCAGCCGTTCGTACTGGCAGCCGCACGACATTGTATGGAGTGGTGATGATTTACGTTTCTTCGTCGGCATTACTGCGCTCCTCTTACAGTTATGGGATTTCTCTGCTTGTAAAATTGCCAAAGCTCATTCAACCTCGCCGCCTTCTCTGGGTCGCCCCCATGGTCGGGGTGAAGCGTAACCGCCGCCCGCTTCCACGCTTCCCTGACGAATTCAAAGCTTGCATGTGGGCTCTTGATGCCGATCAGGTCGAAGAATTCGGAAATGGGACTACCTATATTCCTGAGAAAAGCCATTTCACGGGCGCACCGCTCTTCGTAGGCGGCTTTCGCTGCCGCATCGAGCTTGCGTTTGCGCCATGCACGCACCCGCTCCTTGGCGGTCGGGTCGGACTTAACGCCTTCTTTGCGGTGGGTCTGGCGAGACTTTTTATACTTGAGTGGTTGAGGCATTCGGTTACGCTTCCTTTTCGTCTAATACTGTGTGGCTCATGAAGTGTGCGGCGATTGCCTTCGCGCTTTCCGACCCAAGATCGCCCTTGGGCAACGTGGCGTGACAGTAGCCGCATTCCCAAACGTCGGCGGCGGGTTTCTTGGGCGATGGACGCTCGACGAAGACGAGTTTGGACGGCTTCGAGTCATGGGCTTTCTCCAACAACTCAATGCATGATGCCCGCATCTCGGGATGAGGCGTGGAGCCGATGTGCTCGACGCATGAATCAAATAACTCTTGCCAGTTGGGGTCGTTGGGTTCGTAGCCGTGGTTGCACATCATCCCCAACACATGAAGGTGGGTACTCGTCTCGTGATTCCACTGTATCCAAGTCTCCTCTAACCCGAGACCACGAATCTCACGGCGGGCAATCACGCTACCCCGCTTGCCGCTCTGATTCGCACGCCAGAACAGCTCACAAGTGTCCTCGGAAAGTTCAATCTCGTTTGGAAGACCCTTCCAAACCTTAAACGTCTGTTTTTCTCTTGCCTTTGGCATTTTGAATTCTCCTTTTATTTTGAAACGTGGCTATATATACCCGCCGAACCCCGATTTCGGTTAGGAATGCAGGGCGTCCCCGAAAATATTTCCGCAGATTGTGAGTGACAAAGTTTGTCACTCAGTTCCATGCGTAATGTTGTGATTGGTTACTGCTGGCTAACTTGTCCCGTGGGGCGGGGTCTCTCAGTACGATAGGGGGTTCAAGGTAACGCAGGACGCCGAGTCCCTTGAGGGACGGGCAGTTTTACCTATTGCCAAACGGATTCGATCTTAGTCCGCAGGTCATCACCTTGATACGAAAAAAGTGTGTAGTTCACGCCAAGAGAGCAGTCCACACGCTGGAGTGATGGCTATGTTCACTTAGAGCAAGTGATTTTTCCAGTGGAATCTACGGGTCACAACCCGAGGTGGGTGCCATTGCAGATGTCCCTTACCTTTTCGCTCATGTCATCCGCCGTCGCCAGATAACGTAAGGTGGTTTCTAAGCTGGAATGTCCCAACCACTTTTTGATTTGGTTGGCAGACGCACCGTTCTCATGGCGATCCGTGGCAAAGTTCTTCCGAAAGCGATGGAGAATCCACTTCTTGCAGACAGGGGCGTCGGCACAGGAAACTTTCTCGCCGTTTTTCATGCCTGTGCATTTGCCGCAGTTCAGCCCGCCCGCGAACGCCACAGCCTTGAGCCGCCGCAAGAGATGACCATCAGGTTGACCGCTCTTGTGGAAGATGAGGCTACAACCGTTTTTCCGTGCCTTTAGCTGAGCGATCAACTCGTCGGGGACGGGCACG
>Ga0182014_10008868_pt1 | contig 10187 bp, 8 predicted proteins | sample 612S2DmetaG_FD_120489 | JGI IMG/M metagenome (GOLD analysis project Ga0182014, IMG submission 120489) | Permafrost microbial communities from Stordalen Mire, Sweden - 612S2D metaG | ecosystem: Environmental > Terrestrial > Soil > Wetlands > Permafrost | place: Sweden: Stordalen | collected...
AGGTGCGCGGCGAGGTGTTCCTGTCCCGGCGCCGCTGGGAGGAGCTGAACCGGGAGCGGGACCTGCGCGGGGAGCAGCGCTTCGCCAACCCGCGCAACGCCGCCGCCGGCACCATGAAGCAGCTGGACAGCCGGATCACCGCCGAACGCCGGCTCTCCTTCCTGCCCTGGCAGGTGGTGGGCGCGCCCGGACACAGCCAGGCCATGGATCAGCTGGCGGACTGGGGCTTCAACCGGATGCCCGCCCACGCCGCTGGCGGCTTCGAGGCGATGCTGGCCTTCATCGAGGCGCAGCGCGAGGCGCGGCTCCTGCTGCCGTTCGACTCCGACGGGGTGGTGTTCAAGGTGGACGACCTGGCGCTGCAGGAGCGGCTGGGCTTCACCGACCGGGTGCCGCGCTGGGCCATCGCCTTCAAGTACCCGGGGCTCCAGGCCACCACCACCCTGCTGGACATCACCTGGCAGGTGAGCCGCTCCGGCAAGCTGACCCCGGTGGCGGAACTGGAGGCGGTGGAAGTGGCGGGCTCCACCGTGCGCCGGGCCACCCTGCACAACGCCGACGAGCTGGAGCGGCTGGGGGTGCGCATCGGCTGCCGGGTGTTCGTGGAGAAGGGGGGCGAGGTGATCCCCAAGGTGGTGGCGGTGGTGCCGGGCTCCATTCCCCCGGACGCGCCGGCGGCCGCGGTGCCCGGCGCGTGCCCGGTGTGCTCGGGGCCGGTGGGCAAGGATTCCGACGAGGACGTGGCCTGGCGCTGCCAGAACCCCGAATGCCCGGCCAAGCTCACCGCGCGCCTGCAGCACCTGGCCAGCCGGGCGGCCCTGGACATCGAAGGCCTGGGCGAGGCCCTGGTGGAGCAGCTCGCCGCCGGCGGGCGCATCAGCCAGCCCTGGGACGTGTTCGGGCTGCTGATGGATCCCGCCCAGGGCCTGGCCTACCTGGCCGGCCTGGAGCGCATGGGCGAGAAGAGCGCCCAGAACGTCCTGGCCGCCCTGGCGGGTGCCCGCACCGGGCCCCTGGCCCGCTGGATCCACGCCCTGGGCATCCCCATGGTCGGCCAGCGCACCGCCGAACTGCTGGCCGAGGCCTTCCCGGGCCCGGGACTGGGACCGCTCTGGCAGGCCGGGGAAGACCGGCTGCTGGCGGTGCCGGAGGTGGGTCCGAAGGTGGCCGCCGCCATCCGGGCCTTCGCCCAGCTCCACCCCGATCTCCCGGCCCGGCTGGAAGCCCTCGGGGTGGCGCCCACGGCGCCCGAGCCGGTGGACCGCTCCCGGCTGTGCCTGGCCGGCCAGGTCGCCGTGGTCACCGGCACCCTGCCCACCCTGGGCCGGGAGGAGGCGGAGGCGCTCCTGAAGCAGCTCGGGGCCAAGGTGACCGGCGCCGTCTCGCCCAAGACCACCGTCCTGGTGGCGGGGGAGAAGGCGGGATCCAAGCTGGCCAAGGCCGAGGCGCTGGGGATCCCGGTCCGGGACGAGGCCTGGCTCCTGGGGCAAGGTCCGGGAAAAAAGGGGGGTGCTTTGCCCTGAGCGAAGCATAATTCACAAAGGGGCCATCCACCCCCAAGGGAGCCCCATGAACGCAATATCAAATTATAAAAATAGAGTCCGGACGCTTGGGCTCTGCCTGAGCATCCCATGCCTGCTCCTGGGCCCCTTGGCCTGCGGCGGCGGCAGCAGCGTGGCCGAGCCCTCCGGCCCGCCCAGCGCCCCCACCCTGTCCGTCCCGGGCACCGGCGTCGTAGGGTTCCAGGTCACGGCTTCGGTCCAGGGGGCCAATGGCGCCTATGCGTATAGTTGGACAATATCCGCACCGGCCACCTTCAAGGGCGGGACCGACACCGCCACCGGCAACTCGGTGGCTTTCACCTACACCAGCACCGGGCCGGTCACCCTCACCTGCGTCGCCATCGCCGGCAACGCCGTTATGTCCCCGGCGAGCCAGGCCACGGTGACCTTCTCCGAGCCCTCCATCGCCGCCGGCATGTTCGTGCCGGCGGGAAGCCTGCTCCAGCCCCGCCAGGGCCTCGCCGCCGCGATGCTCTCCAATGGTTCCATCCTGGTCACGGGCGGCGCGGCCACCCCGGGCGGCCCCGGGGTGAATACCACGGAGATCTACACCCCCTCCACGGAGAGCTCCGCGGTGGGCCCGAACATGACCACCGCCCGCAGCGGCCACGCGGCGGTCCAGTTGTCCGCAACCCAGTACCTGGTGGTCGGAGGAACCAAGCTGGCCAACTTGGCAAACAGCCCCAACGCCGAGGTCTACTTCAGCGGCGGCCTGTTCACCCCCACCGCGGGGGCCCTGGCCAGCGTGCACCTGGGCCCCACCGCCACCCTCCTCGCCAACAATACCGGCGTGCTGGTGGCCGGCGGGCTGAACGGCCTCGGGGCGCCGGTGAACACCGAGGAACTCTACACCATCAGCACCCAGTCCTTCGCCTCCGCCGGCACGTTGGCCCTGGCCCCCAACCATACCGCCACCGCCCTGTCCACTGGCAAGGTCCTGCTGGTGAGCCACACCGGCTCGGGGTCGAACTGGGTGCCCTTCGCCACGGTCTATGACCCGGTGGCCGCGACCTTCTCCCCCACCACCAACCAGCCGAGCTTCCCCCGGGAAGGCCACCAGGCCCTGGTGGTGGGGTCCCAGGTGCTCATCCTGGGCGGCAACGGCGGCAGCGGCCCGATCACCAGCGCCGAGTGGTACAACCCCGTCTCCGGCCTGTTCAGCCCGGTCCCGGCGGCCATGGCCTCCCCGCGCCAGAGCTTCGGGGCGGCCATCCTCCTCGACGGCACGGTCCTGCTGCTGGGCGGGACGGCGGACGGCACCACCGCCGTGGCCACCGCCGAGATCTTCGACCCGGTGGCGGTGACCTTCACCCCCGCCGGCAACCTGGGCACGGCCCGGATCGGCCCGACCGTGTTCGTGCTCCCCGGCGGCAACGTCCTGGTCCTGGGCGGCACCAACGCCCTGGGCGCCGTGACGGCGGTCGAAGCGTTCGAGCCGAGCTGATATCCTCCCGGCTGGCCGCGTCCAAGCTATGCTGAGCTTAGTTCGGCATCATCCCTTGGAAAACCTCCATGACCAACCCCATCGACCGCATCGGCAAGTTCGAGATTATTGAGCGCCTGGGAGAGGGCAGCACGGGCGAGGTGTTCCTCGCCCGGGACACCATCATCGGCCGGGAAGTGGCCCTCAAGATCATCCGCAAGGCTTCGCTGGCGGGCCCGGACCCGGAGGGGCGGTTCCTTCGGGAGGCCCTGGCCGCCAGCCGGCTCAGCCATCCCAATCTGGTCACCATCCATGAGTTCGGCGAAAAGGCGGGGGTTCTCTTCCTGGTGATGGACCATGTGGCCGGGGAGGACCTGGGCACCCAGTTCCAGGCCGGCGCCTTCACCCCGAAGGAGGCCCTGGAGGTGCTGGCGCAGGTGTGCGACGGCCTGGCCTACGCCCACCAGCGCGGGGTCCTCCACCGCAACCTGAAGCCATCCAATGTCCGCATGGGCCGTGTGGCCGGACGTCCGGCCCCGAAGATCCTCGATGTGGGGATGTCCCGGACGGCCGGCAACGATCCCGCCCACCTGGCCACCTTGGCCTACGCGGCCCCCGAAGCGATCCAGCCGGCCCGGGCCGAGGTCAGGTCGGACCTGTATTCCGTGGGGGCCATGCTCTACGAGGCCCTGACCGGATCCCGGCCGTTCGCCGGCGACTCCCCGGCCGCCCTCGCCCAGCGGGTGCGGGAGGAGCAGCCGGCCCCCCTGGATCTGCAGTTGTTCCCCGAACTCAGCCCGTCCATCCAGGACATCCTGAGCCAGGCCCTGGCCAAGGACCCCGCCGGGCGCTTCCCCTCGGCCGAGGCCATGGCCGCGACCCTGCGGGCGGCGCGGAACCCGGGCTGGACCCTCAAGATGAATCCGACGGAGACCGTGGAGACGGCCAGGCTCATGCCGATCCCCGCCCGGACCAAGGCCCCTTCGGGCTCCCACCGGATCCTGGCCTGGACCTCCGCCCTGGCCGTGGTCCTGGCCCTGGCCGGGGCCGGCGGATTCTGGCTGCGGTATCGCAGGCAGGCCCGGGCCGCCGCCGCGCGGGCGCAGGCCGTGGCGCCCGCGCCCCCGGTGCCGGCACCGCTCCCTGCGCCTCCGGCACCGGCCTTACCGGTCCCGGAGGCGCCGGTCTCGCAGATCTCACCGGTCTCACCAGTCTCACCAGTCTCACCAGTCTCCTCAGCCGCCAAGCCCCCCTACACGACCCTGGACGCTGCAGCCGACGCGCTGGGCAAGGATCCTGAGGGCGCCCTCGCCTTCCTGGACCAGACCGTCGCCGCGGAGCCGGGCAATGAGCGCGCCTTCGCCCTGCGCATCGTCGCCCTCTACAATCTGGCCCGCTACGGGGCCAGCGGCAAGGCCATCCGGGAGGCCAGGGAGGCCGGCCACCCGCTCTGGCCCATGGCCCTGAGGAACCCGCCGCTGCGCGAGATGCTGGAGCGGGACGTCAAGGGGCAGCACCTGCCCAAGCGCAAGGCTACGCCGGCGCCGGCCCCGGAGGAACCCGCAGCCTGATTAGGGCTTGCCGGCCTCGCCCAGTTCCTGCTTGACGGTCTCCCCGGCCTCCGCGGCCTTGCCCTTGAGCTTGGTCCAGGCCCCTTCGGCATCCTCGCCCAGGCCTTCCGCCTTCGCCCTGGCCCGCCGCCCGAGGCTCTTCAAGTCCTCGCGCAGCTCGGGGCCGGTCTTGGGCGTGTTGAGGGCGACCAGCAGACCGCCGATGGCGGCGCCGGCGGCGAACAGCATCAAGGACTCCCCCATGGAACCGCCGTTGTTTTCACGCATGATGCACCCTCCCGGAAATGATTGCGGATGCGGCCCGGCCTCAGGTTCGCGGCCGGACCGCACCCACAGGATGCGGGAAGCGGGGGATTAGTTCGAACTCAGACCGCTGGCGCGAAATCGTCCTCGCACCGGCGGAGAAAGCGGGCGACGGCCGCGTGGTCCGCGCTGCCCGGGCGCTGCTGCCAGGGGCTGTGGCGCTGCCAGAGATCCAGCATGTCCTCGGGGCAGCCCACCAGCTCGTAGATGGATTCCACCGCCACGGCCAGGGCTTCGGGGGTCAGGGGCGATTCCAGCGCATCCTTGAGCAGGGCCACCCGCCAGCGGTCCTGGGCCTTGGCCCAGCGGTTGCCGCCGGGGCGGGGCACCTTGCCGGTGCACTCGGCGCATGCGCTCCAGAGGTGCTCCTCGAAATGGCCCAGGCCTTCCCCCTCCAGGGCCACCAGTTCCAGGCAGCAGGGCCCCTGCAGGTCCTGTTCCAGCACCCAGTCCTGGATCTCGCGGGGAGTCAGGATGCCGAAATCGTGGCCCACGACCAGCTCGTCCCAGCCGATGGGGGCCTTGGTCCGGGATTGACGCACCAGCAATCCGATCCAGCTTCCGTTCGTCATGGTGGAACCTCCGGGGAATGGCTTCAGCCGAAAAGCTGGAGCGCGATGTGGGCGGCCGCCTTGGCCGAGGTCTGCGAGCCTTCCAGGGCGGGAGCCAGTTCCATGATGTCGGCGCCGACCCATGGGGCGCGCCAGCGGTGGATGTGGCGCAGGAGGGTGAGCACCTCCAGCACGCTCAGCCCGCCGGGCACCGGTTCGGCCACCGCGGGGCAGTACGCGGGATCCAGCACGTCCAGGTCCACGCTGACGTAGGCGGGCTTCTGCCCGACCCGGGCGATGTCGCCCTGGAACTGGGCGTGCAGCCGCATATCCTGCAGGTCCCAGGGGGTCCACATGCGCACGCCGGAGTCCAGGAGGAAGACCAGCTCCTCGCTGTCGAAGCGGGGGGCCCGGAGCCCGATCTGGACCGTGTGCCGGGGATCCACCAGGCCTTCCTCGATGGCCTGCCGCAGCCAGGTGCCGTGATGGTACTTGGCGCCCCACAGCTCTCCGTGGCCCGCGTCCGGATGGGCGTCCAGGTGCAGCAGCCCCAGCGGACCGGCCTTGCCGGCGTGGGCCCGCAGCGCGCCAAGGGTCATGAGGTGGTCGCCGCCCAGCATCAGGGTCCGCGCCCCCTGGTCGATCCAGGCGCCCATGGTCTGCTCCACGGCGCCCAGGGCCTCCTCCATGCTGAACGGGCGGGTGGGAATGTTGCCGCCGTCCACCCAGTCCACGGCCGCCATGCCGCGCCCGCCCTCATCCTGGCCCTGGAGCCGCATGGGCATGGACAGCCGGCCCATGCCCATCGTGGCGTTGCGGATCGCCCAGGGGCCGAACCGGGCGCCGGGGCGGTTGATCACCCCGCCATCGTAGGGTGCGCCCAGGACCACGCCGGGTCCCGGCGCCGGGGTCAGCGCCATGGGCAGGCCCAGGAAGGGCGTCAGTCCCGTGCGCAGGGATTCCAGGAGGGTTTCAGGATTCATTACGAAACCAGTTTGAGCCGGGTGTAGCGGACGCGGATGCGCTCCATGTCCTGCTTGTCGATGACCGACCAGAGCCGCTTGTCGCCCTTCCAGTAGAAATCGTCCACTTCCCTGACCACCCTGGCGCCCAGGGCCTCGTGGACGCTGCGGGCATCGTGGTTGTCCGGCTCCACCAGGAAGCGGCACTCCTCGGTGTCCTCCAGGATGAGCTTCTTCACCATGGCCCGGATCAGCAGGTAGTTCACCCGGGTCTTCTGGTAGTCGGGGTGGACGGCCAGGGTGGCGCAGTAGTTGACCTTGCCCTTGGGGAAGTTCAGGACGTAGCCCACGGGCCGGTCCCCTTCCATGGCGATGAAGCACCAGTCCGAGTACAGGTCCGTGCACAGCCTGAGGTAGTGCGGGCAGAGGACCCCGGCGGCGTCCTCGCTCCAGATCTCGCGCTCCAGCCGGAGCAGATGCTGGAAATCGTCGGAAGTCACGGGACGCACCTCGTAGCGGGGATTCTCAGCGCTGGCCTGGGACGCTTGGATCTGGATCGGAGCCATGGGGCACCTCCTGGTATCCAAGATCAGCCGCCACCGTGACGTCCTGATGCCGGAAAGCATCCGGAAGGCATCTTTTCTGGAACAATCCCGTTACTGCCCGGCGTAGAGGGCGGCATAGCTGCGCGGCTCGATCTGGCCGGCCCCCAGCCCCAGTTCGACCATGGCCCCGGCGATGGCCTCCCGGGAACCTTCCAGCTCCAGGAAACTGCCGTAGGGGGTGTCGTCCAGGCAGGCTTCCAGGTCGCCCCGGATCCAGATGGAGCGGGTCTTGGCCATGACCAGGACCGGGGTGAAGCCCAGCGCGCGGAGGATCCCCTCCATGGCCTCGGGGTCCGCCACCCCGGTCTCCACTTCCGGGCGGATCTTCAACTGGGGATCGGCCACTTTGGGGCCCTTCCAGGTGAGCGTCGCCTGGTCGCCGTACTGCCTCAGCCGCAGCGCGCAATCCTGGGCCATCAGCTCCCCGTCCCGGTCCCACAGGCGGTTCGCTTCCGCGGCTTCCGGGTGGACCGGCGTGAACCCGGCCTGCGTCAGCAGCGGCCGCAGCGCCCCGGTGGAGGGGATGCGCAGTTTCACTTCCACTTCCAGGGGTCCGGCATGTTTCATGTCTGTTGCTCCTCGAATGATTGCATCATGTGGTTGGAGGTTCGAGCCAGCGGTGATCCCTAAACGTTACCTGTTTGCCAGCATGTTCATCGCGGCGATGCTCGTGCTTTTGGCATTCGTGCAGGCGCCCCGGTCCACCCGAGAGGGTGGAGCCATGGTAGCGGACACCACCCTCGAATTGACCATGGAGAGCTTCGAGACCCTGGCCGAATACCGCCTCCTGGATGGCTGGACCCCGCGGTTCCAGGGCGCCCTGGATCCCGACCAGGACAAGCCGTGGCCGCCCGGCGGCGGGTTCGGGACCCCCTGGGAGCCGGCTTCGGCCTACCTGGCGGACCAGGGCCTGGCCCTCAACGGTCCCAGGGGCCACAGCGAAGTGGTCCTCTGGCGCGGTCTGGAGTGGCGCCACTACCGGTTCGACGCCCCCATCGCCTCCGCCCGGCTGGATCCGGCCAAGGGCAACCGGCTGCTGGTGACGCTCATGCTGTCGCCCCAGCGGTTCGAGACCCGGCTGCTGGAGATTCCCGAAGGCCGGGTGCTGTGGGCCACGGACAGCGGCCCCTGGAGCCGCTTCAGCTGGGACGGCCAGGCCGTGCTCCTGGGGCTGCGCCCGCCCGGGCCGGAAAGCGCCCTGCTGCTCACCGCCCTGCCGGTGGAAGGCGAAGTGCCCCCGGCCACCCTGGCCCCCTGGGAAGAGAAGGGCCTGCCCCCGCCGCCGAAAAACTGGCCCACCCGGCAGGAACACCTCTGGGACGACGGCAAGGACCTGCCCGGCGCGCGCCTCCTGGTGCCCTGGCAGCCCGGTGCCCGGATGTGGTTCCCGCTGCGCGACCGCCTGTGGGTGTCCAGCGGCAACCTGTGGACCCTCTGGGCCCGCAGCAAGGGCCTGTGGAAGCGGGAGGCCACCGGCCCCGGCGCGCTCTACGCCCAGCCGCCGCTGCGCATGGCGCTGCTGGGTCCCGACAAAAAGGAGGGCGCCCCGGCGCGCAGGACCGGGCCCCTGGACCAGGCCAGGTGGCAGCCCGTGCCCGCGGACACCGAGCCGTGGCCGCCCTATGACCCGGCCTGGTCCTGGTGGGCCGCCGACCAGGCCGCCTCGGCCTGGGATGCCCGCTGGGGCAAGCCTTCCCCGCTGCCCAGGGAGCGCCAGCGGGAAGCCCTGCTGAAGGCCGACCGCCCGGAGTGGATCACGGCTTCGGGCCTGCGCGCCTCGGTGCGGGGCTGGCTCCCCGACGGGCCCGAGGTGGCCCTGCGCGAGGCCTCGGCCGCGGCCTGGGTCTGGGTGGGGGACCGGGCCCTGCTGCAGCGGCTGCAGCCGACCGGGAGGCTGCCCTTCCTGCAAAAAGCGCTGAAACTCCCCTAAACAGCCGTAAGGTCGACAACTAGCGACCTAACGACTGCTAAAATTATTTTGACCGACGGCTTCGGCCCCGTCGGGCCCGGTTTCTGTTAGCGTTAGCGCAGCCATTTCATCGAACTCTGGCATCCCGAGGTCCCTCATGCCCCGTCTTCTCCTCGTGGACGACAACCCCAGCATCCACAAAATCGCTGAGACCCTTCTAGCCGCCAGCGATGTCCAGCTGATCTCATGCGACTCTGGCGCGCAGGCCATGGCCCTGGTGAACCTGGGCGACCGGTTCGACGTGGCGCTCCTGGACACGTCCATGCTGGGCATGGACGGCTGGACGCTGCTCCAGCAGCTGCGCGAGCACAAGGCGACCGCGCAGATGCCCGTGGCCATGATGGCCGGCGTCCTGGACATCGTCGACCCGGAAAAGCTGCGGCTGGCCCCCATCCAGGGCTTCCTGAAAAAGCCGGTGGAACTGCGGGACCTGGGCGACCGCGTCCGGCGTCTGATGGAAACCCCGGTGCCGCCGCCCCCTCCACCGCCCGTTCTGCAGGCCGCTCCACCGCCCGAAGCACCGCCCGAAGCCGCCGTCACCGCCCCCTTCCTGACCCGGCCGTCGTTCCGCGTCCCGGACGAGCTCAAGCAGGCCGCCGTGGAGGCCCCCCAGTTCGCCGTGGAGGATGATCTGCTGCTGCTGGGCCCCGAGGACCTCTTCCAGGAGCCCCCCGAGGAGGAGATCCAGGAGATCCCCGAGGCAGCCGCTCCGGCGCCCCCTGAGGCCGAGCCCCTCGATCTGGAGGGATTGGACCTGGAAGGCTTGCAGAACCTCACCTTGCCCGCCAGCGCCCTGCCGGCGGCACCCGCGGAGGCCCCGGCACCGGCCGAGGAAGCCCAGGCACCGGCCGCCCCGGCGCCAACCCCGGAGCCAACCCTGGAGCAGGGGCCGGCCGCCGCCGCGGCAGAGGGCGCTCCCTTCACGGTGCCGGAGTTCCTGCTGGCGGACACCCTGCCCGACCTCTCCCTCTCCCTAGAGCCGGGCCAGGCCTACGCCGACCAGCTTCCGGACCTCGGTCCGGCCATGGACAGCCCCGGACCCGGCGCCCCTGCCCTCCTGGAGCTGGGCGAACCCATTGACTGGTCTGACGACAGCGACGCCCTGGTGGGCTTCGCCCTGGGCGGCCCGGAGCCCTCCGCCTTCCCCCCGGAACCCCAGCCCGCCGCCCCGACGCCCCCAGCCACCGTGCCGGAGGTCCTCACCCTCTCCGACATCCTCGACCCGCCGCCGGCCACCGCCG
>Ga0182014_10008870_pt1 | contig 10186 bp, 12 predicted proteins | sample 612S2DmetaG_FD_120489 | JGI IMG/M metagenome (GOLD analysis project Ga0182014, IMG submission 120489) | Permafrost microbial communities from Stordalen Mire, Sweden - 612S2D metaG | ecosystem: Environmental > Terrestrial > Soil > Wetlands > Permafrost | place: Sweden: Stordalen | collected...
ATCAAAATAATCTTGCCGTAGCGGATCTTCGTCGCGTCAAAGTCGTCCTTGCCAATGCCGCACCCCAGCGCCGTAATCATGGCGCGAATTTCCTCGTGGCCCAGCATCTTGTCGTAGCGCGCCTTCTCGACGTTCAAAATCTTGCCCTTGAGCGGCAAAATCGCCTGGAACCTGCGATCCCGTCCCTGCTTGGCGGTCCCGCCTGCGCTTTCGCCCTCGACGAGATAAAGCTCGCAGCGCTCTGGGTTGCGCTCGCTGCAGTCGGCCAACTTGCCCGGCAACCCGCCGCCGTCCAGCGCTCCCTTGCGCCGGGTCAGGTCGCGGGCCTTGCGTGCTGCCTCGCGGGCCCTGGCAGCTTCAATCGCCTTGTTGATAATCTTCCGCGCGACCGGCGGGTTCTGCTCCAGAAATCCGCCCAGCCGCTCGTTCACAAAAGCCTGCACCGTCCCGGCAATGTCAGAGTTCAGCTTGCCCTTGGTCTGTCCTTCAAACTGCGGCTGGGACAGTTTCACGCTCACCACCGCCACCAGACCCTCGCGCACATCGTCTCCGCTCAGGTTTTCTTTCAGATCCTTAAACAGCCCCAACTGCTGTCCAATCGCGTTGATCGTGCGGGTAAGCGCGGTCCTGAATCCAGACAGATGCGAGCCCCCGTCCACCGTATTGATGTTGTTGGCAAAGCTGAACACGGTCTCCGAATAGCTGTCGTTATACTGCAGCGCGATCTCAATCTCCACGTTGTCGCGCATCGCCTCCATCATGATCGGCTTGTCATGCAGCACAGTCTTGCCGCGGTTCAGGTGCTTCACAAACTCTGAGATGCCGCCCGCGTACTTGAACTCAGCCCGCCGCGGTTCGCCGGTCTTCACGTCCGCGGTGCGTTCGTCGGTGAGCGTAATCTCCAAACCCTTGTTCAGGAAGGCCATCTCGCGCAGTCTCTGCGCCAGTGTGTCGTAGTTGTATTCGGTGGTGGTAAAGATCGACTTGTCGGCCAGAAAGTGCACCTTGGTCCCGCGCCGCTTCGAGGTTCCGCTCTGCAGCAGATCAGAAGTGGGGATGCCCTTTGAGTAGCTCTGCTCGTAGGTGAGGCTTGGGTCGCCGGGTTTTTCCGGGCGCCAGATTTCCACCTCAAACTCCTCGCTGAGCGCGTTCACGCAGCTTACGCCCACGCCGTGCAGCCCGCCGGAAACCTTATAGGTTGAAGCATCGAATTTGCCTCCGGCATGCAGCTTAGTCAGCACCACCTGCACCGCCGACATTTTCTCGCCGTTGGCCAGATCCATCATGTCTACCGGAATCCCGCGCCCGTCGTCTGTCACGGTAATCGAGTTGTCCACGTGAATCACGACGTCGATCTTCTTGGCATACCCGGCCAGTGCCTCGTCCACTGAATTGTCCACCACTTCGTAAACCAAATGGTGCAGCCCCATCTCGCCAGTCGAGCCAATGTACATCGCCGGCCTCAGACGCACCGCCTCCAGGCCTTCCAGAATCTTGATGTTTTCGCCGGTATAGCTGCCATTATCTCCATTGACGTCAGGAGTGGGCACCAGGTTGGTTACCATATTTGCCATCGTATTCACCAATTGTGTATTGACTTTCAGTTCTCGGGCTATCAGATTTCATTCGCCCAACGTTCGCCCAAGGCCCTTGTTTTGGTCACGCCCCGAATGGCGGAAATTCATGCAGCCTTTCCGCCACTAACCGCTTAAAAGACAGGGGTTTTACGCGAAATCAACCTGCATCTATTTTATCACGGCAAACGGTGCGAAAACGGGCCGAAGCCGAGATCAGAAGGGAAGGGTCGTCAGCCTAAAAGTGGTTACTGGAGTTAGGTAACCAAAGGGGTAGATGACGTTAGTAATCATTTCAATTATTAGTTGTTTAAGTTAATGAAATAACTGTACTTATATCGTGACTTTGTTTAGGATTGGTTTGCGCAGATAAGACATATTCTGCAAACTCAAATCGCAAGGGGTTACTAATTATGAAACTCGCCATCCGCATGTTTGCCTTGTTCGTCGTGGTAGCCGGCGCCGCCGCCGCCACCTCCTCCTCCGCCACCAAAATCGTGAGCCACCAGTCAGCCACCGCTAGTTTCCCGGCACCGGGCTGCGGGAACATTCCCTGCCCCATTCTTCCTCCTCCTGGTAACTAGTGACTAGTGGGTTGGTTTAGTTACACGAAAGTATCAGAGATAATTCATCTTTTTCGTTGAGCATCCTGGTCTTCGGCGCTATTCTGAGGAAGTTCTCAGGATGGCGATGGGGCCTTCATGCCAATAAATTTCGCAATGTCCGTAATGAGCGCATTGGAGTTTGCGCTCTGGACTGTGCTCGGCTTCCTGTTTTGGAAGAAGGGCCTTCGTGGCCGTTTCCCCTCTTTGGGTAGCTATTTGGCACTGCGCGTGGGATCGGCACCGGTGTTCATGGCCCTCCTCTATATTCAATCGCAACCTTGGGGCCGCAGTTCAACTCCGGGCTATTTTACATATTCCGCTTTCTATTTTTATGTCTACTGGGCGGTTTACCTCGTCAGCGCAGTTCTGCTCTTCTTCGTTTGTATTGAGGTTTTTCGTTCGGCGCTGTCGGCTTTCCCTGGATTGCTGAAATTCGGGACAGTAATTTTCCGCTGGGCGATCCTAGCTTCGGTCATCGTCAGCTTATCGACTATCAGTTTCGAGCATCGCGGCATTCTTGTTATTCCGGAAATCGCTATCAGGTTGATGCGTTCGGTGAGCATTGTTGAGTTGTGCTTGCTTGCTTTCCTGTGCCTGAGCATGAATGCATTGCATCTCTCCGTGCGCGACTTGGCCTTCGGTATTGCCCTGGGCTTTGGCGTCATGTCCTCCAGCGATTTCATCATCGCTTCATTTTGGACCCGCCGCACTTTGCTATCCGACCCAGTACAGTTCGTCGGTGAAGCGGTAATTCTGCTTTCGTTGGGCATCTGGGCAACCTATTGTGCTCTGCCCGAGCCGGTTCGCAGGCCAGTAGTCATGCCGGTGAACTCGACAATCTACCGCTGGAACGAGATCGCATCGGCGCTGGGCCACTCAGGGACCCAGGTTGCCATGCCCCAGCCCGCCAACAGCTTCTTTCTCACCGATGTGGAACGAGTTGTGGATAAGGTGCTCAGCAGGAACCTGAAGGGCCGCGAGTCAGAGATTTAACCAAGATCCACAGTAGTCCTCTGCACTTAAAAAGCTGTTTTTATCTGCGTTGCGCAATATGGATATTAACGGCGCGCAAGAAAAAGGCCACAGCAGCGCCGTGGCCTTTTTCTAATTGCGGTTGAGTACACTTATTCCGCTGCGATCGGCTCGATGGATGCGAAGCGCCCGCGGTTGCCGTGGTCGCTAAACTTCACCCGTCCGCTCACCTTGGCGAAGAGCGTATCGTCGGAGCCGATGCCCACGTTGAGCCCTGGCTTGATGCGGGTGCCGCGCTGCCGCATGATAATGGAGCCGCCGGTAACCAGTTCGCCGGCAAAGGCCTTTACGCCCAGCCGCTGTGCATTTGAATCGCGTCCGTTTGTGGAGCTGCCTCCACCCTTTTTATGTGCCATTGCCGAATCTCCTTCTCAATAAATCTTCTGTCATCCAGAGCGAAGCAGGCACCTCTTTGTGGCCTGCGCAGCCGAAGAATCTGCTTTTCGGGAAACTCCCAACCAATCGCTCTTACTTCTCCGCCGTATAGGTCACGCCGTCTGCCTCGATGGCCTTGATCCGCACCTCGGTAAAGTTTTGCCGGTGCCCTTGCAGCTTCTTGTATTGCTTCTTCCGCTTCAAATGGAAGACCAGGATCTTGTCGCCGCGTCCGTCGCCCACAACTTCAGCGGTAACCTTGGCCGTGGACGGCTTGGCGATGGTTCCCGGTTCGCCGCTGACCGCAATCACGTCGCTGAATTCGACGGTATTTTCCTTGTTGTCCCCGGCGGTTACACTTTCAATCTTCACCACGTCGCCTGGAGCGACCCGGTACTGCTTACCACCGGTGCGAATCACTGCGTACATAACAAACCCTCCAGCGCTCCGGCAATAAAACGAGGCGCATTCAAAAATCAGCAACTGTGTGCTCGATTGGGGCGCATACAGAGAGCGACTGCATCGGGCCGGCGGAGGAACACACACTCCAGTATTCAGAGCGGCGAACCCAGCCTGACCCTGCACATCCTCAAACGGGTGCATCGCCAAACTTTACAATTCTATCGTTAAACGGTGAATCCGGTCAATTTAACCCGCCGTGGGGTAGTGTCCTAATTTGAAATCCACAGGCTTATCCTCCCTGAGTGGCAAGCAACTTGCCGCGAATGAATTCTGATCTGGTCTGTCTGCTGGCTTTTGCTGCCGCCTCAATTGTGCGTAGCTCATCGGCTGTCACGCGGATGCGGAGCATTTCGCCCTTAGCTCTTCCCTTAGGGAGTGCTGGCCGTCCGGCTTTCTTAGGCTTCGCTTGCGGCATTGGCTCTGAACTCCTGAATGATAAACGCTCTTACGGCATCGACCGGCGACAGCGCCGGGTGAATGCGAAGGACCGTGATGGGCCGGAATGGCTTCTCAGGGTCGCCCGTGTCGTGTAACCAGGCATAAGCCGTATCGGTCTTTGGGTGCCCCGTTAGATGAAAGACTTCGACGATCCCATCCCAAACCGTCTGCCCGTTAAAAACCTCTTTCACGGGCACGCTCTCGCGGTGCGTAGCATCGACGCCATGCAGCCGATGAATCGCTTCTTTTAATTCTTCGATGGGGGACACGAAAAAGCCCTCTTTTCTAAATCAGCGCATCGAGCATTTCTTCTACAATCCAGTCCACTGTAGTTGGCCCGCGACTTCCTGCGAACTCGGCCTTCCCATCATCGGTAGGTTCAATCGTCCAACTTCCGCGTAACGTTCCGCTGGACCATGACAACTTTCCAATGGATTCGTCGAATTCGGCGGTTAGAAAGTGTTGAACCCCATCGATGGTGCCTCGAACCGAAAGTTCGGTGTTGACGGTCACTTCAAAAGTGAGAATCTGATGTTTCGCTTTTGTGTTTAGATCAGCACAATTTGTCTTTACTTTCTCTCGGACTTCGAGCCACAAAGGCATCCCGAAGTCCCGTCTGACGCGCCGCTTCTCTAGGAATGCATCAGTCTGGGTCTGCTTATTAGTCTGCTGATCGCTCAATCTCTTCAACGCGTTGTCTGCCCAATCACCCATAATTATTTCCCCTCCTGTTTCTGCGGAGCCTATATCTACCGAAAATGAAAGCCGTAGGCGCATGGCTTATGCCGCCGCCTCCACCAAATCCCCCACGCTCCAGAAAGTATTTGTGACCCTGGCAGCCATTGCTGGAGTACATCTCAGCGTATTGTGCCGTTTCACGAAGTTGTAATAGGCGAAGTGAAGGCCAACCGCAGCCTCAAAATTCTCGCGTTTCTTACTGAAAGCCAAGGTGAGGCGGGTTAACCGGCGCATGTGCAAGCGAGTGGTAGCGTTCAGCCGCTCAATGTAGCTGGTCGAGATCAGGTCGTAGTTTGGGCGACCCGAAATCACCTTCTTTTCAGAAGAAACAAATTCGGGGGCGCTATAGCGGCGATTGTTGGTTGTTTCTTCGTGCCCATAAGTCTTGATGATTTGCGCGTAATCGGCATTGCCGCCGAAAGAACTCTCGATGGCATTGACATAGGCATTCAGGCCATCGGTGGAGAGTTGGACCCGATAGGCCATCCGTGCGGCAACGTCCTTCACAAAGGCATTTGCAGTAGCCGCGTCACGGTCTCCGACGCGGAAGGCCGGAACGAGTTTGGTTTCAGCGTCGATGGCGCAGAATGTCCATACGCTGCCCACGCAGGAGTCGCCTTCCCGAACGTGGCGATCTTTCTTTCCGACAAACCCCCAAATCTCATCCATCTCCAAGCGACGGCAAGGAAGGTTGCGCATCTTCGCGTCCATGAGGGCCGTGCATCCTTCTCCGACCTTCACGCCAAGGCGCATGATCGTATCGCGGTGAACTCCAGTCATGCGCTCAATGGCGCGAATGCTGGAGCCCTCAGCCAACGCCGCGATTACGGCGATCTGTTTATCCGTGTTGAGTACGTTTGCCATACTCCCCCTTGATGTAATTACTGTACCCCAAGAATTAGCGCAAGTCAAGATATTTATGGGTACAATTAAGCAATTATGCGGAAATGGAAATGGCCCTTCCTTCTCGTTCTTTTCACCGGCGCAATAATAGCGGTGGCCTACGAGCAGCATCACGCCAGCGAAAAATATCAAGCCCAGCGTGAGGCAGATTGTATCGACCTTTCTGTCTCCCCTGCTGAGGATGATTCCTGCGCTAAAGATGCTCAGAACCGCAAGGATTATGCGCCATGGTGGAGTGTACTCGTGGCATGGCCGGAAGGGATCACCACCTGGGCAATTATTCTCACTTTTGCTGTCATTGGCTGGCAGGCCGACGAGACTCGCAAGGCTGCCGAAGCTGGGCTGTTGAACGCCCAGGCCCTCATCAACTCTGAACGACCATGGGTATTGGTGAAAGTTGAACCCAGCAAGGGGATTTTTGGATTTGATGGATTTGACATAATCGCGGTGAATCGTGGAAGAACGCCAGCCTTCATCGTTTCTTACACTTTCGATTGTTTGATTGTGGACGAAGGGGAATCGATGCCAGCGGAGCCGGAATACGGCAAGGCGAAACCTGTCTGTGAGATTTTGTTGCCTGATGAGCCAATGCGTCTCGATAGCGTCGGAGGTGGTACCGTTGCAATGTATTGCATCGATGAGGAGAAATGGCAGCGAGTCGTAGGGATGGATGCTTGGGCCTATTTTGTCGGAAGAATCGTGTATAGAGACCTTCTCAGTCCAATCGACACTCCCCCTCACGAGACCGATTGGGCTTTCTCTTACGTTCAAGGTTCGGGAGAGGATTTCCACTTGACGCCGTTCACTCCCCCACCCGGCTGGACTAAACACACATAGACACGCCGCTACTGAGAGCAGTACACAAATTAGGACACTACCCGCCGTGGCCGCAAACCTGGCCGTCTGCACACCCTTATACTTTCTTTATGCAGCCCGTCACGATTATTGCCACTGTCCTCAACGAGGTAAAGGAGATAGCCAGGCTCGTCCCCAGCCTTCTGGCGCAGGATCCCGCGCCGGCCGAGGTCATTATTGTGGACGGCGGCTCCACAGACGGCACCTGGGACTGGCTATTGCAAGCTCAGAGAGAAAACCCCACTCTTTTGGCTATTCGCGACGAATCCTGCAACCTCAAACGCTCGTCCGGGCCCATCTCCAGGGGCCGCAACGTGGCCATCGCCGCCGCCCGCTCCCAGATCATCGCCTGTACCGACGCCGGCTGCACCTATCCGCCAGACTGGCTGGCCCGCATCACTGCACCTCTTCTCGACTCGACGGTCGAGTACGCTCTGGGCGGCTCCTGTATCGATCCAGCCGATCCAACCGTCTGGGACCTCGCCTCGTCTACTTTTTTCGGTGTAAAGCTCTCACCCTCTGTGCCTTCCAAGTCCTGCACGGCGCGCTCCATGGCCTTTCGCAAGGAACTCTGGAAGCGCATCGGCGGCTTTCCTGAGACGGTTTTCTTCGGTGAAGATACGCTCTTCGATCTCGAGGCCCGCCGCCTTACCGCGCCCGCGTTCGTCGAAGATGCAAAAGCCATCTACCGCCCCCAATACAATTTCGTGACAGCCTTCAACCAACTCGCCAGTTACTCCGTCAGCGACGGCATCCTCGGTGTTCGCCGCGCGCGCCTGGTGCGCAATGCCGCCCGATGCGTCGTTCAAGTCCTGACGCTGCTCTGCCTGTTCTTGCTCAAGCTTCCTTCAGTCAAGTCGTCCGAAGATTGGTGGTGGGCAACGATGCCGTTTCTGACCGTGCTGTTGCTCCAGTTTTGGTACGCCTTCCACCCAGACTGGCGCTACCTTTACCGCAAGGGGCCGCGCGTTCTAATTTCCCGGTTCTTCTTTTCCATCCTGGTCCCCTGGATCGTAGCCATTTACCACATTCAAGGCATGCGGACCAAACGTAATCTGCCCAACCGGCAGAATCAGTGAGAAAACGGGGATTGGGAATCAGCAAGTCGATCGGTGAAACCTGCTCACCGCCCACGATTCAGCCGCGCACCGGAACTACACAAAACAAAATGGCGAAGTAGTGGAACACGCTGCCGGCCAGGACAAAAATATGCCAGGTGGCGTGAAAGTAGCGCAGCCGGTCAAGGGCAAAGAAGACGATTCCCAGCGTGTATGCCAACCCGCCTGCTCCCATCCATAGAATTCCGCGCCAGCCGATAGCGTGGAACAGCGGCAATCCCACGATGACAATAAACCAGCCCTGAAACAGGTAGACCAGAGCCGACGCCACATGGAACCGGTCTACGGCGAAACTCTTGAAGACCACCCCGGCGACGGCCAAGGCCCATTCGACGCCAAAAATCGTCCAGCCCAAGGGTCCATGCAGCGAGATGAGCGTGAACGGCGTATAGGTGCCCGCGATCAGCAGGTAGATGGAGGAGTGATCAAGCACGTGAAACACATGCCGCGCTCGCGTTCTCACCAGCGAGTGGTAGAGTGTGGAACACATGTAGACCAATACCATCGTACTGGCGAAGACGGAGCAACTGACCACCAGCCGTGCCGATCCCCGCGAGGATGCGGCAATCAGATACACGGCGCCCACGACAGCCAGAATGGCTCCGATGCCGTGCGTGATTGCATTGGCGAGAATGTCGCCTAATTTGTAGTGGGATTGCACAGTACGATCATAATCGCGCGCTTGAGCCTATCGACCGGAATGCTGGTTCTCTTTGGCGAAAATACGGAAAATGTGTTCTATGACACTTTCCATGTTTTCTCGCAGGTAGTATGCTTATCCTCTAAGATTTAAGTCCAGCAAGCCCGTACGGAAAAAGTGTGTAGAGTCGTTCTTTTTGTGTCCTTGACCGGCTCGCACTTTGCCGTGATGACTGCCATACCGGGAACGGACTCGGGGGCTGATGGACGATATATCAATTGGATATCAATCAGGAGGAGTGTTGATGAAGCGGCTGGAGACCAAGAAATTGTTTGTGTTGCCGTATCTTCTTATCTTTGGTGCGGCTATCCTGCGCCTTACGGTGAGTCATCCTTACAACTTTGTACCCGTCTTCGCCTGCCTCCTGTTTTTCGGAGCGAACCGGCCGAGGCGGGAATTTGCCATTCCACTGCTGGCACTCGTCGGCGTGGATATTTTCCTCACCACGCATCGCTACGGGTACGCGCTTACCGCCGATCATGCCGTCACCTGGATCTGGTATCTGGCAGCTGCGTTGCTAGGCGCCACAATGCTGCGCAGCTCTCAATCATCTCCACGCGTGCTCGGCACCTCGCTGCTGACCTCGGTTTCGTTCTTTCTGGCCAGCAACTTCGCGGTATGGGCTACGTGGGGAATGTATGCAAAGACTTTGGGTGGTCTCGGAACCTGCTATATCGCCGCAGTGCCATTCTTCCGCAACAGCCTGCTCTCAGAGACCACATTTAGCCTGCTGATTTTCGCTCTTGCCAAATACGGCGCTGCATATATACCGGCCAGGCGCATGCAGGATGCTCGTTCCTGATTTGAATAACAATTTTAGGAGTAGATAAAAATGGCGCAATCGAAGGAACTCTACGACGCAATTCTCAACGGCGATGCAAAAAAGGCGCATGCCGCCACTGAAGCCGCGCTGGCGGCGGGTGCTGTTCCTCTGCAACTGATCTCTGAATCCATGGTTCCGGCCATGGACGAAGTTGGCCGTTTATTTGAGGCCGAAGAATACTTCGTCCCAGAGCTTCTGCTGGCCGGCCGCGCCATGCGGAGCGCATTGGAGATTCTTCGCCCACTTATGACCGCGTCGGGACAGAAGCTCGCCACCAAAGTGGTTATCGGCACAGTCAAGGGCGACCTGCACGACATCGGCAAGAACATTGTGGGGTCAATGCTGGAAGGCAGCGGATTCGAGGTGATCGATCTCGGCTCCGATGTTTCGCCGGAGAAGTTTGTCTCTGCGGTAATGGAGCAGAAGCCTCAGATCGTCTGCATGTCGGCGTTGCTTACCGTAACCATGCCGGCGATGAAGACCACCATCGACGCATTAACGAACGCGGGTGTGCGCACCAATGTGAAGGTACTCATTGGCGGCGCGCCGGTAACATCGCAATA
>Ga0182014_10008877_pt1 | contig 10182 bp, 6 predicted proteins | sample 612S2DmetaG_FD_120489 | JGI IMG/M metagenome (GOLD analysis project Ga0182014, IMG submission 120489) | Permafrost microbial communities from Stordalen Mire, Sweden - 612S2D metaG | ecosystem: Environmental > Terrestrial > Soil > Wetlands > Permafrost | place: Sweden: Stordalen | collected...
ATCTACGAGGACCACGCCAGCCTCCTCCACTATCTCTCCCAGGCTGGCCTGCCCAAGCCTCCGGCGCTCACTCTGGCCGCGGGCTTTGCCATCAATGCCGGCCTGCGCCGTGCGCTGGAGGCTAACCCCATTGACCAAGCCCTGTTGCGCTCCTTGCTTACGCTGGCCAACGACGACCAGGTTCCGCTGGAGAAGGTTACTCTCTCCTACATCGTCGACCAGCGAATGAAGCGCGCCATGGTTGAGCTGCAAATCTCCTCCGGGTCGCTGGAGAGCTTGGATCGGGCGCTGGCCTTGGCCCGCGCGCTGGTCGAGTTGCCCTTCGAGCTGAACCTCTGGCAGGCGCAGAATATCTGGTACGAGATTCTGCGTTCTTCCAGCTCCACGCTCACCGCGCTGGACTCCGGCAACCGCCCGCGCTGGGGCAAGGACTTCAGCGAGCTTGGCGCCTGCCTGTCCATCGACTGTGCCGCCATCAGCGCCCAGAAACCCGAGTCAGTCTCCACGGGAGATTAACGCATCTTTTGTTATGGGCCGCTGAAGGAACTCGGGCCGGAAGACACCGTCAGCCGCACAAATCCGCTAACTTGCAAACCCGCTATCACCGCGAAGCGGTGGCTAACTTGCTAGTTTTTCAACCCCAGGAAATCCCTGAATAGATCAGAGTTTTGAAAGGGCACGACTTCAGTCGCGCCATCAATGCTTTTACAGAAAATTGTTGATTATGAGGCTGACTTGCTGACCCGCTGACTCGCTGGTTCGCCTGCCTTGTGCAACTTCCCGTCCTTCAGCGCAAACCGTTCCCCGCGCCACACAATTGTGTTGCCCGCAAAGCCCGCCACCCACACGCCCATCGCCACCAAGTCGCGCAGCGGCACCAGCCACAGCCTCGGAAGCACCTGGCGGTCGCTCAATACCTCGGCGCCCACCGTCACGGCCAGTGTTAGCCGCAGCCACAAGCTCAGCCCCAGCAGCCAAAGGCTCAGCGGGCTCATTCCGCTGGCTAGCACGTTCAGCAGCGCCCAACCCATCCCGTGCGTGAAGATGAGTCCGGCGTAGCCCCAGGGACGCGAATCGCGGACCGCCCGCTCCCAGCGCAGTTGGTGATCCACGAAGCCGCTCCAGTCGTAGGCCGCAATATTCGTCTCCACCACTTCGGCGCTCAACGCCACGCGGTAGCCGGCCCCGGCCACGCGCGCGCCCAGTTCATAGTCGTCGGCCAGGTAGTCCACCAGAACTTGCAGTCCGCCAATCTTGTTCAGCGCCACACGCCGCACGGCCAGCGTCGAGCCCAGGCCGTAGTGCAGTCCGCCCTCAATCCACTTCGAAAGCAGCACGCCGGCCTGGAAATCCGTCGCAATGCCCAGCGCCTCAAGCTTCGAGGGTAAAGTGCCGTGAGCCCGCCCGCGATAAAGCGTCGTCACCAGCCCAACTTCTTCCGGGATTTTGCCATCGGACGCTGCCGCCGTGCCGAAGCAACCCATCACCCGCTCCAGGTACTTCGGAGAAACGGTAATGTCCGAGTCGTTGATGAGCAGAAAATCGTAGCGTGCATGGTCGGCAAGCTGAACCAGCGTGCTGACCTTGCCGTTGGTTCCCAGCCGCTCGGGGCATTCGATCAGGCGGATGGACCGCTCCGGAAACTCGGCTTGCAACTGCCTCACAGCCGCCACGGCCGGGTCGTCCAGTGAAGCGACTCCAAAGAGCAGTTCAAACTCGCCCGCGTAACTCTGGCTGCAATGGCTGCGGAAGGCGTCCATCATTCCGGGGTCAAGCCCTTTGAGGGATTTGAGCACGCTCACGCCGGGCGCAAACTCTGCCAACGGTCCGCTCCGCTCCGCCAGAAAGACCCGCGCCGCAATCATGGCGGCCATAAAGTACCCCATCCCGGCCACGGCCAGAACGGTAGTCAGAATCCCAACGAATTGAGCAAAAATATGCGCCATCCCAGCGCTAAGTGTAACGGAAAAGCAGGCATCAGGGATCAGGGAATAGCGAGGCAACCCTTAATCCCTACCCCCTGCCTTACTCGTACCGCAGCGCCTCGATCGGGTCCAGGTTGGCTGCCTTCCACGCTGGATAGATCCCGAAGAGCAAGCCGATGGCGCAGGAAACGCCGAAGCCGATCAGCACCCACAGCGTAGATAGCGTGGCCGGCAGGCCGATGGGCAGGAAGTAGACAATCCAGGTAACCACGGCGCCCAGAAGTACGCCAATCACCCCTCCCAGCGCGCACAGGGTCACGGCCTCTGTGGCGAACTGGGTCAGGATCGTGTGTTTCGTGGCGCCCAGAGCCTTGCGAATGCCAATTTCTCGTGTGCGCTCGGTGACCGAGACCAGCATGATGTTCATCACCCCCACGCCGCCAACCATCAGGCCGACGCTTGAGACGGCGATCATGAAGGCCATCAACCCGCCAGTCAGCTGCCCCCAGAGCTTGGTCAGCGAGTCCGGCCCGAAGATCTCAAAGTTATCCGGGGCCTCCACCTTCACCTTGCGGCGAATGCGCAGCATCTCGCGAATCTCGTCCTCCACCAACGCCTTATTTTTTGGATCGTCGTACTTCACAGTGACCCACATATCCAGATCTTCGGGGTGCAGGCTGTGAAACGTGCCCAGCGGAAAAAAGACTTGGTTGTCGTCCGGATTCTTGCCGCTTCCGAAGACCTGCTTTCGCTTGTCGAGCACGCCAATCACCGTGTACAGGCCGGTCTCGACGTTGACCTCCTTGCCCACCGCTGGCTCGCTGCCGAAGAGTTCTTCCCATGTGTCGTAGCCCAGCACGCAGACGTCGGAGTGTCGCTGGTCCTCGTCGTCGGTAAACAGGCGCCCCTCCAGAAAGGTCAGATCCATCACGTCGCCCACTTGGGCCGTTGCCCCGGCCAGGATGGTCCCCGCAACTTTTTTCCCGTTGTATTTCACGGCTACATCGCCCACGCGGAACTCTGATTTCGTGTGTTGGTAGCTGCCGTCGGCCGCCACCACGTGCGGCATCGTGCGCAGGGCCATCACGTCGCCCAGGTTCAGCTTCTTGCGCGTGAGTTGCTCGGTGGTGGGCTGCACGCCGATGACCGGCATATGAAAAACCCAGAAGGAGTTTGTTCCCATCGAGTTGGCAAAGTCGGAGACGCGGCGGTTGAGGCCGCTGATGATAGAGGAGATGGCTATGACCGTGGTGACGCCGATGACGATGCCCAGGATGGTCAGCCCTGAGCGCAGCTTGTTTGTCCTCAGCGTATCGAAGGCCATCTTGACCGATTCTAAAGTTTGTCCTTGCGCCATGAAAAGCTCCGGGGGATGAGGGGTTAGGGATTAGGGGGTAGCAAGGACGCTTGCACGTTTTCCAGATGTTTCACGCGCATTCTTGTACCCGATCTGATTGCCTCAGCAGCGCCAAGGCGCGTACTAACTCCTAATCCCTAACCCCTATTTCTTGTCCTTGATCGCGTTGAGGATTCCAGAAATCATCTTTCCAACTTCAAACGACAAACCTTCTGCTTCATCAAGCAATTTGGAGTCTCCGAACCCAAGTGCGCGAGCGATTTCGAGCTGACTTTGCAACTCGAAGTTAGAACCCCGCGCAATGCCCAGAAACTGCCTGTATTCTCCAGTTCCCAGCCGTCCATGTCCTTCCGCAATGTTGCTCGGAACAGAGACAGCAGCACGTCTGATTTGGCCACTTAATCCATACAGTTCCTCACGTGGAAAGTCCTTGGTCAGACGATAGATAGCAACGGACAACTGAATAGCTCTCTGCCAAGCCTGCAAGTCGCGAAACGATTGCACCATCACACAGCTCCTAACCCCTAACCCCTGATCCCTAACCCCTGCTTCTCTCACAGCTCCGCCCTCAGCGCCACCACCGGGTCCAGCTTGGCGGCCTTGCTGGCTGGATACACGCCAAAGAAAATGCCCACGGCGCCAGCCAGAAACAGTCCCAGTAAGATGACCCATAGCGGCGCATTAGTGGGAAAGCCCACCACCAGGGTGATCACTTTGCCCACACCCACGCCGACGAGCGCGCCCAGGCCTCCGCCCACCAGCGCCAGGGTTGCGCTCTCAATCAGGAACTGTAGCAGCACATCGCGCTGGCGCGCGCCCAGCGCCTTGCGCACGCCAATCTCGCGGGTCCGTTCGGTCACTGATACCAGCATGATGTTCATGATGACGATTCCGCCCACCACCAGCGCGATCGAGGCGATGCCCAGCACGACCCAGGCGAAGAGCGAGGTGATCTGCTTCCAGATATTGAGGAAGGTATCGTTGGTCTCTATCTCGAAATCGTCGGCCATGCCAGGTGTGTCGTGGCGGCGGGTGCGCATCAGCACACGCACCTCGTTCTTGGCCCGTTCCATCGCCTCCGCGCCGCCTTCTGCGCGGGCGTAGATCCTGATCGAATGGTTGAAGCCGTAGGTCTGCTGATAGGTGCTGATAGGCACGGCTACCCAGTTGTCCTGCGACTGGCCCAGCATCTTGCCCATGCGGCCGCCCACGCCAACGACGGTGTAGGGAACGCCGTCCACGCGGATTTCCTTGCCCAGTGGGTCGCCTTCCCCCAGCAGATTGTCCACGATGTCGTAGCCCACTATGGCGTTGTGGGTTGCGTAGTCCTCATCGGCGCGAGTAAAGCCCCGTCCCAGCGCAATATCGATGTTTTGCAGAGGCAGCATCGTCCAGGTATAGCCGCGCAGATTGGAGTTGTTGCTGGAGTGCCGGTTGTAGACAACATTCCCAGTGCTGTAGACCGTAGCGCCCACCGTGCTGCATTCTGCGCAGTTGTCGCGTATGGCCTCGTAGTCCTCAAAGCGCACAATCTTGCGCTTCTGATAGCGGAAGTAGTCATCGGCGGAGAAAATCACGCTGGACATCTGCGAGACCGTGAACACGTCCGCGCCATAACCCGTGAGCTTGGTGCTCACGTATTTGTTGGCCCCGTTGACCAGGGTCACGACCATGATCACCGAAGCCACGCCCATCACCACGCCAATCAGCGTCAGCACTGAGCGCATCTTGTTGGCCCACAGGGACTGAAGTGCGAGTTTGAATGCCTCACTGAAGAGCATGAATCCGCTTTCTGTTCCAGCGCCGGTCCAGCCGGCTTGGCCGCAATCCTGCCTCCACGGAACAAACTCCAATCCGCGGAGCGGAGCTGGCTCAGCCCGGTCTCCCCAGTGTACGCAATCTCTGCTATTTCTAGCGACGCAACACCAAATCTCCAAGCCGCTTTTCGCAGCCGGATAGCAGCCACAGACAGGAGATTTCGCTCATTTTTTGATACGCAAAACGCCCCGCCCGGGTTCCGGCTCTTCGGCAGAATCTACTGAAAAAGCCAAAGAATCGATGATTTTACGGAACTTTTTGGCACCCCTCTGACGTAGCATAAATGCGCGCGCTGTTTCGCTCCTGTTTTGGCACTGAATCCACAATTGCAATCCACTGGAGGCCCGATGATTCGCATCTGCTCACGCTTTACAGTTGTTCTGTTGACGTTCTTCGCGCTTCTGCCTGTTTTTGCTTCAGCTCAGGCTGTCCCCGCGCAGCCTATGCTGCTCCGCTACCCCTCCCTCAGCCAGGACAAGATCGCTTTCCGTTATGCAGACGACATCTGGACGGTCAGCCGCCAGGGCGGCGAGGCTGAGCGGCTTACTTCCAACGGCCAGGTTGCCGCGGGTCCGTTCTACTCGCCCGACGGCAATTGGATCGCCTACTCGGCCCACCTGAATGGCAACACCGACGCCTACATCATCCCCGCCGCGGGTGGCATCCCCCGCCGTATCACCTGGCACCCGGACACCAGCACCGTCGTGGGCTGGTCGCCGGACAGCAAGGACCTGCTCATCAACAGCATGGCGGCCAGCTACCGGCATTACCGCCGTCTCTTCCGTGTTCATGCGGATGGCTCCGGCGTCCCCGAACCGTTGCCGCTCCCTTCCGGTTTCGAGGGCTCCTTCTCGCCCGACGGCCAATCCCTGGCCTACGATCCGATTACCAGGCTCCAGCCGGCTTGGAAGCGCTATGTCGGCGGCAATACCACCCCCATCTGGATCGTCAACCTCAAGACCCTTGATCTGGTCAAGGTGCCCCGCGAGAACTCCAACGACTCCAACCCCGTCTGGGTCGGCGACCAGGTCTACTTCCTCTCCGACCGCGACAGCACTGGAAAGAACGCCGGCCCGGTCACGCTTTATCGCTACGACATCGCGACCAGGGAAGTCTCCCAGGTCGTGCCCAACACCGGCTACGACCTGAAATCCGTCCAGGCAGGCCCCGGCGGGCTGGTCTATGAGCAGTTCGGCTCCATTCATCTCCTCGACCCCGCAACCAACGCCGACAAGATAGTCCCCATCCAGGTTCACGGCGAGCTGGCAGCCCTTGCGCCTCACCGGGTGAACCTCGCCCCCGACGAGATTCAGAACGCCTCCCTCTCGCCCACCGGCGCCCGCGCTGTCTTTGAGGCGCACGGCGAGATCTTCACCGTGCCTGCCGAGAAAGGCGACACCCGCAACCTGACCCAAACCCCCGGCGTAGCTGAGCGCGACCCCTCGTGGAGCCCGGATGGCAAGACCATCGCCTACTTCTCTGACGCCTCTGGCGAGTATCAGCTCTACCTCCACGACCAGACCGGCTTCAAGTCCCCTACGGTCATCGACCTCGGCCCTGAGCCTAGCTACTTCTACAGTCCCATCTGGTCGCCCGACTCCAAGCGCATCGTCTACACTGACAAGCACCTGCGCCTCTGGACCGTGGACGTGCCGGCCGGCAAGCCGGTGCTGGTGGACAAGGAAATCTATGGCAGTTGGGGTCCATCCTTTGGCGCTGTCTGGTCGCCGGACTCGAAATGGATCGCCTATCACCGCGACCTCGACAACCAGTTGGATGCCATCTTCCTCTACTCGCTCGAAACCCGCAAAGCAACCCAGGTGACCGACGGCATGAGCGACGCCATCAGCCCCTCCTTTGACCCCAACGGCAAGTATCTTTACTTCCTTGCCTCCACCGACGATGGCCCATCGAAAGCCGGCATCGATCTCTCTTCGCTCGACCGCGCGCAAACCAGGGCTGCCTATGTGGTGGTGCTCTCCAAGTACGGAGCCTCGCCTGTGCCTCCGCAGAGCGACGACGAGAAGATCAAGGATGAGGCCAAGAAGGACGATAAGAAGGACGCCGATAAGAAGGACGACAAGAAGGATGCTGACAAAAAGGAAGCCGACAAGGACAAGAAAGATGCTGACAAGCCGGTCGAGGTCAAGGTGGACCTGGACAGGATCGGCGACCGCATCTTGGCCTTGCCCATTCCGGCCCGCAATTATGGCGGAATCGCTGCGGGCAAGACGGGCGTTCTCTATCTCGGCGAGACAGCGCCCTTTGGCCGTTCCAGCAACGAGGACGGCGCTCAGGGCATCCGCGCCATCTGGCGCTTTACGTTGGAAAAACGCCAGCCGGAGTCGGTGCTCAGCGATCTCGACGCCTTCACCGTCTCCGCGGACGGCTCCAAGGTGCTTTATGGCCGCAAGGGCGGTTGGACCATCGCCTCGGCTGACGATCTGAAGCCCAGCGACAATGCTCCCGGCAAGCCTCTCAACCTGGGCGGGCTTGAAACCGTCATCGATCCCCGTGCCGAGTGGCGCCAAATGTATCACGAGACCTGGCGCATCGAGCGCGACTTCCTTTACGATCCCCACACCCACGGCCTCAACATTTCCAAAATCGAGGCTAAATACAAGCCCTACCTTGACACGCTTGCCTCGCGTTCCGAGTTCACTTATCTCTCCACCGAGATGCTGGGTGAGGTCACCATTGGCCATATGTTTATCCGCGGCCCGCACCAGCCGGATCACGGCGCAAAGACCGGCCTGCTCGGTGCCGACTACAAAACGGAGAATGGCCGCTACCGCATCGCCAAAATCTTCGGAGGCCAGAACTGGACTCCCGGCTTGGCCTCACCGCTCACCTTGCCCGGCGTCTCCCTTCGTGAGGGCGAATACCTGCTTGCGGTCAACGGCCGCGAGCTGCACGCCGCTGACAACCTCTACCAGTTCTTCGACGGCACGGCCGGCAAACAGACCATCCTCCGCGTCGGCCCGAATTCTGATGGCAAGGACGCCCGCGACGTCACTGTGGTTCCCATCGACGACGAGGACGGCCTGCGGAACCTTGATTGGATTGAAGCCAACCGCCGCAAGGTCGGTGAGCTCTCCGGCGACAAGGTGGCTTACGTCTATATGCCCAACACCGGCGGCTCCGGCTACACCAACTTCAACCGCTACTTTTATTCGCAGCTCGACAAGCAGGCCCTGGTCCTCGACGAGCGATACAACGAGGGCGGTTTCATCGCCGACTATGTGGTGGACGTGCTCAAGCGCTTCCCGCTCTCCGGGGCAATCGAGCGCGATGGTAAGCCGGTGCACGATCCGGTGGGCGCCATCTTCGGACCCAAGGTCATGCTCATCAACCAGAACTCCGGCTCCGGCGGTGACGCCATGCCCTGGTACTTCAAAAAGGCCGGAATCGGCAAGCTGGTGGGTACGCGTACCTGGGGTGGTCTGGTCGGCATCGGCGGCTATCCCACGCTCCTCGACGGCGGCTCGGTAACCGCCCCCCGTTACGGCATCTACGGCCTCAACGGCGAGTGGGAGGTGGAAAACCACGGCATCGCCCCCGACGTTCCGGTCGAGGACCTGCCCAAGGACGTCGCTGCCGGCCATGACCGCCAGCTAGAAACCGGCGTCCAATTGGTACTGGACGAGCTGAAGGCCCATCCCGTCCCGGAGATTCCCATCCCGCCCTACCCGAATTACCACCAGGGCGACAGCCTCGGAATCAAGTAGGCTGCTAACCAATTCCTGCCTGGGTGCCCCAGGTCTCGATTTTGAGACCTGGGATACCTCGACCCTCAATCAGTCCAGCTTGGTGGGATACCACGAACCTCGACCTTTGCGGAATACTCACCCCTTTTGCCTTTTTTATGGCGCGGACAGCCGAAGGCAGTTGGCCCCACCGCAGGTGGTCACCGTCCCGAGCTGCCAAACCCCTTTTCCGCGCGCGCTGACTCTTCCAGGCTCTCCACGGTTTCCACATCCCCGGTGAGTACCGGAACCGGAATCATCTGGGCAATCTTCTCCCCGGCTTTCAGCTCCACGGCAGCCTCGCCCAGGTTGGTCATCAGCACCAGAATCTCGCCCCGGTAGCCGGCGTCGATCACCCCGGCGGTGGTCGCAATTCCCCGCGCCGCCATGGATGACCGGTCCCGCACCAGCAACCCCAGCGGAGCGCCGGTTGCCGGGTGCCTTGCCTCGACGGCAATGCCGGTTCGCACCTTGACCGTAGCCCGAGGGCTCAGCGCCACACCCTCCAGCGCAAACAGGTCATAGCCCAGATCCTCACCCGGATGGGCCACCATGGGAGCACGCGCCCCCGTCTCCAACAGCTTCACTCGCAACATCTCTTCATGGTAACGGAGCGGACGGAGGATGAAAACGGAGCCGAGAGATGAAACTTGCGTTGATCTTCCTTCTCGGCTAACTTGCTAACTCGCTATCACCGCGAAGCGGTGGCTAACTTGCTGCATTTGACAGAACATTCTCCACCGCTTTGTCGCTTATATTATTCAACTTGCAAAACTTCCAGAATTTTATATTTTGCGATTCCTTGCTCCTGCCAACACGCCCGCTGACTTGCTGACTCGCTGACCCGCCGACTCGCTCAAAAATGGTCAGCCCCAGCCAGAAGCTTCTCCCGGCCGGGGCTGTCGTTTGTGCTTCCAATCAATTCGGCAGGAAGATCCTGTAAGCCGAATTCTGTCATGTGCGGTCATTCCTCTAGGCGCCGCGTTGCCGCGGACACTCATCAGCGACCTACCCGGAGGTTTCGGCAAGTGCTCAAGCCGCCTGGGCGCATCGGGCCGATGCGCAGCGGGAGCCTGGCTCTTGGCTCGCGCTTCCCTCCCTATTTGGTCTTGCTCCGTGTGGGGTTTACCCTGCCCCCGGCTTTACAGCCGGAGCGGTGCGCTCTTGCCGCACCTTTTCACCCTTACCCCGGCGCTGACGCCGCAAGCGGCTCCAGGGTCGCCCTCCCGAAAGAGGGGTAGCCGAGGCGGTATCTTTTCTGTGGCACTGGCCGTCCACGGGCTTTGAAGCCCGCGTCCCGGACGTTATCCGGCACACTGCCCTGCGGAGTTCGGAC